>ERZ808037.1045-NODE-1045-length-20526-cov-12.782141_pt1 | contig 20526 bp, 16 predicted proteins | sample MGYA00380190_ERZ808037 | MGnify/ENA primary metagenome ERZ808037 (study PRJEB31490, sample SAMN06133399) | mouse gut metagenome | isolation source: J9 | host: mice | place: China: Chengdu | collected 2015-05 ... | reverse complement strand
AAACTGTATCTTCTGCTCTTTAGAAGTCTTGCGTAGTTCCTTTTCTGTAAATGATGTTTCTCCTTGATAATATCGGGTACTCTCTATAAATGATGTTTCTTCTTCATAATATCGGGCACTCTCTATATCCTCTGTTTTTTCAATATCACTATTTGGCACATAAAAATCAAGTCCCCACTCATCCAGTATATCCTTCGCTGTTATATTCTTATTTAGCTCTAAGTCTTCCGGCGTATTAAGAAACTGTCCCGCCTTTTCTGATATTCTAGCTATTGCTTCTACTTCTTGATTATAATCTCGTATAATATATTCACCTTTACTGGAAATATATAATTCTAAGGTACTCATATTAACTAACGGTGTTCCACCCTGTAAAAATATAGGCTCATCAATTACCTCATATGATATATAACTATATACCAATTCTATATCTTCAGGCAGCTGTTCCATATCATTCCAAGATTTAATATCCAGTTGTTTTACGAACCTTTCTATTTCTTTATTGTTGTCAATGATACCAATCGTCTCACCAGAAGCTGTAATAATTTCAGTAAATTGTTTTTTTTCTTCAACGTTACTGAAATACTCTTTTTGACTACAACCATACATTCCTATGGCACTAAACGCAAACAATAAAATAAATAATAATTTTTTCATAGCTAGTCTCCTTAAACATTTTAATAAGATTGTTGCTCAATAAACCTTTGATATAACGGGTGCCCCTCAGACAACTCTTCATGACTTCCAATTCCTGTTACTTCACCGTTTTCTAATACAATCAGTTTAGTTGCATTCTTTATCGTAGATAAATTATGTGCTATTATCAGAGTGGTTCTTCCTCTCATTAAAATATCCAATGATTCCTTAACCAATTTCTCTGAATCGCTATCTAAATGTGATGTGGCTTCATCTAACAATAAAATTTCTGGATTTCTTATCATTGCCCGAGCTATTGCCAAACGCTGTCTTTGACCTCCAGATAATTTTACGCCTCTCTCCCCTACCTGTGTATGATATTTATCAGGCAAAGATTCAATATAATCTTTCAATTTTGCTTGTTCCACTGCTCTTTCAACCTGTTCCTGAGTATATGATTCCATTCCATATGTCAAATTACTTAATATAGTACCATACATAATTGGCGAATCCTGCGAAACATAAGCTATCTTATGCCTCCATTCCTCCATATCATACTGTAATATATTTTCCCCATTGTAGTATATTCTTCCATTTGTTGCTCTGTAAAATCGCTCAATCAAAGAAAAAATAGTTGTCTTACCTACTCCGCTAGGTCCAATAAGAGCTGTAACCTTACCTGGTTCTATTTCTATTGATATATTTTTCAATATCTCTTTATCCTTGTCATATGAAAAATATACATTTTCAAATATAAGTCCATCCTTGTTATTCTTTATCCCATTCTCAGTAACCCCATTATTATCTTCACAAGAATAATCATATATTTCATTCAATCGCTTTATGGCACCACAAAATCTCTGATATCCGGTATAAAAAGAAGCCAATCCTGAAGCTGGGCTGGACATTTGAAACATATATATGATTACTGCTATCAACCCGCCCGCAGTCAATGTTCCTTGAGCCACACGCAAACTTCCATATCCAAAAATTGCAACTAAAAGCACTAACATGACACTATTAGTGAATGGACGAATTATGGACATAATCCTTCCTTCTATTAAGCTCAATTTACAGAGTCGTTCGATGATATTACTACTATTCTCAATCTCCATATTCTCTGCTACATAAGATTTCACAAGTCTTATATCAGAAATAACTTTATTTAATAGGGAACCAAGATTTGCATTCTCATTCTGAATAGCAGTAGAAACCTCAAATTCTCTATCTGCTACTAAGGATACAGCAATCGAAGTAAGTGGTGACATTATTATAACGACCAAACCAATTTTCCAATCTATAATAAAAATCAAAAGAATCGAACCTATCAAAGATATTATATCTGAAAAAAAGATATTTGCATCTCGGGTAACAAACTCTTTAATAACCATAGTATCATTTGTTATCCTACTCATAATATCCCCTGTTTGATTTTTGTCAAAATAAGATACAGGCAAAAACAATATGTGGTTTAATACTTTTTTTCTTAAACCACAAATTATGTATTCTGCAATATATATTAAAATATATGCCGCTACTGCTGATATAACAAGTTGTACAATGAACACGGCACAAATACTCAACATCACAAATATATTAATACTTTCCAGATCCATCTTATCTATGAGCTTCATTATCATATATGGCAAACCTACAGAAATGAAATTCTCCATTAACATAAATAATATAGCAAAAAACAGTATTCCTTTCGAGGGAATCAGACCTTTAAATATCTTGTTAATATCTCTAAATGCAATTTCACTTTTTTTAAATGTCTTCATATTTTCCCTTCTTCCTTCTTCTATCAATAAATTTATCTTTATTTTCTCTTTTATTAATTTCTCTTTTATGTTAAAATACACATAGTTATGAATAAAGGGTGCGGAGGACACACAACATCCCGGCTAAGAAAATGTTGTGTGTTTTTATATCTTTTTAAAGATACATTCCCCCACATTTTAAATCTCATATTGCACTATAGAATACCTTGATAATTAGTGTATTCTTTTTGCCTAGCAGTTTGAATTACTTTGATAACTGGAAGTCTTACACGCAATACTCAGTCCAGATGCTGCATGAAGAGTAACATCTTCTGTCACAGTTAATGCCTGTAATGATAATACTTTCGCCATATTTGTTTCTCCTTTCGTATTAGTATTCTTTTTCCCTAGCAGTTTGAATAACTCTTATAGCTGGAAGTCTTACACGCAATACTCAGCCCAGATGCTGCATGAAGAGTAACATCTTCTGTCACAGTTAATGCCTGCAATGATAATACCTTCGCCATATTTGTTTCCTCCTTTCATAAATTTATAATTATGGAATTTAGCATTTAGCTATACTCTCATAACTGCTTATTGGATTGCACAAGAAACTAAAAGTTGAGTTTTCTTCCCAACCCCATGAATCGTTCCTAACTTCCATACACTGTAATGCCAACACTTTTTGCATCCTTATATACTCCTTTCAATTTAATAAATTATCTACATTAATTATAGGTAACCATGCAAATTTCTTTTTATTAATAATATCAAATAATGAAAGCATCACTCCAGCTGATCCAGAAAACAAATCACCAGAAAGTTTATACGAATAGTCCCCCGGACAATACATTCTGCCTTCCTCTTCTACAAGAAAAAGGTTTAGACTCTCTAACATATGTTCATACTTTGTAAATTCTTCTCCGCTAAATAACGCATCACTATTAGCATATGCCAAAAAACCCGCATACCCTCTGAATAAACCTACATTGTGACAGCAGCGCGTATAGTTATGTTTTCTTAACCCTTCAAGTTCTTTTTTCATATATTCCTTATTAAGATGTTTTTTAATTTCAAGAATGACCATACCAATGCCTAGTGAGCCACCATCCAAATAAGGGAAAAAGCGCTTATTATCATCAACATGATATACTCCATAGTCATCGTATGCACATTTGACAATATCTTTATCTAATGCTTTAATCGCTAATTCTAACCATCTCTCTTCTCTTTTTATTCGGTACAATAACAAAAAATATAATGCAACACCAGTCCAACCGCAAAACAAGCCAACTGCTACACCATCAGGGTCTTCAATTGTCAATTCAAACTCTTCCTGCATTAACTCCTGAAGTCTTGTACTTACTTCTTCCACCTTTTTTTCCACGAACTCAGAGTGCTCAGTATATAGCAATGATATCAGTGCGATTCCGGTTCCTGCCAGTCCACTTAATAGTGATATATCCCGGCTCTCTTGCGCTATTTCTATAGTAGATAATATATCTCTTGCAACATCCTTTTTTCCTATTTCATATAATACACAAGCAATGCCAGCTTTACCGGAATAAAGTCCATCATTTAGATTATTCAAATATTCTGCTGTACTATATTTTTCAACCCACTTTTGAGCAGTTTCTGGAATTTCTCCTGTCCTAGACAAAGCCATTACAACACCAAAACCGCCTGTCTTTATATTTATCTTTCCATCTTTCTCTTCAAATTGCCTTATATCCCCGCCTAAGAGAATATCCTCCATCTGCAAATCGGCAATCATTCCTTCCCGAATTTTAGATACAACTTTGCCCAAATCCTCCATACCCCAAAAAGACATGTAATTTTCTTTAATATTTTCATTCTCTTCAGGTTTTAGGTATTTATCCGCCTCTCTTTGTATTTCCCGTATTACATCCAAAACTTCTTTTCCAAAGTTGCGTTCTATCCATAAATCATGTTTATGCAGAATCCCCTCATCAATATCCTGTACCGGGCCTATTGGAAGAAATGTATGCCTAGCTATGCGAGACATCGAAAACCAATCCCCCTGTAAACGATTCTTAGCTTTTTCAGTTGTAAAACCCGGAGTCACTAGCGCTGGCAAATCCGCATTCTCCAAATTATTAGCTGCTTCAAAATCAATAAGTTTTACGGAATAGTCATTATCATTGACTATAATATTCATCGGTTGCAAATCGCCCATACCAATGTTCAAATTATGGATGTTTTTCAAAGCCTGAACAGCATTTTTCAGTAATTTACATGCACCTTTGCAATATTCCTGCTGCTGTCCTGACAAAGAGAAAAAAGGATAATGCAATGCTGTCCAAGTATTCAATGCAACCCCTTCTATATATTCTTCCTCAAGAAAAATATGTTTCCACTCTCGAAATATGCCATAGTAACCCGCGACCTCAGCAACATTTCTAAGTTTATCTAACATTTCCGCCTCTCGATAAACTCTCGAATATGCATCTTGATAATCTCCATCTAATCCAGATTCTGGACGTCCTTCTTTAAGAACCACCTTTATATTATCAGCTTTGCGAATTGCGGTATAAACTCCTCCAGCGTTACTAAAATGTATGGCACCAGTAATATCAAAATCATCAAGTTTTGACGTTTCAGCAGGTTGCTTCTGTTGTTCTTCATCCATTTGCCTGATGAATAAAGGTTCTTCAACAAAAGCAGGCAAAAAGTATGAAGGTCCCCTAGTATCTTCTATATATTCCCCATTCACATTTTTAATTGCGAGTACCTTACTACCTCCAATATTTGCATAAATAGGTCGTATTCCCCCATAGCGAAAAAATATATTCGTATCTTTCCAGCACTTATCGCTCAAAATATATGGCCCATTAGGGGTTCCCTCTAAAGCCTCTTCTAATACATATATTAGTTGCTCAAATTCATCAACATCTTTGGGATAAATAGTGATAAACTTGCCTGAACCCCCTCGATCTCCATACTTGGAATTTTTCAAAAAGAGTTCCCACTTATTATCTACATATTTAAATTCAACACTCTGTTTTATCAAGATGGGCGCAACTATATCCAAAATCTTCTGCGCTGCATAAATGGGCGCACTAATATGTATTTTCCAACCTTGGTCTGGCAACGTATTTTCTTTTAGTATATAATATCTCCAGTGGTTATGCTCATCTATCTCCGTATACCAACCGCTTTTTAATTCTGGCATCTTGTATGAAGATTTTTCTGCTCGTTCTTTCGGAGGATTATAATATCTCTTTTTAGGATCAACATACATAATATACCGTAAATCCATATCTTTCACCTTCTTTCATTTTAAAGAACACCTTTATTCATCCGTTCGTACTTATCGTTAAATGACACAATTCGCGTTACTTACAGTGCTTTCTTTTTTACAAAAAAAACTCAATGTGGACATCGTTGCATCGTTGCTATCAGCAACAGCATGCATTTTCTGTAGGTTGAGTACCTTTTCTCTTACATCTTTCATTGATAAATCCTCCTCTCTCTAAAAGTAGTGTAATTGAACATTTTGGCTATATATATCGGGGTTTTTAGCCACCTGGTAAGCCCGTTCTATTGCTTCCCCCCAATATGGTCCCCACATAATACCCTCTACTGAATTAAAACTTAATATGGAAACAGAGTTCTGTATCATTTTTTGTCCATATCTCGTTATCCAAGGTCCGCCTGACATCCCATCTTTTTCAAAACAATTTACTCCTTGTAAAGCAGACCCCTTAAATGTATCTTTGATAGCCTTTCCTTCAGACTTTGCAAGCTTTTTCCGCATATAGGGATAACCAAAAATTTGATAAGTTAATTCTTTCGGAAGGCAAAATTTTACATCTAAAGCAATATCCTTATAAATATCGTTTTCGTTGAAACTTTCTTCAAGAATCAAAAAACTAGTATCATATTCAAGATAAGTATGATTTATGAATTGCAATGGCACTGCAGCCGCCACCACTTTATATTTCTGGTCTTTTACGCGGATAGGTGTGAAGAAAATTTCTTCATAATAAGCATTTTTTATATAATTATAGGTACAATGTGCCGCAGTTGCTATAAGTGGATATCTCCCACCTTTTACAATGCTACCACTTGCAATTTGACGCTCTTTGATATTTCTTCCTATCTCAATGATACCTATAGCATCTAAATATGTTTCTTTATTTATCATTGTTAATCCCTTTAAAATTATCTTAGTTTTTAACTGCCTTTGGAGCAATTGGATAATATGAAATGTAAAAAACACATCGACTTGGCATCTCTTATCGTAATTTGAATAGTAGTCTTTTCGATTATGCTCTTCATCAAAATCTTTCTTTTCATATTTTTTGTCTTGCTCAGCTTAATTTTTATACACTACTTTACAACTTATAAAAACAACCACATTGCTGTTTAACCAGCCGTTTTAAGACTTTTATAAAGGTATTTGATTTTATGCCTGTTTCGATATTTCTCAGCAAATTGGCATAAAATATCTGCTGGCGTATCTGCATACTAAGGATAAAACGAAACTCCTGTACGCTTTCGCCGCGATATTTTGAAAACTCTTTTTCCTGATAGGGCAGTATCTTCATTGCACAGTATGCAACGTTAATCAGGTTGACCAGCATTTCTATCCCTTTCTGACTGCGCACCATATAGCTGCATAATGACCAGAATGTCTTCTGCTCATAATAGCTGACCTCTATATTCCAGCGGAAACAATAACACAGCATAGGGATAAACTCCATACGGCTGCTCCCGGTCTGGTTTAGGGGCGCTTTCTCCTGCCATGCACAGAATATCTGCAGCTGATGTGGGAAAATGGTGCTGAAAAACAGGCGCCGGGTTCCCTGTGTCTTTTCTGGCGCTGTCACGTAAGCGAGGACTTCCCTCTGTCCAAATAGGTTTGTAAGAACCCTGCGGGCGCCAATGTAATATTCTCCGACTTTTTCATCGGACAGAGTAAAATCATTATCAGGAGAAAGACGCTTCCCATGTTTGGCAGGCCTTCCTTTCTTCCCTGCAGGCTGCGGTGCAAGGTCATAAATTACGGAGTCATATCTGGCATTACAGATGATATCAAGATTCGCGTATTCATTTACAACGCATACCAAATCTTTTTTTGCATACCAGCTGTCACAGAGAACAATTACATTCTTTTGTGAAAGGAAAACAGGCATAACCTGACGTATCATGGATGCTGCCAGCCCAAGTTTGGATAATTCTTTATTCCACATACGGTATCCCAGAGGGACGGCAATGTAAACAATTCTGTGTTTTCTCCACACAGGAACACAGAGCATAAGGCTGACAAAACAGTGTCCATTGAGATAATTGGAGCCGTTGTGGGCGGCATGGTCAAAAAGTTTTGATACATTGTCAAACTTTTTTCCGAATTTTGCAGCCATAGTATCATCAATACACAAAAAAACGGGCTATGAACGAAGAGACTCCGGAATCAGATTTAAAGCCATGGATGCGGTAATGTTCATAAATCCTGAATAATCCACTTTTGCATAAGAGCAGGCATAATAAAAAGCATTCAGCGATTTCTCGGTAATACCGGATAGAAAATGTCTGTAGAGAAACCGGATGGAATGTGCCGATTCCATTGCAAGTATGGATAGAACTAAAAGAAACAATGTTTCTGCAGTAGGGGCAGGAAATTTTTCAAAGTAAATGTAAAAATACTGATGAAGTCTACCAATCAGGTTTTCTTTGTTGTATAATAAGTTTATCGTATGGGATCACTTTCCTTTGTAATGGTTGTCGTAAACTTATTATACAACGGAAAGTCCTGTACGATATTTTTTTCTTAAAAACTTGTAAAGTGGTGTTTTTATATATATTACCATATTTCAACAATCATTTTATATTATGGCGAAATTCATATATTTTAGAGCGAAATTCATATATTGAATATTTTAGGGAAAATTTGGGAATAAAATTTTTCATTGGTTTACATCAAAAAAAGCAATGTGATTCGCCACACCACATTGCTTCCGTAAGAATTCTCTCCTATTTCATAAATAATGTATATAACATGATTTTCACATCAAAAATATTATCTGTATCCGAAATTTCTATATTGCCATGATAAGAATTTATCACCCTTTCAACATTCTTTAACCCGATACCATGTTGCTCTGCTTTCTTTTTTGTTGTCAAATAGTCTTTCCCATTTTTGATTAATCTGCCTTCGTATGTATTCCGAACATGAATAAACAACATTCCTTTTTCAAATTTCATCAAAAGAAACAACTTCTTTTCTTTTGAATGACTGGCAGCCTGTATGGCATTTTCAAGCAGGTTCCCTAATATAACATTTAAATCAAATAGCCGAACCTCCATCTCTTTCGGTATATTGATTTTGTATTCCACCTCTTCCAAAGCTTCCTGCGCCTTATTGAGCATATAATTTAGTATACTATCTACCTCTTTATTCCCACTGTTGGAATACTCGCTCTTATTTTCCATAAACATTTGCATATTCTGTATGTAATCTGTAATTTCATGGTTATTATCTCCGTTTCCTTTCGCCAAAATAAGTAATTCATTTAAATGGTGTTTCATATCATGACGTAGGGCGTTTATTTTTTCCTCTGACTGCATCAACACGTCTAATTGATTTGCGTAGCTCTCCAGTTTTCTCTCAAATGAAACGTTCTCTTCTAGCTTTATATAGATATCCATCAATGCATTGTATAAATAGAATATCAGCATATTGATAAATAATATTCCCGCACTGACTGATACCAATATGATCTGGTTGTTAAGATTATTCATTAATAAAATAAACAATATTACAATACTGATTATGGGAATTATAATTAATATGTTCTAATATGGTGGTGTAAATTCTTGTTCTCTGTTTTTTACAAAAAATCTTTCTATAATAAATTCGCAGATACTTATGAGTAAAACTGTTACATATGCTACTATGGCACTGTGTTTTTCCCCTATTACATAATTAGAAAAAGAATAGACTGATAAGATGTCACATATCATATTAATACCATAAATCAAAATGGCCACTAATACTTTTTTCTTCTGCTCCCCCTCATATAACTGCGTAATAACATAAAGCATAAGTATATTAACTGCAATATTCGCAGGCGGAAAATGGAATACTAAATAAATGCCTACTGTAACAAAATAGAACAGAAAATAGAAAAAGTTTTCTCTTCTTTTATTTTCCACCAATGTTGGAAAAAATACAGACATAAATTTTTTAATTATAAATGTTCTGAACAAATTTGTACTTAATGCAGTAATAATATCAAACATATTATCTTCCCCATACGTTTTGTGTAATTTTCTCTCTTACTATTTTTCGATATGGCTGACTAATTTTTAGTAGCGCTCCGTTGTTCATCTTTACCAATTCGTAAGAACATTCCGTAATAAAGTCCAAGTTAATCAAATATGATTGATGTATTAAAATAAAATTATGCGGTACTACATTTGCAATATTTTTCAGTTTCCCATTGAACTGCATTTCTTTATTCTTCAGGACAATGTTGATTTTTTTATCCTGACTATAAAAATAAACTATATCTTTATATGGAACCTTATAATTATATCCCTTTATACAATATTCAAATACTTGATTTTTTCGTTCATGTAACTTTATGCCACAAAGAATTACTTCCATCAATTTTTCTTTTTCTATTGGCTTTATTAAAAAATCTATCGGCTGCACTCTAAACAAGTTCATTGCATAACTGCTTTTTGACGAAATATATACAATGGCTATTTCCAAATTCTCCAATTCATCTCTAATAAATTTTCCTACTTTGATCCCATCTGTACTGATTAATTCAATATCAAGAAAAAGCATATCCAGTCGGCTCTTTTTATTAGAAATATCGTCGCATAAACTCTCTCCTGTATACCAAACATAAGTCTCAATATCTAACCCGTTTTTCTTACCATATTCATAACACCACTCTTCCAATTGTGCACATGTACCTTTCTCGTCGTCACAAATTCCTATATGAAACACATCATGTCCTCCAATAATTTTTGTTTTATATTTTACTGTTTTATTTACCATTTTTCAATCTCGTTCTCCTTTTTTATTATATGTTTTCTATAATAAATATTTTAAATATATATATCAAGTATTTTTTTCTTATTTTAAATATTTATAAACGATTATTGCTTTTTTAAAAAGAATAAAATGTTTATTAAGCAAGGAGGAAAATATGCTATGTATAAAGATTTTATTAGGGAACGCATTAACACTCTGCGTATGCAACATAATCTTTCTGAATATCAATTAAGTTTAGATTTAGGACATTCACAAGGGTATATCCAGTCTATTACATCTGGCAGAACCTTACCCTCTATGCCCGCATTTTTAGATATTTGTGAATACTTTAAAATCACACCATTGGAATTTTTTGATCCAGCGATAAATAATCCACCATTGCTCAGAACAATTATGAACGATGTAAAAACATTATCTGAAAACGATTTATTGCTCTTATCGTTAGTTTTGAAACGCATAACTTCTTTTCATTCAGAAGGCTAGAATATAATTGACACACCCCCCTAGGAGTGGCGGAAGCCTTATTAACATGGAGATGCAGGGGGCAATAACTATCTTTGCAGTAAACCTCAAACGGATCATTAAATTGATGAGTGAAAAATAAACAGAGATAACACTTGAAATAATCAGAAATTTCATCCGGAGCACAAAAATTCACTAGAATAATCGAAACAGGTGGATTTTTTTGTATGTATTTGAAACTTAAACTTGAAAAATAGTATGTTTTTCAGCCTCGAGTGGCGGGGGCGGTGAACAACAAGCACCGCCTATGTACGGACACATTGGCGAAATTTCCCATACTTCCCTACCGTCCTTATGATGAACTTCCCATAAGGAAGCATCCCTGCTCTTTGATTTTCTTTGCGCTTTTTCTCCGCAAGTCCTTGTCCCTCCAGATAAACAGGACACGCGCCAATCGGAACGAATTTCACTTAGATAACAAGAAGCGGTACATCCTCGACGAGAAGTTTAAACTCTCCGGCGCGAAAAGCAAATCGACTCTTATACGAAAACCGATTCTATATGGATATGTCTATGACATGGATTACGGTTTTATAAACAATGAATTTATCCTGTTTGACGGAATTAATCAGGGAAATGTTTTTTCACACATCAACAGTCCGCAGATAATTCCCCATTACAATCATCAAATCTGTCCCTTTTGTATCTGTGACAGAATTTTCTGCATCTGTCGCCGTCATCATACGGAAGCGTTCCATAACGGCAAACATATCCTCCGTTTCAGGTTCAGACCTTTCCACAGTTTCAGAAATTTCCGCAGTCCGATTCCCTGTGTCTACTATTTCTTCTTCTGTTTCCTGTTCCAAATCCGTCATTTCATCAAAATCTTCAGATAAAGGCACCGCTGTATCCTGAACCACCGGAGATTTTCTCTTAGGAAACCACCGGCGTTTTTCCTTGGCACCGCCTTTATAAAACTGATACAGCTCATTTCCTACAAGCTCATTCGCCACCGATGCGGTAATGCTTCCTGCAAGAATCCGGTTTTCCTCTGTGCCAAGTCTTGTTGCGGCGAACCGATAGCGTTCGTTGATTTCCTCTGTTCCCCGTCCTTCTTCAATGCACTCCAGATAGGCGTTCAGACATTCCTCGTTTACAAGGTTGCGCTGCCGCTCTGCATCCCGAAGTGTGCAGATTCCATAATATTCCCGTGCCTGCGCACAGTTTCTTCCATCCTTTATCAGCCCCATAATGCCGTCAGCAGAAACCTCGTCGAGATAGACTGCATCATATACGCCGCAGCAATAAAGGGCATGCACAAATTCATCCCCGTAATGGCACCGGTCCATCAGAAAAATAATGCGGTTGTTTCCCAGATCCGTAAGCTGCTGGATTTCCTCCGCGGTGTAAGGGCTTGCCCCCTGCAGGTTTTCTTCCAGAATAATCAGAACATTTTCCGGCTGCTGTTTTACATACTGGTAAATGCCGTCCTTGCGGTACCGGCAGACCGACTGCAGGCATGGTATTTTCCTTGCGGCCGTCCGCTCTAAATCCCCCCTGATCTGCTTGCTGACCGCAAGGGTAAGGCCAAATAATATTTTTCGTTCCAAAAACATCAATCCCTTTCTGTTGTTTGCGCTTCCCGTTCGTCATCCCACACGGGAGCGTGTATATTGACAGGCAGAACCAATCTGTTGTTGGATGCGAAAAACGGAACCATGATGTCAATCCCTTTCCCTTTTTTTACAAGGCTTGCTGTATACTCAGCCACTGCTTCCAGATATTCTTCACTCATGCCGGACAGAAACTGTGCGGCAGGCAACGCAAACTTCTTTTTCGCCTCTGATTTCTCCGCTGTATCACGGATTGCCTGAATCCATTTGTCCCTTTGGTTCACAAGGCTGTCTGCGTTTTCGCCGTCAGCAAGCAGTTCTTTTGCCGCATCCCTCAATATCTGGCATTCCCGGTATTGTATCTCCACGCCGTTATTTTCATATCTCATGTTTCTTCCCCCACTTCCTTTTTTTTTCTATTGTAAACGGTAAAAGCCGGAGAAGTCAAAATTCTGCCCATATTTTTTTTCTATTCTAACGTTTATTTTCCCCGTCCGCAATCCACCAGCGAAACACTTTTTTCCGTTTCGATATATGGGCACGAAATCCTTCCATTTTTCTTCCTGTCTGATAAAAAAATCCATAGATGGTTATTATGCCGTCCACTTTGCGACAACGCCGTATTTACTGATGGTTGCCTCGCCCTCACTACTCCGTTACGCTTAATATATCCTGCTAAAATATAATTTACGAAAAGGAGGAGTTACTTTGAACCAGACTTTACGGCTTCCCGCCTGCCACCGTTATGTGAGAGACGGGAACGCTGCTGACAAACTATATACGCTTGCCGCGAAAACAGCTCCCTGTCATATGGAGGGCGTCACGGAAAAGGATTTCCATGCCCTGCTTTTGGCATCCGGCATCATTTCCACCGACCATCCGCTGCCCAAAATTATCGGGGATGTTTCCTGCTTTTCTGTTATCTCGGAATACAAGTGCGGCTATATATGCCATATGTGCCCTTATGCAAAGCGGAACAAAAACGTAATGGAAACAGAAGAATGCCTTCTGCTCTCCTATGCCATGAAGAATTTCGGGCAGTTCCAATTCCTGAAAGACGCAGGGCTGGACAACCAGAAGTTTACATCCCTGTTCCTGCTAAACGACCATCCAGATGGAAAGATTGTATCCACGCTCCCGCTGCTAAGGCTCTCTTATCAGTATATGGAACGTGTTGCGGATCAGAAGACGGATTTTTCCAGTCTGCCCTCCATGATTGCGGGGGCACTGGATCAGAATAATAAGGGGAAACTGCTCCCGCAGAATGTACAGGCAATACAACAATATCTGATTAGGCTGCGGCAAAATGGAACCCACATATCGCAGGACAAAATTACAGACACTATTAACCGAGTGCTGCATCCGTCCGTGGCCGATACTGCCCCACCGAAAGAAGAAACAACAGCTCCCTCCAGTCCTGTGAAGCCACAGGCAGCCGATAAGCCGGCGTGCATTTCGGGACTTCTGGATCAGCCGGTAACGGAAAAAAGGTCTAACGCGCAGCCTACCGCCCAAACGTCCTGTAAAGCGGAGCTCCATACTTCTGCGGTCGTACCCAAAATAATACCGCCGCAGGATAATGCCGAAACCGCATCCAGCGTTAAAGATGAACCGCAAAAGGAGTCCCTGTACCTTCCCGCCACCTTTTCCCCCAATGAAGCGGAGCGGACGGGATTTCCTTTTTACAGTATTATGGAAAATACGGCGGAGCTGCAGCGGCTCGAAATCTTTTTACAGTTCAATCCGGTTATCGGGGCGGAAATCGTTGAAGATGCTGATACAAAAAAACAGATGCTTCTGCTCTGCGCCTCCGGTCAGTTTTATTACGTGAATCCGGAGCATGAACAGGCACTTTCGCTGCTGCACCTTTATTTCTCCAAAAGCACCATCCGTCGTCAGGTCTGCATGGAGCCATACAAGCTGTACCGTTTTCTACAGACCAACGACATATACCATAAAAATGTTTATTCCCTCAGAACCGTCTATAAACTGCTTGCACAAATCAGAAACAGCCAAAGCGTGAAAACGCCTTCCGCTATGGTAAAAGAGTTGACTTCCAAGACAAACCGATACGGCTATTCTCCCTATATTTTTACCATGCTCCAGTATGTAAAAATGTACGAGGTACTTTCCACGCAACCGCTTTTGGAAACCATGGAAGCGCGGGAGAAGCTGCGGACGCTCACCTACATTGATTCCCTGCTTGGCATCTCCTATGAGCTGCGGGATGTTGCACAAACAGAAAAACCGCTCTTTTCCATGGATGAGAAAAGAGAATATCAGTTTCTTTATCAGCCTGAAATTAAAATGAAAGAGGGAATTTATTCCGTAACATTCTCTTTTTCGGCGGACAACCCATGCGGCTCGCTCGTTACCGATATCCTCTGCCGGATTGCCCAAAAAGACCTTGCAAAAATTCAGGGCTACCGCCTGCTCCTGTACCGTCAGGATGCCTTTACGATTGCCACGTCCGCACAGCATTATGAACAGCTATGCGAAGCCGTAACAAGCCTTGCGACTTATCTCGCAGAAAAGCAGGAACTGATACCGTTAATCATAAAAGAAGATACCGTAAAATAATCTGGCGGCGTACCTTTATCCATCACTTTAAGGTACGTCTTTTCTTCCTGCCATTGGCTTCTTGCTGCCTTCATCTTTCTATGATAAGGATGAAGTATTTCTAATGTCGTTCTTTTTTCTTTCCAGCAGATACTTGTGGCAAGCAGGCTGTTTTCCTATCCAAGTGCCTGTAATCAGCGGATTTTCTGTGGCCTGCCGTTCCTTGACTTAATATCTTTTTCATCTGCCCTCAATTTCCCGCTGCGCACAATATACTGTTCTTCCAATATGTCATTCTTTTCCCTTGTAAATTCCATTCCCCATATGCTATAATAATCTCACTTTTTATTTACGAATCAGCCTTTTGGTTTATCATGGACAATGAAATTCCTGGAAACAGGTCATTCTTTTTTGGCTACAGATTTTTCTGTAGTTTTTTTAATAACCAATTAACCGAAAGGAGAACCAATACATTTATGACAAATAATTTAAAACAGGCATTGCTGAAAGAGGCCCGGCTGCTCTCCATTTCCCAGAGCGACTGCGACCTCTTTTTTATTGGGCAGGCCAACACCATTACTTATAAGCAGCTTGCGAAAGCTGCCATCCACGGCGGCACAACGACCGGCGGGCGGCTCGGCTTAAAGAAGCTGGAAAAAGAAGGCTTCCTTTCCGCAAGGACAATACTGGGAAGTGCAGGGACAAAATATTATTTTCTCACCGCAAAAGGGCGCAAGAGGGTGGAACGCATATTTGGCGGGGAGTTTTTAGAGAAAATGTGCTTTGAACTGGAACGCCGTCCCCCAACAAGCCAGCAGCAGCTTCCCCACCGCATCCATACCGGAGATATTTTCTTTTCCTATCTGGCCAACCCATTCCTTGACCACCTCCCGCTGTGGCGGCTGGAATGTCCTTACAAGGAACCGGAAAGCACCCTCCCGCCTCCGCGCTGCGATGGGCTTTTGCAGACAATGCACGGAACATATTACATCGAACAGGACAACTGTACGCAGGGAGAGGGTGCACTGGGAAATAAGATCAGCCAGTATATGTCCGCCGACTGTTTCATAGGGGACGGAATCCTCCGCCATACCCTCATTTTCACCTTATATGCGGAAGCAAAGGAACGTCCGGTAAAAAAACCTCCTTACTCCGTCTACCGCATCCTGTTAAAAGCCGCCCGCGTGTGGGAAGCGCTGGAAGCGGAATGCGGGAATAAGTTGTCCTTTACCTCCTTTTGTGCACAGTTTCAAGGAAATCCGTCCCCAAGCCTCCTCCATTTATCCGCAGGCGACCGAAACATCCTGCAGAACCTCTGCCTGCAAAACCCTGAGCTGACGTTGCCGGAACTGGAGCAGCTAAAGAAAAACTTCCTGTACGATACCTCGTTGGAGAATGACAGGGATATGGAGCGCGATGCAATATTCACAAAAAGGCTGCGTCAGAAATTTTACCCCCTGCCGGAAGCCAGGGAGCAGTCTACTCTGCAATACCGCCTCAGAAAAGGAATGTGCCTTTATGTCCTGCCAAACCACAGGTTAGACGACTATCTTCCATTTGCCCTGCAGGAAGAATATCTTTTCCGTGACTTTCTGCGCCGCCTGCTGTTCCACATGGGGCTGAATGATCTGGAAGAATGGGAATACCAAACCCTGTTTCCTTTTTGTGACAAGGACGGCAAAGAATATGCCTTCCGTAACGTATTCCTTTCGGGCACCGGCATACGGATTGCCGCTGAAGATGTCACCCATGATCTCGGCGGCAGGGGGAGGACGGCACACTACCTGAAATGCCATGCGTCAAAAGAACCCATGCTTTTTCTTTTGTTTGTGGCATCAAGGGAAGATGCCAAGCTGTTTCTGGATATGCTGGAGGATGCCCTGCGCCGCCCGGAAAACAACGGCACTGAAATATGCTTCGTGGATAAATCGGCTTCCTTGTACCAAAACCCGGATACCCATGCCGCATATTTCCGGAAGCAGACAAAAAACGGAGCCTTATGGCTGCCGGCGCTCATTGACTATGATGCGTTCCTTGCCGAACTGCATCTGGTGGAAAGGTAGGTGGAAAGCGATGAAAAAACGACGATCTATCTCTGAAATAGCCTGCGCCATAAAGGAACAGGCACATACCAGCCTGAAAGGGCATAAAGAAACCATACCAATTAATGCAGCATATGCCGTATTTTTCCTGCATCTGGTTTCCTATGCGGTACGCTTTTTCTGTGCCATTTTGTTTGTCGATTACGGCATTTTAACGCCCAGCATCCTGTATGCGGCATTCTGGCTGTGCATGCCGCCGCTCCTTTTTATATGGGGGACGCGCTATCCGTTTTATAATTTCCGCCACACGAAATACGCCTGTCTTTTCGGCGTACTGCTCTCCTGCCACCTGACAGTCCTGTCCCTCATCTATAAACTGCTTTCAAGGATGTTCCTGCCGTGGATTATGGAGCTTCCGACGGACGAGGCGTTCACGAAGAACATGGTGCTCGTGCTTGCCAGGCTTGCCACGCAGCTTCCCTTAATCCCAACCGGGATACTGCTTGCGAAAGCAGCCTTTTTCCCCATCCGTGACGAGGAATGCCTGCAGCGGATCATGGCATATAAAATCACCCACAGCCTTCCGCAGGAGAAGGCGCCCGCGGACATTGCTTACAACATGAACATCGTAAAGGACATCAATACCGGGAAAAACATCACCGTCTATGCAAAGGACCGGTTCCTGCATACTCTGGTTGACGGCACATCCGGAACCGGCAAGACCTCCTCCACCATCCTGCCCGCCATCCGCGACGACCTGAATATGCGCTGCCGTGCAGAGGATATTCAGAAAGAGCAGCTTCTGACGCTTCTTGAACATGGGGAAATCTCCTATGCGCCGCCCAAAAATGCACGAGGTTTCTCCATCAACGACTGCATTCCCATTGTCCCTGATGCCGGACAGTTAAGCGACGCCGAAGTGGAACAGCGGATTGCCAAAGTACAGGAAAAGCTGGAACGCCTGCGCCTTAAATACCCTGTCTGCGGCATCACCGTACTTGCGCCGGACGATTCCCTGACCGACGACGTGTGCAGGCTCTGTGACGCAAGGGGGATCTCCTATAACCGCATTGACGCCGTGCGCGATAGTAACGGGCTGCGGAAGAAAAACACCATTGGCTTAAACCCGTTTTATCTGCCACCCCAGATGGACAGCGAGGCAAAAAACCAGCTCATCGTGAAAAAGGCGGTCATTTTCTCCGACGTGATGCAGGCCATCACCGACTTAAAGGGCAAGGCGGATTCCTATTTTACCGGGCTTAACAGACAGATGATCGCCAACCTTGCAATCCTTGTCATGGCGACCGTCCCCATTCTGCGGAACAGGCAGGCGACGCCCGCCGATTTGCAGGAGCTCATCAACAATTTCAACCTGCTTGCCGAATATGTTGACAAGCTGCAGGAACTGGACCAGAGCAGGAAGCAGTATACCTTTATCGTGCAGTACATAAGGGAAGACCTGCTCGGGAAAGGCAGGGAAAAGATGGAAGACCAGAGCCGCGGCACGAGAAACATCATCAATGAATTCCTGCTGATGCCGGCAAACCGCGAGATTTTCTGCTCCCAGATAAGCATCGACTTTGACCGTGCGCTTGCAAACGGCGAAGTGACCGTATGTAACTATAACCTTGCCAGCGGCGACACCGATGCCGTGGCGTTCGGGCTCTTTTTCCTGCTGTCCTTTAACAATGCCGTGCTCTCCCGTCCGGGGAATGAGAACACGCGCATCCCGCATTTCTTCTATGTGGACGAGCTGCCGGTTCTGATACACCCGTCACTGGAAAAGAACTTCTCCCTGTTCCGAAAGTTCCGCGTGTCCATGATGGTAGCGATACAGACACTGGATCAGATGGAGAAAAACGAGATTACAAAATATTTAAAGGGCGTTATTTTGGGCTGCGCCCACATCATTGTCTTTGGCCGCTCTTCCCTCTCCGACATGGAGATTTTTTCCTCCCTTGCCGGCGTGCGGGACGTAAAGGAGGTGCAGACCTCCACCACCGAAACCGCTCTGACCGATGATTCCCCGCATTTTTCCTATTCCTCGCGGGAAATGACCACACAGAAGAACGCCATCGAGGAAATCGGCATCCGCATGAGGGACTTTCAGGAGGTGACGTTCTTCACCACAAGGGGAGGCAGGCCGCTGCCCGCCCTCTCCGGTATCGTGGACTTTTTGAAGCCCTCCGACTGGGAGCGCAAAAAAAGGCTTCCTTTTTCCATTGAACGGGAAGATGAGAGCCCTGTATGTGAGAAAATTCCGCCGGATGCCGTCCGCGAAGACGGCAAAGCGCCGGAAAACAGCTACCGTTTCCTGCCGGGGACGCCGCTTTCCATCTTCTGTAGTTCCGTGCAGACGGATCATACAGGAAAAGCGGACAGGAAGGACAGCATGCCGCTCCCGGATAGCGGAAAGGATGATATGCTTCCGGAAGGAAGTGAGCGGATTGATGATATATTATAAAAATAATAAGAAACCGAAAGGAGGATAAACCGCCATGAAGAAATATGACAGTCTGGTAAATGATCCGGCTGAAACAGGGGAGGGATGCCGCCGGGGGGAGGCATCGGATCTGCTGCTCTCCAAAACACCTTTTTATCTGGAAACGGGATGGGAGCTTGTGACGGAAAACAAGAACCCTGCCTGCAGCCATGCGCAGATCGAACAGATGATCCAGAAACGCACCATCAACCTGATCGACATGGAGCTGCTCAAAATACTGGCGTCCTTCCACTACCTCAACCACTACCATATCGCGTACCTGCTGGAAGAACGTCTGCATCCCAATTACCACAAGGCGTCCTACCTCGGCAACCTAAACAAACTGAAACGCGCGGGAATTGTCCTCTGTTATGTTCCCGTAGCTGCGGGGGCGGCTGCCGGAGACGCGCCTCCCGCTTCCCCGCTCAGGCTTTACGCTCTCTCGCAGGGCGCATATACTTACATGGAGCCAATCACGCCGGACTCCCATGCCATGCAGCCGGCAGGGAGCCTGCGCAAAGTTGAGATTGCCGCGGCAAACCAGTTTATCCTGCATTTCCTGCACCACTACAAAGAAAGGGTGTCTTCACTGGAATACCTGAAAAACGTGCGCCTTGGGACATCTTCTTTTTCCATCGACGGCATCATACAGTACCGTGCTGCTTTTCGGAAGGGGGAGGCGCCGGATCTGGTTTCCCTCTTTGTGCTGTCCATACGGAAACAGGAAAACTGGGAGAAACGCGCCGCCACGCGGCTGCATCTTTTCAAGGTGTGGCTGGCAAGGTACGATACGGAGTACCGCATTCCGTTTTCCGTGCTTGTGGTGGAGAACATGGTCATGGCAGTTCGGCTGTTTACTGTATTGCAGGCACAGGAGAACCCACTTTCTTTCTATTTCTGCCCGGAAAACCTGCTCATGCTCTACCCACCGTTTTCGTCC
>ERZ808037.1042-NODE-1042-length-20565-cov-4.504344_pt1 | contig 20565 bp, 16 predicted proteins | sample MGYA00380190_ERZ808037 | MGnify/ENA primary metagenome ERZ808037 (study PRJEB31490, sample SAMN06133399) | mouse gut metagenome | isolation source: J9 | host: mice | place: China: Chengdu | collected 2015-05 ... | reverse complement strand
TATAATTAGTAAAAATAAACAAATAAAAACTTTGCAACAATGTATATCCAGTTCTAAATTAGCATTATATACAAACATATAAAATATATGCAGAAAAGTATTGACACAATTACCCCCCCCCATATAATATTTTTATAAATATGACATCGATATCACAATAGGAGGTGTTACATGTATAACGGTCTGTCAAATCACATCGGTAATCTTCATTTGCTTTCAAATGCCGTAACCCGTTCCATCAGCCCAGAAAACTATACCGGGGAAAAAGGCAAGGGCGGCATGTGCGAGCTGGAAAACGGTTCCGCCAAAAATGCGGCACGGGATCTGGGAAAAGGATGGAAGGTCAATCCCTATATCCATGTGGGCCCCGGCGAGACCTTTGAAATTGCCAATATCGAAGGACCTGGCGCAATCCAGCATATCTGGATGACGGTGACGGACAGAACGGACAAAGATTACTATGTGCTGCGGGATCTGGTGCTGCGGATGTATTGGGATGATGAGGAGACACCTTCTGTGGAAACGCCGCTGGGAGACTTTTTCTGCTGTGGTTTCGGGCGGGGATGCATCGTCAATTCCATGCCGATCGTGGTGAATCCGGCCCGCGGCATGAACTGCTATTTTCCCATGCCTTTTCACAAAGGGGCGAGGATCACGCTGGAAAACCAGCATGAGGTTGAGGTGCCGGCCTTTTTCTATCAGGTGGATTACCTGTTGACGGATGAGCTGCCGGAGGATATCTGCTATTTCCATGCCCAGTGGAGAAGGGAGCGGCTTACGGAGAAGCAGAGGGACTATACGATCCTGGATCAGGTCAGGGGCAGAGGCCATTATGTGGGAACTTATATGGCACTGACGGCGCTGGAGCGTTACTGGTGGGGAGAAGGGGAGATCAAATTCTACCTGGACGGTGACGACCGGTATCCCACCATCTGCGGGACGGGGACGGAGGACTATTTCGGCGGCGCCTGGAGCTTTGCCGGTCAGTGTAACGGCAGAACGGTGGAGAATACCTACTGTACGCCGTTTATGGGATATCCGTATTATTCCCATCACGATCTGAGTGTACATAATTTCTATCACAATGACGATACACTGCCCCAGAGGGGGTTCTATCGCTGGCATATTATGGATCCGGTGCTGTTCGAGGAGGACCTGCGGGTGACGATCCAGCAGATCGGTACCTGCCATAAGGGGAATTTCGAGCGGCAGGACGATGTGGCGTCGGTGGCGTACTGGTATCAGACGGAGCCGCATCATCCGTTTATGCCGCTGCTTAAGAAGGAGGACAGATGGCCCCGTTAAGGTGGGGCACAGGTCCGCCGCAGAATGTAGCGCTACAGCTTTGCGTGCGGCTAAAAGAGCTGTCAATGTGGAAGGCAAGGATTCCACTGCGTACTCAGGGATATTGCAGGAAGAGCCGGCAATATCCGGGTAGAGGTGAATATGAAGAGGAGAGCAGGTAAATACCGGAAAACATACTGGGTGGCAGGTGTGGCGGCTGCATTGGCAGTCATGGGATCTGGCGGCTGCGGACGAAGAGAAAGCAGTCCGCAGCTGCTTATGGATACCGCAGAAAGCATGTGGGAAGACGAGATTACGATCATGCATGTGGACGCAGGAGATGAGAGTTTCAGGGCCTATATTGAAGAGCTGCAGACAAGGCTGCAGATGAAGATCAACCTGCTGCCGTATCCTGCCAATGCCGATTCCCGTCATGCCAAAGCGTCGTCTCTTTTGGCGGCAGGAGATTCTTCGGTGGATGTGTTTGCGGTGAATGATGAAATGATAAATGCCTTCAAGAACGAAGGGTATCTGGAACCGCTGCAGGACGATGTCATGGACGAAGAAACCGCGCGGGCATTTGAGCAGGAGTATCTGCAGGAGACTACCATGGCCGGCGGGCAGATCTACTCTGCGCCTTATGTGCTGGATATTCTTGCGCTCTGGGTCAATGAGGAGTGGATGAGGGAGGCCGGACTTACCGGGATAGAAACAGAAGAAGATTTCTATCGGTTTCTGGCGCATGACTGGGGTGAGGGGCGCTATGCATACGGCGGTTCCTGGGAGAAAACCTATGTATATAATGAACTGGGAGAGCTGATCAATCTTTTCGGCGGAGATTACTTTGACTGGAGCAATGAAAAGACCAGGGCGGCCGTCCGATTCTCCAAGGAGTGCGTCGATAAAGGGTATACGCCGAAAGAACAGATGATCGACCAGTACGAACAGATGAACCAGAAATTTATAGACGGTAAATACGGGATGGTGTTTATGTATACCGGCGGTATCAAGAAATATGCCGATGCCGGTGTGTATGGAAGGGACAGGATCCATATGGCGCCGCTGCCGGATCTGGGCGGCAGTCATGTGACCTATATCGGTACCTGGCAGTATGCGTTGAACAAGGCTTCGCAGCACAAGGAGGCGGCCAGACGGTTTATGAGTTATGCAGTGAGCCGGGAAGGAAACAGGCTCTATGCGGAGATGACAAACAGTATTCCGGCCAGAAGGGATCTTCTGGAAGAGGAGCTGCATATTATCGGCTATGCAGAAATCAGAGAGCTGCTGCGTTCGGTGGAGATGGAGGTGAGGCCGATTCCGGCCAATTCCATGGAATATATCGAGACGGTGGGAGAACTGTTCCAGAAATATATGCTGGAAGAACTGGATTTGGACAGCTATTGCGAGCAGATGCAGGAGCTTGTGGATGAGAATATCAAATAAGTAAAAGGCAGGGGCTGTGAGGCCCCTGCCTTTAAAAAACAATTTTTCCAGGGTTTACCCGGCAAAAACCTTTTCCAGAAAATCGTGGATCCGCTGACACATTTCATCCTGATAGAATTCCATACCCATATGCCCTGCGCCTTGTATGCGGTAATATTCCACAGGTACGTGATTCTGGACGAGGACATCATAGAAAGCATCGCTGGCGGAGATATCCACGAGAGAATCTGCTGTCCCGTGCGCCATGAAGAAGGGTACGGTATTTTGGTTTACATAATATTGAGCGGTGGATCTGGTTGCCCGTTCCGGTTCCGCATCCGGATGAAAGCCGAGATACTGGATCAGGTTTGATGAGGCCGTAGTTTCCGGCAGGGGCACGCCGTCGAAGGATTTTTCGTCACGTTTTGCTTTGCCGAGGGAAGTCGGCCCGTAATAGTTGATCACGGCGGAGACGCTGCTGGATTGTTCCAGATATTCTCCTTTTTCAAATTCGGCCAGACCGTTGGTGACGCCTGTCATGGAGGCAAGATTTCCGCCTGCAGATTCGCCGCCGATAACGACTTTTGCAGGGTCGATACCGTATTCGTCCGCATGGGCACGCAGATAGCGGATCGCTTTCTTGGCATCCTCTACCGGCGCCGGAAAATGTGCGCTGTTGGACAGCCGGTATTCTATGCTGGCTGTCACATAGCCTTTCTTCGCGAACCAGGACAGCCAGGGGATATAGGCGGAGCGCTCCATGGTGACGAAACCGCCGCCGCAGATCCATACGAACAGGGGGCGTTTCCCGTTGCTCCTGCTGAAAGGAAGCAGGAGATCCAGCTTTAAGTCCCTGTAATTATAGAAGGGAAACCAGTAAGGCACCTGGGCGAAGGTGATGCCGGAGATCAGGGTGACGGGCTGTTCCTTTACAGGGACAGAAAGTTCTCTTTTTGTTTGTAGTTTTTGCATGGAAAATCCTCCTTTTGAACAAAACACTTTTCTGTATTTTTATTGATCTTTATTAATTGATCTTTATTATAGGTAAGAAGAGAAAAGCAGGAAAAGAACAATGCAGACTTTTTTTGACACAAAACAGTCATTTTTCTTATCGTTAACGACATTAGAAATTTCGTTTACTATAGTTGCAGCAAAGAAAAAAAGCGGATGGTCACAAGTACAGTGAAAACAGAAAAGTGTTAATAGAGAGCAAGATTGTTATTTTTCTGAAACGGGATTTCACATAAAATGAAATCATCATCAAATAAGCGGTAACTATACCGTTACGAGAGGAAAGTGAGGAAAATACTATGAAAAAGAAAGCAGTAGCACTTGTGCTGGCAGCGGCAATGACTTTCGGTCTGACTGCCTGCGGCGGTGGCGGCGATTCTGCCGGAACGGATAATGCGTCCGGTGCGGCAGCAGAGTCAGCGGATGGCGGTGCGGCGTCAGCAGATGGAGGCAGTGAAGCGGGCGGTGAAGCTGCGGCGGCAGGAAATACTTATTTTGACGAGCTGCAGCATCTGGTAGTGGCGTTTCCGACCTGGACGGGCGCTCCGGCAGATACGCAGATGGTGACAGATGCGGTTAACGAGATTTTGAGAGAAAAGTACAATATCGAAGTGGAATTCCAGATCAGCGATTCCGGTTCCTACAACCAGACCATAACACTGGCGCTGTCCAGCGGCCAGCAGGTTGATATTATGAGTACACTGTTTGCAAACTATTCCAATATGGTCAATCAGGGATATTTACTGGATCTGGAAGAAGACGGTCTGTTCCAGACTTACGGACAGGGTATTCAGGGCGTGATCGACCAGAAATACATTGATGCATGCCGTGTGGGCGGCGTATTGTATGGTATTACGAATACACGTGATTATGCCGTAGGACGCGGCTGTATCTCGGTGGGAACGGAGTTCCTGGATGCGATCGGTTATGAAGCGCCTGCGGATGCAGAAGAGATCATACCGATCACGGAAGAAGAGCTGGAGGATATTTTTGCCAGACTGCATGCACAATTCCCGGATCTGGAAGTTTATCGTCCGGCGGACAATGACCTGGTTCAGCAGACGCTGGTAGACCAGCTTGGCGGCAACAATTTCGGTGTTCTTCTGGGCAGCAGTGACGAATTGAAAGTGGTGAATCTGTTTGAGACGGATGAATATATGAACTTCTGTAAGAGAGTCTACAACTGGAACCAGCTCGGTTATATCAGTAAGGACGCGGCTGCGGACACCACAAACGTGATCGTGCTTGTAAAAGAAGGCGTGCTGATGGCATACGGTACCGGCGGAAAACCGGGAAGCAAGGTGCAGGAATCCACAGGTGCTGATAAGGATATGACAATCTTCCAGACAAGAGAAGACTATGTGTCTTCCTCAGCGGTAGCGTCCTATCCGTGGGCGATTCCGATCTCGACCGCCAATCCGGAAGCAGCCATGGTTCTGATGAATGAGCTTTATACAAATCCGGAACTTGCGGATCTGATCATTTATGGGATTGAGGGAACGCATTATGAGATCACAGAGGACGGTTTCCTGGATGCCAATGCGGGAACAAGCCCTGATACGTTCTCTACGTTAAACTGGCTGTACCCGAATCAGTTCGCAAGTACGGTGATCGTTGGCAATACCGCGGATCTGTGGGAGAGAACAACACAGTTTAATGAGGAGGCAAGACAGTCTCCGGCGTCCGGGTTTGCTTTTGACAGCACCAATATTGCGACAGAGCAGACTGCAGTTACCAACGTATACGATGAATATCGTAAGAGTCTGGAATTTGGCTTCGTGGATCCGGAAGTTGCAATTCCTGAAATGCTGCAGAAGATGAACAGCGCCGGCCTGCAGAAGATCATCGAGGAGAAGCAGGCACAGCTTGACGCCTGGGCGGCATCGAAGTAATACCAAAATTTAGAGTTCTTTCATCATGCGTGTGGACATCAGGCAGGTTTCTCCATTGATAAAATGGATGATCCGGTTTTTGGTGTCCACTTCTTTTATGTTCTTTTTGTTGACCAGAAAGGAACGGTGGCAGCGCACAAAATCATCGCCGAATGCCTTGAGCAGATCTTTTATGGTGCTGAAAAATTCGATTTGCCGGTCCTTCGCATGGAGAATGACTTTATGGATGTTGCTGGAAGTCTCAAAGAATAAAATATCGTCATAATCTATGCTGATCTTTCGGCCGCCGGTTTCAATCGTGTAGACTTTGTGCGTTCTGCCGGTCTGCAGGGCATAGCGTTCCATTGCATTAAGCAGGCATTGCCTGATCTTTACTTTCGCTTCGGCAGGGGTGTCTTTCAGTACAAAGTCCATTGCTTCCACCTGGTACTGGAAAGTCATATAGCTTAGTTCAGAATGTGCGGTTATGAAGACGATGAAACCACGGGGATCATATAACCTGATCAGCTGTGCCAGTTTCATGCCGTTTATGTCGCTGCCCAGGTCAATATCAAGGAAATAAATGCCTGTGTTCCGGCTGTTCCTGATCTTTTCCAGCAGCACATAAGGGTCGCCTGTATTCAGGACAATCTGCATGTCCAGCTCTTCTATCAGAATGGTATTTTGAATGGTCTGTACGATAGTCTGCCGCTGCACGGCATTGTCCTCACACACAAAAATATCCAGCATATGATGTCATTCCTTTCTGTCAGTAAGTTCCAGATGCTGCGTGAAACGGCCGTTTTGCATGGAGGTTTCCAGCAGCGCGTTATCATAGGAACTGATGATCTTCCGGGCATTGGAAAGTCCGATTCCCTGATGTCCGGTCTTTGTGGTAAAGCCTTTTTGCTTTAATTTATGTAACACTGCGCCCTGATCCTGAAAGCTGTTGGAGATGGTGATGGATACGCCGGCCTCGTGCCGAATGATATTTAAGCCTGCCTGCGGCTGTTCTGCCAAAGGTGCGGCTTCGATCGCGTTGTCCAGAAAAATTCCCAGTATGCGGGCGAGGTCTACGGTGTTCATCGGAAAGCTGTCCACCCGGCAGGGAATGTCGATCGTGACATCGATCCCAGAGTCATGGGCGTAGATCATTTTTGCAGAGAGCAGGCTTTTGATCTCCAATACATCAATATTACCGAGTTGATTCAGTTTGTAATCCCCCTGGTCGATCAGAGCCTTTGTGGGGAAGATCTTTGTTTCAAAATATTGTGCAAGTTCGTCTATGTCACGGTTTGCAATATAGCCGGACAGGGAGAGTAAAATATTGATATAGTCGTGCTTAAAGGAGCGCAGGCCGTTATACATGGCTTCCAGGTTGTGTGTGTAATCCTGTAAGTCCTGCATGGCTTTCTGCTTCGCCTCTGTCTGCATTTTTTCCTGATAGGAGCAGTGCACGGCCAGAAGCAGAAAGAGCATAACGAATAGATACCCTGAAATATGCAGGACATTATTGTATATCATTTTGCCGACAGAGCCGTTTTGCCCCGGGATCAGATCGTCGAACAGAAAGATGGTGATAAGGAGCAGCAATCCGGCGTCGATCAGATACCAGGTCTGTGGAAGGCGCAAAACGCTTTTTCCAGAAAGCAGTAGTTTCCTGAGCTGCCTGCCGCAAAACAGCGTCGCCAGGTAGAACAGCAGAATATGAATCATATGGACAATGGAAGAAACATACGGCTGCTCGATGAAAGATGTGGGAATCAGCATATGCAGAAAGCCTGACACAAGGTTATCCGTCACGAGCGCAAGCACAAACCCGATCATACCCATACAGACATTTTGGGCGGCGGTATCCCGGCAGAAAACCAGCCCGTAAATACAAATGACCGCCGGAATACCGAACAGGCCGTAGGGGATACAGGACAGGAACTTTATGGGCATTCCGGCAAGCAGCAGCGACAGATAAAGAACGATAAAGGCTTTGAGGCCCATACGCCCGGGCCATACATTGCGAATAGCAAGGGAAAGCTGAAAAAAAGACAATAACATTTCATTGGATTCCTTCTTTTGGTATTTGCACGCCTAATTATACTTTATATCATTCTTTACAGCAAGCCTAGTTCGACGAAAATGAAGAATAAGTGCGTATGCAGGAAAGGAAAAAATGCACTTATGCAAGAATGGCGGCATTTTATGACTGTTTTGGAAGAACTGCTGTTTTCCCTGTTATACTGTTTGACAGAAAATAAATTTATTCAGAAAGGAAACAGAAAGTTATGAAGCATTTTTTAAAAGGAGCTGCCGCGGTGGCGATCGTAATGTTTGTCGTGATGTTGATCCACATTATTTTCAATGTGATGGGTATTGACCTGAACAAATACGTAAATAGTGTTATGCAAATTCTGCTGGCATCAAGTTTTGCTACGATGATTTATCATGTATTGATCAGGAAAGAGTAAAGCATGACATCATTTCCGGAATTCCCGGGGCGTTACACCGGTGAAGCGCCGGAACTGTTTGGAAAAATAGGATATATTCTGGAATCCGCATCTGGTGGCAATGTCACTGATGTTCTGACTGGTGCCGGCCAGAAGTCTTTTTGCCTCCTCGATCCGCTCGTAGATGATATAGTTTGTCAAAGAGAAGCCGGTCTCTCTTTTAAAAAGATGCGACAGGTAATCCGGGGTAAGATATACCATCGCCGCCAGAGATTCTCTGGTCAGGTTTTCATCCAGATGAGAGCGTATGTAGTTTTTGACCGTGGTGACGGCAGCGTCCTGATCGGCACAGCTGCGGATACATTCTTCATACAGTGTAAGGGCGTCCGTGACCCAGTCGCGCAGATTCGGGATGGAGGAGCAGGCCCGGTCAACAGGAAATTGAGAGATCTGTTCCCGAAAGAGGGGAAGCGCCTCGTTATCGGTAGTGTTCATGCAGCTGAAAAGAATCTGCAGAAAGCTGTAGTAGAAACTGGTCAGGGTATCTCTTGTGGCGTGGCCGGAGTGCTGCAGGGTATTTAAGAATAATGTTGTCTCTGACATAAGGTGTCTGGTCTTGCGCTGGAGCAGCAGATCGCTGTAATGTCCTTCGGAAAAGGTGATTTCCACAGGAACACTTTCACGCCGGGAGAGCTGCGCAAGATCAAAGACATGATTTTCCAGGGAGACATTGCTCTTGGCGGTGTCGGTCAGTTCCCGCAGCATTTCCTGAAAATCCGAGATGCCGCAGCAGCGGTCGGGAATATAGAAATTAAAAGTATTGGGAAATCGCGGGACAAAGTCCGTGAACGCTTTGCTGCACAGGGACAGCAGTGTTTCCCTGCTGCGGCCCGCGCCCGGCAGGGGCAGGAAGTAAAACTGCCTGTTCATGCGCACGACCACAGGGATCTCTTCTTTCTTATAGAAATACTCCCGTGCAATATTTTTCAGAAGAAATTCATGCAGGTCTTTTTTTAACGGAATTTCATCCATGCCATTGCATTGGATCAGCAGGATCAGGTAAGTGAATTCCGCGGCCGCCGCATCCAGATTCCGCAGGTTCAGTTCGCTTACAATATCGGCCTTCCGACTGGAGATGGCGCCTGCGGAAAGATCAAGCCAGAAAAGCTCCCACAGATATAGTTCACTCTCTTTCCAGTAACCGGCCTGCAGCGTATTCAGCTTGATATTCGTCTGCTGCCGGTATTGTTCCACCGCCTTGGAGACTGCAGACAGCAGGTCTTCGTCGGTCACCGGTTTCAGCAGGTAGTCGATGCTGGTCAGGCGCATGGCTTTGGAAACATATTCGAATTTGGCGTAGGCGGTCAGAAAGATGCAGATCGTATCCAACCCGTTCTGACGGATATGGTCCAGCAGTTCCAACCCGCTGCCGCCGGGCATTTCAATATCCAGGATCATAATGGCGATGGAATTGGCGGAAAAGATTTCCAGAGCCTGCTTCATGTTATAAGCACAGAAGATTTCTGTAAAAACCGGGCCATTTCCGGCAATTTTCCTGCGGGTGCTTTCTGCACTGTAATATTCATCATCTACAATCAGTAAGTTCATATCGGGTTCCTTTCGGTATGGTTTTTGGTTTGCGGTTACTATGAAAGTCTTCGACTTTCACAGCATGGATGGCCATGCGGCCCGCCCGACGGCAGGCTGAGCATGATGGAGGTTTACTGTCTGTTTTCCAGAAGCTGATACGGAAAATCAACGGTGATCTGTGCGCCTGCACCGGGACGGTTACAGAAGGTAAACCGGACGTCAGGGAAAATATGGCGCATACGGAAGATGACATTCGTGATTCCGATATGAGAAGTATCGCTGCCGGAAGGATAGGATGGCGCAGTGATCGTCGTAAGCATCTGCTGGGAAAAGCCGCCGCCGGTATCCCAGATACAGATCTGCAGCCGGATACGGTCCGCTGTCTCATAGGAGGTAACGTCGATGTGTATTTCCAGAAGCTGTCCCATGACCACTTCATGCTTAATGGTGTTCTCAATAAAATTCAGCAGGAGAAGGGGAACGATGGTTGCCTGCTGGAAGGCGTCCGGGCAGTTGGTATACAGGGAAAGGCAGTTCGGGTATCGGATGCCGGACATTTCCACGTAGTTTTTGACCATCCGCAGATCTTCCCCCAGCGGGACCGTCTGGCCGGCAGAAAGCGTATAGCGCAGATGCTGGCTTAAGTCCATGAGCATGGAACGGGCCAGATCCAGGTGCTCGGGTTCGATCAGCTGATAGGCAGTATTCAGACAGTTGATCATGAAATGCGGGGTGATCTGTTGTTTCAGATATTGGATCTCCAGTTCCTGATGCTGTAGCTTTTCTTCATAAATATCTATTTTCAGGTGCTTGATCTCTGCAACCATGTCATTGAAGCTGTCTGACATCTGCTGGTATTCCCGAAGCTGTCCGGACACGGAGAGCTGATTTTCCAGACTGCCTTCGGACACTTTCTCGAGAGCGGCCGTCAGTATGTTGACCGGCCGTATGAGCTGTCTGTTGACAGAGTAGATCAATGCCAGGCTGGCGGCCAGAAAAAGTATGGTTGTGAGAATGGCGGCATTGCGCAGAGAAACATTCAGCGCCTGAATCTCGGAATAAGGTATCAATCTGGTCAGGTAGAAGCAGCTGCCCGAAAGCGCCTGCTGTACGACCAGCATTTTCTCCCCCTCTATTCTTTTGACGGCGTAAGAGTCGGTAAGGATATCGAAATTTAACGGCAGGGCGGTATTGTCCGGGCCGTACAGACAGTTGTCCTGTGTGGTGACATACAGGGCAATTTCTTCGTTATGGAAAGAAGTTGCGGCCCCAAGCAGGGAGGAAACGCTGATCAGGGTGCCAAGACGGGCTTTGCCGATGCCGATCATCCGGAGAAGGTAGTAAGAGCCGTCTATCTCCATGATCTCCCAGTCGTCGGGGAGCTGACCGGCAGAGATCGCGCGGCGGAGCGTATTTCGCAAAGTCAGCGTGGAAGTGTTGATCTGGTTTGTAAACAGGAAGTTGTCCTTTTCCGGGTCATAGAACATAAAACCGTCTGCAATATACAGCGACAGTGCGCTTTGGAAATTCTGGTCAAGATAATGGAGAGAACTGTACCAGGAGGTAGAACTGTTGTCCTGATAGGACAAATTTATATAATTATTATTTTCAAATGCTACGGTGTACAAATAGGTTTCGACTCTGTCCAGCTCGTAATCAATCTGCTTCTGGTAGAGCGCCACGGTGGCCTGGGTGTTGTGGTAGATATGTTCCGACAGCAGCGATATGGCGGATTGATTCTGGAATCCGATCAGGGCAAGAAAAAGCAGCAGTATGAAGCCCAGCAGAAACAGGGTATATGTATTGACGGATAATTGCTGCAGTTTCTTCTTCATGAAATGCCTCCGATTGTGCAAAATACTGATAATATCGTAGCTATTTAATCATTTTTTGTCAAGAGAACGGGTTTAGGAAGTCCGGATCGTGTTAATACAGGTCAGAATTGTTATTTTTTATCCCGGTCGGGGCGGCTATAATCAAACTAACAAAAAAATGCCGCGCTGCGGCTTTCAAGGGAACGAAAGGAGCGTAAGGATAATGATGTCTAAAGCGCAGAAACAACCAGCGGCGTCCACGGGCCGCAACAAAATGACATGGCGGAGATTCCGCCGGTATATTCCGATCTACGTGATCATGCTTCCGGGGCTGATCTACCTTTTTATCAATAACTACATGCCCCTGCCGGGACTGGTCGTCGCTTTTAAGCAGTACAATGCCAGAAAAGGCATCTATAAGAGTGACTGGATCGGGTTCAAGAATTTCGAGTACCTGTTTACGACCAATGATGCCTGGGTGATCACCAGGAATACGATAGCATACAATCTCGCCTTTATCGCGATCAATACGGTACTGGCGATCGTGGTCGCGATCATCTTAAGCGAGATCTGGGGAAAGGCCAAGAAGTTTTACCAGAGTGCGATCCTGCTGCCGTATCTGATCTCATCGGTCATCATCGGCTATCTGGTGTTTTCCTTTTTCAGTGTGGAAAACGGGTTTATCAACAGCGTGATCATGCCGCTTTTCGGAAAAGAGGGGATCAGCTGGTATTCCGAGGCAAAATACTGGCCGTTTATCATCCTTTTTGTGAGCGCATGGAAGTCTGTAGGGTACAACTGTATCATTTATCTCGCAACTTTGATGGGATTTGACCGCTCCTATTACGAGTCGGCACAGATCGACGGGGCCACCAAGCTGCAGCAGATCCGCTATATCACGCTGCCGATGTTGAAACCGACCGTGATCATGCTGACACTGATGGCCATCGGTCGTATCTTCTATTCTGATTTCGGTCTGTTCTATCAGGTGCCGATGAACCAGGGCGCTTTGTATTCCACGACGCAGACCATTGACACCTACGTTTACAGAGGACTGCTGCAGCTTGGTAATATCGCAATGTCAGCGGCAGCCGGTGTATATCAGTCTATCGTCGGATTTATTTTGATCCTGACGGCCAACCTGGTAGTGCGCAGGATCGATAAGGAAAGTGCACTCTGGTAATTATTTCAAGGAGTAGGAGAGATAAACTATGAAAACGAGAGAAGATAAAATTTTTAATGTATTCGGCCATATTTTTATGATTCTGTTGACGGTCATGGCCATTGTCCCAATTGTGTTGATGGTCATTTCTTCCCTGACTTCCAACGGCGCGGTTTTGAGAAACGGTTACTCTTTCTTCCCGGAAGAGTGGAGTACTTACGCTTATGAGTGGATTTTTGCCTCCAACGGCGGCGTGGTGCTCAAAGCCTATGGCATATCCTTTTTTATCACCGCGATCGGCACGACCTGCAGCCTTCTTCTGACGATCGGCCTTGCTTACGGCCTGTCCAAGAAGGGACTTCCCGGCCGCGGGATCTTTACCTTTTTGGTCGTGTTTACAATGCTGTTTAACGGCGGTCTGGTGCCGACTTATATCAACTACACAAATGTATTCCACATCAGGGATACCATTTACGGGCTTCTGATTCCGTCTCTGTTGATGAACGCTTTTAACATTCTTTTGATGAAGAGCTACTTTGTGACCGGCGTGCCGGATGAGATTCTGGAGGCGGCTTATATCGACGGGGCAAGCGAATTCCAGACCATGGTGAAGATCGCAGTGCCGCTCTCCAAGCCGATCATTGCCACGATCGGTATGTTTGCCGGGATCGCATACTGGAATGACTGGAACAACGGTTATATCTATCTGGTGCAGAGGACGGACCTTTACAGTATCCAGAACCTGCTGAACCGTCTGATGCAGAACATCAATGCGCTGACGCAGAACGCAAGCCAGGTGGGCAACGTGAACCAGGGACTGTCGGAGATTCCGTCCGTTACGGTGCGTATGGCCATGGCGACACTGGGCATTTTGCCGATCGTCGTGATTTATCCGTTTATCCAGAAGAACTTCGTCAAGGGTATTACGCTGGGCGGCGTCAAAGGGTAAGTGTGGACGGCTTTTTTACAGGAAACTTACATCATGCTCAGCCTGCCGTCGGGCGGGCCGCATGGCCATCCATGCTGTGAAAGTCGAAGAATTTCATAGTAAACAGGTCTGTCTGCGTCCGGGAGGGCAAAGACGGAATGGTCAGTCATACCAGAGAAAGGGCAGGGGTACAAAACGGAAAATGGGCAAAAAATATACAACATTTACAGAGGTATTTGATTTCGGGCCGCATATCAGCAAAGTGATCCTGGAGACAGGAGAGGACTTAAAAGGGGCAGAGCTTTCCAAAGAACAGTTTGAAGTGTCCGTAAAGCGCACTGCGGTATCCGGAGAGGATTTCGTATGGCCGGTCTTTATGGGGGCCAAGCCGGATGATTCCATGAAGGGAACCCGGAAGATAACGGAGTTGTATGTGTCGGATGAACAGGGAAACCCGAAGGAAGACGGGAAGCATATCACGCTTTGCATGTACTGTGATCCCCGGGAAGGGATCGGCTCCGTGATCCGTTTTGACGGGCAGTTTAATGTGACGGTGCATGTGGCTTACCGGATCGTGCAGAAAGCTCCCATCAAGACGGCGGCGGGGATGCTGGAAGGCATGGTATTTGATGAAAACGGTGGAAACTGTACGCTGTACGGGGATCTTCTGCAGGTGGCAAGACACGAGGATCCTGAGATTCCCCTGTCATACTGCTTCTACCGGCCAAAAGAGGCGGACGATCATAACGTGCCGCTGTTGATCTGGCTGCACGGTGCGGGAGAAGGCGGGCAGGAGCCGTTGATCGCAGCTACGGGCAACAAGGTAGTGAATCTGATCTCGCCCGGGATACAGGAGATGTTCGGCGGCGCTTATCTGCTGGCGCCGCAGACGCCTACCATGTGGATGAACGACGGCTCCGGGGAGTACACTAAGGACGGATCTTCCATGTATGTAGAGCCGCTGGAGCGGCTGATCACGGATTTTATCGACGGGCATGAGGAGATTGACCGGAACAGAATCTACCTGGGCGGGGATTCCAACGGCGGGTTTATGACTATGAAGATGCTGCTTCATAATCCGGACAGATACGCGGCGGCGTTTCCCGTGTGTGAGGCGCTGGCGGACAGCGCGATCACGGACGAAGATATCGCTTCGATCGCCGGAAAGCCGATCTGGTTCACGCACGCCAAGGATGATCCGGTGGTGGCGCCTGATCAGTATGTGGTGCCTACCTATAAGCGGCTGATCGCGGCAGGCGGGAAGAATATTCACTTTACTTTCTGGGATCATATCGTGGACATGACAGGCAAATATTTTAAGGAAGACGGGACGCCCTACACGTATATCGGGCATTGGGCATGGATTCCGATGCTGAATGACCAGTGCACGACAGATTTCGACGGCAGTCCGGTGCTGTGGGAGGGCAGGCCGGTTTCTATCATTGAGTGGATCGCGGCACAGAGACTGGATGTGTAGTGCAGGCGGTTGGTTTTGGGATATGGTCAGGGTGACTTTTGATGACAGCGGGGACTGATGGCAGTCCCCGCTGTCATGCTGTCAAAAAAGACTAAAGGTTATTTTCACGATACAACTTCTCTCTGTATTCCGGATTGGAAAGAGCAAGCTGCATATCCTCGGTCCTGCCGGCATGCAAAAGAGCCTGTATTAATTGGGACAGTCGTTGTTCACCTGCTTTCAGGCCTTCTTTTCTTCCTTCTTCCAGGCCGATCTTATGCCATTCTTCCCGTTCACTCCTCATATGTTTTTCTTCATTGTATTCAAAGATACTCACAGCGATTGCCTCCGCACGATTCCTGGACAGAAACTCCGCAAGAATACCGCTGTCGATACAGTGTGTGACTGCACATTCTACGGCATCTGCAAAGGGCATGTTCTTTGCAAAGATTCTGACTTGTTCTACATACTGCGCATATTCTTTTAACAGATGGCATGTGTCCAAAAGTTCTGTATTGTGTCCAAGATTGATATTATAGACTGATACGATCAGTTCCAACTGCGGCTGTTCACGGTCTGTTTCGAAGGCATCTGACAGTTTTAAGATCTGCAGTTCCGGTTGAAAATCCACACCATTATAAAAGACAATAAATTTTGGCGCTGGAATCTTGACCAGTGATGTACCATACAGGTTTTGGTCTTTAGTCCGGCCCTGCAGCACTTTGGTCACATAGGTCAGATCGCGCAGCGGCATGTTTGGATTGACAGTGGACTGGTGTTCGTAGATCAGCAGCCTGGAATCAAAGACAAAAGAAACATCGTTCTTGTAATTCATATAGACGGCATTTTCTAAAGTTGTGATCTCCAGTCTGTCCGTATCTGTGTAGGTGGTCTTATTAAGCGCATTATACAGGCTCAGCAGATTTTCCTTTTCCTGAAACAGCATACGGAATACAGTGTCTTTTTGGTTGCGTTGTACGTTACTTTTATTCATTGAGTATCCTCCCTGATCATGGATGGCAGCTTTTCCGTATCCGCAAAAGATTTTGCGTCAGGAAGAGGCTGTCCGGCAGGAGGACTGTTTCAGTGTCTCCTGCTTTGATATAGTGTTGATTGGATGCAAAGCATGGATTTTCTGAAACTTAGAATATAGAAAGTACCTGATCTGTATTTAGAGAAAATATGCTTTTTATCAGCATATCACAGGATTAACGGAATTGTAAATAAATTCTTTGTTAAAATTTTGAAAACTGTCCTGGCAAAGTTTTTCTGTGAGTTTCCTAAAAGGAAGTTCCAGGTATATCTTTAGTATTTTGTGATAAGACAAAAAATGACAAAACAGAGTGAGAAAATGAAAGATGGATCCAAAACTATACTATAATGGGAGAGTTTGTCCGGGAGGATTTCGTAATTGAAATTGCACATGGGAGGGGATATTTGCTATACTGTAATCCGGAAGAAAAGCGCCGGGTTGTTTCCTGCTCTGTCATGGTGCTATCTGTTCATGGCAACAGCAACACAGAGGAAGACCAGCAGAAAATGAGGGAGACGACAGGAAGGCTTCGGAATGGAAAAAATAAGGAAGAAGCAGCAAAGAGATACCTTTACGATCACAAAGAAATAATAAAGAAATAACAAAGAAAAAGGAAGAATGTAATGGAAATCCTAAACAGCATAACGATACGTCATGTAAAGAAATATTACGGCAGCGGCAGCAGTCAGGTCAAGGCACTGGACGGTGTGGATCTGTCGGTTGTGCAGGGGGAGTTCGTCGCCATTGTGGGAGCATCGGGCAGCGGTAAGACAACGCTTCTGAATATGATGGGCGGTCTGGATGCGCCTACGGAGGGCGAGGTGATCGTGGACGGTGTGAATCTGGGCGGTCTGCGGGAGGAACAGCGGGCAGTATTTCGCCGGAAGAAGGTAGGTTTTATTTTCCAGAATTATAATCTGGTCCCCACGCTCACCGTGGAGGAGAATATCCTGTTTCCGCTGGATCTGGATGGTTCTGCGCCTGATTTTAAGTTTCTGGAGGAGATGACGGAGCTTCTGGGGCTTAGAGATAAGCTGCAGGTCTATCCGGGAGCGCTGTCCGGGGGACAGCAGCAGCGGGCTGCCATTGCCCGGGCGCTGATGGCGAAGCCTGCCATTATTCTGGCGGATGAGCCTACAGGCAATCTGGATTCGCAGAACGGGCAGAATGTGGCGGGGCTTTTGAAGATGACGGCGCAGCTCACCCACCGGACACTGGTGCTTGTCACGCACAACCTGGAGCTGGCGCAGCTTGCGGACCGGGTGGTGCAGATGAAGGACGGACGGATTATAAGTCAGTAAGACGGCTTCGATGGACTGGATAAAGCAAATAAGAGGGGAAGACAGGCGCAAAAAGCAGTGCAGAAATGGAGTAAATCATGCTGCAGAATGATAATCTGAAAATCTGCCGCAGGCTGGTGTGGCGGGATATCAAATTTCATAAGGGACGGAGCATTTTTCTGGTGACGGCGGTGGCGCTGGTGTGCATGCTGTACACCTTTTCCTTTTCGCTGGGCGGGATGATCCGGGACGGTTATCTGTATACTTACAGGATGATGTATGGCTCCAACAGCCATATTCTGTTCTTTGATATGAGTAAAGCGCAGGCTCAGACGTTGTGTAAGCTGAGCGGGATCCGGGAGGCGGTTACGCTGTCGGCAGTGGGGACGCTCAGCGACGATATGATGGAATACCGCAGTGTGAAGCTGGCGGCGGTGTCAGAAGGGTGGGCGAAGGCCACGGAATCGGTGCCGTTTGTGGGGCGGATGCCGGAACAGAAGTGGGAGATCGCGCTGGATGAGCTTACCATGAATTCGCTGGCCATTCCTCATGAGATCGGGACGGAGGTGGAGCTTCGCTGGAAGCCGGCGGACGGCGGGGCAGAGCGGACAGACCGGTTTCGTCTGTGCGGATGGTGGGAAAGTCTGATGGGGCAGACGGAAACCTGTGCGTGGATCACGGAGGAGACGGCTCAGGCGCTGTGTCCCGATGCGCCTGCGCGGACAGCGCTTGGCGTGACGCTGTACCGGCCGGGAAATCTGGAGGAACAGGCACAGGATATGCTTGATCGTGTGGGACTGCAGACGGTCTCCTATACGACCAATCTGGCCTATAACGAGACCAAACGGGAATTCGCGGACAGTGAGGCGATGGGTTTTTACCAGATGAATCTGATCGTGGTGCTGTGCGGCGTGTTGATGATCTACAATATCGTGCGTATTTCTGCGGGACAGAATATCCGTTTCTATGGAAGAGTCAAAAGTCTGGGTATGTCGCCGCGGCAGATCCGGGTGCTGGCCGTGGAACAGGCGGCCTTCTATTTCGTGTCCGCGGTAGTGCCGGGGTGGGGGCTGGGCCTTTTGCTGCATGTGGCGGTGGCTCCCTATGTGGTAATCGGGATGGAGCAGAACCCGGCGATCCGGTTTTTCCGCCTCTGGCCTCTGGCGGCGGGGGCGCTTTTTACCTGGCTGACTACGCTGGCAGCCTGTGTGCTGCCGCTTCGACGGGTGAGGATGTGCAGCCCTGCCTCGGCGATGCGGTTTGTGGAAGGCAGGCCGGGAAAGAAGGACTACAGGGGGAGAAGGCGCCGCACCACCGTCTGGCGGATGGCGGTTTCCGGCCTGACACGGCAGAAAGGGCAGTCGCTGCTGACAGTCTTTTCGCTGCTGTTGTCCTTATGTATCCTGTGCGGTATCTGGACGCAGCAGGCCAGCTATGATGAGGATAAGTATGTGGACGGGCTGTCCCTGAGCGATTACCGGCTGGAGGACGCATCTGCCACATCGACTCTGCAGCGTTACAATCCCGCAAGCCGGAGCATTACGGCACAACTTCTGCAGGCACTCACGGAGCATCCTGCCGTGACGGATCTGGGGACGGTGAGTTCCGTGGAGGTGCCTCTGTATGCGGATGAAGCGATGCGTGCACCGATCGTGGATTCGTTTGAGAAAGAAGATGAAAACGGCGTGCCGGGGAAGGCGGTCATGGCGGGGAATCCGGACTGGATGGCCGGTTACGAGAAGCTGCGGGAAAGCGGGGAATATATCGGCGTCGTGATGGGGGTGGAAGGACTGATGCTGGACAATGCGATGGCGCAGGGCATTATCATGGAAGGGACATTTGTACCGGAGAAATTTGCCACGGGTGACTATGTCCTTGCCGCGGGTGCGGATTCCCCCGATATCAGGACAACGCCGCCTGTGGGAAGCAAGGTAGAGCTGGGCGGCAGGGAGTTTGAGATTATGGCGGCGCTTCCTTACGAGAGCACAATGGTTTCCGGAGCGGACAGTAGACAGGCGCAGTTTAATGTGACCTATTATATGCCGATGGAGACATTCGATACCCTTTTCCCGGGACATGGCATCCGCAATGTGGCGGTGGATATCGACCGTGAACAGCAGGCGTCATTCGAGGCGTTTCTGGAGCAGCTGCTGGAGGGGACGGGAGTCACGGTGACATCCTTTACCAGCTATCAGTGGAATTTTCATAATGCTGTCTTTCACCGGTATATGATCCCGTTTTTTGTGGGGAGCGTGATGCTGATGATCGGTATCCTGAATTTCTGTAACGCTCTTGTGAGCAGGATGCTGGTGCGCAGAAAAGAGTTTGCAGTCTACGAGAGTCTGGGCATGACCGGCAGACAGCTTCGCAACATGCTGCTGTGGGAGGGGCTGCTCTACTATGGGATAATGCTGTTGATCCTGGCGCCCATTACGGCAGCGGTCACATGGATCTGGGGCCGGTGGTGGCTGGCCAACACCAATACATGGTGCATCACATGGCGGTTTTCGCTGCTGCCGCTCTGGCTGGTGCTGCCGGTTCTGTTTGCGGCGGCGGTGGCAGTTCCGCTTTGCTGCCTGAAAATGCTGCGGCAGGAGAGCGTTACATTGAGGCTGCGGGTGGTGGATTGATTCCCGCGATTGTTACAAAACTGTACCATTTCTGTACCTGATCTGTAACTTTAGACTGCTACAATTCTCTTAACGAAACAGTTCATAGGGCCATCGGCATGTGGACGGGATCTGACAAGGAGGATTACAACATGGAAGCAATCGTAAAGGCAGCAGGATTAAAAAAATATTATGGAAAAGGCGAAGCGTTGGTGAAGGCACTGGACGGTGTGGATCTGGAGATTGAGCGGGGAAAGTTTACCGCCATCATCGGAACAAGCGGCAGTGGGAAATCAACGCTTCTTAATATGCTGGGCGGGCTGGATGTGCCGAGCGAAGGGAGTGTGAAGATCGGGAAGCAGGAGCTGTCGAAGCTGACCAGCGAACAGGCGACGATCTTCCGCCGCAAACAGATCGGTTTTATTTTTCAGAATTACAATCTGATACCGGTGCTGACGGTCTGGGAAAATATCATCTTCCCGATCACCCTGGACGGCCGGAAACCGGATCAGAAATTTATCATGGAGATCGTGCAGCTTCTGGGGTTGGAGAGCAAGCTGGACAGTCTGCCGAACAACCTTTCCGGCGGACAGCAGCAGAGGGTGGCGATCGCCCGGGCGCGTGCCTCCAAGCCGTCTATCATCCTGGCAGACGAACCTACGGG
>ERZ808037.1041-NODE-1041-length-20577-cov-10.091122_pt1 | contig 20577 bp, 18 predicted proteins | sample MGYA00380190_ERZ808037 | MGnify/ENA primary metagenome ERZ808037 (study PRJEB31490, sample SAMN06133399) | mouse gut metagenome | isolation source: J9 | host: mice | place: China: Chengdu | collected 2015-05 ... | reverse complement strand
GTGCCAGTATTGGCAAAGCAGGCTAAAATTCTATCACAGAAATATGATGTTGCAGTAACAAATCCACCGTATATGGGAATTTCAAATGGAAATGTAAAATTAAATGAGTTCGTAAAAAAGAATTATCCGGATAGTAAGAGTGATTTGTTTGCAGTTTTTATAGAACGTTGTGGACAGATGATAAAAGAAAACAGATATCAGGCGATGATTACACAGCATGCTTGGATGTTTTTATCCAGTTTTGAAAAGTTGCGTGTGAAATTGCAGATGATAGATACTGTAAATATGGCACATTTAGGGGCAAGAGCGTTTGAAGAAATTGGCGGGGAAGTGGTGCAGACTGCCAGCTTTGTGATGCGGAAAAGCCACATCGCGGAATATAAGGGGACGTATTGTAGACTGATTGAGCCAACGACACAGAAGGGCAAGGAAGAAATGTATCTTGCAGGAGAAAATCGTTATACAGCGATGCAGGATAATTTTACGAAAATTCCGGGGAGTCCGGTGGCGTATTGGGCTAGTTCAAGATTGTTCTCAGCATTTGCCCAAAGTTGCTTTATTGGAGATTTGGCTGAACCGAGGGTTGGAATGGCGACTGCTAACAATGATAGATTTATTCGATTATGGTATGAAGTGTTTTTCATGAAAATTGGGTTAGGGTATGAAAGCAGAGAAAAAGCAGTAAACAGTAAGAGAAAGTGGTTTCCGTTCGCAAAAGGGGGTGAATTTAGAAAGTGGTATGGCAATAACGATTATGTGGTTAATTGGGAAAATGACGGATTTGAAATTCAAAATTTTAAAGATGAAAAGACGGGAAGAATTCGTTCGCATAATTATAATTTAGATTATATTTTTCAATCGGCTCTAACATGGACAGTCATAGGCTCTACAAGTACCTCGTTTAGATTCTGCCCTATTGGTTTTTTATATTCTAACAGTGGATATGGTATGTTTTTTGAAGATGAAACGGTTAAATATGAAATGCTTGGTTTCCTTAATACTAAAGTAGTTATGAAGATTCTTAATGTATTGTCACCCACTATTGGTTTTGAATCGGGATATCTAAGAAAAATTCCTTTTATTAAGGCTGATAGTCGGGTATATAATATTGTCAAAGAAAATATAGTTATTTCTCGTAGCGATTGGGATTCCTTTGAAACATCTTGGGATTTTACGCAGCACCCTCTTATTCGTTGTGCATCATTTTCCATAAAAGAAATGCAGGAGGATAGAAAAAAGTATATTAAAGATATGAATTATATTAGGGATGCATTTATCAGTTGGGAGAATGAATGCTTTCTTCGATTTAATCAATTGAAAGTAAACGAAGAAGAACTCAATCGTATTTTTATTGATATTTACGGTTTGCAGGATGAATTAACACCGGAGGTAGAGGATAAAGATATTACAGTCCGCAAAGCGGATTTAGGCAGAGATATCCGCAGCTTTATCTCCTATGCAGTTGGTTGTATGTTCGGGCGGTATTCGCTCGATCAAGAGGGATTGATGTTTGCGGGGGGAGATATGAAAGATTTATATACATATTATGGTGCAACATCTGTCGATACTGCTACTATTCAATTGGATGAGAAAAATGCATTTGAAGAGTCTAAAACCCCATTTTATTATTTACCAGTAGAAGGAAAAGAACCATTGGAGTGTTGGAAAGTAGTTGCAGACAACATCATTCCAATTACGAGTGAAGAATATTTTACGGATGATATTGTGAACAGATTTGTAGAGTTTGTGAAAATTGTCTATGGTGCGCAAACGTTAGAAGAGAATCTGGATTTTATCGCGCAGGCATTAGGGAATAAAGGGGATTCCTCAAGGGAAGTTATCCGTAATTATTTTCTGAAAGATTTTTATGTTGACCACCTAAAAGTATATCAAAAACGTCCGATTTATTGGCTCTTTGACAGTGGTAAACAGAACGGTTTTAAGGCACTTATCTATATGCATCGTTATAATGCCAATACAATCGGAAACTTACGTGTAGATTATTTACATCGAATGGAACGCATTTATGAAAGTGAAATCAACCGAATGCAGGATACAATTGACAATAGTAATAATGCAAGGGAAGTAATAACGGCATCCAAGCGTAAAGAAAAATTGCAAAAACAGCTCAAAGAGTGCCAAGAGTATGATGAAAAAATAGGTCACTTGGCATTATCCAGAATAGAAATTGATTTGGATGACGGCGTTAAGGTAAACTATGAAAAAGTGCAGACTGCAAGGGATGGGAAGAAATATCAGGTGCTTGCGAAAATATAAATACGCAAATAACAGATATAACCGATGCATGTTGCTTCTTGAGCGCTACAAACGATAGGAGTACAATTTTATTAATGAGAAAGAGGACTAGAATTGTGCAAGCGCACTTGCACAATTTAAATGAATGGTATGTCATTGAAAGAAAAGAATCAGGACAAAAATTCATTATAATATGGTGAAAGGATGCTTTGTATGGAAAAGATTAATGTAGAAAAAGTATTTAATGACTATGGTTTAGAGGTACAGCAGGTAGAGCCTTATGTGTACAAGGTATTGAATACGGAAAAAGAGATTAGTACAGAAGAACTTCAAAAAGATTTAACAAGCTGTATATTATTAACATCAGACCGTACGGGATATAAAAAACTAAGTACAGGAGGATACTATACATTGGCTTATATTTATTATATAATTTTGGATAAAAATAATGAAGAATTAGGTTATAAATATGACGAGATAGCAAGCAGACAATTTGAAGAAGTGATATATGACTGCTACGAATATAGTCCTAAATCGGAATATACAATTGATACGATATATGCAAAGGGAGAGGCTTAATATATGGAAATTAATAAATCAGAATTAAAAAAGAAAGCTAATCCAGCTACAAAGGCATTTAATAGAGAATCATATTTTACAGACATAAAATTTGATTTGAATACGAAACCAATAAAAATAACAACAAAAATAGATACGGGGGCAACCTATACTGTAATAGGAATGGAAAATAGTTATATAAAGCCTTTTAAAGATAAGCTATTAAAAAGCAGTATGAGGGGAATTGCATATGATGCATCAGGTACAGAACTAAAATTATATGGATACATTGTAGAGGATTTTAGGCTTACAGACGAAATTACCTTGGACAAAATCAAACTATTCTTTTCAGAGGACATAGGAAACAAAGCACTGTTAGGAATGGACATATTAAGTTTATTTGATTTTCAATACTTAAAAGAAAAGCGGCAGAATTACGGAACATTCTGGATCAATAATTATGATGAGGCATTAAAAGACCTTCAAACAAGAAGATTAAACAAAGATATAGACTACATAGACCCGATTTTAATTGCTGCTGTAGATGATGCAAAAGAGAATCAATAAAGTTTATTATGCTGTGCTAATGGATAATTCTTCCATTAGACACGCCTGCGATTATCTATCTTGCAGCTGAACATTTATACGGCGTCAAATTAACAGGTTATTTCTTAACAGTTGCTCAGTGAACATAAATTGATGAATGTATTACCGAAAGTATTGAAATACACATTACCATTGATAGAAGATATAGAAACGCGAGTCTTGTAAGAATAGGAATGTTAATAATTTTGTACAAGTGTGCATGCACAATTAAGGAACGGAAGACAATGCAATGCATTGACTAAAGAAATCCTTAAAAAGGCACATAATGAAAAGAAAATGTATTGGGAGATATATAAATGATAAGATGGTTACATATTTCAGATCTGCATATAAAAAATAAGGCAGACTGGAATAATTATAGGAGAGAATTGTTTATAAAATGTTCGGAAATAGGTAAAATTGATTTAGTCATAGTTACGGGTGATTTTCATGATTTTTCGGATGGCATAAGCTTTGAAATGGCTAAAAATTTCCTGCAGGAGTTAGTTGAAAAGTTAAAATTAGATATTTCTAATGATTTGTTTTTAGTTCCTGGAAATCATGATGGGGTAACAGAATTTATAGAAAAAGATATATATATTTCTGCAATACAAAATAAGCCTCTTAGTTTAAATAAAGCTATTGATAAGCTACTGAGCATGTTTCAGGCATATGAGTCATTTGTTAGGGAATTGATACCTGCTTATCCTGCAGAACATCCGGCAGCAGTTCATAGTAGAGTGTGGAGAAACAGAATTAATTTTATTCATTGCAATACAGCACTTGCAGCAGATGGGTTTACAAAAACGAATCAAATCATAGATGTAGATAAATTGGCATTGTTGGAATTTTCAGAAGATTGTCCTAATATTATATTAGCACATAACAATTTTGACGATTTAAATAACGAGATACAAAAAAGTATTAAAGATGTAATCCGCACTAATTCAATACGCGCATATTTGTGCGGAGATAGACACATGGAAATTGCGAAACAGATTACATATGAAGACAAGCAAAATCGACAAATTCCATGTATAGGGTGTTATAAGTCTGCACCAGATCCAATGGATGAGTATTCTAATTTTGGCATTATTATTGGTGAATGGCAAGGAGACAATATAGATTTAAGGGGATGGTCTTGGAAACGGGGAGAAGGATTCAAGGTTGATGGTAATATTACGGAGCAAAAGATATATATGGGTAGCATGGAGAAAACAGGAGTTGAAAAAACAGTACCAATAAATGATAATGTTGATATAAAGTTGACGACTGATTATGATAGTAAAATAGATGATTGTTATAAACGTCAAAAAGAATTTATCATAGAATATCATCAATTATCACCATACCAAAAGAGCCAATTTAATCGTAAATATGGTGATAAATATGGAAAGCTCAAAATAGAAGCATCAGAGAAAGAACTGTATGATTATGTGATTATGGCTAACAATAATTTGATTTTGCAAGATATGTTAGATTATATCAAAACACTTTAAAATGGAGGAGTAACGGAATGGAAAAAATATTAAGACAATGTTATAAGGAAAGAAAGATTATAAGCGTCAATTCTATAGTGTGTCAAAGTAGAATTAAGTCAATAGAAAGCATTCTTGAAAATGGAATATTAGATAAATCGGAATGGAAGATTTTGACTAATTGGCTGCTGAGGGAAGAAAGTAAAGATGTAGAAGATATATTGCTCAAACTGGAAGAAGTGTTTTGTCAGGAAGATACAAATTTTACGATAGAACAAAATGCAAAGGAATTGCCAATTCTTGTTGGTATTTTGATTTATAAATATAGTAAAAATCAAGAGAATTATTTGCTGCCGATGATGATAATTTGCGAATATCATTCGGGAGACAGGGAGTTAGGCGATTGTTTATATCAATTGTTTTTGCGATATATAGATGAAATGCGTCTATTAATGCGACATCCAGAATACGTTGAAAAAAGAAATTATAGTATAGGGACAAATCAATTAAGAAAGAGTATTACGGAGAAAAAGAAAAAACTTGAGGAAGATGGGACAAGTTTTTCTTATACTGTTACAGAAATAGATTCAATAGTAAGTTTATTGGAAAAGTGCGAAAATAATTTTAATTATATAATGCAAAGAGACAAATATTTGGTTGAAGAGTTGTATGCTCAAAAGGAAGAAACTGATATTGCATGGTGGTTATTGAATGAGTGGAGCCAAAGCTATAATTGTCCTTTTTCAGAGTTGAAAATAGAGGAAGTAGTTTTGGCAGTACCAGTGGAGTTATATAAATTAAATCAATATGCATTAGGACCATATGCGGTCAGACCAGTAGTATATAGAGGAGTATCGCATTGGAAGAAGCGTACAAACAGTATTTCATTAGAAAGTTTTGTTAATGTAGTAAGGGACAAAGTTATAGAATCAAAGCTAATAGACATAGAAAACATCGAGTTAGAGCAGGTTCAGCCCATTCTTACAGCATTAAAATGTATGTATGAGTGTAAGGAATCAACGGACGAACAGGCTTGGAAAGCGGTGTTTGAAGGACGTATCAAAAGAAAGGTGGCAGATTTAAAAATGAGTGTTGAAGAATTTGCATATCAACTTTATTTAGAATTGGAACTTGCATACATATAAGCAGAGGTGAATGATTAATGGAAGAAAAAGGTCTGCAAAACAAATCAATATTAGGAAATGAAATTCAGTTACAAGACTCTGAAACCGAAAATAAAACAGATTCCGAGAATGGGGATTTTAGAGAAGCAGATATACAAGCGGAGTTGGAGTATGTTAATACATATAGTGGACAAGCAATGAATCAGCAGGAATTGTTTCAGCTTTCAGCACACGAGGATTTAGAGCTTGTATTAGTAGCGGGACCTTTTGAGAGCGGGAAGACGACTCTTGAAACGATGCTATATTATGTTTTTTTAGAAGGGAGAAATAAGAAACTGAATTTCGGTGGTTCCTATACGATTCCAGGTTTCAAAAAAAGGACAGAAAAAATTTTGTATAGTTCCGGTGAGCCTGAGGCTATGATGGGAAGGACTCTTCTTCAGGATACAGATTGCTTTTTGCATTTAAGAGTATGTAATGAAACTGGTCAAAGCCAAAATCTTATTTTTGCTGATTTGCCAGGAGAAATTTTTGAAAAGACCGGATATATAGAAGACTATCGAGAAGCATTTGAGGATGTAGAAAATGTAATTGTCATTATGGATGGAAGTAAAGTTTGTAACATAAACGAGCGGCAAAATGTATATATGGATACTCTTGTAATGATAAAAATGTTTTTAAAAAATGGGATCATTACACATAATACCAAATTACAGATAGTATGCACAAAATTAGACGAGATTCAAGCATCAGAGAATTGTGCAGAAGTGGAAAGTTTTTTGGAAACAAAGTGGAAAGAATTATTAAGATTATTTGAGAATGAAGTGTTTTCTATGGATTATATTATAGTTTCGGCTATGCGGATTGAGGAAGAATGTGAAAGTGAAAAATTAGAAAAAATCCTGTGCAAATGTATGGAGGATGTTCCAAGACTAAATAAAGCGATTTTGTGGGAAAACACATTAGAAAAAGTGCGACAATTTGACTTCTTTGGCATAAGGGGATGAAAGATATGGATAAGAAAAAAGTTTTTATGATAGGGATGCCGTCTAGTGGTAAGACAACTTATTTAGCCTCCTTGTGTCGGTTATTACTATATGGGGGACAAGAAACAGGGTGGAAATTGGATGTAAAAGACGTTCCCGAAGGATTTGAAAGAGTACAAATATTAATAAAGAATATTAATTCATATAAAGCAGTGAAAAGAACATATGGACTTGAGTTAAATAATGTTGCATTAAGTTTATATAACCAGAATCAAGAATGGATGCAGTTTGTTGTGCCAGATTCTTCAGGGGAAATATTTCGTGACTTAGTATATGATAGAAGAATAGCATCTAATATTATGGATCATATAGTAGAATCAGATATGTTATTATTTTTTATCAATGTTAATACGATGATTTCGGAAGAAAGAATAAAGCTTGGTGAAAAAAGTGCGATAAAACAATTAAATGAAGAGCAAGGAGACAAGGTTACACAAAGTGCGGAAGATATAGTGGAGGAATACGCCAGGGATAGAGAAAATGAACAGATAAAGAGTAAAGAGCAAGTTAAGAATAAAGAAAAGGAACAAAAAAAGTATAATAACCAGTCTGCATTAGTGGAGCTGCTTCAAATCATTATTTATTTAGTGCCGCATTCTTTGAATATTCGCTTTGTAATTTCTGCATGGGATTTGGTCGAGAAGGAGTTTAAACAAGATAAAGTAACTCCAAAAGAGTATATAAAAATAAAACTTCCATTATTATATCAGTATCTGGAGTTTAATTCTAAATTAATTGATTATGAGATATGGGGTGTAAGCGCTCAAGGTGGTGATTTTGATGACGAGGATGATTTAAAAAAATTACAGAGTAATAATGGTGAAGATTATATATGTGTGGTTGATAGTAAAGCAGATACATCAAAGGATTTAACGAAACTGTTGTAATAATAGGTGGTATAGAGATGAAAATTTATGCGGATCAAGTGCTACATGGATATGAAAATGGACATCAGTTATTGGAAGCATCTTGCAAATTGAATATTGATGACAGAAAAAGAATAGATGAATTAAGTGATTTAAATGGAACTACAGATGAGAATAGGTATATAGATTATTATACGGGATATCCTGTCGCAGGTGGAACGAAATATGTTATTGCTAAGACATGGTATGCACATGAGAAAAAAAGACCTGGCTGTGCGTGGACACACTCAATAATCTTCAATATAGAAGATTTTGCCAAACTGACGGATTTAAGTGTTTTTTTTGATACATTCCAGCGGCCAAAAGAAGATTTGGAGTGGAGTTATACAAATTCGATTGCATTTGATATAGAAGAACGAAAAAAAGTGTTGGATGTAGAACGTAACCGCCTAGAGTATTTGATTTATACAATTTTTGCATCTTCAGATCCAAAGTTTGTGATAGTGCAAGGGGAGGGTTATGTCAAAGAATTATTTCAAGTTTTGAATATAATGCCATATGGAATATTAAAGACATTTACATTCTCAACAATGTCCTATTCAAACCGCAGATATGGAAATCAACCATTTCAATATCAGATGATAAGTGAAAGGGACAGTTATTTGTTTCTCGGCAGATATAAGGATATTTGTGTATGTGAAGATATCAGCAAAATAAAGAAATATCCCTATTGGGTAGAAGGTTATGCGAACTTAATTTTGTGTAATTCATTAGAGGATTTAAATAGATTTATTATACAGTATGATGAGTATGCATGGTCGCTTACATATTATAATTGTTTTGTGAGACTTTTTTTTGCAATAATGAATGATAAAATGACCTTACGAGACTTTTTTGATGCGATTGAACTTGTAGCGCCAAATATAAAGAAGGAGCTTTGGCAAAAGTCCGTAGATTTAATAGTGGACGGTATTTTTTTTGATAATTATTTTGAAAGACAGGTGTATGAGATTTTAGAGATGTTTGATATAGAGAAGTTTATTTTGAACGCAAATCGCAAGAAAAAAATGGAGGACAAGATAATTCGTAATTCTCCAGAAAAATTATATCCAATATTAAAGAAATATATTGCTGGAAATGTAACGGATAATGAAAGGCAAGAAATTGAAAATATTATAATGAAACTGAAAGCTGAAAATTTAAAAATAGTAAGCCAAATGGATGAAAATATTTGTGTCGTTTTAATTAGAATGAACAATGAAATGTTATTGGCAAAAGAGATTTGGGAGCAGTCAAGAGATTTTCAGAGAACACTTATATATTGCTGTGATAGTCGTTTGTCGGATGAAAAACTAAGTAATTTACTGAAAATAATAATATATTATGGAACACAAAATATTGCAATGGACTTATATAATGTTTTTGGTACAAAAGTAATAAGGTTATTTTACTATGTTATGGGGCAGGATATAAAACTTGACAACAATAAATTGCATGATTGGACATATGTTTTGCTTAAGGATCAAAAACTTTTAGTAAAGGAACTAAAAAAAGTTTCGTCGAGAGAACAGAGAAAATATTTATTTTTGCAGTTAGACTTTAACTCAAATGATTTATTGGACGGGGTGGATGGACATATTTGGGAGAAAATATATTGCGATATTTTTGAAGATGAAACTAGAAATGATATAAGGGGGCAGCTATCTATTAAGTTTTTTAAAATTATTTTTGGTTCATCGAATCATTTTTCAGAAGAGTTTGTTAAAAATGTGGTTGGTGAAGTATACCAACAGTTAGAAAAAAATCAATTGTCTTTTGATGACTGGATGCAAATTGAATATTTATTGCCGAGTGTTGATGTACAGTATTCGTGGGATAAGTGTTTAAGAGTGAGAAAAGCATTGAAACAGAAAGGATATAAATTGTATTGATTGTTATGATTTGGAAATTTGAGAAAGTATGAATGATTAATTTGAATAATGTGTTAAATTCATGCGGAGGTTTAGAATGGAACGGTTGTATATAACAAAGTTGACAATTAATAAAGTAAGGCATTTAAAAAATATTTCGATTCCGCTGTCAGAAAACCAAATCAAACATTTGATTTTGACAGGCAAAAACGGAAGCGGAAAGACAAGCGTGATTGAGGCATTGGCAAGGTATCTGGATAAAATTTTTACAGGAGAGAGGGAAAATGCATTTAGGAACTGTCAAAAAGAACTGGATATAAAGCTTAATAATAAGATTGAAAGTATTCCTGAACTGGCAGATAAATATCATTATATTTTAGCATATTATGATGCTGCCAGAGTATTTCAGGCAGAACAGCCAAGGCAAATTGAGAAAGTGGAGTTACAAGATTATTATGGATTGACAGAATTTCCACGCAAGGAATTTGTGAAATATTTATTGGATTTGAAAATGACAGAGGCACTTGCAAGAAACAATAACAAAACAGAAAAAGCAGATGAGATTCAGACATGGTTTGTCAAGCTGGAACAGCTATTAAAACAGATATTTGATGACAAAACAGTAGAACTGGAATTTGATGAAGAAACCTTTGAATTTCATATTCTACAGCATGGAAAAGAGCCGTTTGATTTTAATACGTTATCCAACGGCTATCAGGCAGTCTTAGATATTATTTTGGATATCATAATGCGTATGCAGAACCAAACACAGCGTTCCTTTGATTTTAATTTGCCGGGAATCGTGCTTATTGATGAAATTGAAACGCATCTGCATTTGGAATTGCAGAAAAACATTATGCCGTTTTTGACCACCATTTTTCCAAATATCCAGTTTATAGTAACATCACATTCACCTTTTATACTCAATAGCATACGAAATGTTGTCATTTATGATTTAGAAAAAAATCTGTTGGTGGAAAACGGACTGGATAATGTGCCATACGATGGTATTGTTGAAGGATATTTTGGAGCTGATAAGTTGTCTGATGCATTAAAGCAGAAATTTGAAAGATATAAAACCCTTGTGAAAAAAAAGTGTCTATCGGATGAAGAACTGAATGAAATTGCAGAATTAGAGCTGTATCTGGATGATATACCAGACTATCTGGCACTTGGCATTTCAACAGAATATCAGGAAGTAAAATTAGAATTTATGAACAGGGAGGATATAGATGGTTAAAGTCGAACGTTCTTTTCCTGCACCTGAATCACTAGCGGAGGAAGCAAGAAAAGCAAATGGGAAGTATGACAGGCAGGACGTAATAGAGCGGCTTAAGAGAGATTTTCATAATAAATGCTATATTTGTGAAATGAAAGAATTGCAGGATCCAAATGTGGAGCATCTTTTGCCACATAAAAACGGAAAATACCCAGAACGGAAATTTGATTGGGAAAATCTTTTTTGGTCATGTGGGCATTGTAATGGGATTAAGAATAACAATAAGTATGATGAGGGAATTATTGACTGCTGTAAACAAGACCCTGAGAAGTATTTGTATTTCCATCTTATAGACAATATTGTGGTTATTGATGTATCTGACATAAGAGATGAATTTCAAAATAGGACAGCATTGTTAATAACAGAAGTGTTTTCTGTAAAAAATACGGGAATGAGGACATATACAAGTGATGAACGGCTGCGATTGCTTCAAAAAGAAATGAATATATTATATAAGCAGCTCGAAAAATTACATAATAATCCGGATTCTAAAGTGATATTGAGAACTATTTGTAGTTTGTTAAAGCGTGAATCTGCATTTGCGGCATTTAAAAGATGTTATGTGAGGGAGCATGCAGACAAATACCCGCAATTGCAAAAATGTGTTTTGTTGCATTAAATATAGAGATAGCAATATGATAAGGAATTTTCAGAGGTACAATATCATGGCTGAATTAAATTTAAAACAAATAGTAGATAAGCTGAATACAGAATTTTCCAGAGATACTAGAAAACTTGTCTTTTGGTATGATGAAAAAGGAGAGTTTGCAGAGGATATTGATGGAATTGAGCTTACCAATGCAAAAGTATATAAACTGGAGCAGGGTAATCAGTTTTACACAAAGTATTTCTTGGAAAAGGTGGATACCATCACAAATTATCTGGTATATGCGCCTTTTCCGAAACCTCCGGTATCTGAAAACCATTTGGAGGACACAATGCTCTATTCTAAAAGATTTTATGCTGACCGGGCATCCCTTTTGTCGGTTGATTTGGGCATTGAGGAAAGATATAAGCCAATCATAGAAAAGCATATTAAATTCTTTGCAAATAAAGAAAGGACGCAGCGTTTCTATGATTTGGAGATAGAGAATTTCAATGAGGAAAATATCCTTACTGGACTTATGAGTGCTGTTTGTAAGACACGTACCTGCTCTTTTGATGAAGTGATCCGGGTACTGCTTACGGATGACACTTTAGAGGATAACAAGTTTATTGCAGATTTTGGTAAATTTGATTTGCTGGAATCATTTTGGAAATATGTAGAGCAGCAGTTTGGTTATTCATCTCCTGCACCGACTTTGGAAAAGTTTGTGATTTTCATGTTTGTGACATATGCAGACCGATATATCAGTACGGAACTTCCGAAGGGATGGAAAGGGTTTGTTTTTTATAAATCCGGTAATATTATTGCATTCATGGATAACCTGATGAATAACGTGCTATATAGGGATAGATATGATGAACTGTCAGATTATGTGGCAGGGGTGTTGGATGCAGGAAAGATACTTTCAACGTATGAGCCAGAAGCTTTGGTTGAATGCGATTCCTTTGCAGAAATTGACATTATTCTGATACGCTGGATAAAAGAGAGACTGCTTGCAGAAGATTTGATTGCCAGACTGGATAATAAAAACTTGTGTGAAATCTGCGAAATGCGATCTAAGATGCACTTTGGAAGAAAGTACGCAAAGGTTTACCAGATGCTTAGTAATGCGTACTTTATCATCAGTCAGGCAAGTTATAAGCCGTTAGATGGATTCAAGAAGATTATAGATAATTATGTGGCAAGTGACTGTGTAATAGATTGCAGCTACAGGGCGTTCTATACGTACTATGATGAATTGGAGGATACATCCGGTTTAGAAGAACTTCGTGAACTTGTGGAAAATATTTATACAAATGAATATCTTGGAAAACTGTTACCTAAGTGGAATGATGGATTGAAGGAACAGGATGCACTTACAGTGATACCGTTACAGAGAGATTTCTTTCGTAAATATGTGCGCTCTAATAAGGAGCGTACAGTAGTAATTATTTCAGACGGTATGCGCTTTGAGGTTGGATGCGAGTTATATAAGCGGATGCAGGACAACCCTAAATGTAAGGATTCCTTATCTATTAAGCCAATGCTCAGTGTACTCCCATCCTATACAAGACTTGGTATGGAGGCATTACTGCCACACAAGACATTAGAACTGACTGACGATTTTAAAGAGCTTGTGGATGGGAAGTATGCAGTTGATACATCAACAAGACAGGCAGTATTGCAGTCCTATGTAGCTGAAAGCCGTTGTGTAAAGTACAGTGACATAAGAAACCTGAAAGGCATGGAGCTAAGAGAAATCTTTACATCACAGCAGGTGGTCTATATTTATCACGACCAGATTGATAATGCAGGGGAGAATACAGAGGATGAAGTATTCAGGGCTTGTACAAAAGCAGTAGATGAGCTTTCAGAACTTATCCAGAGAATATCAAACAGTGCAAACACCTACCGATTTATCGTGACATCTGATCACGGATTTATTTATAAGAGAAATCCGGTTCAGCAGAGCGATAAGATAAGTACAGCAGAAGAGCCGGGCAAATTGAAAAAGCGCAGATATATTGTTGCAAAGGAGCCGGTAGTAGATGATGGCGTATTCAATATAGGATTGGGATATATGCTTGGCAATGAAGACGATAAGATTATATCTTACTCTTGCAGTACAAGCGTATTTTCTGCAAAAGGCAATGCCGGACTTAATTATGTACATGGCGGTTCATCTCCACAGGAAATGTTAGTCCCGGTAATTGACATTAAGATGGATAAGGGTGCGGTGGAAACACGTACCGTTCAAATTATGCTTGTGAGCCTGATACAGAAAATAACAAACCTGATTACTACGCTTGATTTTATTCAGTCAGAGCCAGTTAGTGATGTGGTAAAAGGAACGATATATAAGCTCTATTTTCTGTCAGAGGATAACAAAAATAATTTTGTCGAAAAGATTTCCAATGAAAATATCTATGTGGCAGATAAGAGAGATGAAGATGTACAGAAAAGATTGTTCCGTATGCGTTTTACATTTAAGAATAAGAAATATGACAAGAGCAAAAAGTACTATCTGGTAGCTTATGATGAAAGTAATGATGTGGAAGTGTTCCGGCACGAAGTTATCATGGATGTGGCTTTTGCAAATGATTTTGGATTTTAAGGGACTGTTCAGAAATAACATGTGCAGATTGCGCAGGATATTTCTTCGAGGGTACATATCAAAAAACGTAGGCGTAGCGGGCTACGGCGAGGCTTTTTGATATGTACCCTCGGAGAAATAGACAAGTCAAGATGTGCAGGTTATTTTTGAACAGTTCCTAAGTAAAGGCGGTGGCAGAATGAGCGATTTTCAATATGAAGGTGATACAGAGCTTTTGGGAAAATTGCAGAGAAACTTTGCCGGGAAGATAGTGCGCAAAGATCTTACAAAAAGGATAAAAGAAGGAGCAAATGTTCCGGTATATGTATTGGAATATTTGCTTGGTATGTATTGTTCATCATTGGATGAGGATGAAATAGAGGCTGGTGTGGAAACGGTAAAAAGGATATTGGCAGAGAATTATGTCAGACCGGATGAAGCACAGAAAATTATTGCGAAGCTGCGTGAAAAGGGAACGTATACTGTAATTGACCGTGTATCTGTACATCTGAATATCAGGGAAGATATTTACGAAGCTGAGTTTTCAAATTTAGGGATAAAGCAAGTTCCAATTGCAGAAAGCTATATCCGGGATTATGAAAGACTATTATGTGGCGGTATCTGGTGTATAGTCCAAATGGAATATTACTATGATGAGGCTGATAAAAACCGTTCTCCGTTTTTGATTCATAAGCTCACACCGATTCAGATGCCAAGCCTTGACTTTGATGAAGTGAAAAAAGCAAGGGCAAATTTCATGGATGATGAGTGGATAGATGTGGTACTAAGAAGTGTGGGTATGGAGCCGTCACAATTTGACAAGCGTGTGAAATGGCTGCATCTTGCACGCCTTATTCCGCTTGTAGAAAATAATTACAATCTTGTGGAGTTAGGACCGAGAGGGACTGGCAAATCACATATTTACAAAGAAATCAGTCCTAACAGCATTTTGGTGTCCGGCGGTCAGACAACCGTGGCAAATTTATTTTATAACATGGGAACAAAGCAGGTTGGTCTTGTTGGAATGTGGGACTGCGTTGCTTTTGATGAAGTTGCGGGCATTAAGTTCAAGGATCAGGATGGAGTCCAGATTATGAAAGACTATATGGCATCCGGTTCTTTTGCCAGAGGTAAAGAGGAAAAGAATGCTTACGCTTCAATGGTATTTGTCGGCAATATCAATCAGAGTGTAGATGCAATATTAAAGACTTCACATTTATTTGAGCCTTTTCCGGAGAGTATGGGAAACGATACGGCATTTTTAGACCGCATCCATTGTTATATTCCGGGATGGGAAATACCTAAGTACAGACCGGAGTTCTTTACGAATGATTACGGTTTTATCACAGATTATTTTTCAGAGATCATGCGTGAACTTAGAAAAATCTCATATGCAGATGCCTACACGCATTATTACAGACTGGGGAATAATTTGAACCAGCGAGATGTAATTGCAGTAAAGAAAACGGTATCCGGTATGATTAAGCTCATTCATCCGGATGGAAAGTTTGATAAGGAAAGCGTTGAGGAAATCCTGCGTTTTGCGCTTGAAATGAGGCGAAGAGTAAAAGAACAGCAAAAGAAAATTGGCGGTATGGAGTTTTATGATGTCAATTTCGCCTACATAGATAATGAGACATTTTCAGAGGAATATGTACCAGTACCAGAGCAAGGAGGCAGTAAACTTATTCCTGAAGGCATGAGTAAACCGGGACACGTATATACAGTTGGTCACAATAAATCTGGTATGCTTGGTGTCTATAAGATGGAAATGCAGATGACCGCTGGAAATGGTAAGTTTGAAAAGACCGGATTGGGTACAGATAGAGAAGCGAAGGAAGCCGTGGATACGGCATATCGCTATCTGAAAGCAAATGCAAAATCAATTAGTGGTTCAATCAGTCTTACTACTAAGGATTATATTATGGATGTGCAGGATATGAATGGTATTGGAATGACAAAAAACCTGTCTCTTGCTTCTGTAGTTGCGATTTGTTCTGTTGCATTAGGAAAGTCAGTAGTAAGCAGTGCGGTTGTTCTTGGGAATTTCAGTATTGGCGGTACTGTTATGAAGGTAGAAGAACTTGCGAATACGCTTCAAGTATGCTTGGATAGTGGGGCAAAGAAAGTACTTTTACCAATAACATCTGCTGTTGATTTGGGAAGTGTACCGGCAGAGCTGATTGGATGCTTTAATCTTATTTTTTACAACAGTGTTGAGGATGCAGTGTTTAAAGCATTGGGTGTGGAATAAGTACTTCAAGAACTTAGTGTTTGTGAACGTTGGGGAACATATGCGGTGTAAGAGATATTATTACTGTCATAAAAGAATCTGATGTAGTATGATGGAAGATAAGTATTAAAAGTTATGCAGCTGTGATGCAACACTTGAATTGCTTTGGATATTTAAAGACTTGGTTGAAAATAATAAAGGATGGGATGAAGTATTATCCGCTTCCACAAGTAAAAGGGAAAAGTCGTTACAAAGACTTTTACATCTTTCGGGGAAATATTATTGCAGCCAAAATAACATAGACATGACTTTTGAGGAAAATGAAGGTCCGGGTCCAGTTGATTTGAAGAGGAGCAGAGGAAACGACAAGACTGATGTTGAGATAAAACTCTCTTCAAATGCTGACTATATTCATGGATATGAAGAACAGATTGAGCAATATGTCAAAGCAGAAGGAACAACACAAAGAGTATTTGTGTATGTGAAAGTTGGAAATCCTGGACGAGATAAAAGGATAGAGGAACTTCATGCATCAAGACTGAATAATGGGGAAAATCCGCCGGAACTTTTTATCATAGATTCTAAAGAACAAACATCAGCGAGTAAGAGATAATATATTATTTACAATTGTGCAGACGGTCTGCACAATTTGGAAGGAAGGTAGTATATAACATCGAATGAGTATTTGCAAGCAGTACAAGAAATAAATGTTATGTGAATCAGGCTAAATATAGAGCATCCGTTAGTGTGAATAGTGAAGTGCTGAAAACAAATTTGTTCATTGGAAGTATGATTATTCGTAACTCCGAATGGGGTAATAAATTCGTTGATAATTTATCTAAGGAAGAAATAAAAAATTCAAAAAGGTATTGCATTGTAGAATTTGAAATTATATAATAATGTTAGGATATTTAACAATAAATTGACATATACTTTATTGTGTGTTAAAATGTATAACGTATGTTTGGGGGAAAACGCAATGAAAACATTTAATACAGGGAAGTTTTGTCATCAATTAATAAGTTTACGAGCAGATAAAACGCAACAAGCATTTGCAGACGAAATAGGGATAAACAGAAGCACGCTATCTCTACTTGAAACAGGAAAGCAATTACCAACATTAGAAATATTAAACAAGATTTGTGATTTTTCAAATATGATAATTGATGAATTTTTTATTGAAAATGAAAAAGATGGCTTGATTTATTTAATGGGTAATATGGATGAAAGCGATCGAAAAAAAGTTGGGACTATGATTGAAAAAATTCACACTAGGGAAAAGTATAGTGTTCTTGCAAGAAGGTGTTTGGATGATATCGGTAAATAATCAAGAGCTATTTGAACAGTATTATCAAAAAGAGTATGACTTTAATACAAATTCTTTAAGCGAAGATGAAGTTGACTCAATTAAAGCACTTGTAAAAGAGAAACGTGTTGCTTATGCGCTAGCTCCAATTGGAGAAAAGATCTTTGGATGGATAACTGAACAAGATACAAGTATACATTTTGAAGCTGTTGATTTTGAAAGTGATAAAATTGACGGCTTATTGTATATTCCACAATCTGGGTGTGATAAGGCGTATATAGTTCTAAATTCCAAAAAGCCTTTGATTAACCAGATTTTTACTGCAGCACATGAGTATTATCATTATGTGAAAGATTACTCGGATATTAAGAAAGAACCCTATATATGTAATTTCACTGCACTAAGTAGCATAAATGAAAAACGTGCGAGTAGATTTGCAGCAGAATTCTTATTACCAGAGGAAGCGCTAAGGACAGAAATAAAATTTTTAAGAAAAAGAATGCCTGGTAAAAAAAATCGTGAAATGATTTTTGAAGATTATGCTGTTTTAAGTATTCTTTTGACCTTAAAATATCAATTACCCTTAAAAGCAGTTATTTATAGATTGTATGAAGAACATTATATCGATAAAATTGATGAATATATACAGAACTATCAATTTATAAAGGGTGTATTACAAGAAGTAAAGGTATTTCAAGAACAAGTACAATACTTATATACTTGTAAAAATCCTTATATTGAAAATAATAGTTTAATATATAGGCAAATGAAATTGGTTTATGATAATGGATATGCTTCTAGGGATGAACTTATAAAAGATGCTGAGATATTAGGGCTTGATAAAACACTTGTCGAAGATTTTTTTGATGACATAAGTGAAGAGGATGTAGGAGAAGATGATGATATTGAATTAACACAATACATATCTGAGTTATGGAGAGCGGATGTATGAAAAGCGCATTACAAAAGATACCTCTTAAACTTTTAATTAGACAACCAGTGATGTTTGATGCAAACATTTTTATGGTAAGAATTGAATATAGATCATCTGATTCCAATTGTTCTTTTGAAAATATGTATAAGGTATATTTGAAACCTTTATTTGAGTGTTTTCAGCAAATTATAATTCATGAGATGGTATATAATGAATTAGATGAAGATACAAAAAGATTAGTTGATTTATATAAAGGTAAGAATGTTACAATCGTTGATGAGGGAGGTTTATATGGAAAAGATCCGCAATACACAACGATTTTTAATGCGATTGCTAACCATGAAAGAGTAATGTATACTAGGGGAAATTCAAAAGATAGAGGAGAGGTGTATAGCTTGGCCTATGCAGCTCATAACAAAATTAATTATTTTAGCTCTAAGGAAGTAATGGTTGATTTAATTGCGGAAGAGTTAGAAGAATTAAACGATGTTGAAGTTGTTACTTTTGATGTAGTTCTTTTGCTGGCATATATATACTATGCATCTAAAGGAGATAATAGTAATAATAAGGCATTGAAATCAATATATAAAAGGTATTGTGAGGATGTGATTAAACGCCATAAACTGCCTGTAACTCTAAAAGAATATGTCGTTGCCTCAACAAAATATATAGGCAATTAAGAGCTCTGATGAATTTTCAATTCACCGGAGCATTTTTTTAGAGAGTTGGGGAGTGCTACGGCAATAGCTTCCTTTATTCCGCTAAGACCATTCGCGCAAATGATCAGATTATTGATAACAAGCCATTGGAAAAGAGCCTTGTGACAGATAAATTTGGTGTGGGCATCTGCATGGAGGAAATACAGAAAGAGCTGTCAAAAGAAAATGGTGAAGATATACCCGAAATGCTGATTGAAACGCTTCTCTGGAATGGTATACAGGGAAGAATAGATGTTACGGCTGTAAAAGAAGAGTGTATAGCAAGACTGTATATAGAAAATATTAGAAAGCGTTTGGTTGGTTACGGTTATAAAGAAGGCTTGGTGCATTTATATGTGATTGGCGGAGGCGGATGTCTGCTTTGGAATTACATAGAATTGGCAAGTAAAGCGGATGTTACTTATATTACTGATACTTGTGCCAAAAGGGTATGAGTAACTTTGCGTTTATTGCGGTTCTTGACAGAGGAATATAGGAGATAAATGAGGCGGAGGAAGACACTGTTATCCTAAAAGAACAGCTTGCAGATGCTATTGAGGAAGTGCTCGACAGGGCGTTGGAAAAAAGATTTTGAGATGCTCCAAAAATTAAAGGAAGTTTTCGAAGACAAAATAAGTAGAGGATATGCTTCTGATTCGTGTTCTAGTGCAGACAATCATACGCACAAATCCGATGTAGATGGAAAGAGGCAGATGTAGGAAACGGAATTATCCGAGGATATGATGGCGTTTGCATTTGTGATGGGTGAATACGCAGTTCAGGATTTTTATATTCGGTACTATTTTCTGAAAAGGAAGTCTATGGAACAGTGCTGAAATGTATTTATTCGGTGCCACCGCCCATAACGAATGATGGGGAATGAGCAGTCTGGTGTGGAAACTTTCACTACAGACTACGGATTCCTATAGGCAGACTGTGTTTGCCAAAGGCAAACATTACCCTTGGAGAGTGCCTTACTTCTGATGCGTATGTGTCAGAAGTATTGCTGGACGAGTATGTAAGAATTTTTCAGGAACGAAATTCTAAATTAACCTGTTGTGCTAGTTGATTATAGATGTAGAAAAACTTCAACAACATATGCTATCCTATAGTTGTACACCACTA
>ERZ808037.1040-NODE-1040-length-20587-cov-3.545929_pt1 | contig 20587 bp, 11 predicted proteins | sample MGYA00380190_ERZ808037 | MGnify/ENA primary metagenome ERZ808037 (study PRJEB31490, sample SAMN06133399) | mouse gut metagenome | isolation source: J9 | host: mice | place: China: Chengdu | collected 2015-05 ... | reverse complement strand
GGAAGCCCGCCTGCAGAAGGAGTTGCACTCCATCATCACCAACGGCTTCGCGGTGATGTACATCATAGCGCAGAAACTGGTGTGGAAATCCGTGGAGGACGGCTATCTGGTGGGCTCCAGGGGAAGCGTGGGAAGCTCTTTCGTGGCCACCATGGCCGGAATCACGGAGATCAACCCCCTAAGCCCCCATTATTACTGCAGCAAATGCCACTATGTGGATTTCGAGGAAGAGGATGTGAAAGCCTACGCGGGCAAGGCGGGGGTGGACATGCCGGACAAGGTCTGCCCGGTCTGCGGGGAGATGCTCCACAAGGACGGCTTCGACATCCCTTTCGAGACTTTCCTGGGATTCAAGGGTGACAAGGAGCCGGATATCGACCTGAACTTCTCCGGCGAATATCAGTCCAAGGCCCATAAATACACGGAGGTCATTTTCGGCGCCGGGCAGACCTTCCGGGCGGGCACCATCGCCACCCTGGCGGAGAAGACCGCCTTCGGCTATGTGAAGAATTATTTCGAGGAAAGGGGAAAGCACAGGCGGAAAAGCGAGATGGAGCGGCTGGCGGAGGGCATCACTGGCGTCCGCAGGAGTACCGGCCAGCATCCCGGGGGCATCGTGGTGCTGCCTTTCGGCCAGGACATCAATTCTTTCACGCCGGTGCAGCACCCGGCCAACGACATGGAGACGGACATCGTCACCACGCACTTTGATTATCATTCCATCGACCACAACCTGCTGAAGCTGGACATCCTGGGACACGATGATCCCACCATGATCCGCATGCTGCAGGACCTGACGGGGGTGGATCCCCTGACCATTCCCCTGGACGGGTCGGATGTGATGAGTCTCTTCCAGAATACGGACGCGCTGGGGATAAAGCCGGAGCAGATTGGCGGCACAAGGCTCGGATGCCTGGGAATCCCGGAGTTTGGCACGGATTTTGCCATGAACATGGTAATAGAGGCAAAGCCGGAGTCTTTCTCGGATCTGGTGCGGATTTCGGGTCTGTCCCACGGCACCAATGTGTGGGTGGGCAATGCACAGGATCTGATAAGGGAGGGAACGGCAACGATTTCCACCTGTGTGTGCACCCGGGACGATATCATGACCTATCTGATAGGTAAGGGCGTGGAGCCGGAGAAGTCCTTTAAGATCATGGAGGCCGTGCGGAAGGGCATGGTGGCAAAGGGAAAGACGCCAGCCGAGCAATGGAAGGAATGGAAAGAGGATATGCTGGCCCACGACGTGCCGGACTGGTACATTAGATCCTGCGAGAAGATTGAATATATGTTCCCCAAGGCTCACGCGGCGGCTTATGTCATGATGGCCTGGAGGATCGGATATTGCAAGATCAACTATCCCCTGGCCTATTACGGGGCTTTCTTCAGTATCCGCGCCAAGGCGTTCTCTTATGAGCTGATGTGCCTGGGAAAAGCCAGGCTGGAGGCCAACATGGCTGATTATAAACGTCGGATGGACGCGGCGGCGGACAAGGAGCCCGGGGCACAGCCCCTTTCCAACAGGGAGGAGCTGGCTTACGGCGACATGCGCATCGTCCAGGAAATGTACGAAAGAGGCTATGAGTTCACGCCTATCGATATCTTCACGGCTCAGTCCAGGTCTTTCCAGATTGTGGACGGAAAGCTGATGCCCTCCCTGACCAGCATTGAAGGTCTGGGTGACAAGGCGGCGGACGCCATTGTGGAAGCGGTGAAGGACGGTCCCTTCCTGTCCAAGGACGACTTCAGGGAGCGGACTAAGGTTTCCAAGACCATGGTGGATCTGATGGATTCCCTGAACCTACTGGGGAACTTGCCGGAGTCCAATCAGCTGAGCCTGTTCGATCTTTAGGCAGCCATATTTATCATTGTGCGGCGAGTGGAATGGATATATAATAAAAATGGATTGTGATTTTCTAAACGATTTACTTAAAAGCAACCCTGGAAGGTCAATAAGTTCTGCCATATACTCGTACAAGTTATTTCAAGACAAATCCTTACTTTCTATGTATGGTGGAGCTTTGAGATGCATGGGAGTTTAGAGATAACTTGTGTGGGTTAATAGCGGAATAGGGATAAAGGTGAATAAAATTGTATACCGGGCACGGAGCGAGCTGACAGGTGCGCGGCTGAAAGGACAGATGAGATGGCAAAGCGGTTACAAAGGGAAACGCGGGCAAAGGGAGGACAGGCAGCGGAGAGGCAGACAGCAGAGATACAGGCTGCGAAGGCACAGCCGATGGAGGCACAGACAGCGTCGGATCAGGAATATGTGGTCCTGAACCGACAGGAAGAGGAGGATTCGCGAACCGGGCAGCACAGCCTGGCAGACTATTCCAGGCTTGCCCGATACCAGTATTTCGACTGCAAAGCCATCAGGAAGGAAATGCGGTTGACCAAAGCGGTGGAGCAGAAAGCGGAATCCCTCTGCCGGGAGAATCTGATCTCTCTCCAGGAAGTCCAAACCGGGTATATGCAGGGCCATAGCGATATAGTAGGCGAGGCCATAGGCGAGGGGAAAGAGGGCAAGAACTATTTCCCGGTGCATATTCTGTTCAACAGAAATAGCGCGCTCTACGCGGAATGCCAGTGCGCCGACTGCAGAAGGCATTATTACAGCAGGTATTACCGCAGGGAGTATTGTCCTTATCTGGGAGGCCTGATGACCCTGGTGGAGGATTATCTCAAGGACAGGAATCTGGGAGATGCCACGGACTGGCGGGGGACGAACCTGATACAGGCCTTTTATGAGCAGCGGGCCAACCGTGTGGTATCCGGTGCTATCGGAAAAGCGGAGAGCCTGACCTTGGTGCCCAGGGTCACATTGAAGAATGGGGACCTGGCGGTTTCCTTCAAGGTGGGAGAGAGGAAACTGTTCGGGGTGAAGGATCTGTTTGAATTCTACACAAATGTCCAGGAGTCCAGGACGGCTTCCTACGGCAGCAACACCAATGTCAACCACCATATTGACAATTTCACGGAAAGTTCCAGGAAATGGATCGACTTCATAGGCCGGATCGTGAAGGAGGAGCTGGCTTTCGAACGGCGTATGATAGAGGCCAACAGTTATTCCAAGCGGGCGGCTGCCAAGATTGGGGAGTTCGCCCTCTTCGGCTGGCGGCTGGATGAGCTGTACCGGCTGGTGGAGCAGGATGCCTTTGAGTTCGAGGATAAGGACAGCTATGAGAAGCGCAAAGCGCTCCTTCGGGCCAAAGAGCAGAATCCCAGGATTTCCATGACCATCCGAAAGAATGACATGGGTACCGGAAGGAGCTTCCACGGCATCACGGTGGACTGCCGTATGCCGCAGCTTTTTTACGGCGTGGCTTCGGCGTATTATCTCTGCGAGGACGCCTTCTGCCGGCTGGAAGATGAATTCCTGCAAAAAATACGCACCATAGCCCGGTTCTGCGAGGACGGCTCCTGTAGCTTTCGGGTGGGAAGGAACAAGCTTCCGCAGTTCTATTACTCAGTCCTGCCCCAGCTGGAGGGGGCGGTGGACATCATGGAGGAGAACGCGGAGGAGATTGCCTCCTATCTGCCGCCTCAGGCGGAATTCGTGTTTTACCTGGACGCGGAAGGACATGACATGAGCTGCCGGGTGGGAGCGAGATACGGGGAGACGGAATTCCGTGTGGTGGATTACGATGACAGGAAACAGCCTCTGGAGCCTTTCCGGGAAGGGACAAGGGAGGAGGAAGCGCTTTTCATGGCCAGGCAGTGGTTCCCCTACTGGGACGGTGGGAAACAAGAGCTGAACTGCGGCCAGGATGAGAATCTGATGTTCCAGGTGCTGGACAAGGGCGTGGACGCGCTGCTGGCCCTGGGGGAGGTGCAGTGCACCAGAAGATTCACCAATCTGAACATTGGCCGCAGGGTGCGGATGTCCGTGGGCATATCCGTGTCTAAAAATCTGCTGAACCTGAACATCGCCACCCAGGACGTGCCGCCCGAGGAACTGCTTGACATCCTGAAAAGCTACCGGCAGAAGAAAAAGTATTATCGGCTGAAAAACGGGGATTTCCTGAGCCTGGACCAGGAGGGGTCCCTGCAGACTCTGGCGGAGATGATGGAGACGCTTCGGATGTCCCCCAAAGAGCTGCTGAAGGGTAATGTGAAGCTCCCCCTGTACCGGGCGCTCTATCTGGACAAGCTGCTGGAGAAGAACGAGGAGATCTACAGCAAGCGGGACGCGGTCTTCCGGGAGATGGTGAAGAATTTCAAGACCGTGAACGATGCGGATTTCGAGGAGCCTGCTTCCCTGGCGCCTGTCATGCGGGGCTACCAGAAGAACGGCTTTCGGTGGCTGCGCATGCTGGAGGCATACGGGCTGGGGGGAATCCTGGCGGACGACATGGGCCTGGGCAAGACGCTGCAGGTGCTGTCCGTGCTGCTCTCCGCCAAGCTGGAGGGCAAGGCGGGCACTTCCCTTGTGGTGTCCCCTGCGTCTTTGGTATACAACTGGGGCGAGGAGATGCGCGAGTACACGCCGGAGCTTTCCTGTTGCTTCATCACCGGGAACCAGGAGGAGCGCCGGGAGAAGCTTTCCCATTACAGGGACTATGACGTGGTGGTGACTTCCTACGACCTGTTGAAGCGGGACATCGAGAACTATGAGGACAAGGAATTCAGCTATCAGGTCATTGACGAGGCGCAGTACATCAAGAACCATACCACGGCGGCGGCCAAGGCCGTGAAGGCCGTGAAGAGCAAGACCCGCTACGCCCTCACGGGGACGCCCATCGAGAACCGGCTCAGCGAGCTGTGGAGTATTTTCGACTTTCTGATTCCCGGGTATCTGTACGGGTATGACGTGTTCCGGAATGATTTCGAAGCTCCTATCGTGCGCAATGAGGATCAGGGGGCTTTGGAGCGGCTGCAGCGGATGACGGCTCCTTTCATTCTGCGCAGGATGAAAGAGGACGTGCTGAAGGATCTGCCCGAGAAGCTGGAGGAGAACCGGTATGTGAAGTTCGATTCAGACCAGCAGAAGCTGTATGACGCCCAGGTAGTACATATGAAGCAGCGGATCGGCATGCAGGACGCTGAGGAATTCCAGAGGAATAAGATTCAGATTCTGGCTGAGCTGATGAAGCTGCGGCAGATCTGCTGCGACCCCGGGCTGTGCTTCGAGGATTATAAGGGGGAGTCAGCAAAGCTGGACGCCTGTGTGGACCTGGTGCGGAGCGCTGTGGAGGGCGGACACAAGATACTGCTGTTCTCCCAGTTCACTTCCATGCTGGAGCTGATCGCGGAGCGGCTGGGACAGGAACAGCTCAGCTTTTACACCATTACCGGAGCCACGCCTAAGGAGAAGCGCTTACAGCTGGTGAAAGATTTCAATACGGACGACACGAAAGTCTTCCTGATTTCCCTGAAAGCGGGGGGCGTGGGCCTGAACCTGACGGGGGCGGATGTGGTCATCCATTACGACCCCTGGTGGAACCTGGCCGTGCAGAACCAGGCCACGGACCGCACCCACCGCATCGGTCAGACGAAAATGGTGGTGGTCTACAGACTGATTGCCAAGGGAACCATCGAGGAGAAGATACAGGAGCTCCAGGAGAGCAAGAGGGCGCTCTCCGAACAGGTCATCCAGGGGGACGCGGGCCAGCTGGGCGGGATGAGCAAAGAGGACTTCATCTCGTTACTGTCCTGAATGCCCGGGGATACCGGGAGGAGCCGCCTGTGGCCGGACTCCTCTCTGTATCCTGGCAGACCCTTGCAGTCTTCGCCAGAGCTGTCTCTCATATATTTTGGAAAAAAGAGGAATATTTTCCAAGTCTTGTCCATATACTGATAGAAAGGAACTGTTAAAAAATAAATTTGCGGTATTCTGCCAGGATTCTTTTCAGAAATAGCAAATTTATTTCTGCACGGTTCCAAAAAGATTGGGAAGGATCCGATGAAAGGAGAAAGTCTATGGCAAGAGGACAGCGCAAGTCGATTGAAGAGAAAATCGCTGCAAAGCAGGAACTGATTGATGCTTTGACGACCCGGGTGGAGTCGGAGAAGCGCGAACTGGAGGAACTGTATCAGGAAAAAAAGCGCAAGGAGCTGGAAACGGTGAGCGATATCATTGCAGAATCGGGACTGGGGCCGGAGGAAGTGGCGGAGGTGCTGCAGCAGTACCTGGAGAACAGGGAAGCAGCGGCGTCCTGAGCGGCGACAAAGCCTTGCGGAAAAGGAAATGCAATGGATATGCGTCACAGAAGCGGAGCGCAGGAGGAGAGTCATCCGAATGCGCTTTTGTTGTCTGCAAAATAGTACATCCATAGGAATATTCGAGCAAAAAAGTACATTGCGCTTTTTGAAGAGAAAGTCTATACTGTGTCAGGAGAAAAAATGCGGAGCTCCGTTAGGAGCTCTGTTCGGAGCTCCGTAATGGAGCTCTGTTCGGAGCTCCGTTAGGTGTTCCGTTTGGAGCTGCCGCATGCGAAAGACAGAGGGAATCAATATGACAAAGGATTTGACAAAAGGGACGCCCATGAAGCTGATTCTGGGATTTTCCATACCGATGCTGTTCGGTTTTCTGTTCCAGCAGTTCTACAGCCTGGTGGACACGCTGATCGTAGGGCGTTTTCTGGGAAAGGACGCCCTGGCGGCAGTGGGGGCCACCGGCTCTGTGAACTTCCTGATCATCGGTTTCTGCATGGGGGTATGCAGCGGCTTTGCCATCCCCCTGGCCCAGCGCTTCGGGGCAAAAGATTACAGAGAACTGCGCGGGTATGTGGCGAACTGCGTCTGGCTGTCCATAGGCTTTGCGGCGGTGCTGACCGTGCTGACGGCTTCCCTGGCCAGAGAGATCCTGGTCTGGATGAGGACGCCGGAGAACATCATCGACAGCTCCTATGCCTACATATGGATAATCTTTCTGGGGATTCCCGTGACCTTCCTTTACAATATGACATCAGGCGTCATCCGGGCGCTGGGGGACAGCAGGACGCCGGTGATCTTCCTGGTGATGTCCTCGTTTCTGAATGTGGGGCTGGATCTCTTCTTCATCGTGAATCTGCATCTCGGCGTACAGGGGGCTGCCCTGGCCACCGTGATTTCCCAGGGTGTGTCCGGGGCCTGCTGTCTGCTGTTCATCATCAGGAAATTTGAAATCTTAAGAATCCAAAAGGGAGAGTGGGCTGTGGACGGCCATCGGATGCGGCTGCTCTGCGGCATGGGCGTGCCCATGGGGCTGCAGTATTCCATCACGGCCATCGGCAGCGTGGTGCTGCAGAGCGCCACCAATACCCTGGGATCCGATGCGGTGGCCGCCGTCACCGTGTTCGGACGAATCAACGGATTCCTGGCCTGTCCCTATGACGCCATGGGATCCACCATGGCCACCTACGGTGGGCAGAACGTAGGGGCGGGAAAGCTGGACCGCATCAGCCAGGGGCTGAAATCCTGTATTCTGCTGGGGGCGGGATACGCGGTGATTGCCCTCCTGGTGAGCATTTTCCTGGGACGGCCTCTGGCAGCGTTCTTTCTGGATGTCTCGGAGACCGTCATCATCGATAATGTGAAGCTGCTGATGATCTACAATACATCCTTCTACTTCTGTCTGGGGCTGGTGAATATCATCCGCTTCCTGATACAGGGGATGGGCTTTCCCACCTTTGCCATCCTGGCTGGCGTCTTTGAGATGATTGCCAGAGGGTTCACAGGCTTTCTGCTGGTGCCCATGCTGGGATTCACGGGGGTGGCCCTGGGCAGTCCCATTGCCTGGGTGCTGGCGGATGCCTTCCTGATTCCCGCGTATTTCCATGTGCGCAGGACACTGGAAAAAAAGCTTGCGGATTAAGGGAGACGGCCAGAGAAGAGAGTCGCAGATAATTGAAAAAGGTCTGTCAGGAATGCAGTCATTTCCGGCAGACCTTTTTAAAGGCAGTCATTCAGATGATATATCAGGCATGTGCCTGAACCACGGTTTCCGCAGCCGGGCTTTCCGGATGGGACGGAACCGGAGCGGCATCCTCTTTCAATGCCGCGGCGTTTTCCAGATTCTTCTTGGCCGTGGACAGCATCAGTTTGATCCGGTTCAGCTGGTTCACCTCGCTGGCCCCGGGGTCATAGTCGATGGCCACGATATTGGATTCGGGATAGGCCTTGCGCAGAGCCTTGATGACGCCCTTGCCCACCACATGGTTGGGCAGGCAGCCAAAGGGCTGGGTGCACACGATATTGGGCACGTCCTCATGGATTAGCTCCACCATTTCTCCAGTCAGGAACCACCCCTCGCCGGTCTGATTACCGATGGAGACGATGGGCTCCGCATAGGAGACGATGTCGCGGATGGGAGTCGGCGGCACAAAGTGTCTGGATTTCCGGAATTCCTTCACCATGCTCCCCCGCAGGACATGTTCGATGGCCCATATCCCCAAGGAGGAAAGCCGGGCGGCCTTTTTGCTGGTGCCCAGATGTTCCGCCTTGTAGATCTGGTTATAAAAGCAGTACAGCATGAAGTCCATCAGATCGGGCACCACCGCTTCGGCCCCCTCGCTCTCTAAAAGCTCTACCAGATGATTGTTGCCCGCAGGGGAGAACTTCACCAGAATCTCGCCCACGATGCCCACCCGGGGCTTCTTGATGTCCCGCAGAGGAATCGCATCGAAATCCCGGATGATTTCCCGGCACATTTTCCCGAATTTCAGCAGATTGACATGCTTGGCGGAGACGAAATCCTGTGCCTTTTTCACCCATTTCCTGTGCACGGCATCCACTGCGCCCGGGGTGGCCTCATAAGGGCGCATGCGGTATACGCAGCGCATGAAGATATCGCCGAACTGGGCGGACACGGCGGCCCGTATCATCATATCGGCATTCAGATGGAAGCCGGGATTGCTCTCGATTCCCGCCAGGTTCAGGGAGATGACGGGAATCTGCTCCATGCCAGCCTTTTTCAGCGCCCGACGGATGAAGCCCACGTAATTGGTGGCGCGGCAGCCGCCGCCGGTCTGGGTCATGATGAGGGCGGTCTTCTGCAGGTCGTACTTTCCGGACTGCAAAGCTTCCATGATCTGCCCCACCACAAGGAGGGAGGGGTAGCATGCATCGTTGTTGACATATTTTAAGCCCACATCCACGGAATGCCTGTTGTCGTTATCCAGTACTACGAAATTGTAGCCACAGGCGTTGAACGCCGGCTGCATAATCTCGAAGTGAATGGGGGACATCTGGGGGCACAGGATGGTGTAGTTCTTCCTCATTTCCTCCGTGAAAGCGACCTTCTCTATGGCGGTGGAATGCAGCGTGCGCTCCTTGTGGGCCTTTTCCCGCACCTTGATGGCGGACAGGAGGGAGCGCACCCGGATCCTGGCGGCGCCCAGATTGTTCACCTCGTCTATCTTCAGGCAGGTATAGATTTTGCCGGAACCGGACAGAATATCGTTCACCTGATCCGTGGTGACGGCGTCCAGGCCGCAGCCGAAGGAGTTCAGCTGTATCAGGTCAAGGTTCTCCACGGTCTTCACATAGCTTGCGGCCGCGTAAAGCCTGGAATGGTACATCCACTGGTCTGACACGATGAGAGGCCTCTCCGGGCAGCCCAGATGGGAGATGGAATCCTCGGTGAGCACCGCTATGTCAAAGGAAGTGATCAGCTCGGGGATGCCATGGTTGATCTCCGGGTCTATATGGTAAGGGCGCCCCGCCAGGACGATGCCGCGCTTTCCGGTCTCTTTCAGGTAGACAAGGGTCTCCTCGCCCTTTTTGCGGACATCCGCCCGGGCGTTCTCCAGCTCCTTCCAGGCGGCCTCGGCAGCGGATTTTACGTCTCCGGAGGGCAGCTCCGTGAACTCCTTTAGCAAGGCTTCCGTCACCGTGCCCAGGTCACGGAAAGACATGAAAGGATTGCGCAGCTTTGCCTGGCCACTGCTGATGGCTTCCACATTGTTCTTGATGTTTTCAGAGTAGGAAGTGACGATGGGGCAGTTGTAATGATTGTTGGCCCCCTCCACCTCGTCCCGCTCGTAGAACAGCGCGGGATAGAAGATGAAGTCCACCTTCTGCCGGATCAGCCACTCCACATGCCCGTGGGCCAGCTTGGCCGGATAGCACTCGGATTCGCTGGGGATGGACTCGATTCCTAATTCGTAGATCTTGCGGGTGGAGGTGGGGGAGAGCACCACCCTGTATCCCAGCCTGGTGAAGAAGGTATGCCAGAAAGGGAAGTTTTCGTACATGTTCAGCACCCGGGGAATTCCCACTGTCCCTCTGGGCGCTTTGTCCGGCTCCAGGGATTCGTAGGAGAAAAGGCGCTGAAGCTTATAGTCAAATAAGTTCGGTACATTGTGGGCGTTCTTCTGCCCGCCGATGCCCCGCTCGCAGCGGTTGCCGGAGATATACTGACGCCCTCCCGAGAATTTGTTGACGGTGAGACGGCAGCTGTTGACGCAGCCCCTGCACTTGGCCATGCTGGTCTCGTATTTCAAATCGCACAGCTTTTCATAGGAAAGCATGGTGGTCTGGAAGCCCTCCTCGTAGCGCTCCCTGGCGATCAGGGCGGCCCCGAAAGCGCCCATGATGCCCGCGATATCGGGGCGGATAGCCTGACAGTCCGCGATTTTCTCAAAGCTGCGCAGAACGGCGTCGTTGTAGAAAGTGCCCCCCTGTACCACGATGTTCCTGCCCAGCTCCGAGGCGTCGGACACCTTGATGACCTTGAACAGGGCGTTCTTGATGACGGAGTAGGCAAGGCCCGCGGAGATGTCCGGAACCCCTGCGCCCTCCTTCTGGGCCTGCTTCACCCTGGAATTCATGAACACCGTGCAGCGGGTGCCCAGGTCGATGGGGTGCTCTGCGAAGATAGCCGCCTTTGCGAAATCCTCCACGCTATAGTTCAGGGACTTGGCAAAAGTCTCGATGAAAGAGCCGCAGCCGGAGGAGCAGGCCTCGTTCAGCAGCACGCTGTCCACGGTCTGATCCTTGATCTTGATGCATTTCATGTCCTGTCCGCCGATGTCCAGGATGCAGTCCACCTCCGGATTGAAGAACGCGGCGGCATAGTAATGGGCCACGGTCTCCACCTCTCCGTCGTCCAGCAGAAAGGCGGCTTTCATCAGCGCCTCGCCGTAGCCTGTGGAACAGGAGCGGACGATATGCACATCCTCCGGCAGCAGACTGTGGATTTCTTTCAGAGAGCCGATGGCAGTCTTCAAAGGGCTTCCGTCATTATTGCTATAGAAAGAATAGAGCAAAGAGCCGTCCTCGCCCACCAGAGCGATCTTCGTGGTGGTGGAGCCGGCGTCTATGCCTAAAAATGCGTTCCCGTGGTAGGAGGAAAGCTGGGAGGTGGCCACATGGGCTTTCGCGTGGCGTTCCTTGAAAGCGTCATAGGATGCCTTGTCTGCGAACAAAGGCTCCATGCGCTCTACCTCGAATTCCATCTTAATCTCGGAAGAAAGGCGCTTCAGCATTTCCTCCATGGTGCAGGCCACCTGCCTGTCGGCATTGAGGGCGGAGCCGATGGCGGCGAACAGATGGGAGTTCGCAGCATCGATTACATGCTCGTCATCCAGGTTCAAAGTCCGGATGAAAGCGGCTTTCAGCTCTGACAGGAAATGCAGCGGCCCGCCCAGGAACGCCACATGTCCCCGGATAGGCTTGCCGCAGGCCAGGCCGGAAATGGTCTGGTTCACCACGGCCTGGAAGATGGAAGCCGCCAGATCCTCCTTGGTGGCCCCCTCGTTGATCAAAGGCTGGATGTCCGTCTTGGCGAAGACGCCGCAGCGGGCGGCGATGGCGTAGAGGGACTGATAGCCTTTGGCGTATTCGTTCAGCCCGGCAGCGTCTGTCTGGATCAGGGAAGCCATCTGGTCGATGAAGGAGCCTGTGCCCCCCGCGCAGATGCCGTTCATGCGCTGCTCCACGTTGCCGCCCTCGAAATAGATGATTTTAGCGTCTTCCCCTCCAAGCTCGATGGCCACATCCGTCTTCGGGGCAAGCTCCTTCAGGGCGGATGCCACGGCGATCACTTCCTGGGTAAAGGGCACTCCCAGGCAGTTGGCCAGGGTCAGGCCGCCGGAGCCTGTAATCATAGGGTACAGGGTCAGGTTGCCAAGCTGTTCGTAGGCTTTCTCCAATAGGCGGGAGAGGGTCTCCCGGATGTTGGCGTAATGGCGTTCGTAGTCAGAGAACAGAATGTTGTCGTCTTTATCCAGGATTGCTACCTTGACAGTGGTGGAGCCGATATCAAGGCCAAGAGCGGCCTCGCCCAGCCTGGCCTCGCCAAGGGCAGCCTGGCCGTGAGCGCCGGTTGTGTTAGTGAATTCCATATATGATCATCCTTCCTGAAGAAATGCCGCCCAAACAGCGGCAATATCCAAATAAACGAATCCTCCCATAAGAATGCCTGAAAGTACAGTGTCGACATATCATGACATTCTAAGACATTATAGTACAGAGCAAGATAAAATGCAAATAGCAAAACCTGTTAAAAGTTTATTAAAATACTGATTTTTATATAAAAAAGGAAAAGTCTGGTTTACTTATGGAAAAGGGAATGTTAAAATAAAAGTGGCACTGTGCAAAGGTGGGCTGCTTCTTATATAATCTATTCCCGCGACTGCCTGTCTATTCCCGGGATTAAGGGGAGAGGAAGACATATCCGCAACGGACAGGAATGTCGGCACAAAGCGGGCCAGGAGGTCAGTATATGAGTAATTTTGAAAAGAGATTTGGAAAATATGCCATCAGCAATCTTTCCCTGATATTGATTCTGTGCTATGTGGTGGGATATGTGATCGAGCTGATCAATGTGGACTTCATCCTGTATCTCACCCTGAATCCATATGCGATTCTGCACGGGCAGATATGGAGGATATTCACCTGGATCATCGTGCCTCCCTCCTCTCTGGATCCCTTTACGATCATCATGCTTTTGTTCTATTACAACATAGGCACCAGCCTGGAGCGCACCTGGGGCACCTACCGGTATAACGTCTATCTGCTTTCCGGCATGCTGTTCACGGTGATCGGCAGCTTCATATGGCTGGGCGTGCAGTATTTCACGGCCGGCGGCGGGGATGGAATGGGATATGTCTCTACGGTGGCTTCCCTGTACTTCAGCACATACTATATCAACATGTCCATCTTCCTGGCGTTTGCGGCCACTTTCCCCAACGTGCAGGTGCTGCTGATGTTCATCATTCCGGTGAAAGTGAAATGGCTGGGCATCCTGTACGGGCTGGTGCTGGTGTATGATTTCCTCTTTGCGGGAGGCCTGGTGACCCGGATCGCCATTGTGTCCTCCCTGTTGAATTTCGTGATATTCTTCCTGACTTCCAGGAACCATATCCATATGACGCCCAGACAGATGAAGCGCAGGGCGGAATTCAAGCAGGACATCCGGCGCAATTCCAAGGTGACAAAGCACAAATGCGCGGTCTGCGGGCAGACGGAAGACGATGACCCCAATCTGGAATTCCGCTTCTGTTCCAAGTGCAACGGCAATTATGAATACTGCCAGCAGCATCTGTTCTCCCATACTCATGTGAAATAAGCGTTACATTTAGGACAATCCGTCCGGAAGGAAGAGAGAAACCGAAAGTGAATCAGGAAATCATATTCGCGAAAGCGCTGGAAGACGTGCGCAGGCTGGCAAAGGAACAGGGCAACTGCATCAGCGAGGAACAGGTCAGGGCCCGGTTTGACCGGCTCGACCTGAGCCAGTCCCAGCTGGAGATGGTATTTGACTATCTGATAAAACATAATATAGGAATCGGCGAACCGTTAGACGCGGATGAGCTCCTCTCGGAGGAAGAGAGAGACTATCTGCAGGACTATCTGGAGGAGATAGCGTCCCTTCCCGCGTATACGCAGGGACAGAGAGAAGCCTACGCCATGTCTGTCATGGCGGGGGACGCTGCGGCCAGACAATGCCTGACGGAGAGCTATCTAAAGGATGTGGCGGATATCGCCAGGCTTTACGCGGGACAGGGCGTGGCGCTGGAAGATCTGATCGGGGAGGGCAACGTGGCGGTGGCCATCACCGTGAAAATGCTGGCTAAGACAGGCCTGACAGGCCCGGAAGAACCTTTCCTGGAGAAGCCTTCCCAGGCACAGGGGCTGTTCGCGAAGCGGATCATGGACGCCATGGAGGACTGCATCCGGGAGCGCGCTGCCAGTGAGAAGACTGACCGAAAGGTTGCGGATAAAGTGAACCAGGTGGCGGACAAGGCCAGGGAACTGGCGGAAGAGCTGCACAGAAAGGTGACGCCGGAGGAGCTGCAGGCGGAGAGCGGGCTCTCCCTGAAAGCGATTCAGGACGCCATGCGCATGAGCGGCTTTCAGATTGAGGACATAGACGCGAAATCGGAGAGCGCGTCCGACTGAAACCGACCGTAAAGCTGCCGCGGCGCTGCGGCATGGAGGGAGCATGGAGAGAAAGGTTTACGAAGATTATAAATACAGCATGCAGGACACCGCCCGGCTCTATGTAGGCAGCAAATACACCTTCGGAGAGCTCTTGGAGGAAGAGGAGCTTTCCTTTAAGTTCCGCCTGATCATGGAACGCTATATCCTGCCGGAGGCGGACAGGGAAGATACTTTGGAGAGCCATCTGTACTATCTGGCGCCGGACAGTTTCCTGGTCAAAATCTACAGACAGATGAAGGCCAGGGTGAAGGTGAATGTCATCGAAGAGAAGAAGCCCATTCTTCATCGGAAGGAAACGGGACAGGCCGGGAAGAAGCGGTACGTGACGAAGCAGTTCACGGTGGAGGAGCTGGCGAACATCCCGCCTGTCCAGAAGGAGAAACTGGGATTCGTGATACAGGAACTGAGCGTCAGCAAGCTGGCTTTGGCATCTCTGTAAAATATATCGAAACGATTGTATACAATGTTCAGCCGGGAGTATGTACTTGCCAGGTATCCCCGCTCACGAGCGAAAGGTCGTGGGGACATTGCGGCAAATGGTATCGTTCATGAGTATATATCAATAAATTTATTATAAAGGAGAGAGAAATGAAAGTAGAAGAGTTGACAAGCTACGAGGTACTTGAGAGAAGGGAGATAGCGGACATCGACAGTGTGGCCTATCTGTGCAGGCACAAGAAGACCGGTGCCAGGGTTGCGCTGATTTCCAACGATGACGACAACAAGGTATTCTATATCGGCTTCCGCACCACTCCCAAGGATTCCACCGGGGTGGCCCATATCCTGGAGCATTCCGTGCTCTGCGGCTCCAGGGAGTTCCCCATCAAGGATCCCTTCATCGAACTGGCCAAAGGTTCCCTGAATGCCTGCCTGAACGCCATGACCTACCCGGACCACACGGTCTACCCCGTGGCAAGCTGCAACGACAAGGATTTCCAGAACCTGATGCATGTGTACCTGGACGCGGTATTCTATCCCAACATCTATGAGAAGGAAGCCATCTTCCGCCAGGAGGGCTGGCATTATGAGCTGGACGGCGAGGGGAAGCTTTCCTACAACGGCGTAGTCTACAACGAGATGAAGGGCGCCTTTTCCTCCCCCGACAGCGTGCTGTACAGGGAGATCAGCACGGCGCTGTATCCCCATACCACCTATGCCTATGAGTCCGGCGGAGACCCGAAGGTCATTCCGGAGCTGACCTATGAGCAGTTCCTGGATTTCCACAGGACATATTACCATCCCTCCAACAGCTACATCTATCTCTACGGCAACATGGACATGGCGGAGAAGCTGCAGTTCATCGACGAGCAGTACCTGTCTTCCTTCGACGCGCTGGCCGTGGATTCTGAGGTGGGGTCGGAAGCGCCCTTTGCCCAGCCGATCCGCAGAGTCAGGGAATTCCCGATCAGCGAGGGAGAGAATGTGGACGAGAACACCTATCTGGCCTGGTGCCAGTCCGTGGGCGACACGCTGGACAGGGAACTGTATGTGGCGTTCCAGATCCTGGATTTCGCGCTCTGCACCGTGCCCGGCGCACCCCTGAAGAAAGCGCTGATCGACAGGGGGATAGGCAAGGATGTGTTCAGCATCTATGACAATGATTTAAAGCAGCCTTATTTCAGCGTGGTGGCCAAGGGGACGTCCCTTTCCAGGGAAGAGGAGTTCAAGGCCACCATCAAAGAGGCGCTGACGGAAATCGTGGAGAAAGGCTTTGACAAAAAGGCCCTTCTGGCGGCCATCAACCACTATGAGTTCCGCTACCGGGAAGCGGATTTCGGAAGCTTCCCCAAGGGACTCATGTACGGCCTGCAGGCCATGAGCAGCTGGATGTATGATGACAATAGCCCCTTCATCCATATCGAGGCCAACGAAACCTACGCGAAGCTGCGGGCGAAAGTGGAGGAAGGCTATTTCGAGCAGCTGGTGGACAAATATCTGTTGAAGAATCCCCATGCGGCCATGGTGATCCTGCAGCCTAAGGAGGGGCTGGCCCAGGAGCGGGAGGACGCATTGACGGCAGAGCTGGCGGAGATCCGCGGCAAACTGTCGGAGAGCCAGGTTGACGATATCCACAGCATGATGGATGCCCTGAACGCTTTCCGGGAGGACGAGGATACGCCGGAGAACCTGGCGAAGATTCCGCTGCTGAACAGAGAGGACATGAAGCGGGAGGCGGCTCCTTTGGTGAATGAGGAGAAGACCCTGGCGGGCAGCCCGGCCCTGTACCACGATGTGTTCACCAATGGCATCGGGTATCTCCGGCTGATGTTCCAGGTGAAGGATATCCCCGGGGACTATTTCCCCTATATCGGCATCCTGCAGAACGTGTTCTGCCATGTGAACACGGCGAACTATTCCTATGCGGAGCTGAGCAATGAAATCAATCTGATCACCGGCGAGATGGGAGTGGTCTGCAATACTTACGCAAATGTGTTGAATCCGGAGCAGTATACCGTTTCCATGGAGGTCTACACCAAAGCGTTGTACGAAAATCTGCCCAAGGCGCTGGAGCTGATGGAGGAGCTGATACTGACCAGCGACTTCACGGATGCCAAGAGGCTGAAGGAGATCCTGGCGGAGAACAATTCCAGATACCAGGAATATATGCTGTCTGCAGGCAACAGCGTGGCGGCGAACCGGGCACTGGCTTACGGCAACGCGTATTATGCCATGAATGACGCGCTCACGGGCGTGGGACAATACCGCCTGACTTCCGGGCTGGAGAAAGACTTCGAGGCGGGCAGAGAGACATTGATTCACCGGCTCCAGGAGCTGTGCAGGATGATTTTCCGTCCGGAGAACCTGCGCGTGGACTTTACCGGCGACAGAAAGGCCTTTGAAGGTCTGGAGCCCTCCATCGCTGGCCTGAAAGAGAAACTTTACACCTGCCAGGTGGAGAAGGGGAGCTTTGTGCCGGAAGTATCCCGGAAGAACGAGGGATTCATGACCCCCGGCCAGGTGCAGTATGTATGCCGCGCGGGCAACTTCCTGAAGAAAGGCCTTCCTTACAAGGGGGCTCTGAAGGTCCTGAGCGTGATGATGGGATACGAGTACCTGTGGACCAATATCCGCGTCAAGGGCGGCGCCTACGGCTGCATGTGCGGCTTCGGAAGGACAGGGGACTGCTTCTTCGTATCCTACCGCGACCCGAACCTGGGACAGACCATTGAGGTGTACGAAAAGGCGGCGGATTTCATCGAAGCCTATGAGGCCAGCGAGCGGACCATGACTCAGTATATCATCGGCACCTTCAGCCAGCTGGATACGCCGCTGACCGCAGCCGGGAAGGGACACCGCTCCAGGGATGCCTATATGAGAGGGCTGACCTTCGACATGATCCAACAGGAGAGGAATGAAGTCATCGACGCTACGCCGGAGGACATCCGCAGCCTGGCAGAGTATATCAGGGCTTTCATGAAAGATGACTACTTCTGCGTAGTGGGAAGCGAGCAGAAAATCAAGGCGGAAGCGGATAAATTTATGAAAACCGAGAACCTTTTCTAGGAAATATCGTCTATAATAGACAGAGGGCCGGAGCATTTCTGTGGTGGCAGGGTGCTCCGGCCTTTGCTCTGAGGGATTTCGCGGAGCGTATTGGGTAAGGATGTATACTGCGGGACATGCTGCGGACAGGGAGACGGATCGTGCAGCACGGATTGAAGCCGTAACGATGACAGTCAGGTCGGAGCGAAAACGAAGCAGACAGGAAAGGGAGGAGGACAGACATGAAAAAGAAAGCAGATGAGAGAAGGATGGGGAGAGGGCAGGGCAAACTCTGGAGCCGAAGGATTGCGGCGGCAATGCTGGCTGCATCTTTGGTCGTTGGCGCATGTACCGGCTGCGGCGCGGGAACGATGGACGGAGCTATGGAAAAAACACAGGCCACGGCGGACAGCATCGGCAGCGCGGAAAATTCCTATTATGAGGCGGGCGGCGGCATCTACGAAGAGGCGGCGGATATTTCCTACGACAATCAGTCCGGCCAGGCCGGAATCCTGGACGAGCGGAAGCTGATCCAGAACGTAAGGCTGGAGGTGGAGACTAAGGAATTCGAGCAGATGATGGCCTCCCTGGAGGAACAGGTCCGGGAGATGGGCGGATACATAGAGAACATGGAGACCTACAACGGCAGCAGCTATTCGGAGTACAGGAACTCCCGATATGCCGACCTGACCATCCGCATCCCCAGGGAGCATCTGGACGGTTTCCTGCGCACCGTGTCGGATATCAGCAATATAATCAGACGTTACGACAGCGTGGAGGACGTGACCCTGTCCTATGTGGACCTGGAGAGCCACAGAAACGCCCTGCGCACGGAACAGGACAGGCTCCTGGAATTCCTGGGCAGAGCCGAGACCGTGGAGGAGATCATCGCCCTGGAGGAAAGGCTGTCGGAAGTGCGCTACCAGCTGGAGAGCATGGAGTCCCAGCTTCGGACTATGGACAATCTGATAGAATACAGCACTGTAAGCATCAACATATCGGAAGTCCGGAAACTGACCGTGGTGAAGGAAGAGGAGCCTACGGCCTGGGCGAGGATATCCGAGGGCTTCCTGGAGAGCTTAAGCGATATCGGAAACGGCTTGGCGGAAGCGGGAATCTGGTTCCTGGTGAACATTCCCTATCTGCTGATTTGGGCGCTGGTCATCGGTCTGGGAATCTGGGGATGGCATAGGCACCGCAGGACGTGGTTGAAAAAGAAGGAGGCCCGCCGGAGCGAGGCGGAAAACCGAATGCGAGAGCAGGACAAATGTCTGCAGGAATGGGAGAACGGCGGACAGAATCCGGAACAGAGACAGGAAAAATAGTCAGTTTTCCGTTTAGAATTGATTTTTTGGGGGAAAGGTGGTATCATATCGGCGTAGGAATGCGCCTTTTATCGGAAGCGAAGTGCTTGCTGATAAAATATATTATCGGAAGCAAGCATGCTTCTGATAAAAATATATTGTAGGAAGAGTAGGATGAACATGGAAAACAGAGACAACAGAGACAACAGGGAAAACGGTTCATACAAATCAGGCTTCGTCACCCTGATCGGCAGGCCGAATGTGGGGAAATCCACGTTGATGAACCATCTGATCGGGCAGAAGATAGCAATCACCTCCAGCAAGCCCCAGACCACCCGCAACCGGATCAGGACAGTGCTGACCACCGACGAGGGGCAGATCGTGTTCGTGGACACCCCGGGCATCCACAAGGCGAAGAACAAACTGGGCAATTATATGGTGAGCGCCGCGGAGAACACGCTGGATGAGGTGGACGTGATCCTATGGCTGGTGGAGCCCTCCAGCTTCATCGGAGCCGGGGAGCGGCATATCATCGAGGAGCTGCAGAAGGTGAAGACCCCTGTGATCCTGGTGATCAACAAGACGGATACCGTGAAAAAGGACGAGATCCTTTTCTTTATCGACACCTACCGCAAGGCTTTGGACTGCGCGGAGATCGTGCCCGTGTCCGCCCTGAAGGGGGACAATACGGAGGAGCTGGTGAAGTGCATCTTCAAGTACCTGCCCGAAGGGCCGGCCTATTTTGATGAGGACACCATCACAGACCAGCCCATGCGGGAGATCGTGGCGGAGCTGATCCGGGAGAAGGCCCTGCGTCTCCTGGAGGACGAGGTGCCCCACGGAATCGCCGTCAGCGTGGAGTCCATGCAGGAGGCTGACAAAATCTGCCACATCGACGCGGCCATCGTCTGCGAGAAGGATTCCCACAAGGGCATCATCATCGGGAAGGGCGGCCAGATGCTGAAGAAGATCGGCAGCGAGGCCAGGCTGGAGATTGAGGAGATGCTGGAGATGCAGGTGAATCTGAAGATTTTCGTGAAAGTGCGCAAGGACTGGCGGGACAGCGACCATCTGCTGCGGAATTTCGGCTACAATCAGAAGGATATTTCCGGCAAAGATTAGAAAGACCTGCCAGATAAATCCACGAATATAAAAATTGAAAATGCAGACTCTAAGTGTGGAAAGAAGTTCTGAGCCACAGGCCGGACATCGCCGGAACGTGGCGGGAAGCTTGGTACGCAGGAGGATGCAGGAATGGAAGAAGGATACTGGAAGCAGTTCGAGAGCAGCGGGAAAGTGGAGGACTATCTGTCCTTCGTTTCCAGCGCGAGGCAGGAACAGACCAAAAAGGGCGATCATGCAGGACTATATATGGGTGACTGGAATCATACTGAAGCAGAGCCCGGTGGGGGAGTACGACAGACGTATCA
>ERZ808037.1037-NODE-1037-length-20621-cov-11.211643_pt1 | contig 20621 bp, 14 predicted proteins | sample MGYA00380190_ERZ808037 | MGnify/ENA primary metagenome ERZ808037 (study PRJEB31490, sample SAMN06133399) | mouse gut metagenome | isolation source: J9 | host: mice | place: China: Chengdu | collected 2015-05 ... | reverse complement strand
ATTGGGCAGTTCAAATAAGCATCTTCTCTCGAATTTCCTCATACACAGTATGCTACTTAAAAAGCCGTGTGTTTTTATATTTAGACAAATGTCTAAATTCAGTGCGTGATGGAGTAAAGAATATGTATGTGTGTACTGCTTTTGCGGCTTAATTTTTCTGCACAGGGCTGTGCAATCAAGTAAAGAAGCATTATCTATGCACCGCTTTTGCGGCATAGATCCTCTGAACAAGACTGTGCGTAAAAGTATTTAGACATTTGTCTAATTAAAAATATAACACAATACAAACATTCTGTCAATGCCCAGACAGAACACTCCTGCACAACTATAAAATACTATATCAGATTCCAGCTCGGATATTTTTATCTCAAAGCTTCGCAATGATTCTTTGCATACTGTGCTTGTAAATAGCATCAACATTGCAGACCTGTTGCAGCATATTACAGCATATTCGAAAATTTGATAGACTTTTGGTCGATTCTTTGCTAAAATGGAAAAGTATGGTAATTATTTATTAAATTTTTATGAAGGAGGTTTATTATGCCTAGAAAAAAACTTTTGAAAAAGCTCTTTGCCGGCTCTTTAGCCATCATGCTTGGGCTTTGCGAGCTTAGCTATACCCCCCCCCGAGGTATACGCGGCTGAAAAGAACACTGTAATACAGGAAAGTTCTACTTCCGGTCATTCTGAAACGCAAGACGCCAAAACACCGGAAAACCAATCTTCTCAAATCGAAAATGACGAAAGTCATTCTACACAATCCCAAGTGGAAACCAGTAATTCTAATACTCCGCAGGCAGAAAATGAAGAAACGGAGATTTCCGCTACGGCTTCCAGCAAAGAAAACATTGAAACAGAAAATACTTCCCAAACAAATAGTTCTCCCTCTACAGATTCCACGGAAAATAATGCTGAAACAGAAATTTCAGAACCAGAGGTTTCGGATACTGAAACTTCGAGTACAGAAGCTTTAGATACGGAATCTTCGAATGTAGAAACTTCGAATACGGAAGTTTCGGAACCTGAAACTTCGAATACGGAAACCTCAGATACGGAAGCTTCGGAACCTGAAACTTCGAATACGGAAGCTTCGGATACGGAATCTTCGAATGTAGAAACCTCAGATACGGAAGTTTCGGAACCTGAAACTTCGAATAGCGAAACAGCTACCGAGGAAACTACTACAGAACAATTTTCAGAAGAAACGACAGAAACTGAACCAACAGAAACAGCTTTGGAAGAAGAAACAGCTACCGAGGAAGCAGCCACGGAAGAAACAGCTATCGAGGAAGAAACAGCTACCGAGGAAGAGACACTACTTACCGCAGATGAAAATGGCTTTGAGATCACAGGCACTACGCTGACAAAATATAGCGGAAGCGCTACGGAGGTTGTCATTCCTGATGGTATTACTTCCATTGATGCATCTGCATTTGAAAATAATAGTACTATCACCAGCGTTGTCATTCCTGACAGCGTTACTTCTATTGGCAACAGTGCCTTTAGAGGCTGTACTAATTTAACCTCTGTGACATGGCATGAAGGAATTACAAATATTGGGCATTTGATATTTAGAGATTGTTCTTCATTAAGCTGCATAAATCTTGGTGATCAAAGCAGTCCTAATACAATTTATTTTCCAAATTCGCTTAATTCCACCACTGGCGACTATCAAGGAAACAATTATTTTACTGGCTGTTCTTCTTTAACAAACCTTGTTTTCCTTGATGGTAGAACCACCATTCCTGCGAATGTTGCTTATAATGCCACGTTTATCTCTACTGTTGAAATACCAGATTCCGTTACCACTATTGGTAATTCCGCCTTCAAGGGGTCTGGCATTACAGAGGTTACGCTTTCTGGCAACATTACTTCCGTTGGAAATTCTGCTTTTCAAAACTGCACGAAACTGACTTCTGTTACATGGAACGAAGGCATTACTTCCATCGGGCATTGGGTATTTCGTGATTGTACCGCTTTAAGTTCCATTCGTCTCGGTGAACTGGAAAAAACGAATACGGTTTATTTTCCAAATTCACTTAATTCCACCACTGGCGATTATCAAGGATACAATTACTTTACTGGCTGTTCTTCTCTTACAAACCTTGTTTTCCTTGACGGCAGAACCACCATTCCTGCGAATGTTGCCAATAATGCCACGTTTATCTCTACCGTTGAAATACCTGACTCTGTTACCACGATTGATTACTCTGCTTTCGAGGGGTCTGGCATTACGGAAGTTACGCTTTCTGGCAACATTACTTCTGTTGGCAACTCTGCTTTTCAGAATTGCAAGAAGCTGACTTCTGTTACGTGGAACGAGGGCATTACTTCCATCGGGCACTGGGTCTTTCGCGATTGTACCGCTTTAAGTTCCATTCGTCTCGGTGAGCTGGAAAAAGCGAATACAGTTTATTTCCCAAATTCACTTAATTCCACCACTGGCGATTATCAAGGATACAATTACTTTACTGGCTGTTCTTCTCTTACAAACCTTGTTTTCCTTGACGGCAGAACCACCATTCCTGCCAATGTTGCCAATAATGCCACGTTTATCTCTACCGTTGAAATACCAGATTCTGTTACCACGATTGATTACTCTGCTTTCGAGGGGTCTGGTATTACGGAGGTTACGCTTTCTGCCAATATTACTTCTGTCGGCAATTCTGCTTTTCAGAACTGCAAGAAGCTGACTTCTGTTACATGGAACGAAGGCATTACTTCCATCGGGCACTGGATTTTTCGCGATTGTACCGCTTTAAGTTTCATTCGCCTTGGTGAGCTGGAAAAGGCAAATACGGTTTATTTTCCAAATTCGATTCATTCCACCACTGGCGATTATCAAGGATACAATTACTTTACTGGCTGTTCTTCACTTACAAACCTTGTATTCCCTGACGGCAGAATCACCATTCCTGCGAATGTTGCCAATAATGCCACGTTCATCACCTCTGTTGAAATACCGGATTCTGTTACCACTATCGGTAATTCTGCCTTCAAGGGGTCTGGCATAAAAGATGTTACGCTTTCCGGCAACATTACTTCTGTTGGCGATTCTGTTTTTCAGAACTGCAAGAAGCTGACTTCTGTCACATGGAATGAAGGCATTACTTCCATCGGGCATTGGGTATTTCGCGATTGTACCGCTTTAAGTTCCATACGTGTCGGTGAACAGGAAAAAGCGAATACGGTTTATATTCCAAATTCACTTCAATCCAACACCGGCTATTATCAAGGATACAATTACTTTACTGGCTGTTCTTCTCTTACAAACCTTGTTTTCCTTGACGGCAGAACCGCTATTCCTGCAAATATTGCTTATAATGCCACGTTCATCACCTCTGTTGAAATACCAGATACAGTAGAAACAATTGGGGCATCTGCTTTTTACAATACCAGCATAAAAAATATTACACTTCCCAGCAGTGTCACTTCAATTGAGAATAATGTTTTTTCCAACTGTAAAAATCTGAGTACAGTCACATGGAACAACGGCATCACCACCCTTGGCAATAACGTTTTCTCCGGCTGTGCTGCCATTACGGCCTTCTCCCTTGGCGATGAAGAACCCGTGCGGGGTCAGCTCCATATCCCTGCAACGCTGACCCATATGCCAGTAAAGTTTTTCAATGACGCCGCCGCAATCCGCACCGTTAAATTTGCCCAAGGTACGGAAACGGTTATGGCAGGGCTTCTGGAAGATCTGAGCCGGATTAACGTGGTCAATATTCCTGACACGGTTGTCAGAATCGGCGCGCGTTCCATCAAGGGTACTTCCATTACGGAACTTGCACTGCCTGAAAAACTCACTGTCATCGAGGACAGCGCCTTTGAAAACTGTACCAAACTAACCTCCGTTACATGGCACGATCACACACTAGAGAAAATCGGCAATGCCGCCTTTAAAGGCTGTACCGCTGTAAAAGGACTTACGCTGTCACAGGAAAACGCAGCAAAATCTTCCACCGAAGCCGCACAGATAATAGAACTTCCCGACAGTGTTACCGTTATTGGCGAAGAAGCATTTTCTGGATTAAAGCTTCCGCAGAAGCTGATCTGGAGCAGATGCCTTTCCGATTTAGGTGCCAATGCATTTTCCGGCTGTACAGGGATTTCTGTGGTACGTTTTGCCGACAGCGAAGAAACTATGCATCTTTTAGAGATACCCGCAAGTCTTGAACAGTGCGGCGCGTCACCGCTTGCAGATGCAGATATCACCTCCGCCGTATGGGAGGAGGGCAGCGATACGATTCTCTCTAACATCGTACAGGGACTTGGCATTACAAGCGTAGAAATTCCCAAAACAGTCCTGACGATACAAGACAATGCATTTAAAAACTGTACAAAGCTTGTCACAATTGATATTCCAAAGAGTGTTACTTCGATCGGTGCAGCAGCGTTTCAGAACTGTTCTGCCCTTGAAGATGCGGTCATTCCAAAGTTTGTCAGAAAGATCGGCGGGTCGGAAAATATTTTTGACGGCGCAGTACGCCTCACAATCCGCGGTGTTGTCGGCTCGTATATCAACACGTATGCAGATACTTATGCCATACCATTTGAACGACTGATTTCAACTTGCACGCTTGCACAGGACAGCTTTGATATTCCAAAGGGTGAGACTGTCATACTCTCTGTCACTGACCTCTGGCCCGGCGAAGAGCCTGTTTTTACCAGCGATGACAGTACCGTCGCTGTCACTGCCGAGAACGGCATTGTGACCGGCACTGGCGTGGGCGCAACTACATTAAAGGTCAATATTGACAACTCCTACTTTGCCACTGCCACAATCCAAGTATGTTCTCCGATGAAAGAACTTGCGCTGGATTTTCATGAAATGGAACTGCATATCAATGATACAGAGGCAGTCGTTGTCAGCTATCTGCCGGAAGATACCACAGACCAGAAAACAGCACATTACAGCATTGCAGATACAAATATCGCATCTGTTGATGAAAACGGTAATGTCACAGCCCTCGCTCTTGGAGAGACCACACTTACGATTACAGCAGAGGCAACCACATGGACTGCGGAGACAGGCTACGGCAAAACTGAAATCACTACAAACTGCAAGATACAGGTAATCCCTGATGATCAACTAAAGAAGCACCAAAAGAAACTGCCAAACCCTATTTCCGTAATTACAAATGTCTGCCCGACCACAGGAGAGATTGATGAGGAACTTTTGGAGGGCTGGAGTTTTGTTACCTCCAATGAACAGATTCTTCTTGAAAACGGCGGTGTCAATACGTTTGCAATAGAATATATTGAAAACGGTTATGAAACGCTTACCGGCGAACTTACCGTCACCGCTACAGAAATTACGGACCTCTCGTTTATAAACCGCATTTACAGAATACCGCTTGCAGGGTCAAAACCTGTGATATTTAACACCACACCTGTATTTGCAGGCGCGGAACTTCCGGCAGGACTTTACCGCATTGAGTATACTTCCAGTGACGAAGCAGTTGCCCGTATCAATGCCGCAACCGGAGAAATTACACCGCAAGGCATCGGCACCTGCTCAATGACAGCAGCTTTGTCCATATTAGATAACCGTAAATCCGTTGTCTATGATGAGCTGTTTACTGTTTCTGTGCCGGTTACAGTCAGCGCCTCCACAGAGAACACAAAGCCGCGGATTGAGGGCAGTTATATTTTAAATCTGGTTCAGGGAAAAACAAGGCTGGATATTGACGCCGTATACGGAACAGACATCGAAACCGTATCCCTTACCGGAGACGACGCAGAGAATTTCCGTATTTCCAAAGAAAACGGCGGCTTCTATATCCGTCCTAACGGCACAGTCCGCAAGAAAAATTACAAGAAGCTGGCGCTTTCCGTGAAGTTAAACGAAAGCGGCGAAGCACACGAAAAAGCAATTACAGTAAAAGTCATCAGCGAAATGCCGAAAGTCACGATAAAGCAAAACAGCACCATTAACTTATTTGACAAAACCTCTTTTGCTTCCTTTAAAGTAAGCGGCAAATATATGGATATCGCAGATATCTGCATAAGCAGCGACTCCGCAGACGCTTCCTTCTTTGCAATTACATACGACAGGGAAAGCCGTACAGGTACCATACAGCAGACAGGGAAACTTGACGGCCTTTCAAACTTAAAATCGCTGACAAAAGCCCAGAAAACGCTGACGCTTAACGCCGTTTTTGACGAATACCCAGATGCTGCAAATCAGAAAATTACGCTGAATGTAAAAACAGCCTACAAAGCGCCCAGCCTTTCTATACGGGAAGGCAAAACACGCATTTACAGCCTGCAAAGTCTAAATACACTAATGACCGTTTATGACAAAACCTCAAAGGAAAACTTAACAGATTACACCGTCAGCACAGGTACTATGAGCGGCTCCTTTACCGCAGGCTATGACATTGAAACTGGCAAACTGCGCCTCACTGCGTTAAACAGCGCACTGCAAAAATACACCGTTCCACTTGCTGTCCGCTGTGCAAACTGGCGTTCAGATGTCCTCATAAAACAATCGGTAGAAGTGACGGACAAGCTGCCCGAAATCAAACTTTCCACTGCGAAAATACCCTTAAACAGCCAGCTTGCACCCGCAGAAACAGCAGCCGTCAGTGTCACTGTACCCAACGGAGATTTCTTTATCATCAAAGACATCGTAGTGGAGGGCGACGCCAAAGACCAGTTCCGCTTTCAATGGGCGGACGGCAAACTGCTTATTGGCATGAAAGAAGGCACCACGCCAGCAAACGGAAATTACAAACTGACTGCTTCGGCTCTATTCGAGAACGATATGCCATCCCTAAAGAAAAACTTTACCATTTCCGTACACAACAAAATGCCGCAGATTAAGCTTTCAGCAAAGGGAAGCATTGATATTTTAAATCCACACAGCGCTGTTTACTACACGCCGAAGCTTAGCAATGTCAGCGGAACAATTACCGGCGTTTCCCTCTCCGGCTCTAATGCGGAGGCATTCCGCGCCGATTTGCTTGCAGATAACCGCATACAGCTTACCTTAGCGCACACGCAAAACAGTAACGCAAAAATTACTGCTAATACGAAGTACAGTCTTCAATTCTGCTTTACACTCGACAACAGCTTGCTACTGACGGCCTATCCAACAACTGTCAGTATCAAGCCGATTCAGTCCAAAGCAAAAATCACCGCAAGCAGTACCAAGCTGACAATGGATTACTTTGAAAAGGAACTTGATTTTCTCCTAACCCAGCCAGAGACAGCAGAAATTGAGCGCGTTGTGCTTGCCGATACGCAGAACTTCAACTACAGCTATGACGCAAAGGCATTAACCTTGAAGGATAACCACAATTTAACTGCCGGAAAAACATATACGCTGCAATTTAACATATTCTGCAAAACCGAGGCCAAAACTACAAACCCGGTTACCGTTAAAATAAAAGTTACCATACCAAAATAATATTCTAAAATAAAACATCAAAATCCCCCTTTCCTATTTTTTCAATTTGAAATAGAAAAGGGGGACTTCTGATTTCTAAATTTCTAATATCTGATCACTGCCCGTCCCGCTGATACGCTGCAAGCCGCTCATTCATGAGTGCCGCCTGCTGTTTCTCATGCTTCCACGCAGCCACCGAGACAATCACATAGACCACCGCAATCGAGAATACCATCGCTAACACCATCGGCAGATTGTCCACATAAAACCACTCAAACAAAAAACCGCACACCAGCACAATCGCATTTGTCAAAACATAGCGCAGGATATGAAGTATCAGCATTCCCCTCCTGCCCGCCTCCCGTTCCAGAAAAAAAGCATTGACCACGCTGCACAGAAAGGACACAGACAAGATCTGCCACAAAATCTCTACGCCGAGTACCGCCTGCGGCCAGAATATTGTAATATACAGTGCTGTCACAAAGAGCACACACGTCGTCACACACCCAAAGATAAAAAGCATATCCCTCAATTTCTTCAATGGAATGCACCTCCTCATAACCCTAATTTTTCCTTTAAGGCAGATACATATTGCCTTGAGATCATCACCCGCTCGCCGTTTCTCATGAATGCCTCAAACCGCCCGTTAAAAGCAGGACTTAGGCTCTTTACTTTGGCGAGATTGACAATGCAGGACTTGGAGGCGCGAAAGAAATCTGTTCCCTGAAAAATCTGTTCCAGCTCATAGAGCTTGCGCTTTGTCTCATAGACCTCCTTCTCCAAATACAGAAAAACCTTGTTGTCCACCGCCTCAAAATAATAAATCTCCTCCGGCGCCACCTGAAAATAATTGCCGTCTTGCAGCGCGGTAATCTTCTCCTCTCCCGCTTTAATCGCATAGATCAATTTCAGAAGCCGCTTGTCCAGATGACGGCAGCGGATCATAATTTCATCCTCCTCTCCGTCCTCCGGCTCTATAATCGTTATTCTCATTTTTCCTCCATGCCTCCTCACGAACCCTGTCTGAAAAATCCGCTCTTCAAGCGTCCCATCGGTCACGCAGTCTGCGGCGTTTTGTCACCAGCGCCGATACCATTATCGCTATTATAGCACATATGATCAATTCTTTTCAACAACCCCCCTTCCCCTTCCATGCGTAAAAAACAGCCTCTTTTGCGAAGAACCGACACTTGTTGCGCCCTAAAGTGCAAGCGTATAATAACATTGGGAACCAGCTTGCAACTACATATTACCCGTTTTCAATGCTTGGAGGATATCACAACATGAAATTAAAAGGAAAAATTCTAGCGCTGTCACTTGTACCAGTCCTCGTGCTGGGCATCACCATGTTCCTAGTCGCTGCCGACCGGATTGCAAACGGCATCTACGATGCAGCCTACAACGGTATGCAGGCGACGACATTCGCCGTGCGCGACATCTTTGAAGAAGGAAAAAATGGCGCCTACCATATAGATGAACAAGGAATGCTCTGGAAAGGCGACACCCTCAACATCTCACAGGCGACAAACATCGTGGACCATATCAAGGAAAGTTCTGGCATTGATGTCACAATCTTCTGGGGCGACACCAGAATCCTTACCTCAATCGTCGATGAACGCGGCAACCGCCAGATCAACACCAAAGCTTCCGCGGAGGTGGCAGAACGCGTCCTCCAGAACGGTGAGACTTATCATGACAGAAACATCGAAATTCTCGGTCAGCGCTACATTGTCTCCTACACACCGCTCTATCAGGAAAATTCCAGTGAAATCATAGGCATGATTTTTCTTGGCACGCCACAGCAGACAGTTTCCGTCATTATCAACAAAATCCGGGGACAATTTCTGCTTATCATTCTTTGTATGCTCGTTTTGGTGACGGTCACTGCCTATATTCTCATCAGCCGGATTGTGACTGCCCTCAAAAAGAACATGGAACTCCTCGACAGTATTGCCAGCGGAAACCTTCAGATCAAAGTCCAGCCAAAGCTCATAAAGCGCAGAGACGAGATCGGTGATCTGGCCAAAAATATCTTAAAGCTGACCGATGCACTGTGCAGCATCGTGTTCAATATCCGCGTCAAAAGCGAAGCGCTCAGCGAAGATACAAACGAAATTGAGCGAATATCTGACAATGTCTATCAGGTTATGAAGGAGGTCAACAATGCCACTCAGGAGATGGGCACTAGCTGCACCACACAGGCAGAGGACGCCAATCAAGCAAGCACAAACGTAGCTTGCATGGGGGATATGATCATTGAAAACACTACCCAGATCACACAACTGTATGAGATCTCCGGCACCATGAGAACCGGCGCTACCGCAGCATTAGAGCAGGTTGCAGAGCTCAATAAGGTCATGCACAGTGTGAGGGAATCGATCTCCTTCCTGTCCGAGCAGACCAGCCTGACCAATGAATCAGTTGCAAAAATCAGCTCAACAACAGAGCTGATCACCGCAATCGCCTCACAGACAAACCTGCTTTCCTTAAATGCGAGCATCGAGGCAGCCCGCGCGGGGGAACACGGCAGAGGTTTTTCCGTCGTCGCTTCCGAGATCCAGCAGCTTTCTGAGCAGTCCAACCGCGCCGCGGGGGAGATTCAGAATATGATCTCGAATCTAAACACCAACGCCACGCACACACTCGACCGCGTGAAAGCCGTACAGCATATTATCGAAAAACAAGAAGAAAACATCCAGAAAACCAGTGAGATCTTCCACGAGGTCTGCAATCACATCGATCAGTCCGCCTCCGGCATGGACGCGATGATGGAAAACTCAGAAAAGCTCGAAGATATCCGAACCGAGACTGTGACTGTTGTACAAGACTCCGCCTCACTCTCCGAAGAAAATTCTGCAAGCATTCAGGAGATGATGGCATCCATCGAAAATATTTATCACGAGCTTGGCGACATTTCAGACAAGACCAAAACATTGAACACACTCTCAAAAGAAATGACAGCAAGTGTTGATGTTTTTCATATCTCTTAATCAGACAGGGAATACTTCCCGAAGACGCTGGATTCCCCCAGCCGCGCACAAAAATGAGCAGGCCTATGACATGTTTTACATAATGTGCAAAGGGGTATGCCTTAAACTGGCTACCCCCCCTTTTTACACTATAATATTATAATATATCTCAATTACCAATCAGACACTCCTTACCTTTAAAAGCAAACCCATATTTTCTGATGTTCTCTGCTGCAAATCCATCCGCAATAAGCTTTGCCTCATAGAATTTTTCTTCAATCTGATTCAGAGCATTTTCGACTGTTTTTGCAAGGTCTTTTTCTTTCAAGGGCTTGTGTACTTTAAACTCTATGATATAGGCACAGTCCTTTTCCCTGTCTTTTGGAATAAGCATAATATCATAACGCCCAAATCCGCTTTCTCTGTTCGAAGTAATCTGAAACCTTCCATCAAGTTCCACCATCAACCCTAATACAAACCCATGATAAAACCGCTCTGGCGCATCATCATCTGACACATTTTTCGCAATGTCAAAGCTTGAAAAACTATGCAGTGCAATCTTATTCATAAATTCATTCATCGCGTCCACATCATTGATAAGTAATGCCTTAATAAAATTATTATATGCCGTCTCTGTACTTCCTCCAAACCAGCCTTTCACCATATCTTCAAACATACTTGCCACTTCCATATTTGTGAGTGCCAGCGTATATACTTTCTTTTTGCGCTCCCCAACACGCTCAAGCTTTACGACCTTTAAGTACCCCGTTGCAAGCAATAAGCTCCAGACTGCGCCTGCACTTCCGTCCAACTGATTAAACACAATCTGTTCATCTAACTCTGTCGTCAGTGTGCTGCCTGCAAGCAGATCCTCCATTGCACTTTTGACTGCTACATTTCCCTGTCGTATCAGGGAATTTACAAGCCCGTTTCCGCTTGTGCCTGCCCAGTAAGTGTCATATTCACCGCCATTATCAATAAATGACACAATTGACCAAGGATTGTAAATGTCTGAATATGAACCAAAAGTAAAACCGTCATACCATGCCTTTACACCCTGTTTTTCCTCGCCAAACCCTGTATCATCAAGTGCCTTAAACACTTCTTCCTCTGTAAACCCAAACGATGTGGCATATTGGCTGGAAGTTGTGGTTATGACTTTCAGATTATTCAGGTCTGAAAAGATGCTCTCCTTTGAAATTCTTGTGATGCCTGTAATCAGACCACGGCAAAGGTAAGGATTTGTCTTAAATGTGCTGTTAAAAAACCCCCTGAAAAATTCAACCGCCTCATTCCAGTACCCCGACAACCATGCCTCCTGCATTGGCGTATCATACTCATCAAGGATAATGATAACATCTTTGTTATAATAACGCCGCATGAAATTCGCCATTGAGTGAACTGCACCCGATGCTACCACCCCTTTCATTTGGGGACATACGCTTTCGTAATAATCCTTCTCCTTTTTACTTAATAAATTTCCCTCAAGCAGATAACTATTCTGTTCATACAATTCAGCAATAACCTTAGAAATTTTATACTCCATGTCCTCATATTTTGTCGCCTTAATATTGGCAAAACTAAGAAAAATCACAGGAAATGAGCCTTGTAACTGCCTGTACTTTTCCTCACTCCAAATGGAAAGCCCCTCAAATAAATCTCCTCTGTCTTGATACCGACAGGAGAAAAAGCACTCAAGCATACTCATATTCAAAGTCTTGCCAAATCTGCGCGGACGTGTAATCAGCATAACATCTGTACCACTATCCCACCACTCCCTGATAAAATCTGTCTTATCAATATAAAAGGCTTTCTGCTCCCTTATTCTGTCAAACCGCTGTACCCCTACATTTACCAAAATCTTACTTTCCATAATTACACCCCCCAGTAAGCAACCTTAACCTACTAACAGTATACACGACATACCTCTTTTTCACAACACAAACATACTATCAATGTAGACGCATGTTCCTCATAAGAAGCAAGAACTGTCTGAATATTTCTACACCGTTTTTGCCGAGCCTGCTCTGTATCCACAAAATGATATGGTTCATATTCACCACACGCAGACGGGCAGCTGATCGTTACCAGTTGGATATAAAATGTGTACAAACATACAAAAAAGCTTACATTAACCATTGAAAGCTAATGTAAGCCATTCTATCAATTCTGGTTCATTCTCGCCAGTTTCGCTGCCTGATCGGCGGCAATACACGCATCAATAATCTCCTGAATATCCCCGTTCATCACCTTATCCAGCTTGTAAATCGTCAAATTAATACGGTGATCTGTCACGCGCCCCTGCGGGAAATTGTACGTCCGAATCTTTTCAGAGCGGTCGCCTGTGCCAATCTGGCTCCTGCGCATCTCCGCCTCCGCGTCGTGGCGCTGCTGCTGCTCGATATCATACAGCTTCGCCTTCAACAAGGCAAATGCTTTCGCCTTGTTCTGCAACTGCGACTTCTCTGTCTGGCTATAGACTACAATTCCTGTCGGATAGTGTGTCAGACGCACCGCCGAGTCTGTCGTGTTGACACATTGTCCACCATTTCCTGACGCACGCATCACGTCGATGCGGATATCCTTGTCCTCAATCACGATGTCAATATCGTCGTCAACCTCCGGCATCACTGCCACGCTGATTGTGGAGGTATGAATCCGCCCGCCGGATTCCGTCTCCGGCACACGCTGCACGCGGTGTACGCCCGACTCATATTTCATGACAGAATATGCGCCCTGTCCCGATATCATAAAGGTGACGCTCTTCATACCGCCGATGCCAATCTCCTCACACTCCACCAACTCCACCTTCCAGCGTCTGCCCTCCGCAAAATGCACATACATACGGTAAATTTCCGCCGCAAAGAGCGCCGCCTCATCACCGCCCGCGCCTGCACGGATTTCCACAATGACATTCTTGTCGTCATTTGGGTCTTTGGGCAAGAGCAGTATCTTCATCTGCGTCTCAAGCTCCTCGATGCGCTTCTTGGCATCACTCAGCTCCTCCTTGAGCATCTCCTTCATTTCCTCGTCATTCTCCGAATCGAGCAGTGACAATGAATCCTCCACGGTCTCATTACATTTCTTATACTCCTTGTATGCCTCCACAAGCGGCGTCAAATCACTCTGTTCCTTCATCAGCGCACGAAAGCGCTTCTGATCCTCTGTGACCGTCGGCTCGTTGAGCTCGTTTAAGATTTCCTCAAAACGATGGAGCAAATCTTCCAGTTTATCAAACATATAAACCCTCCTGTCTTATTTTATCTTATATAATGATTCTAATGCTTCGTTTCGGCTGAACCACTCTTTATTCCATAAACGACCCTGTCCAGCCCTGCATAGTCCTGCAAAACCTTCACTTCGGTAAAGCCAGCCTCCTGCATGAGCAAAACCACTGCCTCGCCCTGCTCACAGCCGATTTCAAACAACAGCACTGCCCCTCTGCGCAGATGTGCGGGCGCCTGTGCAACAATCCTTCTGTAGAACTGCAAGCCATCTTCCCCGCCGTCAAGCGCGCCAAATGGCTCATGTTCGCGCACCTCAGGCATCAGCGTGTCAATCACCGCAGTCTCAATGTAGGGCGGATTGGACACAAGCATGTCAAAAAGCCTGTCCGATGTACGCTCCGACACAAAATCCGCCAGCGGTTCAAACAAGTCCCCCTCCAAAAACGTGGCATCAAGGTGCAGTCTCTGTGCATTTTCCTGCGCCTTCTTTAGCGCCTCCGCTGAGATGTCAATGCCGACACCCTCACACTCGTTACTGTATTTTAGCAGACTCAGCAGAATACAGCCAGAGCCAGTGCAGAGATCTAATATGCGCATTCCGTCGCCCAGATGACGCAATGCCTCCTCCACAAGCAGCTCTGTATCCTGCCGTGGAATCAGCACATGTTCATTGACTTGAAAGGAAAGCCCCATAAACTCCTGTTCCCCTGTGATATGCTGCAAGGGAATCCTCGATGCTCTTTTTTCAATGACCTGCTTGTAAAACTGTTCCTCCATACTACTCCGCTCGCGGTCAGCATACAAGATTAATTCATTCCTGTCAGAGTGGCAGACATACTCAAGCAGCAGTCGTGCGTCCAGTGCAGCCTCCGCTATTCCTGCCTCTGCCAGCCTGCATTTTCCGTACTCATAACACTCTCTGTACGTCATAACTCCTCTTCCTCAAAAGCCTCGTTTGTATAGCCAAACGTTTCAATCAGATACGCTTTCCAGTCAAACACTGCCTCCACAGAAGCGATGGCAACCTTGACCATCTCCTCGTCCGGCTCCTTGGTCGTGAGGCGCTGCATCCACATGCCCGGCGCTGATAATATGCGGATTAAAATGTTATCGCACCTTCCCGCAAGTCTGATCAGCTCATAGGAAATCCCCGCAATCACAGGGACTAGCAAAAGTCGCAACACCAGTTTAAGCGCCATGTTGTCCACCCGGATAAAAAAGAACACAATCACGCTGACAAGCACGACGAACAGCAAAAAACTGGTGCCGCAGCGCTTGTGCTGTCTGGAGCTGCGCATGACATCTTTGACATTGAGCGGCCGCCCGCGCTCGATACAGTTGATACATTTATGTTCCGCACCGTGATACATATACAGACGGCGGATATCCTTCATCAGTGAGATCGCAACAATGTATCCCACAAAGATTAAAATGCGGAATACGCCTTCAAGTATCGCCACAAGGCTGGCATTTCTGATATATTTTCCCAACAGATCAGACAGCCAGAAGGGCAGCAGCATGAAAAGCGCGACTGCAATGATGACCGAGAGCACCACTGTTACGCCCATCATAATATCCTCCGACTTACTCCCCGATGCCTTTTTTGCGGTATCCTGTGCGGTGCCTTCCTCCTCCTCATAAAAGGACGCTGAGTGCATTGTCACCTTCATGCCGAGTATCAGGGAATCAATAAAGGCAAAAACGCCCCGTATTAATGGAAGTTTTACAAATGCCTTATCCGCGCAGACTCCTTTATATTCCTCAACCTGTATGTCTATTTCTCCATCCGGCTTGCGCACTGCCACCGCGTATTTTGATTGATTTTTCATCATCACGCCTTCTAAGACAGCCTGTCCGCCTATGCCGGAATACTGTGTTTGTCTCTTCTTTGCCATAGCATTCCCCTTTATAAAATCTTTTCTGTACGACTATAATCCCCGTGTGCATAATAAGAAAGGTTGAGATAGTCTTTACCTCAACCTTTTTCCGCTACTTATTTGCTTTCTACGCCGTACTTCCTATTGAACTTATCAATACGTCCACGAGCTGCCGCAGTCTTCTGCTGTCCTGTGTAGAATGAATGGCATTTTGAACAAACTTCCACGTGGATTTCAGGCTTTGTAGACCCTGTCACAAATGTGTTGCCGCAGTTGCAGGTAACAGTTGCCTGATGGTAATTTGGATGGATTCCTTCTCTCATTGTTTTCACCTCTCTATAGTTAATTCAATTTTCATTTTAACTTGTCTTTATAAACAGCTTTTTTAGTATAGCATAGCTTTTTAAGAAGCGCAAGTATTTTCTATATAAATTTCATCTTTTTCACAGTTTCTACAAATTCCATGTTATTTTTGGTGCGGTAGAACATATCTAAGATCTTGTCAACCGCCTCGTCGGACTTGAGTCCATTGAGCGCCTTGCGCATCACGTTGATCGCCTCAAGTTCATCGGCTGTCAGCAGCAAGTCCTCGCGCCTTGTGCCGGACTTTGGAATGTCGATTGCCGGGAACACCCTCTTTTCAGAGAGTTTTCTGTCAAGCACCATCTCCATGTTACCAGTTCCCTTGAACTCCTCGTACACCACATCGTCCATCTTAGAGCCTGTCTCCACGAGCGCCGTCGCCAGTATCGTGAGGCTGCCGCCCTCCCGCATATTTCTCGCTGCCCCGAAAAACCTCTTTGGCATATGCAACGCTGCCGGGTCGAGTCCGCCGGAAAGCGTGCGGCCGCTGGGCGGAACTGTGAGATTGTAGGCGCGCGTCAGTCTGGTGATGCTGTCTAGCAGAATGCAGACATCTTTCCGGTGCTCGACAAGCCGTTTTGCACGCTCAATCACCATCTCGGCAACCCGTTTATGGTGCTCTGGCAGCTCATCAAAAGTCGAATAGATCACCTCTACATTTGGTCCCTGAATCGCCTCCTTGATGTCCGTCACTTCCTCTGGACGCTCATCAATCAGCAGGATAATCATGTGCATGTCAGGCGCATTTTTCAAAATAGACTTTGCCACCTCTTTTAATAGTGTCGTCTTACCTGCTTTTGGCGGCGACACGATCATACCGCGCTGTCCCTTGCCGACTGGGCTCATCAAATCCATGATGCGCATTGCCACACTCGCACCCGGCGTCTCAAGACGGATTCGCTGGTCTGGGAAAATCGGCGTCATGTCCTCAAAATTTCTCCTTCTGGTGGCAAGCTCAGGCGGAAATCCATTCACCTTCTTTAGATATAACAGCGCGCTGAACTTCTCATTCATTGTCTTGATGCGCGTGTTTCCTTCGATAATGTCACCCGTGCGCAGTCCAAAGCGGCGAATCTGGCTCGGCGCCACATACACATCATTCTCACCGGGAAGAAAATTGTCACTTCGGATAAATCCAAAACCGTCTGGCATGACTTCAAGGATTCCCCTCGCCGTGAGGCCGCTGTCAAGCTCAGATGGAAATTTCTCCTCCGAAGCCCTGCCCTCTGTCTGTTCCTTTGCAGGACGTTCTGTCGCTGGACGTTCTGTCGGCCGTTCCGTGACATTTTCCGTGTGCGGTCTGGCTTCTCTGGCTGGGCGTTCTGCCGGACGCTCTGTCACATTCTCTGTGTGCCGCTGCTGCTCCGCGCTCTGTTCCTTTGCAGGACGTTCACTGTTCTCGGCACTCTGCCCCTCGGCATTCTGCGGCTTTGCCGGTTTGTTCCTGCGCTCATTCTTGTTCGCCGCCGCAGCAAACGAAGGCTCTTTCATTCCGCGGAGTACAGGTTTTGGCTCTACGTCCTTTCCCGCCTCCTTGTCCTTCTCATCTTCCTCGAGCATCAGTTCGACCAACTCCGCCTTTTTCAGCCCGCTTATGCGCTTCATGCCGCGGGACTTTGCGATTGCCCTCAGCTCAGCAAGTGCCAGTGATTCGTATTTTTCCCTCATAAAATGTACCAGTTTTTACCTTTCTTCATTATAAATTTATTCCTGAATCCTTCCCCAACAAAAAAATCCTCTTTGAAAAGCCGCCGCGCTCAATATGCTTTTTTTCATAAATCCTCATCAATTCATCGGCAGAATGTCCTTGTGCGCTGCACAACGCACAGACTACTTCCAATATATCGGCAAGTTCTTCTAGTTCTTTACTCTCATGATATTCTGCAACCTCTTCATCTATTTTTTCTCTAGGCTGATCGTGTATTCTTTGTCCTCCATCACGCGGAACATAGACTTTTCGCCCTGCGCTGCAATGAGCGTCTTTCCCTGCCTCCATCATATCGTATAAGGATATATTTCTATGAAATAGTATCTTGCCGAAAATGACATGCATTCTCCTTTTGTATATAACACAGCAAGCTCGTTGATCTCAATCATCTCAAGCCAGTCCAAATCAAAACGCACATAGTAAACTGTCTCGTCAATGTCTTCACAGATTCCGTGAAAGAGTACATTCTGACCGTCAAAATGCACTGAAGGGCATCGCCTTTTTGAGCGCTCCAAATCTGATATGCCAGCATCAGCAGGCGCATAGATATCCAGCTCAACATGATAGTGCTGACCGATTAACGGCGCCTGTGCATTATGCCACACGCCCTTGATCGTACCAACTGCCGTTCTCCCAGTCACGTAGGTTACACACATCTGAACCTCGATCTCATCTATCACAAACCTCATCTATCACAAACCTCATCTATCACCTCTTACGCTATCAGGTTCATCACATTCCTGCGCAGCCACGCAAAAATGTAATATAGCACACCTATTTTGTCAATATCAATACTTATATACGGAAAACATTTCGAAATGCTGTCATGAAACAGATGTAGTCCAAAGATTTTATTATGTTCTAAGTACTTGTCGATTTTATTCTATCGCGTTGCAGTTCCAACAACAGACAAAATCCATGCAGCAGTCGCAGTACAAAGGATTTTTAAGGATTTTTACACGTAAGCTGTTATTAGCAGTCAATGCTAATTCCTGTCTGAACAGTAACATTATAACTCATTTTTCACAAAATAGGAAGAAGAATTTATTGCGATTTTGAAAGATTTATTATAAAGTAGAAGAAGGTTTAGAAAAACTTTTATGAAAATACTAAATAAAAAGGAGAATTTACATATGTCAGCTCAAATGACCACGCAGGAAAAAGCGTTAGCACTCCACAAGGAATGGAACGGCAAAATCGAAACCATCTCAAAAACCCCCGTCAAATCAAGAGAGGCGCTCTCACTGGCCTACACCCCCGGCGTTGCAGAGCCCTGCAAGGTGATTGCAAACGACAAGGAAGCCGCCTACCAGTACACGATGAAAGCAAACACCGTAGCCGTCGTGTCTGACGGAAGTGCGGTGCTCGGACTTGGCAATATCGGCCCCTACGCCGCAATGCCCGTCATGGAGGGAAAGGCAGTGCTCTTCAAGGAATTTGGCGGCGTGAATGCAGTGCCCATCTGCCTTGACACACAGGACACTGAGGAGATTATCAAAGCCGTCACATGGCTTGCACCCGCTTACGGCGGCATCAACCTTGAGGATATCAGCGCGCCGCGCTGCTTTGAGATTGAAGAGCGCCTCAAGGCTGCTCTCGATATTCCAGTCTTTCATGATGACCAGCACGGCACCGCCATCGTCGTTCTGGCAGGCATCATCAACGCGCTCAAAGTTGTCGGCAAACAAAAAGAAGCCTGCAAAGTCATTGTCAACGGCGCTGGAAGCGCAGGGGTCGCGATCACAAAGCTGCTGCTCACCTACGGCTTTACAAACGTAATTTTATGCGATAAGGTCGGCATCGTCTCCACCTCCACCGAGGGACTCAACTGGATGCAGGAAAAGATGGCAAAAATTACCAATCCAAACCACGAGACAGGCAGTCTTGCCGACGCGCTGAAAAACGCAGATATCTTTGTCGGTGTGTCTGCCCCCAATATTGTCACACCCGAAATGGTACAGTCCATGGCGCCCGATTCCATCATTTTTGCGATGGCAAACCCCACGCCGGAAATCATGCCGGACGTGGCAAAATCCGCAGGTGCGCGCATCGTCGGCACTGGCAGAAGCGATTTCCCGAATCAAATCAACAACGTGGTCGCTTTTCCGGGTATCTTTAAAGGTGCGCTCGAGGGACGCGCCACACAGATCACAGAGGAGATGAAGCTCGCCGCCGCAAACGCAATTGCAGGACTTGTGCCGGACAATGAACTCTCCGACGACAACATCATGCCAGAAGCCTTTAACCCGAAAGTCGCAGAGCTTGTCGCAGAGGCGGTCAAGTCCCATATTGTCAAATAGACATGCGCTGGAATGACAAACCCTACCACACTCTCGACTATGAGATGAAAAAAATCTACGGCGAAAAAATCTACAAGATTGCCCTTGATGCCGGCATGACCTGTCCGAACCGTGACGGGTCATGCGGCGTCCGGGGCTGCATTTTTTGCAGTGCCGGCGGAAGCGGCGATTTTGCCGCGAAAAAAATGACTGATGAGGACGCTGTGGCTGCACAGCTCGAAAAAGGCATTCAGTATTTTCACAACAAGCAAATCGGCAAACGTTTTATCGCCTACTTTCAGGCATACACAAACACCTATGCGCCGGTTCCAAGACTTGAGGCGCTCTACCGCGAAGCGCTTGAGGTGCCCTCCGTCGCCGGCATCTCCATCGCAACCAGACCAGACTGCCTTGGCAGGGATGTCCTCGCGCTGCTTGACCGTCTGAACAGAGAATATACCGACAAATTTATCTGGATAGAACTCGGGCTACAGACGATTCATGAACACACTGCCAACCTTATACGCCGCGGCTATCCGCTCAGCGTCTTTGAGGATGCCGTCAAACAACTGCAAAAAATCTCCATTCCAGTGATAACACACGTCATTATCGGTCTTCCTGGCGAGACGAAGCCCATGACGCTTGACACTTGCCGTTATTTAGGCAGTCTGGGCATCAGCGGGATAAAATTACAGTTGTTGCATATTCTAAAGAATACCGATTTAGTCGAATTATACGAGAAAAAAACCTTTGAAATTCTTGACATGATGGCGTATATTGATATCATCATCTCCTGTCTGGA
>ERZ808037.1036-NODE-1036-length-20622-cov-3.529277_pt1 | contig 20622 bp, 19 predicted proteins | sample MGYA00380190_ERZ808037 | MGnify/ENA primary metagenome ERZ808037 (study PRJEB31490, sample SAMN06133399) | mouse gut metagenome | isolation source: J9 | host: mice | place: China: Chengdu | collected 2015-05 ... | reverse complement strand
GGGACTTGGGCCCCGCTATAAGTGGCAGAATTTTGCCTATGCTGCTGGCATCATAGGCATTGAGGAGGTAGGCAACGGTGTCCTGCAGTCCAACTGGGAGGACGAGAACATGCTGAAGTATTTCGAATTCATCACGAAGCTGGAGACCATCCAGGCTCGTGCGAAGGACGAGGAGGGCAATGTCTATAATGACGGCTGGCTGGGAACAGGGGCCATGTACATTGAAGCCATCAACCAGGAGCAGCTTGCCAACAGGGACGAGGACGGCAATATCCTTGGCAATAACGAAGATACCAGCTTTGTGCCTCTGCCCACCATGGATGGTTCCATGGCTTCCACCCCTGTCTGGGACAAGGGCTATGCGATTCCCGAAGGCGCAGGCAATCCTCTGGGCGGTGCCGTGCTGGCAGCTATGATTCTGGATGAGTATGCCAAGGGCCTGAAGGCTGAGCAGGAGCAGTATATGACAGCCGATGAGCTGAAACTGTATTATGAGTGTATGGCCAAGACCATTCCCCAGAGGAAGAACGATGATCTGTATGAGGGCGTGACCATGAGCTACGGCGAGGAGGAGGCGAAAGCAGGAACTCCCGCAGCCACGATCATCGACACCTATAAGGATGTGGTGAAGAACGAGGTTCAGGCATATAACGACAAGCTTGGACAATGATTCCGGAGTGCAGTCCTGAAAGGATGCCGCAGCCGAGCTGACATAAGCGGCCGGGTTTATGGCTGTAAGCCGGAATGAAAGAAGAAGTGTCTCCATGGTAAAGCCGGAGACACTTCTTTCTGTATCCGGAGGCATGCATTCCAATATGAGAAGGATCTAAGCCATCCTTATCCCCTGAAATGCGCCTTCGTCCTGGCCATCCGCTCCGCGATCTTCACGCCGAAGGGACAGCGGCTCTCACAGCCCTTACAGCCGATGCAGGCATCCGCGTTTGCGGAGAGCTGGTCGTAATGTGCCTTCAGGGAGGCGGGAAGCTGCTCCTGCATCAGCGCCAGGTCGTAGAGCTTGTTCACCATGGCGATGTCGATGCCCGCGGGGCAGGGCGCGCAGTGGCCGCAGTAGGTGCACTGGCCGTAATAGCCGTGGCGTGGCGCTTTGGCCAACACGCTGGCGTAGTCCTTTTCCTCCATGGTGGCAGCCTCGTAGGCCACTGCGGCGTCCACGTGCTCCACCGTATCAAATCCTACCATGACGCTGGCCACGGCAGGTCTGGTGAGACAGTAGTGGATGCACTGCACGGGGGTGAGGGCCACCTGGAAAGGAGAGGCATCGGCAGAGAACAGCCTGCCGCCGGCATAGCCTTTCATGACAGTGATGCCCACACCGTTCTGCTCACAAAGGCGGTACAGCTGGGCTCTCTCAGGGGAGATTCCGCCCAGGGCCTCATCGTAGCTTTCCGCGAAATAATCATCGAGGTTCTCCGTGGCGGGCAGCATGTCGAAAGCGGGATTGACGCTGAAGAGAATCATCTCCACCAGACCGCTTTCCGCCGCCAGCCTGGCCACCGCGGGATTGTGGGTGCTCATGCCGATATGGCGGATGGTTCCCGCTGCTTTCAGCCCCTTTACGTATTCGATGAATTCCCCCTCCATGATTCTGTGGAATTCCGCGGGCTCATCCACGAAATGAATCATCCCCAGGTCTATGTAATCAGTCTGCAGCCGCTCCAGCAGATCCCCGAAAGCTGCCCTTACCTGATCAAGTTCCCTGGTACGGACATACTGCCCGTTCTGCCAGGTGGAACCGATATGCCCCTGGATGTACCATTTTTCCCGTCTTCCCGCCAGGGCGTTTCCGATGTTGGTGCGCACATTGGGCTCTGACATCCAGCAGTCCAGGATATTGATGCCTTTCTCCTCGCAGCGGTCGATGACCTGTTTCACCTCCTGGGCGTTGTGTCGCTCCAGCCATTCTCCACCCAGGCCGATCTCACTGACATTCAACCCGGTCTTCCCTAATTCACGATAGTTCATGCGTTTTTCCTCCTGTTTATAGTCATACACTCACAGAATCTCCAGACGCAAATGACTGCTGCAAGCTGATAGTAGATTTTGCTGTATGTCCAGGATTTTTCCTGAACAGATTACAGCGGTCATTCACCGAAAGTTCCTGGTGCGCCCGTAAATCCGCTGAAGTTGGGCAGTGCGTATATGATTTAAATTATACGTGATTGCCTATAAAAAGCAAGCTAAAGTTTTCAAGGGATTTGCCGAAATAAAAAGTAGCAAGCCGTGGCTTGGGCAGTGAGGCGGGGCACGGCGGGAATCCGGACAGGAAGACGGGATTGCAGGCATCAAAGGAAGATAGGCATCAAAGGACGATGCCGGGAAAAAGCTATGGAGGGCAGAAAATGGAGAAAATAGGAAGTTATTATCAGAGCAGCATCTATGATAAGACTGCACAGGCTGCCAGGGACGCGGAGAAGACCAAAGCCGACAGCGCCAGGAAGACAGAAGCCTCAAAGGAGAACAAGAAGGCTCCCACCCTGAGCAGGGCGGCGCAGAAGCTATTGAAAGAGCTGCAGAAGTCCTACGGCAATATGGATTTTATCGTGGCGGACTACGAGACGGACGAGGAGGCGGCGTCTTTGCTTTCCAGGGGAACTGGCGAATACAGCGCCCTGTTCACCCCCGATGAACTGGAGAAGATGGCGGCTGACGAGGATGTGAAGAACAAGAACCTGAAGACCCTGGACGAAGCTGTGTCCAAGCTGGACGAGATGAAGGGGCAGCTGGGCGAAAAGGGCAATGATGTGACCCGCATCGGCATCTCCTTCGGCGATGACGGAGAGGTCTCTTTCTTCGCGGAGCTGGAGAAGAACAGCGAGAAGCAGCGGGAGCGCATCGAAAAGCAGCGCATGGAAAAAGAGCATTCCAGAGACAAGAAGGCGGCGGCAAAAGAGGCCAAGAGCGCGGAGACCGAAGAGTACCGGGCCCACGGCAGGAACACCGGAAAGAAGACGACAGTGTTTGCGTCTACCGTAGAAGAGCTGGCGGAGAAGATTGCGAACGTGGACTGGAATGCCGTAAAGGAAGAGCGCCAGAGCGCCACGGGGCAACGGTTTGACCTGACCATTTAGGATTTTGCTGAAATCATCGGATGTGGATTTGGTGATTTTGCATAAAAAAGGCAAGAATGTGCCATCATAGGTGCACCGGCATCTGTGATGGCACTGCTGTTGCATATTTTACAAGACAGAAAGGGAGAAGTTATGAAAAAGAGATGGATGAGCATTTTGTTGGCAGCAGTAATGGCGGTATCGCTGGCTGCCTGTGGTAATGGCGGAGATTCCCGGACGGAATCTTCCGTGGACGGTACACAGCCCACAGAATCCGCGGACGGAGACGGACAGACGGAATCCGGCGATTCCCAGGGAGGACAGACTGCGGAGGGAACCGGCAAGCATCATGTGGAGATCACGGTGAAGGATTACGGCACCATTTCCGTAGAGCTGGACGGGGATGCGGCGCCCATCACAGTGGAGAATTTCCTGAAGCTGGCGGGGGACGGGTTTTATGACGGATTGACCTTTCACCGCATCGATCCGGGCTTTGTGATACAGGGAGGAGATCCTCTGGGCAATGGCAGGGGCGGCTCCGACGAGCAGATCAAGGGCGAGTTCACCGTGAACGGTGTCGAGAACAATCTGTCCCATACCCGGGGAGCCATTTCCATGGCCAGAGCCGCTGACTTCGACAGTGCAAGTTCCCAGTTCTTCATCGTCCATGCTGACAGTACCTTTTTGGATGGTCAGTATGCCTGCTTCGGCTATGTGACCGAGGGGATGGAGGTAGTGGATGCCATCTGTGATTCTATTACGGAGGACGCTGTTATTCCTGACAGTAATAACACAATTGTGAGCGAGAGCCAGCCGGTCATTGAAAGCATAAAAGTGATCGATTGATTCGGCATTCAATTATTTTTATACAATATGCTATGATTTGGTTATGCGCATATTTCACAAAAATCGTTCACTTTCATAAAAAATGCTGACACTTTGCGTTTAAATCTGTTATAATATGGATATAACATATAGTGATGGAGGTATTGGCAGTCGGCAGATATGCAGAAAGTGAGGTTCCAGTGTTTCAGGTAGGAGATTATGTGATATGCAGCAATAAGGGCGTCTGTGTCATAGAGAATGTCACCACCCTAAATATTTCAGGAGTGGATAAGGAGAAGAGGTATTATATCCTGAAGCCCTTATATACGTCAGGGAGCACCGTGTATGTGCCGGTGGACTCTCAGAAAGAACCTCTTCTGCGGAAAGTCATCGACCGCGGGACGGCAGAGAAGCTGATAAAAGCCATTCCGGAGATACCGCTTTTAGTCATCTCCAATGACAAGATGACGGAGCAGTTGTACAAAGACTGCATGAAGACCAATGACTGTACGGATCTGGTGAGGCTCATCAAGACCATAAGCCTACGGAGACAGAAGCGCATCCAGGCGGGAAGAAAGGTGACGGCCGTGGACGCGAAGTATATCCACCTGGCAGAGGACAATCTGTACGGGGAGCTGGCAGTAGCGCTGGATATGACAAGGGAGCAGGCGAAGAGCCATATCGAGGAAGCCGTGAGAGGGATGAAAGCGGCAGGCAAGTAAAAATAATGCTTTACTTTTTCGGGTAAAGGTATTATGATAAGGATGTTCATAGAGAAAAAAGCGTGGAAGAGAAGAGTAGGATGCGGGAAGCCCCAGAGAGAACCGCCCGGGAGACCGGTGCTGTGAGCGGTTCGGCGGAGAGCATGTGAAGACCGTCTCAGAGCGGCCCTTAATCGGGCACGTAGGCCTACGTTACAGGCAAAGGAAGTGGCGGCTTTGGGTACTATACAGGCCGCAACAAGGGTGGAACCGCGTTTGTGAATCCAGAAACGTCCCTTGCAATTTTAGATTGCAGGGGATTTTTTTATGCGCATTATCTATGCAGAGACTGATCCTGTCAGAGATGCGGGGGAATTGGTTGGCAAGTTATTTTGCGGTAGTTCCTATATATTCAAGAAAAGGAGTGAGAGGAAATGAATGAATTCAGAGAGAGCTGCAGAAAACTGAAAGAGACCTGGTTTGAAGGGGAGGTGACGCTGACGAAGGCGAGCCTCTGGATGATCGCGGGCCTGTGCCTGTTGGCCGGAATCATCCACGGACTGCGGATGGCGCCCATGACCCATGGGGTCATAATAGGCTGCGGCAATGGGAACGGCAGCGGCTGCGGCAGTGATTGCGAGGCCGGAACCGGAAAGCTGGAACAGGGGAAGGAAAAGAAAAGATGCGGATGTAAAAAAGCCTGTAAGAACAGAAAGGAGAAAAAACAGAAATGAAAATTACATTGAAGGACGGCTCCGTGAAGGAGTATGAAAATGCCATGAGCATATACGACATCGCCCTTGACATCAGCGAGGGCCTGGCAAGGGCGGCCTGCTGCGCGAAAGTGGACGGTAAAGTGGTGGATCTGCGCACGGTCATGGACAGGGACTGCGAGCTTGCCATCTGCACCGCAAGCGACCCGGAGGGGCTGGCCACCATTCGCCATACAGCCTCCCATGTGCTGGCGGAAGCGGTGAAGAACCTGTTCCCCCAGGTGAAGCTTGCCATCGGGCCCAGCATCGATACGGGCTTCTACTATGATTTCGACCATGAGCCTTTTTCCAGGGAAGATTTGGACGCCCTGGAGGGTGAGATGAAGAAGATCATCAAAAAGGGCGCAAGGATGGAGCGCTTTACCCTGCCCAGGGAGGAAGCCGTGAAATTCATGGAGGAGAGGAACGAGCCATACAAGGTGGAACTGATTCAGGATCTGCCGGAGGACGCGGAGATTTCCTTCTACAGACAGGGCGAGTTCGTGGATCTGTGCGCGGGGCCCCATCTCATGAACACCAAGGGCGTCAAGGCCTTCAAGCTGATTTCCTCCTCCATGGCCTACTGGAGAGGGGATTCCGACCGGGCAAGGCTGCAGCGCATCTACGGCACCGCCTATAATAAGAAAGAAGAGCTGGAAGAGCATCTGGAGCGGATGGAGGATGCAAAGCGCCGGGACCATAACCGGCTGGGCCGTGAGATGGATCTGTTCACCACAGTGGACGTCATCGGCCAGGGGCTGCCGCTTCTGACTCCCAAGGGCACGAAGATGGTCATGAAGCTGCAGCGCTGGATCGAGGATCTGGAGGACAAAGAGTGGGGATATGTGCGCACCAAGACGCCGCTGATGGCGAAAAGCGACCTGTATAAAATATCCGGCCACTGGGATCATTATAAAGAGGGCATGTTCGTATTGGGAGACGAGGAGAAGGACAAGGAAGTGTTCGCCCTGCGTCCCATGACCTGCCCTTTCCAGTATTATGTGTTCAAGAACAGCCAGAAATCCTACCGCGACCTGCCCTGCCGCTACGGCGAGACCTCCACGCTGTTCCGCAACGAGGACTCCGGGGAGATGCACGGCCTTACCAGGGTGCGGCAGTTCACCATTTCCGAGGGGCACCTGATTGTCAGGCCGGATCAGATGGTGGAGGAGTTCAAGGGCTGCATCGCCCTGGCGCAGTACTGTCTGCAGACCCTGGGCCTGGAGGAGGACGTGACTTACCATCTGTCCAAGTGGGATCCGGAGAACCGTGACAAATATATCGGCGAGCCGGAAGTCTGGAATGAGACAGAGGGCCATATCAGATGGGTGCTGGGCGAGCTTGGGATACACTTTACCGAGGATGTGGGCGAAGCTGCTTTCTATGGGCCTAAGGTGGACATCAACGCAAGGAACGTGTACGGCAAAGAGGATACCATGATCACCATCCAGTGGGACGCCCTGCTGGCAGAGCAGTTCGATATGTACTACATCGATGAGAACGGCGATAAGGTGCGCCCCTATATCATCCACAGGACTTCCATGGGCTGCTATGAGCGCACGCTGGCATGGCTGATTGAGAAATACGCCGGCAAGTTCCCTACCTGGCTGTGCCCGGAGCAGGTGCGCGTGCTTCCCATCTCCGAGAAGTATGAAGCCTATGCCGACAAGGTGCTGAAAACGCTGAAGGCCAGGGACATCGATGCCACCACGGACAACCGGTCGGAGAAGATTGGCTTCAAGATCCGCGAGGCAAGGCTTGCGAGAGTGCCCTATATGCTGGTAGTGGGACAGCAGGAGGAAGAGGAGGGACTGGTGTCCGTCAGGAGCCGCTTTGCGGGGGACGAGGGGCAGAAATCCCTGGATGCGTTCCTGAATCAGATTTGTGAGGAAATCCGCACCAAGGAAATCCGGAAGGAAGAGGTTCAGGAAAACGGGAAGTGATTCGGGACGTGAGACCGTGAAAATGGCCGATAAGCGTTATCGTAAAATAATGTATAAGCCTGAAATAATAGGGTATACTGATTCTGACAGGACTGCATGTGTCGGCGAGGGCATTCGACAGAGCATGTTCTGCCCGAATCTGCTGCCTTAGCGCTGCTTGCCGCAGGTTCGCAGGGAAGCACTCTTCCCGGGAAACATTCTCCCCGGGAAGCGCTCTTGCCAGGAAGTATTCTCCCAGGAAGTGCTCTTGCCAGGAAACATTCTTCCCAGGAAGCATTCTTCTCAGGAAGTGTTCTAACCCGGGGCTCTTTGCTGGGGTGGCTTCCCCAAGACGCAGCCCGTGAATGTTTTCGGGAGGGCTTCCCGCCAGGGACAGCAGCGCAGAAGGAGGCTTATATGGCGGATTTAAAATGTGCGGTAGAAAACTGTAGTTACAATGATCAGCATCTGTGCTGCAAGGGAGATATCTGCGTGGGCGGCAAGAATGCCTGCGAGTGTGAGGGCACTTGCTGCGAGAGCTTCACCCAGAGACGCGAGGGTATGGATTCCTTCAAAAGCTCTGTGGTGCATCCCAGCAAGACCATCAGCATTGATTGCGAAGCGGTAAAATGTGTCTACAATTCCAACTATAAATGCCATGCGGATCATGTGGACATCAAGGGCTGCGGAGCCTGTGACTGCAAAGGGACAGCCTGCGCTACTTTTTCAGAGAAGCAAAGCTGACGAAAAAAGAAAAAATGAAAATCGATATTGACAATACAGAGAATCTGTGGTAAAATAATTAAGCGTGTGAAGAACAGAATGTGTTGGACGCACAATGTGCCGAAACACATGACAAAGCAGAGTATCCGCTCTCACCTTACGGCGATTGGGCCAGTAAGCGTTCACGATATTGTTTTTTAACGCAGAGTACATGGGGATTCTGTGTTGCGTGAGCTGAAGTGGATAGTTATGCTATCCACTTTTTTTATGGGGAGGTATAAGACCATTAGCGATTTAATGATTAACGAACAGATTCGGGATAGGGAGATACGTCTGATTGGCGAGGGCGGGGAGCAGCTGGGCATCATGTCGTCCAGAGAAGCCATGAAGATTGCCGAAGAAGCCGGTTTGGATCTGGTGAAGATTGCACCCACCGCGAAGCCGCCTGTGTGCAAGATTGTCGATTACGGCAAGTATAAGTATGAGATGATCAGAAAAGAAAAGGAGGCAAAGAAAAAGCAGCGGATTATCGAAATCAAGGAAATCCGCCTGTCACCCAACATTGACACCAATGATTTGAACACCAAGGTCAACGCTGCCAAGAAGTTCCTCAGCAAAGGCGACAAGGTGAAAGTGACGCTTCGATTTCGTGGCCGTGAGATGGCTCATATGAACAATAGCAAGCACATATTGGATGATTTTGCCCAGAGCGTGGCCGATATTGCTGTGGTTGAGAAAGCGCCCAAGGTGGAAGGCAGGAGCATGACCATGTTCCTGGCCGGAAAGCGTTAGAAAATAGCGAAGAGGATTCCCGGAGAAATGCCGAGGGGATTCTGGAGGGAGTGCTGGAGACAATTCCCTGGGAAGTGGCGAGGACAATTCCTTTGGAAGTGGCGAGGACTATTCCCTGGGGATTGGGGAAGACGATTTCTGGAACTTGCGATAACAGCTCCCTGGGTCGTGGATGAATGGATATATAAACGGCGCTTGACTTTTGGATGTCTGATATTTGGCGAGCCATTGCTTTGTGGGTTCGCTGGACAGGATTTGATCGCCGAGTATATAACACAAGATTATAGGTTTCGCGAAGCGGTTCCTATAATACAAGATTATAGGTTTCGCGAAGCGGTTCCTATAATACAAATATAATAAGTTTAGGAGGAATATGCTATGCCCAAAATGAAGACAAACAGATCTGCTGCAAAGCGTTTTAAAGTGACAGGGACGGGTAAGCTGAAGAGGAACAAGGCTTACAAGAGCCATATCTTAACCAAGAAGACTCGGAAGACCAAACGTAATCTGAGGAAGCCCGCGATTACGGACAAGACGAACGTAAAGAACATGAAGAAGATTCTGCCCTATCTATAAGGCGGACAAGGCTGGTTGAAGAGTGATTAGATGAAAAGAAAGAGCAGCCGGACAGAACGTCTGACAGGCGGCGACGGAAAGCTGCGGAAGAATTCAGGAGGAGATTAAGAATGGCTAGAATCAAAGGTGGCTTGAATGCCAAGAAAAAGCATAAAAGAATTTTGAAGCTCGCAAAGGGCTACAGGGGAGCAAGGAGCAAACAGTACAGGATCGCGAAGCAGTCCGTCATGAGGGCCCTGGCCAGCGCTTACAAGGGAAGAAAAGAGAGAAAGCGCCAGTTCAGACAGCTCTGGATCGCGCGTATCAATGCGGCAGCCAGGATGAACGGCCTGTCCTACAGCAGGTTCATGTACGGCCTGAAGCTTGCGGGCGTGGACATCAACAGGAAGATGTTGGCAGAGATGGCAGTGAATGACGCGGAAGGGTTCAAGACCCTTGCGGAGCTTGCCAAGAGCAAGGTTGCATAAGAATGCGGAAATTATCCCCGGAAACGTTGTTTTTCGGGGTGTTTTCATAATTATGGGACGCGGGACTGGAATAGGAGGTTTCTATGGAGAGAGTATTGATTGTGGTGGACATGCAGAGGGACTTCGTGGACGGGAGCCTGGGGACGGCGGAAGCCAGGGCAATCGTAGACAAGGTGGCGGCCAAAATCGCGGGCTTCCAGGGCAGGATCTTCGCTACCCTGGACACCCATCAGGAGAATTATCTGGAGACTGCAGAGGGCAGAAAGCTTCCTGTGCCCCATTGCATCAAAAACACGGACGGATGGCTGCTGAACGAGAAAGTGATGTACGCGCTGTCGGAGAAAAACTATCGGACTATCGAAAAGGGTACTTTCGGATCCACAAAGCTGGTGGAAGAAATCGGCAAACTGGCAGCCGGGGGAGAGATTGCGGTGGAACTGGTGGGACTTTGCACGGATATCTGTGTGGTGTCCAATGCATTGTTGCTGAAAGCGCACTTTCCGGAGATGAGCATTTCAGTAGATGCATCCTGCTGCGCGGGCGTGACGCCGAAGACCCATGAAGCGGCGCTGGAGACTATGCGCATGTGTCAGATTGACCTTGTGGGAGCGTAATCCCGCAGTATAGCTTGCCGTAAAACCAGACTGCATAACGCTGACTGGTTCAATCCCATGATTGCATTAGGCAGTATGCAGCGTTATGCAGTATAACGATTGTTCAGACTGGAGGTTTCAATGGCATACTTTTTTATCGCGGACACCCATTTCGGGCATGAGAACGCGCTTGCTTTTGACAACAGGCCTTTCAAGACCATAGAGGAACATGACAAGGCTTTGATAGAGAACTGGAACAATGCGGTCAGCAGGGATGACGAGGTGTTCATCCTGGGGGACATCAGCTGGTACAATGCCACCAAAACCAATGAAATCGTGGCTTCCCTCAACGGCATCAAGCACCTGATCGTGGGGAACCATGACAAGAAGCTGCTGAAGAACAGGGAGTTCCAGTCCCTCTTCATAGAGATAACGGACTATAAGGAACTGTCCCTCTCGGATAAAAAGGGAATCGTGCTCAGCCATTACCCCATTCCCTGCTTCAACCATCATTATTACGGCTGGTACCATCTGTATGGCCATGTGCACATCAGCTTTGAGTGGAACATGATGGAGCGGGTGAAATATGAGATGGAGGCCCTGTACGACAAGCCCTGCCAGATGTTCAACTGCGGAGCCATGATAGACTACATGGGCTACACCCCCAGGACGCTGGGAGAAATCCTGGAGAGACAGGAAGCGGCCAGGTCGGCCTGGCAGAAGGGATAAAGAAAATATAGGATTAAGTCATATGGGTTAATAACGCATGTATGGTTTGAATGAGAGGTATGGGGAGTAATCCCCATATCTACTTAAGGAAAATGATATTGATTTAGGGCTTAAAATACGTGGCATTGCATAAAAGATACTTTGGAGATAAATTATGGAACAATTTGATATGGTTCTGTTGCTGCTGTGGCTTGTTATAATTTTTGGAAGCAGTGTAGTCGTTTTTATAATAATTAAGTATGTTATTGACATAAACAGAGTAAAAAAGAATAGTTGTAGATATAAGATTTTGCAAAAGAATAATGAGATATTTCAATCTCGATTTTCACCAGGTATTAGCCTAACAATTCTTCGGGCAGATGTAAAATCAAAAGCCCAATATGATAAATTTGATTTCGAAAAATTTTTTGTAATAAAAATATCTGAAAACATTATTCAATGGGAGAAGAAGATTTCGATTATAGAGAATAATATTAGCCTTTATAACGAATATATGGATATTATTAAGAGAATACCGACCAATAAAACCAGTGAGGATGCAAAACGATGCAAATTATCCCATAAAAAGTTTATCTACTATGAAGAAAGAATTTTAAAGGAAGCCCAATTAATCCCTGCTATGGATTTTGAATCCTCTATAATTTGTCAGTATGTAAGCCCGAAAGGACGCAATCATTATACTAAAACACGCACTTATCACATTCAAGATATCAAAAGATTATGTGCAAGAGCAAAAAAAGGGACAGAAGCGAAAGAAAAGGTTGCTTATGAACGTTCTCTTATGACAGATAAGCTTAGATATGATATTATGAAACGTGATAAGTTTAGATGTCAATTGTGTGGTCGTTCAGCGGATGATGGGATAAAGCTTCATGTAGATCATATAATACCAGTGTCAAAAGGCGGGAAGACTATTCCCCATAATCTTAGAACTTTGTGCGAACAATGTAATCTGGGAAAAAGTAATAAATATGATCCAATGGGGCCCAATTAGAATGGAAAATATTTGACAGAGAACTAGTAAGAGACATAATCAAGTTGCTCTATGGCAAGTGCTGAATCCGCGGGCGAATAAGTTTTTGCAAAATGTTCACAAATTGTTCGCTGTATGTTTTAGTAACATTGGGTATATTAGAAGTACGGGATTTATGTGGTTCCTAATATGCTTTCTGTTTGGCATAGCCATGTAGGCAAAAAGACAGATTGATGGAAATACACTTTTCAGTAGTGTTTTAAACATTGAATCGAGGGAATACGCCTTTCACTAGCGCTTCTAAGTAGGTGAATCGAGGTAAGAGCCATGTTGTCTAGACACGGCTTTTCTCAGGCGAGGAGATAATCTTGAAGAACTTGTCATATTCGACATCTGAATACATCCATGAATCAAAAAATGCAAAGCCCTTGATATTCAATAGGCCTTGCATCCTTTTGGTGATTGTGCTATTCAGTTATGTAGTTATCCAGCCATCTGGCTAAGCTGCTGTCTTAACCGTCTCATCTCTGTCTCAAGCATTGATACACGGATTGCAATCATTTCGTTTTCGTCGTCAATTCTTGTTGCTTCACTCAGTTTTCGTAATAAATCGAAATGTCCTTCCGCTACTCTTACAATGCTGGTTTTAATTTCATTTTCAAGAGTTAGCTTGATATCTGCAACATCATTTTCCAGTTTGTCCAGCTTATCCAGTTTTTTGTCATGTTCTGCGAGTTTTGAAAGAATAAGATCCAATTTTTCGCTATCACTCATACTCGTCTACCTCCCATTGTAATGAGTATACAACATTCAGGATGCAAAGTCTATTGAATTGTCAAGGCGCTTGTAATTGGGTAGTGGGGAAAACGAAGAGCCAAAGGCGGCTTTGACCTCCATTACGGAGGGGCAACCCTCTAGACAAAAGAAAATAAAAAACCAACCAAATCAGGTTTGATTGGTTCGTTGATTGGCTTTGAAACTACCAGATACTAAAAACCCGATAAAATCAAGGTTTTTCGAGAGCAGGATACGGGAATCGAACCCGCCTCCTCAGCTTGGGAAGCTGATATACTACCAATGTACTAATCCTGCGCGTTCTTCTCATGTCATAAGAACTCTATCCTTTCGGACAAAAAGTATTATAACATATCCGATAGCATTTTGCCAACAGTTTTTTGGAATATTTGAAAAAAATTTTTGGAAGCGAAATTGCATTCTTCCGGGAAAGCATATATAATGAAAGAAAACCTGGAATTTCATCTACAGAAGTGCAGAAGTGGGTAAGGAATTGTCTACAGATAACTGCTGCGAGTTTAAAGCTGTTTTCCTTGTATTTCCAGGCTTTTTTCTAAAGAAGCTGCAGCAGTTGTTTTCCGACAGTTCCTGGTAATAACAGTGTATGGGAGACTGGAGGAGGAAAATATGGGAGTCTTATCAAATCTGGAACCAAAGAACGTGTTTGCTTTCTTCGAGGAGATCACGAAGATTCCCCACGGCTCAGGCAACGTGGGGCAGATCAGCGACTACCTGGCGGAGTTTGCCAGGGAGAGAGGGCTTTGCTGCATACAGGACAATCTGAAGAACATCATCATCATAAAGGAAGCCACTTTCGGCTACGAGAATGAACCGGCGGTGATTCTGCAGGGCCATATGGACATGGTGGCGGTGAAGAAGCCGGACTGCCCTATCGACATGAAGACCGAAGGGCTGCGGGTCGCCGTCCGGGGAGACGAAATCTACGCGGAGGGCACCAGCCTGGGCGGGGACGATGGCATTGCGGTGGCGTATGCATTGGCTCTGCTGGACTCCGACACCATCCGGCATCCCCGCCTGGAAGTGGTCATCACCGTGGATGAAGAGGTGGGTATGGACGGCGCCCGGGGCATCGACCTGTCCCGGCTGACCGGGAACCGTATGATAAACCTGGATTCCGAGGAGGAGGGAATCTTCCTGACCAGCTGCGCCGGAGGGGCCAGGGTCAAATGTAAGCTGCCGCTGGCTGTGAAGGAGCGGGAGGGCGTTGCCCTGGAAGTGACTCTGGCCGGCTTACAGGGCGGGCATTCCGGCGGAGAGATCCACAAAGAGAGAGGCAATGCCAACTGCCTGTTCGGAAGGCTCCTGTACCGTCTGACGGAAAAGCTGCCGGTGAGCCTGCTGGAAGTCGACGGAGGGCTGGCCGACAATGCCATTCCCAGGGAGACCAGGGCCGTGCTTGTGACAGCGCCCTCTGCCAAAGCAGCGTTCCAGGATATGGTGCGGGACCTGGAGGCGGACATCCGCGCGGAATTGGCATCCAGGGATCCGGGATTCCACATTCTGATGAGAGAAGCCGGACAGGGGAAGTATCTGTGTGCGGATGCGGAGAGCACCAGGCTGGCCGCGAAGTACCTGAATGTCCTGCCCAACGGCGTACAGGCCATGAGCGCGGACATGCACGGGCTTGTGGAGACCTCCCTGAACTTGGGGATATTGAAATACGCCGAAGGATGCCTGTCAGCGGATTTCTCCGTGCGCAGCAGCGTGGAGAGCTCGAAACACGCCCTGATCGACAGGCTTCTGGCCGCTACCAGCCTGGCGGGGGGCAGCAGTGCGGTCAGCGGGGACTATCCCGGCTGGAAGTACCGCAAGGATTCGCCCCTGCGGGACAAGATGACGGCCCTGTATCAGGAAATGTACGGCAAAGCGCCGAAGGTGGAGGCCATCCATGCCGGGCTGGAGTGCGGCATCCTGGGGAGCAAGATCAAAGATTTGGACTGCGTGTCCATAGGGCCGAATATGAAAGCCATCCATACCACAGAGGAGACTTTGAGCATTTCTTCCACTGGTCGGGTATGGGAGTATCTGGTGAAGCTTCTGGAAAAGCGGGATAAGAGCAGATGAACATGACGATACCGTTCCCACCCTTTCTCGGGACTTTTGCTATGAAAAAACAAATGCGATTTGAGGAAGACGGAGGAGCAGGCAGGGAGCTGGTCTTTGCAGGTGGGATGAACTAGAACAGAAACCGGCATCTAAAGATTTAGGAAAGCAATCTGGGGAAAGGAGAAGCAAGGAGCCATAGAGCGTGAAACGCGTTGGCAGAATTATTGACTTTTCCTGTGTGAATGAGTATAATGAGGACATCCGGCATGTCCGCGGGGGACAGAGGACGTGCCAAAATCATGTAGGAGGTATGGAAAAATGGAATTATTAAAAGGCAAGACCGCCATGGTGACCGGCGGTACAAGGGGCATCGGTTATGCAATCGTTAAGCTGTATCTGGAAAACGGCGCGTCTGTGGCGCTGTGCGGATCCAGACAGGAGACCGTGGACAAGGCATTGGATAAATTAAAGGCCGAAAATCCGGATTATGCTTCTAAGACGATTGGGCTTTGCCCCGACCTGCAGAAGCCCGAAGAGGTGGAAAAGGCTGTGGCAACCGTGAAGGAGACCTTCGGAAGCCTGGACATCATGGTCAATAATGCGGGCGTGTCCGCAAGGAGCAGCCTGTATGAGTACAAGCCCGAGGAGTTCGCGGGCACCATGGCGCTGAATGTGAACGCCGTATTCAATTGCGCCCAGGCGGCGGCCAGGGTGATGAAGGAACAGGGAGGCGGCGTCATCCTGAACACCAGCTCCATGGTCAGCATCTATGGACAGCCTTCAGGGGTAGCTTATCCCGCATCCAAATTCGCGGTGAACGGCCTGACCAAGTCCCTGGCGAGAGAACTGGGCAAGGACAATATCCGCGTGAACGCGGTCGCCCCCGGCGTCACCAGGACGGACATGGTGGCTTCTCTGCCGGACGAATTGATCAAGCCCCTGATTGCCACCATCCCTCTGGGCCGCGTGGGAGAGCCTGAGGATGTGGCCAACGCGTTCCTCTTCCTCGCCAGCGACATGGCCAGCTATGTGACGGGCGAGATCCTATCCGTGGACGGAGCGGCAAGGACCTGATAGAGAGGTACGTTTCCAGACAGAAAGAGGGCATTTTGAAAAATGCATTAGGGGAGGATATAATCCCTCCCCTTTTTATGGAAGCAAGAGCGTTAAAAAAGAGCGTTAAAAATAGAAATTTTTGAGAAAAATTTGTTGACAAATTATGTTTCTCGTTGTATACTAACAAAGTCGGTTGTGTGGACGACTTATCAGAAGGAATCTTAGCTCAGCTGGGAGAGCATCTGCCTTACAAGCAGAGGGTCATAGGTTCGAGCCCTATAGGTTCCATGTCCGGTGAAAATCGGTATATATGGCGAGATAGCTCAGCTGGCTAGAGCATGCGGTTCATACCCGCAGTGTCGAGGGTTCAAGTCCCCCTCTCGCTATTTACAGAGTCCTGAAGACCTGAGTGAAGGTTTTCAGGATTTTGTTTGTCCTAACAGTAAAATGCTCGATTCTGTATTTTTGGCTGTCGAAAATGTATAAGGGGTTTTTGAAGGAGAAGACTATGATTATCAGACGTGGGGAGGAGCGGGATCTGCCGGGGATTGACAGACTGCTCGAACAGGTGCTGACGGTGCATAGCACCGGCAGGCCCGATCTGTTCAAAAGCGGCACGAAGAAATATAAGGACGAGGAGCTTCTGGAGATATTGTGTGACGACACAAGGCCCGTGTTTGTGGCAGTGGATGCCGACGAAAACGTGTTGGGCTATGCGTTCTGTGTGTTTCAGCGCCATCTAAACGACAACATATTGACAGATATCAAGACTCTGTACATTGACGATTTATGTGTGGACGAGACCCTGAGGGGACAGCATATCGGAAGGCGACTGTACGATTATGTACTGGACTATGCCAGAAAAGAAGGATGCTACAACCTGACGCTGAATGTATGGGAATGCAATCAGGGCGCGAAGAGATTCTATGAGAGCTGCGGATTGGTGCCCCAGAAGACTGGTATGGAGAAGATACTGTAGACAGTGCAAAAATGCGGAAAGGAATTGTCAGGTAATTGTAGGATGAGTGAAAGGAACGAGATGTTCGGCCAGGAGAGGGCCGAGGAGTGGGGCACGGCGGATGAGACCGGCCTGACGGCAGCGGAGAAGGAGTCCGGAGCCGGAGAGATGGATTCGGCGGCAGAAAAGGGAATCGGAGAGAGTAAGGAATCCGTAGCTGGAGAGAGCGGCTTTGCGGCTGCGCAAGGGAATCCCGCAGAGGAAGCCGATGAGACAGAGACAGAGGAAGCAGCCGATGAGATTGACGAGGACTGGGACGAGTCCGAGGATGGGGAATACGGAGAAGACGAACAGTACAGGGACGATGGACAGAATGGGGCTGTGGAATCGGACAAGGCTGCCGGTGAATCGAAAAACAATACAGAAAACAATGAAATAAAGGAAAATGGAGACGATGCCAAGGAAGTGGTGGATTCAGCCAGCCTGGCTTCCATCGAGCCTCTCCTGGATCAGCGCATCGTGCGGGCGGTCAGGGAGATGGGATTCGAGAAGCTGACGCCCATCCAGGTGCAGGCCATTCCCTATCTGCTGGACGGTGAGGACATCATCGGACAGGCCCAGACGGGAACCGGCAAGACGGCGGCCTTTGCCATCCCCGCCCTGCAGAAGATAGATCCTGACCTCAGGAAGCTGCAGACCATTATCCTGTGCCCTACCAGGGAGCTGGCCATGCAGGCGGCGGAGGAAATCAGGAACATTGCGAAATTCATGCATGGCATCAAGGTTCTGCCCGTGTACGGCGGACAGGAAATCAGCAAGCAGATCAAGGGGCTGAAGGATGTGCAGATCATCGTGGGAACCCCCGGGCGCGTGATGGATCATATGCGCCGCCGCACCATCAAGCTGGACTATGTGAACATGGTAGTGCTGGACGAAGCGGACGAGATGCTGGACATGGGCTTTCGGGAGGACATGGAGCTGATACTGGGCGAGATTCCCAATGCCCACCAGACGGCGCTGTTCTCCGCCACCATGCCCCAGCCCATTCTGGACATTGCCAACCGGTTCCAGAAGGACGCCAGGCTGGTGCGGGTAGCAGCCAAGGAGCTGACCATACCGCTGGTGTCCCAGAGGTATTACAGAGTGAAGAGCCAGGACAAGGATGCCGCGTGCATCCGGCTGCTGGAATATTATCAGCCGAAGCTCTGCCTGATTTTCTGCAATACGAAGATAAAGGTGGACGAGCTGGCCGAGGTGCTGAAAAAGGCCGATTTCCGGGTGGAGGGCCTGCACGGGGACATGTCTCAGCATCAGAGGGACGTGGCCATGAACCATTTCCGGAACGGCAGCACCAACATCCTCATCGCCACGGATGTGGCGGCAAGGGGCATCGACGTGGACAATGTGGAGGTGGTCATCAACTACGACCTTCCCCAGGACAACGAATACTATGTGCACCGCATAGGACGTACGGGACGTGCCGGCAAGACAGGGCGCTCCTTCACCTTCGTCAGCGGCAGAGAGCTTTTCAGAGTCCGTCAGATTGAGCGGTTCTGCCGCACCACCATCGAGGAGAAGAAGCTGCCCGGAGCCGCCAAGGTCATGAAAGCGAAAGCCGAAAAGTATCTGAACCAGGCCTGGGAGCTGCGCGACCACGAGGAAATCGAGCTGATGAAGAGTTATCTGCAGCATAAGATGGAGGAAGAGGACTGCGATGCGCTGGAGCTTGCCGCCACGATGCTGAAATATCACATCGGCGATATCGGGCCGGAGATAGAGGAGGACGATTACGAGAGCAGCCGCAGCCGCCGTGACCGCGACAGGAGACGGGGCGGGCGCGGAAGACGAGGCCGCGAGGACGAGCGCGAAGATCGTGGCGGACGCGGCCGTGAGGACGACCGGGAAGGCCGCAGAAGGCGCAGCCGCGAGGACGACAGCGACAGCCGCAGAAGACGCAGACGTGAGGACGACCGGGAAGAGGAGCGCAGCAGCCGCAGAAGGCGCAGCCGCGAGGATGACCGGGAAGAGGGCAGAAGGTTCGACCGGGAAGAAGAGCGCGACAATCGCAGAAGGTTCGACCGGGAAGAGGAGCGCGACAATCGCAGAAGGTTCGACGGCGAGGAAGAGAGAGACAGCCGCAGAAGGTTCGACAGCGAGGACGAGCGTGAAGACAGACGCGACAGATGGTTCGACCGTGAAAGCGAGCGAGACAGCCGAAGAAGGTCCGACCGTGAGAGTGACCGAGACAGCCGCAGAAGATCAGACCGTGAGAGCGACCGAGACAGCCGCAGAAGGTCTGACCATGAAAGCGACCGTGAGCGCAGAAGGTCTGACCGGGACAGCAGCCGCGACCGCAGAAGGTCCGACCGTGAAAGCGAGCGAGACAGCCGCAGAAGGTCCGACCGTGAAAACGACCGCGAGGGCCGCGGCAAGCGCGACCGGGAGGGGAGCCGTACCTCCAGGCTGCGGGATGTGAGACTGGACGGCAGCGAGAAAGGGCTGGCATTTTCCTTTCCGAAGAAAAAAAGGAAGTAAGGACAGAGCGGAATGAGGATTGGAATCGGTTATGATGTCCATCGTCTGGTGCCGGAGAGGGATCTGACGATAGGCGGCGTGAAGATACCATACGAGAAAGGGCTCCTGGGGCATTCTGACGCGGACGTGCTGCTGCATGCCATCATGGACGCCCTGCTGGGAGCGGCGGCCCTGGGGGATATCGGAAAGCATTTTCCGGACAACGACCCGGCATATAAGGGGATTTCTTCCCTGGTGCTGCTGGAGAAGACGGGCAGGCTTCTGGAGGAGAAAGGTTTCTATATAGAGAACATCGACTCCACCATCATCGCCCAGGCGCCGAAGATGCGGCCCCATATTGATGCCATGCGGGAAAACATCGCCCGGGTGCTGGGGCTGGATATGGAATTCGTCAATGTGAAAGCCACCACAGAGGAAGGGATGGGCTTCACCGGAACGGGGGAGGGCATCTCCGCCCAGGCGGTATGCCTTCTGACCAGCCCCTTTGACCTGACCGCCCAGCAGATTGCGGGTGGCTGCGAGGGGTGCAATGGCTGCTCCAAAGCATAAAAGGAGCGTAAATCATAGAAAAGCATTGACAGAATCCGGATTATTGCATATTCTGTTAAGGGGAGGTCTCCAAGGCCTTCCCGGAAATCAGTGGGAAATGCAGAGAACAGGGAGAGTACTTATCACGGCAAGGCGACAGAGAGGGACTGGGGACAGCTGAAAACGGTCCTCGCCGGAGGATGGGGAAGTGCATCTGGGAGCAGGTCTGCCGAAAAATCGCGGGGCAGGGAAGAAGGGCATTCAAAGGTTTTTTACCTGACTGGCCGCGAGAGGGTAGGCAGATTCGTGGGCGCGCGTTAAGCGCAAGGAGGGAAAGGCTTTAGTAGCCTTTAAAAAGAGTGGAACCGCGGAAGAATTCGTCTCTTAAGGAGGGGATTCTTCCGTTTTTTTGCGCAGGCCCATGTAAAACGTCACGGACACTTGGAGTAAGGAATTGTCTTGCATTCATGGAAAGTTTTAGTGATCATTGAACCGGCCAGCGTTATGCAGTCCGGTTTCACGGCAAGTGAAATCGTTAAGCAGTATAAATAATGAAAGGGGG
>ERZ808037.1035-NODE-1035-length-20631-cov-13.614528_pt1 | contig 20631 bp, 13 predicted proteins | sample MGYA00380190_ERZ808037 | MGnify/ENA primary metagenome ERZ808037 (study PRJEB31490, sample SAMN06133399) | mouse gut metagenome | isolation source: J9 | host: mice | place: China: Chengdu | collected 2015-05 ... | reverse complement strand
AAGAAGAACCTGGAGAAGCTGTCCTCCGGCTACAAGATCAACCGCGCCGGCGACGACGCCGCCGGTCTGGCCATCTCTGAGAAGATGCGGGCCCAGATCACCGGCCTGGAGACCGCCCAGAAGAACGCCAAGGACGGCATCAGCCTGGTGCAGACCGCCGAGGGCGCTCTGACCGAGGTTCACGATATGCTCAACCGCATGGTGGAGCTGGCCTCCATGTCCGCCAACGGCACCTATGACAACACCACCGACCGCGCCCAGCTCCAGAAGGAGATGGACCAGCTCACCAGCGAAATTGACCGCATTGCCGACAGCTCCAACTTCAACGGCATCAAGCTGCTGGACGGCTCCATGGACGCGGGCGGCGAGACCGTGGTCACTGAGGGCAAGTTCCAGTTTGCCGCCAACCACGGCGGCAACGTCTCCACCGGCAATGTGGCCCTGCCCACCGTGGGCCAGACCCTGGGCACCAACACCGTCCTGCACGCGGGCGCCACCGCAGGCAGTGCCAAGACCGAGTTCTCTGTGGAGCTCCACAACCTGGAGTTCGACAACGCCACCGGCGGCTCCATGACCATCACCATCGGCGATGATACCTTTGATCTGGCCGCAGGCGCTCAGGGCACCGCCGGCACCAAGCTGTCCGCCTCCGAAATCGCCGCCGCGTTCGCCGGCGGCAAATTCACGGACGCTGACGGTAACGCCATGACCGCCGGCAAGGCCACTATCGGCGGCGTGGAGTACGACGTCACCGCCTCCAACGGCAAGATCACCTTCTCCACCACCGCGGACCTGCCCGACGGCACCGAGATCCCCGCCACCGTGGCCATCACCGGCGACGACGGCAATGGTACTGCCCCGACCACTGCAAGTGCCGCGAAAGCCGAAGTTGCAGTCACCCTCACGGGCACTCCGACCTGGGCAAATGGTGATACTGTTCAGCTTGAGACTGCGGGCGATGGTGCCGGCGCCAATGTTTGGGACATGACCGCGACCTTCGACGGAACCAATTGGGCTGTCAGTGGCACTCCTACCGGCTATACTGCCACCTTTGATGGCACCAAATTTACTATCACCGCTGATGACACCGGTGAGAAGGGACTTGCGGCCGCGGACTTCGGCGCGGTTACCGTGACTGCCACAGAAGCTGCTGGTAACGTTACTGGCGCTACTGGCACCCTGACCTTTACCGACGGCGCCGACGCCGGCGACGCCGTTGCCGCCGGCTCCACCATCAAGGGCGACTACAACGTGTCCACCACCGACATCGTGACCAAGGCCGCCCCCACCGACAAGCGCCTGGCCAGCACCCACTTCACCCTGACCAACGACATGGTCGCCGACGGCAGCACCATCACCATCGGCACCAAGACCTACACCTTCACCACCGATAAGGACAAGATCGGCGAGGAGGGCTATGTGGACGCCACCAGCGGTGATCTGGCCACCATTGCCACCAACCTGACCGACACCGTGGCCAAGGACAACACAACCTACACCCTGGGCACCGACGCCACCCCCGGCCACATCACCATCACCGAGATTGACGGCCAGACCGACTTTGACCTGACCACCATGAACGGCATCGAGGCGTCCCTGGGCTTCACCACGTCCACCACCTCCCCCGTGGACTCCACCAAGGGCCTGACCCTCCAGATTGGCGACACCGCCGACAGCTTCAACCAGCTGAAGGTGTCCATTAAGGATATGCACGCCAACTCTCTGGGCATCGACAAGGGCTCCATCAAGATCTCCGACCAGGCCAGCGCGGCCACTGCCATTGAGAAGATCAAGGCCGCCATCAACAAGGTGTCCGACGTGCGCGGTACCCTGGGCGCCACCCAGAACCGCTTGGACCACACCATCAACAACCTGTCGGTGATGACCGAGAACATTCAGGATGCCGAGTCCACCATCCGTGACGTGGACGTGGCCGAGGAGATGATGGCCTACACCAAGAACAACATCCTGATTCAGTCCGCCCAGGCCATGCTGGCCCAGGCCAACCAGGTTCCCCAGGGCGTGCTCCAGCTGCTGCAATAAGGAAGCGCCCGAGCCGCCGCGAGCAGCGGGCTAAGACCCGAAGCGGAGCAAAATCACGGCGGGGTCAGAGACCCCAGAGGGATTTTGCGCAGTCGAGGGGCTTAGAACCGCGTCGCGAGCAGGCGAGGCGTGACAACACGAAGCGCGACGATAGCCGCGCAGGGGAGCTTGGAGCGAAGCGAGGACGCAAGCCCAGCGCCGCACAGCGGCGCGGGTTTCGTCCGAGTCGGAGTGAAAGCGACCCGGCCGCGCGGCCAATCGGAGCGTGACAACACGAAGCGCCCGAGCCGCCGCGAGCAGCGGGCTAAGACCCGGAGCGAAGCGAGGACAAACGCCCCACAGAGGCTCACAAAAAAACGCAAAAAAAGCCCCCCGCAGCTGGTTTTCCAGCTGCGGGGGCTTGTTGCGTTTTCGGGAGGGCCGGTGGAAACATTCCAGCCGGGTGGCAGTCCGCCGTCGCCTGGTCACCACTCCCCCATAGCGATTTTGATAATTCTGTATTCAAATCACTACAACCACTCCCCAGGGAGCCCATCCGTGCTGGAAAAATTCGGGCGGCAGCCAAAGATGCAGCGTCATCTTTGTGCAAACCGCCTATTTTTTTGAGCTCAGTTTGTCTAAATGTGAAAAAATTGTCAGAGGCACTCCCTTGGCATGCCCCTTGCATTTTCAATAGGAACGAGGTCCGAGATGCAGAGGACCAACCACCGCACCTGGGGGCATGAAGTTAAAACCATAATGGGAGGGAACAAGATTTGGAAGATGTTTCAAAAGCAGCGGGCTGGAGAGAGCACTATGAATCGGTGATCACCTCAGCGGATGAGGCCGTGAGGCTCATCAAAGACGGGGACCGGGTATTCATTCCGGACACAGTGAACGAGCCCCTGGCCCTGACGGAGGCCCTAGAACGGAACTATGCGCGATTCCACAACGTGGAATTGACGTCCTGGATGAGCCTTTGCCCGTCCTCCGGGTATATGGCGCCGGAGATGCAGGGCCATTTCAGAATGAACGCTTTTTTCGCCGCCGGCAACACGCGTCAGGCCATTCAGGATGGGCGGGCTGACTTTTCCCCTGCGTTCTACCAAAACGCGCCGTCCATCTACCGCACGGAAAAGGCGGCGGACGTGGCGCTCTGCTCCTGTACGCCGCCTGATGAAAACGGGTACTGCTCCCTGGGCTGTTGTGTCACATACAACAAGGCCCCGATTGAGCAGGCCCGCGTGGTGATCGCCCAGGTAAACCGGAACATCCCGTATACCTACGGCGACACGCTGGTGCATTGCAGCGCATTCCACGCGGTGGTTCTGGAGGACCGGCCGCTGCCGGAGGCCCACCAGGGCAGGATCAACGACGTGTCCAAGCGCATCGGCGCCTACTGCGCCCAGCTCATTGAGGACGGCAGCACCCTTCAGCTGGGGATCGGCTCCATCCCGGACGCGGTATTGTCCTGCCTGGGCGAAAAAAAGGATCTGGGCATTTATGCCGAGCTGTTCAGCGACGGCGTCTTGGAGCTTTACAAAAAGGGCGTCATTACCAATAGGTACACCACGGTGTGCCCGGGGAAAATGGCGGCGGGGCTTGTGATGGGCACCAAGGAGCTCTACGATTGGTGCGACCACAACCCCAACATTGAGTTCTACCCCATCGACTGGATCAACAACCCCTTCCGGGTGGCGCAGAACCACAAAATGGTGGCCATCAACAGCTGCCTCCAGGTGGACCTGTACGGCCAGGTGAACTCCGAGTGGATGAATGGCCGCCAGTACAGCGGCACCGGAGGCCAGGTTGATTTTGTGCGGGGGGCCCAGGCGTCGAAGGGCGGCAAGGCGCTGCTGTGCCTCCCCTCCACCGCCGCAGGGGGAAGCGTCTCCAGAATCGTTCCCACCCTTCCGGAGGGAACGATGGTTACCACCCTGCGGAATGACGTGGATTACATTGTAACGGAATATGGATCCGCCAGGCTGAAGGGGCTCACGGTGGCGGAGCGGGCGGTAAAGCTGATCAACATCGCCCACCCGGCCTTCCGCCGGGAGCTGGAGGCGCGCTTCAAAACCATGACAAACCTCACCCTTGAGGGGATCACCTACGACTAAATGGAATGGGAGGGCTTACACATGAGCCGGATTGACCTGGAACTGACGGATCGAATCGCGGTGGTGACGCTGCGCAATGAGCCGCTGAACATTTTTGACATTGGCTTTTACACGGAGGTCCGAGAGTTCATGCTCGACCTCAACGCGAGGTCGGACTTTGACGCGGTGGTCATCACCTCCGGCTGCCGCCACTTCAGCGGGGGCGGAGACCTGCCCGAGATTCAGCGCATCTGCTCCGACGTGAAGGTGGCCGAGCGGGTGAGCCGGGCCGTGGCCGCGTGCATGGGGTCCATCTACCACTGCAAAAAGCCGGTTATCGCGGCGGTGCACGGCAACGCCATCGGCTCCGGAACGGGGATCGCCGCCAGCTGTGACCTCATCATCGCCCAGGAGACCTCCAAATTTGCCGTCCCCGAGATCAACGTGGGCTTTATCGGCGCCTCCGAATTCATGCAGCTGCTGGTGCCCAAAAAGCTGGCCCGGTATTACGCCTACACAGGCAAGCCCATCACCGGCGCGGAGCTGAAGCGCTGGGGCGGCGTGCTGGACACCGCCGGCACCCGGGAGGAGGTCCTGGAGAAGGCCATGGCCGTGGCCAGAGAGATCGCGGCCCGGGCCCCCGCCGCCGTCTCCCTGTTCAAAGCGGCCATGAACTACAACGACAACGAAGACCTGGAGGGAAAGTTCTTCCATGAGATGCGCCTGGGCCTGGGCGGCTTCTACGGGTCCGACGACGCAGGGGAGTGCATTGCCGCCATGCTGGAAAAAAGAAAACCAGTGTACACTGGCAAATAAAAAGGAGGAAAACACTGTGAAAAAGAAGAATTGGATCTGTTTGGCGCTGGCCCTTATGATGAGCCTTGGGCTGCTCGGCTGTACGCCCGGCGCCTCCGCTCCCTCCACCCCGCCGTCCGGCTCCTCAGGGGCGCCCCAGGGCGGCGGGCAGGAGGACGACCTCCCCAAGGGCTCCATTGTGCTGAAAATCACCTCCGTCTGCGGCGCCGAGGGTCAGCACCCCTTTGGCAACACCTGCGTCGCGTTTGAGAAGCGGGTGGAGGAGGAGTCCAACGGCGTCATCGATGTCCAGGTCTACCCCAACAGCCAACTGGGCAATGAGCGCGAGCTCTACGAGGGGATGCTGAGCGGCGACGTGGAAATGTTCTACGGCGGCTCCATGGTGCTGGGCAACTTTACCAACAAGGTGAAATTCTGGGGTCTGCCCTTCTTCTTCTCCTCCGGCCGCCAGGCCTGCTTGGAGTTCTTCGACACCTACGGAGAGCAGCTCCAGAAGGACATCTACGACGAGATCGGCCTGTACTGCATCTGGACCGACAACGGGGCGTTTCAGCCCGCCAGCCAATTTGAAATCAAGACCCCCGCCGACATGGCCGGCCTGAAGCTGCGCTGCCATGAGATCGACACCTTCATCAAGGGCTATGAGGCGCTGGGGGCCGCCCCCGTCCCCATGGCCTTCGGCGAGATTTACACAGGCCTTCAGCAGGGCACCATCAACGGCACCCACACCAATGACGTGCTGCTGGAGTCCAACAAATTCTATGAGGTGTGTAATTACTACGCCTCCAACATCAACATCACCTACGACATGGGCGTAACCGGGATCAGCGGCGCGTGGTTCGACCAGCTGCCCGAGAAGTACCAGGAGATCGTCTGGCGCAACGCCCAGCTCTTCTCCCAGGAGTTCAACGCCAATCTGGCGGAGTGGGAGCAGATGATTGACAAGCGCCTGCAGGAGGAGTGCGGCGTGACCTTCACCGTCTACACCCCCGCCCAGCGCCAGGCGTTCATCGACGTGGTCCAGCCCGTCTACGAGGAGTTCAAGTCCAGCGGCATCGAGCCCAAATTTGACGAGTACTACGCCGCTGCCCAGGAGCTGAATCAAAAGCATGAGCAGTAACCGCAGCTGAAATCTGATGAAAGCTGGCATCCCGGAACATGCAATGCGGGGCCGGGATGCCAGCTTGGAAAGGGTATGGTATGAAACTATTAAAGGCCATCGATTTGGTGCTGGACAATCTGGAGAAATATGCCTGCGCACTGCTGCTGGCAGGCCTCACCGCGGTGACAATCACCAAAATCATCCTGAGAATCGCCAGCCTCCCCTCCAGCTGGACGGAGGAGCTGGCCCGATTGATGTTCGTGTGGTGCATCTATATCGGAACCGCCCACGCCGCCCGCTACGGAAAGCACCTGAAGGTGGACATACTCTCCACCTTTGTGAAGGACCGGGGAAACTATGTCTTCAGGCTGATTACCAACGTCAGCTCTATTTTGTTTTTTGTCGTGCTGTCCTACATCATGACCCTGGTCCTGCAATTTATGCTGGTCCGGCCCCAGCGCTCCGCGGCCATCGGCTATGACATGTTTTTCGCCTACCTGTCGGTGTTCGTGTGCGCCGTCCTCTCCTGCATCCGGTACATTGAGGACATTGTGAGAGCCACCGTGGAGTACAAAGAGAATCGACAAGCAAAGGAGGAGGTCTGAGCATGGCCAGCAACAGCGTAATCCTGATCATGTTCCTCATATTCGCGGTGTGCCTGCTCATCCAGGTGCCCATCGGATATTCCATCGGCTTTGCGTGCCTGTATTTCATGACCCAGTCCAACGCCATCACCCTCAATTCCTTCGGCTCCGCCATGTTTTCCTCGGTGGACTCCTTTCCCCTGATGGCCATTCCCCTGTTTGTGCTCACCGGGGCGCTCATGGAGGGCGGCGGCCTGGCCAGGCGGCTGATCAACTTTGTGGAGGCCTTCATCGGCCAGTTCACCGGCGGCCTGGCCATGGCGGGCATCATCACCTGCGCGTTCTTTGGCGCCATCTCCGGCTCCGCGCTGGCCACCGTGGCCGCCATCGGCTCCATCATTGTCCCCGTGATGGTGGAGGCGGGATACGACCAGAAGTGGGCCTGGGGCCTGATGTCCGCCGCCGGCTGCCTGGGCATCATCATTCCGCCCAGCATACCCATGGTGCTCTATGCCTCGTCCACCAACGTGTCCATTGGAACCCTGTTCATGGGCGGGTTTGGCCCGGGGCTGTTCCTGACGCTGGCGCTGTGCGCGGTCACCTACTTCATGTGCAAAAAGCGCGGCTACAAGGGGAACGGCGCCGCGTTTTCCCTCCGCAACGTGGCCAAACAGCTCAAGGACTCCATCTGGGCCCTGATTATCCCCGTCATCATTCTGGGCGGCATCTACGGCGGCTTCTGCACGCCCACCGAGGCCGCCGCGGTGGCGGTGGTGTACAGCGCTCTGGCGGGCAAATTCATCTACAAGGAGCTGACGGTGAAAAAGCTCCTCCAGGGCCTTCAGTCCACGGCCATCACCAACGCCACCATTCTGATCGTGGTGGCCACGGCCACCGTGTTCGGCCGGGTGCTCACCGTCTCCCAGATCCCCGCCAAAATCATTGAGCTGCTGTCCAATGTCACCGACAGCTACATCATTCTGCTCCTGCTGATCAACCTGCTCCTGCTGGTTGTGGGCTGCATCGTGGACACCACCGCCGCAATCATCATTCTGGCCCCCATGCTCTATCCGCTGGTCAGCGCCTACGGCGTCAACCTGATTCACTTTGGACTGATTATGGTTCTGAATCTGGCCATCGGCCTGTGCACACCGCCGGTGGGGGCAAACCTGTTTGTGGCCTCCGGCCTGAGCGGACTGCCCTTCAACCAGGTGTCAAAGCAGGTGCTGCCCTTCCTGCTGGTGATGCTGGCGGTGCTGATGGCCGTCACCTTTGTGCCCGGGATCACCCTTCTGCTCCCCAAGCTGCTGGGGCTTCCGCTGTAAGCCGCCTCGGCACAGCGCTTTGCGGCCAAGACTGCAAAAAATCCTCGGTGAGCGGCCCGCGACAGGCGGACTGCCTCACCGAGGATTTCTCATCCCCCTCAGTCCGGCAGACCGTGGGGGTACAGCTCCTTGTATTTCCGGATTTTCGCGTACAGCACGGTCCGGTGAATCCCCATCTCCTCCGCCGCCCTGGCCACGTTCCCGCCGCATAGGGCCAGCACCTGCTGGATATACCGGTACTCCCATTCCTGGGCCGCCTCCCGCAGGGGGCGCGGCCCGCCGCCGGCGGACGCGGGCTCCGGGGCGGGCTGCCGCTCCGGGACCGCCGGCTCCAGCATCTGGTCGGGTATAGCGAACTGAAAATAGGAATCGGGGTAGATTTCGGGCTTGCTGTCGCTTCGGCTGATGATAACCAGCCGCTCAATGACATTGCGCAGCTCCCGGATGTTGCCCGGCCAGGAGTAGTTGAGCAGCATCTGCTTCAGGTCGCCGGAAAAGGGCTTGTCTGTGCCATATTTGCGGTTGAACTCGTTGAGGAACTGCTCAGACAGGGCGAGTATATCCTCCCTGCGCTCCCGCAGCGGCGGAATGGAGATGGGGATGATGCTCAGGCGGTAGTAGAGGTCCAGCCGGAAGAGGTGCTCATCCACCATCTGCCGCAGGTTCCGGTTGGCGGCGGAGATGATGCGCACATCCACATGGGATTCCGTATTGCTGCCCAGCCGCCGGACCTCTCCGTCCTCCAGCACCCGCAGCAGCTTGGATTGAATATCCAGGGGGAGCTCCCCCACCTCGTCCAGGAACAGCGTTCCGCCGTTTGCCATCTCAAAGAGCCCGGCCTTGCCCTCCTTCAGCGCCCCAGTAAAGGCGCCCTTGGTGTAGCCAAAAAACTCCGATTCAAACAGATTCGGCGGGATGGCCGCGCAGTTGACCGGGATAAACACATTGCTGGAGCGGGGGCTGTTTTTGTGGATATAGCGGGCAATGACCTCCTTGCCCACGCCGGATTCCCCCAGCAGCAGGACGCTCCCGTCCGTTCCGGCCACTGCCCTGGCGACGGAATAGATCTCCTGCATGTGGGCGTTTTCCGAGGCGGCGGTGGTCTGGGCCGGTTCCACGTAACGGTTGATGAACTTCAGCGCGTCCAGGGCGATATTGCTGTCAGCCGCCGCACGTTCCCAGAATTCCCGCGTTGACTCCTCGTACCAGCTGTACGTCGCCGCAAAGGCGGGCTTTCCATCCTGGAAGTTCAGCGGGACGGAATGAATCAGCATCCCCTCCCCCCTGGAATTTCGAATGTAGGTATCCACAGGCTCGTGGGTGATCAGCGCGCGCATGCCGCCGCTGTCCTCAGCCAGGTTATTAATGAGAATATCCTGCATGGACATCTGGACTACCTCGTCCACCGTGTGGGCCATCATGTGCGCGCCAACGCCGTTGCAGTACAGCACATTGGCGTTTTGGTCAATGATAAAGATACTGCCGTTCATGTTGTCCAGCACGGTTTTGTACAGGCTCAGCCAGTCGATCTCGCTGTCCGGCGTCCTGGGCCCCTTGGGCAGCAGCTTTAGCATATCCTGCGGCCTCAATCCACGCACCTCCCCAATGGTCTGGGCTCAGCGCCGTTCCGCTTTTGCACAGAACCAGGGCTGAACCTGGAGTAATGTATCATTCTTCCATCTTTCTGAACCCATTATATTCTGATTCCGCCAAAAGTCAAGGTTCCCTTTCCGCCGCCGCATGGCTTTGTGGGGAAAACAATACACGCTGTACTCACAACGATACATATGGGCGGGAGCGCACCGGCCGTCCCCCTTCGCCAGCATGGACGCAGCCCCGCAGGGCCCGCCCAAATTGTCCAGATGGCACAAAAGCAGGAGGATGATTTTGGCGAAAACGCCGTTAAAGCGGCAGAGGTGCCGTTCCGGCCCCGCTTGGCACGGAATGTGCTCTTCATATAGGGCAGGTACCTGACCACCACAGCAAGTCAAAATCAAAAGGAGGCCGGATCATTATGAATTTCAAACTGACTGAGATGCAGGAGGCCGTCCGCTCCAGCGCGCGGACGTATGCCCAGAAGTACGTTCTGCCCCGGGTGGAGGAGATCGAACAGGCGGAGAGCTATCCGGAGGACCTGTTCCGGACGATGGCCGAGATGGGACTTCTGGGGATTCCCTACCCCGAGGCCCACGGCGGGCTGGAGGCCGGATACCTCTCCGCCGCCCTGGCCCTGGAGGAGATCGGCAGGGTCTCCGCCAGCGCGGCCACCCTGCTGTGCGTGTGCTATCTGGCGCTGGACGCGCTGCACCTCTACGGCAATGAGAAGCAGCTGGAACAGTACCTCGCCCCGGGCATCGCCGGTGAATACCGGGGGTCTTTCGCGTTCACGGAGCCCGGCACCGGGTCCGACCCCAAGCAGCTGACCACCATTGCCCGCAGGGTGGACGGCAAGTGGCGCCTCAGCGGCACAAAGCGCTTCATCTCCAACGCCTCCTACGAGGGCCCCATGGTGGTCTTCGCCCGGGAGGAGGGGACCGACACCTGTACAGGCTTCATCATCCAGAAGTTCTGCAAGGGCTACTCCCTCTCCACCCCCTGGGAGAAGGCCAGCCTCCACGGCAGCCACGTCTACGACGTATTCCTGGACGACGTGGAGGTGGGCGAGGAGGACGTGCTGGGCGAGCATGGTCAGGGCTTCGATATTCTCATTGCCACCACGGCCTACGGCAAGCTGGCGTTTTCCGCCGTCTTTGCGGGGACAATGGGCGGCTCCTACGACATGGCGGTGAAATACGCCCAGGAGAAGCTGCACCGGGGCAAGCCCATCGCCAAGTTCCCCACCATCCAATCCCGGATCGCCCAAATCGCGGCCCACGTGCTGGCGGCGAAAATGTGCCTGTATAAGGCGGCCTCCGACGCCGACGAGTACCGCGACGATATCCGAAAAATCCAGTGCAGCACGGCCTTGATCAAGGGGTACATCTCCGACCTGGCGGTGGAGACCAACGTGATGGCCCTGAACATCCACGGCGCCTATGGCGTGACGGACGAATACAAGGTGGAGCGCATGGTGCGGGACTCCCTGGTGGCGCCCAACATCGAGGGCTCCGCGGACATTCAGCGGCTGATTGCCGGCGGTTATATCCTGCGCAGCCAGGACAGCTATTTTGAGTGGTGAGCACAAAGCATCGATAAAAGGAGTGGGACATCATGGATTATCAGCAGATTCAGTATGAAGTCAAGGACAAAATCGCAACCATCCGCTTCAGCAGGCCGGACAGCATGAACTCCTATACGCCGCTCATGTGCGATGAGATCAATATGGCGCTGGACGCGGCGGACAACGACCCCGGGGTGCGCGCCGTCATTTTCACAGGCGGGCCGGGAACAAAGAAGCCCACCTTCTGCGCCGGCTTCGACCTCAACTACAGCGACAACCCGTTTTCCTACCTCACCGACTACTCCGTCTTTGAGGCGGAGGACACCGGCGGCATGAACACCATCCGCATCTGGGAGATGAAAAAGCCGGTCATCGCCGCCATCAACGGCTCCGCCGTGGGGGTCGGCCTGACCATCACCCTGCCCATGGACGTGAAGATCTGCTCTGAGAAGGCCAAAATGGGCTTCGTGTTTGCCCGCCGGGGCTTCGTGTGCGACGCGGCCTCCAGCTGGTTCCTGCCCAAAATCGTGGGCCCCTCCAAGGCGGTGGAGCTGTGCTGCACCGGCCGGATCTTCAGCGCTCAGGAGGCGCTGCAAATGGGCCTGGTGACCGAGGTGGTCCCCGAGGACAAGGTGTATGAGCGGGCGGTTGAGGTGGCCAAGGAGATGTATATCAACTGCTCCCCCATGTCTGTGGCCATGTGCCGCCAGCTGATCATGCAGGGCATGGGCGCGGCAACCCCCATGCTGTCCCACAAGCTGGAGTCCGTGTGCTACCACTATGTGGCCCAGTCCCCGGACGCGGAGGAGGGCGCCAAGGCCTTCCTGGAGAAGAGGGCGCCCGACTGGAAGACCGATCCGGTCGCCGATATGCCCAAGAGCTATCCCTGGTTTCCCAGGGAGGAATTCCCCCGCAATATCCAGCGGTGAGCGCAGACGGCCTGGGAGGCAAAAGCGTGGATGGGCACAGGTCCTCGAGATCTGTGCCCATCCGCGAATATGGAGCAGTTTAAGCATCAATACCGGCGATGGGAGGCAATTCAACGTATGAAACTTCATGAAGCAGTCATTGTCAGCGCGTGCAGAACCCCAATTGGGAAATTTCAGGGGCAGTTTGCCGCCGTTCCAGCCAGAGACCTGGCCATAACAGCGGCGGAGGAGGCCATCAGGCGGGCCGGAATTGCGGCAGAGGTCATTGACGAAATTGTGATGGGGCAGCTGTATACCGCCATGCAGGGCTCCCTGCCCGCCCGGCAGGTGGCCATGCGCGTCGGAATGGCCCCCCGGAGCAACGCGGTCAGCGTAAATCAAAACTGCGCTTCCGGAATGCGGGCGCTGGAAATCGCATGTCATAACATCCAGCTGGGAAAGACAGATGTGGGGCTGGTGGTGGGGGTGGAGAGCATGAGCAATATCCCCTACCTGCTGCCCAGAGCCCGCGGCGGAATGCGCATGGGCGACGGCGCGCTGGTGGACGGCATGCTCCATGACGGCCTGGCAGACGAGCTGGCCGGCGGGCACATGGGAACGACGGCGGACAACGTGGCAAAGCGGTATGGCATTACCCGGGAGGAATGCGACGCCCTGGCGGTCCAAAGCCACAAGCGCGCGTGCGCCGCCATCGACAACGGCAGATTCCGGGAGGAAATTGTCCCTGTGACGGTTCAAGGCAGAGGGGGGCCGCAGGTCGTTGACACCGACGAGCACCCGGTGCGGGGATGCAGCATGGAGGCGCTGTCCCAAATGAGACCGGGCTTCCGGCCCGACGGCGTCACCACGGCGGGCAACGCCTCCGGAATCAACGACGCGGCGGCGGCCGTCATCGTGATGAGCCGGGAGCGGGCGGCGGCGCTGGGCCTGGAGCCGCTGGTAAAGATGATACACATCTGCGGGGAGGGCGTGGAGCCAAGGTATATGGGTCTGGGCCCCGCCCGCGCCATCCCCAAATGCCTGAAGGCGGCGGGACTGCGCTTCGATGACATCGATTACTGGGAAATCAACGAGGCCTTTGCCGCCCAGTTCCTGGGCGTGGCCCGGATGCTGAAGGAGGAGCAGGGCATTGTCCTGCCCATGGACCGGGTGAATGTGAACGGCTCGGGCATCTCCCTGGGCCACCCGGTGGGCTGCACCGCCCTGCGCATCGTCGTGACCATGCTCTATGAGATGAGGCGCAGCGGCTTTCGCACCGGCGGCGCCTCGCTGTGCGTCGGAAGCGGCCCCTCCCTGTGCAGCCTGTGGACCAGAGATATCTGAGACCGTTCCGCCGGGAGACGCCCCCCGCCTTTTCCCGGGAATCAGAAGGGACCAGGCTCCGCCGCATGCGGCGGAGCCTGGTCCTTTGCAATCATCACTTCAAAATACAGGACTGCCTATTCCGGGAACTGAGAAGCTGTACCAATAGCCGAGTATGCAGACTTGCGAGGAAAAATTGCCGCCGACAAGGCAAAAAATCGCAGGAATACTTTGTGTATTTCAAGATTTTTTAACGCAGCCTGGCGGCTATTTGGGCCGCAAGGATGTGTGCTGGGGTCTATTGGTACAGCTTCTGAATGTGGGCGTAGTAGTCCTCCTGGATGATGAGCTTGGCGTAGTTCACCTTGGCGGCCACCAGGCGCTTGACCCGGCTGACGTAGTTCTCGTCCACCTCCACGCCCTCGTTGGGGGTAAATTCCCCGGTGGAGCACTCGTAGGTGCCCGCCGCCGTGATCCAGGCGTTGCCCTTGCCCTTATTGGCGAACACCACCAGGGGCATACAGTTGGAGTACTGGTCCGCCTGGTAGTTGGCGGCGAAGATGTCCCGCCCGGAGTAGAGCCGGGAGTCGTAGTCCAGCCCGAACAGGTTGCACAGGGTGGGCACGATGTCGATGGCGGAGCAGGGTGTGTCCACCTCAATGGGCTTCTCGATGGCCCCGGACCACATCAGCAGGGTGTTGCGGTAGCGGGAGGTGTCGTCGTCCGTGTCCTCAAAGCCCCGCAGCTCGTTGTAGTAGTCCGGGCCGCCGTCCTCCACCAGCATATAGGGGTAGTGGTCGCCGGTCATGACGATGAGGGTGTCGTCAGCGATGCCCGCCTCCTCCAGCTTGTCCACCAGATACTCCAGCGCCCGGTCCAGCTCCATATTGCAGGCGAGATAGGCCTGGGCGGGCTCGGACAGGTCGGGGTACTTGGCCTGCACCGCCTCCTGGTACTTGATGGCCATGTTGTGGCCGCTGAAGTTGTAGGGGCCGTGGGCGCTGATGGTCATATAGTAGGCGTGGAAGGGGGTCCCGTTGTCCACGCAGTCCTGGATATAGCTGTCCGCCGTGGCCTCCATCATCTCCAGGTCGGAGCGGGGCCAGCCGTTGTAGGGCAGCTCCAGCCCGCCGCCGTTGCAGCCCGCGTAGTCGTAGCCGAAGTTGGTGAGGTACTGGTCCCGCTTGTAGTAGTCGTACTCCCCGTTGTGCCAGGCGGGGACGCTGTAGCCCTCCGCGGCGAACAGGCGGGCCAGGGTGAGGGGCATGGACTTTTCAATGCTGGCCTGGGCGGCCAGGTTGCCGTACTCGCTTTTGACCCAGCTGGGGATGACCCCGGTGGTGACGGCGAACTCGCCGCCGCAGGTGGACTGGGTCCAGTCAGGCTGATAGAAGTTGTTCAGCACAAAGCCCTCATGGCTGAGCTTGTACAGGGTGGGGGTGAGCTCCTGGTCAATGGCGGGGGTGGCAAAGCCCTCGGCGGTGATGAGGATCAGGTTCTTGCCCTCAAACATGCCGGTGTACTGGTTCTTCTCCGAGGGGATGACATTGGCGAAATACTGGTGCATGTTTTTCAGCGTCTCGTCGGTCTCCGCCTCCGCCATCCCCTCAAAGTCGATGTCCAGGGTGTTGGGCCCGGTGGGGATGGGACGGCTGGAGGCGTCCGGGTCCGGGCTGCCGGAGGGCGGGGCGCTCTCCCCCTGGGCGGGGCCGACGGCGGGCGTGTCCACCGGGTCGTCGATGAAGTCGTCCAGGGCGGGCGCGGGGACGCCCACCACGGCGTACTCCAGCTCCAGCCGGATGGAGGTGAGCAGGCCGAAGTGGGGGATGGCGGTGTTGGCGGTGAACTCATAGGTATAGTAGCTGCTCACCGGCCCCAGGCTGGACAGCAGGTAGGCGGTGAGCTGGCAGGCCACCAGCACGGCGGTCAGGATGATGCGCACGGGGTTCTCGCTGCCCTCCTCGGGCACCACGCTGTACCGCAGCAGGATGAACAGCACCAGGGGGACGAAGGACAGCAGGATGAAGGGGATCATCCCCACCACCACCTGGACCACCGTGGAGCCGAAGCCCCCGGCCACGTCCCCGGCCATGCCGCCCATGAAGGTGACGCCGTAATAGAGGTTAAAGGTGGCCCGGCACCCCCGCTCCACGCAGAACAGCACCGCGCCCAGCCCCAGCAGCACGCCCCCGGCGATGCGGCCGGCGGTCTTCCAGGGCAGCAGGTCCAGGATGAGGGCGACCACCAGCCCGGCGGCGGTGGAGAACAGCACAATGCGCAGCAGGGCCAGGTCGAAGAAGGGGGTGCTCCGGTCAAAGGCCCGCAGCAGCAGCTCGTGGTAGAGCAGGGCGGCGGGGAAAAACAGGGCGTTGAGCAGCGGGATGTCCGCGCCCCGCCGGTTGCGGGACAGGCCGGTATAGCGGGAATAGCTCATCAACGGTCACTTCCTATGGTATATGGGCATAAAAGAGGGGAATTTCCACACTTTTATGCCGGCTCAAGATGCCATTTATCATACCATAGGAGGGAGAAAAATGCAACGTCTGCGCCAAAATTTAAGGAATCCTTCAAGGAGGCGGCCTCACAGCCCGGTCTGGAGCTGGGCCCCGGTGTAGTAGTGGGCCAGGATGTCCTGCCAGCCGCTGCCGGCCTTCGCCATGGCGTTGGCGCCGTACTGGCTCATGCCCACCCCGTGGCCGTATCCGGTGACGGAGAAGGTGAACACCCCGTCCTGCTCGCTCACGTCGAAGCAGGCGGAGCGCAGGGCAAAGAGGCTGCGGGCCGCGCCGCCGGACAGGGAGATCCCCCCCAGCTCCACCGACGCCACCCGGCCGGAGGCGGTGCGGGTGAGGTTTTGGAACCAGGCGGAGGGCTCCCCGGACAGGTCGGCGTCCAGCCCCGCCTCCCCCACCGCCTTTTTCACCTGCTCCGCCGTCAGGGTGACGGTGGAGCGGTAGTTGGGCACCTCCTCCCCCTCGGGGCTGTCCACCGACACCAGGTAGGGCAGGGCCCGCCCCCACACCGCCTGGGCGTCCTCGGTGGCCCCGGCGGCGGAGGAGAAAAACACCGCCTGGATGGGCGCGCCCTCGTAGGTGAGCACCTGGCCGTCGGTGTCCGCCACGGCGGCGGCGATTTTGGCCTGGTAGCCGGGGGCGGCGCCCTCCCCCCACCGCTGGGCGGCGTCCTGGGGGGAGAGGTAGGCCTGACAGCAGGAGGAGTCGGCGCAGATGTCCGCCCCGTCGGCCTGGTGGCTCTTGGCCTGCAGCTTCCACAGGCTGTAGGTCCGGGCGCACACCGCCTGGGCCCGGAGGGCCTCCGGCTCGAAGGCGGCGGGCATCTCCGCCGCCACCACCCCCCACAGGTAGTCCGCCATGGTCAGCTCCGCCACCTGCCCGTCCTGCCCCAGCAGGCGCAGGGTCTGCGCCCCGTCCCACTCCCCCGGGGTGAGGGTGGGGGTGGGCTGGACCGCCGGGGTGGGGCTGGCGGGCAGGGTGGGCACGCTGCGGGCCTCCTCCTCCCCGCCCCCCAGGGCGGCCAGAGGGAGCAGCAGCAGGACGATTCCAAGGGCCAGCCCGGTGAGGAAGGGGGCGCGCAGCGCCCGCCATGCGTCCAGATTTCGCAAGTCAAACACCTCGATTATTCAAAAACGGCCAGAATGAGTGGGAAAAATCCGGGGCTTTTCGGAGCTATCACAATAAATTTGCATTGACGCGGCCTCGAAATTGCGTTATAATAGTCTTTACAGTCATTGGAAGCTGCCACATTCGGATACGTCAAAGGAGGCGGGTTATCTTGGGCATGAACATCATCGACAACCTGATCGAGGCGCGCAGGAAGGCCGTGGAGCAGTACAGCGCTTCGGTGGACTTCATTCAAGGGATATGCGGAGAATTTGAGAAGTATACCCAGATCTCCCCCCGCTACTATGAAAAATACGATGTGAAGCGGGGCCTGCGCAACCAGGACGGGACCGGCGTTATGGCCGGAGTCACCCTCATCGGCAACGTGCGGGGCTACATCATGCAGGACGGCGAAAAGGTGCCCACCCCCGGCCAGCTGTTCTACCGGGGCATTGACGTGGAGGAGCTGATCCAGGGCTTCACCCAGGCGGGGCGGTTCGGCTATGAGGAGACGGCCTACCTGCTGATGTTCGGCGGCCTGCCCACGGCGGAGGAGCTGGAGCAGTTCCGGGGCATCCTGGCCTTTTTCCGGGAGCTGCCCCCCAACTTCACCGAGGACATGATTCTCACCGCCCCCAGCCACGACATCATGAACAAGCTGGCCCGGTCGGTGCTGGCGCTGTACTCCTACGACCCGGACCCGGACAACAACACCCTGCCCATGGAGATGGTCCAGGCCATCCGGCTCATCGCCCGGTTCCCGGTGGTGGTGGCCCACGCCTTCGCCGCCAAAAAGCACTACTTCGACCGGGACTCCCTGTACCTGCACCGGCCCCAGCCCGAGCTGTCCGTGGCGGAGAACTTCCTCTACTCCGTCCGGCACAACAACGCCTTCACCCAGGAGGAGGCCCGGCTGCTGGACCTGTGCCTGGTGCTCCACATGGAGCACGGCGGCGGCAATAACTCCGCCTTCGCCTGCCGGGTGCTGTCCTCCTCGGGCACGGACATCTATTCCGCCATCGCCGCGGCGGTGGGCTCCCTGAAGGGCCCCAAGCACGGCGGCGCCAACGCGCGGGTGATGCGCATGTTTGACGAGATCGAGGCCAACGTGAAGGACTGGAGGGACGACGACGAGGTCTCCGCCTACCTCACGCGGATTCTGAAAAAGGAGGCGGGGGACGGCTCGGGGCTCATCTACGGCATGGGCCACGCCATCTACACCGTCTCCGACCCCCGGGCCATCCTTCTCAAGCAGTTCGCCAAAAAGATGGCGGCGGACAAGGGGATGCTGGAGGAGTTCGAGCTGTTCGAGCGGGTGGAGCGGCTCACCCCCGACCTGTTCCACGCCGTCACCGGCCAGGAGAAGGCGATGTGCGCCAACGTGGACATGTACTCCGGCCTGGTGTACAAGATGATGGACATCCCCCCGGAGCTGTACACCCCGCTGTTCGCCATCGCCCGCATCGTGGGCTGGTGCGCCCACCGGGTGGAGGAGGTGTACAACCCCTATGGCCGGATCATCCGCCCGGCCTACAAGGCGGTCATGCCCAGGCGGTCCTTCATTCCCCTGGACCAGCGGGGGTGACGGGGCCCCTGGCCCGGAAAGCAGAAAAGGGCCCGTCCGGCGGCTGCCGGACGGGCCTGGATTCTCTTGACACCTTTCTCCGAATGTGATAGTATACTGGAACGGTATGAAAATCAAATAGCGCGGGGAACGCGGGGAGTAGTCCGGCCGGAGAACCGTCAGAGAGGGGCAGCCCAGGCTGAAAGCCGCCCCCGGGGAAGGCCAGGCGAAATGCGAGCGGGAGCGCGGGGGACATGGGAGCCCTCCGTCCGGCCACGTCACGGCCATGAGCGAGAAACGAGAGTGGAACCGCGGTGCTGCCGCCTCTCATGCCCGGGCAGGGCGTGGGGGGCGCTTTTCTTTTTGGACAAGGAGGACTGCTTCATGACCCGATTGGGGGAAACGCTGCGGGCCTATCAGGCCCGGGACCCGGCGGCCCGGAGCCGGCTGGAAATTTTCCTGCTGTATCCCGGCGTGCACGCCACCATTTACCACAGAATCGCCCATTTCCTGTACTGTCACCGGCTGAAATTCCTGGCCCGGTGCGTGTCCCAGTGGAGCCGCTGCTGGACGGGCATTGAGATCCACCCCGGCGCGAAGATCGGCCGCAGGCTGGTCATCGACCACGGCATGGGCATCGTCATCGGCGAGACCGCCGAGGTGGGGGACGACTGCCTGATCTACCACGGGGTCACCCTGGGGGGCACCGGCAAGGACCAGGGCAAGCGCCACCCCACCATCGGCAACAACGTGCTCATCTCCACCGGGGCCAAGGTGCTGGGCCCCTTCCGGGTGGGGGACAATTCCCGCATCGCCGCCAACGCGGTGGTGCTCAGCGAGGTGCCCGCCGACGCCACCGCCGTGGGCATCCCGGCCCAGATTGTGAAGATCGCGGGGCGGTCCACCCACTTTGCCGACGAGGTGGACCAGACCAGCGTAAAGAGCCCCAGCCTGGAGAAGCTGGCCGCCCTGTCTGACCGGGTGGAGGCGCTGGAGAAATTGTTGGACGAGAAATCTACTCGAGATATGCCGTAGGGGAGGGGCTTGCCCCTCCCCTACTATACCATCACAAGTTCCGGTCAAAGAATGAAACGGAGGACGATCACCATGTATCTCTACAATTCCGCCACCCACAAGAAGGAAGCGTTCAAAACCCGCATCCCCGGCCGGGTGGAGATGTACACCTGCGGCCCCACCGTCTACCACTTCGCCCACATCGGCAACCTGCGCTCCTACATCATGGAGGACGTGTTGGAGAAGTTTCTGCGGTACGAGGGCTATGAGGTGAACCGGGTGATGAACATCACCGACGTGGGCCACCTGGCCTCCGACGCGGACACCGGCGAGGACAAGATGCTCAAGGGGGCCAGGCGGGAGAACAAGTCGGTGATGGACATCGCCAAGTTCTACACCGACGCCTTCTTCGGCGACTGCGCCAGGCTGAACATCAAAACCCCCGAGGTGGTCCAGCCCGCCACGGGGCTCATCGACGAGTTCATCCGGGTGGTGTCCGCCCTCATCGAGAAGGGCTCCGCCTACGTGGCGGGGGGCAACGTGTACTTCGACACCTCCACCCTGGAGCGCTACTACGTGTTCAACGACCACGACGAGGACGACCTGGCGGTGGGCGTCCGGGAGGGGGTGGAGGAGGACCAGAACAAGCGCAACAAAAACGACTTCGTCCTCTGGTTCACCAAGTCCAAGTTCGAGGACCAGGCCTTGAAATGGGACTCCCCCTGGGGGGTGGGCTACCCCGGCTGGCACATCGAGTGCTCCTGCATCTCCATGAAGTTCAACGGGGAGTACCTGGACCTCCACTGCGGCGGGGTGGACAACGCCTTCCCCCACCACACCAACGAGATCGCCCAGTCGGAGGCCTATCTGGGCCACCCCTGGTGCCGGCAGTGGTTCCACGTCCACCACCTGAACACCAACTCGGGCAAGATGTCCAAGTCCAAGGGGGAATTCCTCACCGTCTCCCTGCTGGAGGAGAAGGGGTACGACCCCCTGGCCTACCGCTTCTTCTGCCTCCAGAGCCACTACCGCAAGGGGCTGGTGTTCTCCTGGGAGAACCTGGACAACGCGGCGGGGGCCTATAACAAGCTGATCAA
>ERZ808037.1033-NODE-1033-length-20695-cov-4.335290_pt1 | contig 20695 bp, 17 predicted proteins | sample MGYA00380190_ERZ808037 | MGnify/ENA primary metagenome ERZ808037 (study PRJEB31490, sample SAMN06133399) | mouse gut metagenome | isolation source: J9 | host: mice | place: China: Chengdu | collected 2015-05 ... | reverse complement strand
CTGATGCCCTCGTAGGAGGAAGACGGATAGCCATAATATACCCAGAGGAACGTACATATCTTCATCTCACTGCCCGGCGCCGCCAGCGTCCGCACACCTTCCGGCGTCACCACCACGATCTCGCCCGGTCCCAGCTCCCGCTCCGGCGCATAGCCCAGATTCAGATAGGCAAAACTCTCAAAAGAAATACAGCAGGCGTTCTCCTTCCGGCCAATGGTCACCGGCGTACGCCCGTATCTGTCCCGGGCCGCATAGATGCCCCTGGCTGTCATCAGCAGCATGGTCATGGAGCCTTCGATCAGCTCCTGTGCATAGCGGATGCCCTCGATCAGATTATCCCGCTGGTTGATCACCGCCGCCACCAGCTCCGTAGAATTGATGTCGCCGCCGCTCATCTCCATAAAATGTCCGTGCCCGCTCTGAAAAAGTTCCTCTATGATCTTGTCTTTATTATTGATCTTACCCACCGTCGTGATCGCGTAAGTGCCGTGGTGGGAACGGATGATCAACGGCTGCGGCTCATAATCGGAAATACAGCCGATGCCAAAGGTGCCGTGCATGGTATTGACATCCTTGTCAAACTTCGTCCGAAACGGAGCATTCTCGATGTTATGTATGGCTCTGTCAAAACCCTTTTTATCATCATATACAGCCATACCGGCCCTTCTCGTCCCCAGGTGAGAATGATAGTCCGTCCCGAAGAACAGGTCAAACACACAATCTTCCTTTGATGCCACTCCAAAAAATCCGCCCATAATGCGCCCCTCCATCAGCCTGTATCTGGTTTTTGTTGTACTGGTCTTGTATTGTTGTACTGGTTCTGTACTGTTTTTGTGCTGCTGTACTTATTATACGTTTTCAAAGTATAACCTGTCAAATACGGCATTTTATTTTCCGGTCTTTTTTTGCAGACTCTGTTGTTTTCCCGCTGCAATCCGGCCTCAAAACCGTCTCCTTAAGACGGCCCCACCGTCCGCCTTACTCTGCAGTCTGCTTCGACAGCACCTGCCTGCGCAGGGCCGGGACACTCTGCATAATGCCCAGCACCGCCAGATCCACCGCCATTACCACCACTACCAGCACACCGTTGAGCAGCATCGAGTAGACCCAGGGATCCACCATAGGCATTCCCAGAAAAGTTTCCGGCATGTACATGTACCAGAGCAGGCCGCCGGACAGCGTCAGCGATACCCAGCGCCCGAAGGAGCCCAGCAGCGTTCCCCACAGCCATCCAAGCTTCCTGCCGGCGCCGAAGCCGCACAGGAATACGAGCGTATAGGCCACTACATAGTCAAGCAGCATGGACTGCCAGGAGATCGCAATGCCACCTCCCAGAAAATACTGCAGCACGCCGTTGACAAAACAGCACAGCAGCGAGTATTTCGGCCCCCAGCGCAGGCAGTAGACAAGGATCGGCACCAGCGCCAGATCCACGGAACCGCCGAAGGGAAAGCGGAAGATCCGCAGATACCCCAATACCGTAGCCGCAGCGATCATGATTGCGCCCTCTGTCAGGGCGCGGACTTTGGTTGCTTTTTGTGTCATAGTCGTTTCCTCCAAATAAAAGTAAATTTGCCTTGCAAATTAACTTTAAAAGTACCGCGGTGTAAACAGCACAACGCGGTACGAAAAAAACGACAAGTATTCTATTTGTCGAATATTCTTCCTACGCCGGCATTACCCGGATCAGGTTCAAGGGACCGGAAGCGACATTACGCCTCTGCATCTCAGCCGGACTTGTGTCCAGCGCCCCTGCTATTCTATTACACTGCGATCTTCTTTCTTTATACTATATTTTCGCGCAGTTTGCAACATTTTTCTGCACAAAATCTCATTCTGAAAATGTCATTCTGGAAATCCCGTTCTCAAAATTCCATCCTTTCACAGATATCCGCCCAGGCCTCGTCATCAATCTCCTCGTCCCGGAAGAGCTTCCTCTTGTCCGCATCCGTGATCTTCCGGATCACGCGGCAGGGATTGCCTGCGGCGATGGACCAGTCCGGAATATCCTTCGTCACCACACTGCCGGCGCCGATCACCACATTGTCGCCGATATGCACGCCCGGGCAGATCACCGTGTTGCCGCCCAGCCAGACATTATCCCCGATGGTCACTTCCCTGCCGTACTCGTAGGCAGAATTCCGGGTGACAGGATGTACCGGATGCCCTGCCGTGTAGATGGCTACATTGGGCGCCATCTGGCAGTTATCACCGATCTTCACTTTCGCCACATCCAGAATCATACAGTTATAATTGGCAAAAAAGTTCCTGCCAACCTCAATATGGCTGCCGTAATCACAGTAAAAAGGCGGATTGATAAAAGCTCCCTCCGACTTTCCCAGAAGATCCTTCACCGCCTCTCCAAGGCCGTCAAAATCAGAGCGGTCCATAAAGTTCAACTTCTGCAGCTTCTTCCTGCACACCGCCTGTTCCTCAAAAATACTTTCGTCCGAAATATATGCCATCTGGGCATCTCTTCTCTCCACATGATTCATACTTATCATCCACCTTCCCGCATTGTCTTTTTGCTTTTTCCTTTAAGCGTTTACTATGATAATATGACAATTTTATTGCCGTTTCTACCAGAATATTATATAATACTATAACAATCTTCCAAATTAACCCCTTTGACAAACCACACGCAGCAAAAGGAAGGCAGCCACCCATGAAAACACCCGACAATGTATGCCCCTCCCGCCTCAATCCCGCGGACTATTCCGAAACGGTGGACTATAACCGCAAAGAATACCCTTTTTATATCCGCAGGGGGATTCTCTCCACCTATCCCAACTATGCCGCGGTCAGCCACTGGCATGAAGATCTGGAATTTATCCTCATCCTTTCCGGCCGTATGTCCTATAACGTCAACGGAAATACGGTGGAGCTTCCACCGGGCGGCGGCATCATGGTCAACAGCCGCCAGTTCCATCACGGCTATTCCCCGGACTATTCGGAATGCGAGTTTATCTGCTTTCTGCTGCATCCGCTGCTGCTGTGCATCAACGATTTTTTTGAAGATACCTATGTGCAGCCCGTCATCTCCAATACCGAACTTCCATATCAGCTGTTATCCAATGAGATTCCCTGGCAGAAACAGACGCTGGATCTTTTGCGCAGTCTGTATCAGCAATGCGATTGTTGCGGCTATCTGCTGGATGATGCCGCCCTGAAAGCCGCGCGGCAAAGCAGCGCCCCGGCCGGCGTCACCGGTCCGGACGATGTTATCCTGCAGATCCAGCCGCTGCTCCTTGCTCTGTGGCTGCCCCTCTATCAGAATCTTCCGAAGCAGACAGGCCAGCCGGCCAAATCCAACAGACAGCTGTCTACCGTAAAACAGATGGTCACTTTTATCCGCACTCATTATAAGGAAACTTTGTCCCTTGCCCAGATCGCGGATGCCGGAAACGTCTGCAAAAGCAGCTGTTCTGCCCTATTCCAAAAATATCTCTCCCGGACACCCGTCACCTATCTGACGGAATACCGCCTGAGCAGGGCACTGGAACTGCTCCTTCACACGGATATGTCGATCACCGAGATCGGTTATGAAGTGGGCTTTCACAGCGCAGGCTATTTTGCAGAAACCTTCAGAAAGTATTACCAGTGTTCCCCGACCGAATACGCAAGAAGGCACAGACAGCCCTGAATACCGGCCCGCCTGTGCCTTATCACCGTTATCCGCAGTCCGACTCCTCCGCGTCGAACAGCTTCCCGGTGGCAAAGGGACTGCCCACATCACATCTTCCGTGGTGATAGGCCTTCTTGACGGCTCCGTCCGCCACTTCCTCCGACGTCTCCACCTTAATGCGGCTCACGCCGCCCTGCGCCATATTGTCCAACATTCTGATCACGTCATCTACTTCGCTCATATTTTATATGCCTCCTTTCTCATTCTTTCGCGCAACGCCTGGTTTTCTCTCCCTATTCACATGCCGCCAGCGCTGCCCGGATCTGTTCCAGCCGCTCATCACTTATCATGCCCTTAAACATATCCGCGTATCCCGCCACGGAACGTCCCATATACTCTTCCGCGATGCCCGGCAGGTCAAGCAGCCCCGAAAGCCGCTGCACCACTTCCGGTTCCGCTTTCAGCTTCCACATCGGCGTGTCCAGATCATAAGTCTTTCGCAGCGGCTCCGTCAACCGGTAAGACACCGTATAGGTTCCGGCCTGCAGATGACATACGCCGTCCTGTACATCCGCAAACATCGGATTCTCCTTATCCGCATAGACTTCCTGCGGCGCCAGCGGCAGGTGCAGAAATGCACTGCAGTGAAAGGGAACCGTTACCGACACCGTCACATGCTCTCTGTCCGCCAGTTCCCAGCTGCAGGCATAGACACCGGCAGCAGAGTCATAGGAAGCCTCCATGCTGCGCACTCTCCAGTTGAGCACCGGCGCAAATCTTGCCTGGCGGAAGCCCGGCGCCTCATCCACACTGTCAATACCGGCAGCATGGCGGAACATCCATTCCAGCACGGAACCATAAGAATAATGATTCATACTGTTCATGCTGATTCCGGAAATGGTGCCGTCCGCCAGCAGGCTGTTCCACCGCTCCCACACCGTAGTCGCGCCCAGCTTCACCTCATACAGCCAGCCCGGATATTCTTCATTCAATAACAAATGATATGCCAGCTCGTCCATGCCGTGGTCCGACAGGATATTGCTCATCAGCGGCGTTCCCACAAAGCCCGTCCGCAGCTTGCCGTGGCTGAACTGGAACAGCTGCAGAAGCTGTTTCTTCGCCAACTCCTCATTTTCTGTCAAATGATATTTCAAGGTCAGCAGCAATGCCGTCTGGGTCTTGATACAGCACCTGCCGGTGGCGCTGTAGTATTCCTTTTTCACAACTGCGAACTGTTCCCCGGACAGCCTGTGATACCGCTCTTCTTCCTCTCTGTATCCAAGCACCCCTGCCGCCTTCGCCACCAGTCCGGCGCTCACCGCATAGTAGAGATTGGCGATAAAGCCCTCGTCCGTGGCACCCAGCACCTGCTCCGAACCGCCCTCCGGATGGTCCAGCGCCAGCCAGTCGCCGAAGTGGAACACCTCCCGCCAGCCGTGGTTGTCCCCGTCCACTCTGCTGACATAGTCCACCCAGCTTCTCATACTCTCAAACTGCTCCTCCAGAATGCTTTTATCTCCGAAGAACAGATACAGATTCCAGGGAATGATGCAGGCCGCGTCGCCCCACACGCAGGCAGAATCCTCCACCCCGCAGGAAGGCACCACATGCGGCACTCCGCCATCCAGGGCACGCTGCTCCTGCCCCATATCATACAGATACTTCGCGTAGAAGGCGTAAGGATCCGTCAGATACATGGCCGTCGGCGAGAATACCTGGGCATCTCCCGTCCATCCCATACGCTCGTCCCGCTGCGGACAGTCGGTGGGCACATCCACGAAATTATCCTTAAGCCCCCAGCGCACATTTTCAATAAAACGGTTGAGCAGCGCATTCCCTGTTTTCATAAAACCGGTCTCCTGAAAATCACTGTAAAGCGCAAGCCCTTTGAAATCTTCCTTTTTCAGATCCGGAATGCCCTCAATCTTCACATACCGATACCCATAGAATGTAAAATGAGGGACGATCACCTGCTCACTGCCGTCCGCTATGTAGATGTATTCCGACTTCGCCGTCCGCAGATTTTCATTGTAAAAATTGCCGCCCTGCAGGATCTCACCTGTCTGGACATGGATCTTCGTCCCTGCCGGCTGCTGTACCCGCAGCGCAAATAATCCGGTGATCTCCTGCCCCAGATCGAGAACCATCTCTCCCGCAGGCGTATGGAGCAGCTCCACCGGCTCGAAAATCTCATGCACCGTCACCGGCAGACTCATCCGCTCCGTCAGCACGCCCTTCGGCGGTTCGCAAAGCTGCGCCTGACAGGGTTCCATCTCCGCCAGCGTATCGTCCCGCAGCTCCCCGTCATAGAGATTGGAAAAGGCGATCTTACTGCGCCGCACGCGCCAGCTCTCGTCCGTTCCGATAACCGCCTCGGAACCGTCCTCGTAAACAATACGCAATTCCGCGATCAGCTTCCAGTCATTGCCGTAAAATCCCACATCCTCCAACGCCGAAAACCCGAATCTCGCCTTATACCAGCCGTTGCCCAGAAGAACCGACAGCCGCCCGGATGACTGCAAAAGATTCGTTACATCATAAGTCTGGTACTGCACCCATTCATTGTAATCATTGCTGTAGGGCGTAAGATATTCCTCCCCGATCCGCTGCGGGCTGCCCGCCGCATCCCCCTGCTCCGCCTGATAAAAGGCTTCATACAGCCCCAGGCCGCAGATATAGAGTCTGGCCCTTTTTACCGGCCTGTCCACCTGCACATCCTTCTCGAAAAAGGGATGCCGCTTCTCCGTACTGTCACAGGTGATCCACTTACCACTCCAGGCTTCCTGCAGTTTGGCCGTCTCAAACCACTGCACTGCGCCCGCAGCCTCTTCTCCCGCTTCACTGCGCACCGTCACCGTCCAATAATAGCGGGTGTATGGTTTTAATGTCAGCGCTGCCGGATACGCCAGACTGTCCGCAGCCGCATCAAACCCCGAGTCAAACAAAATCTCCCCCATCTCTTCATCCGCCGCAACCTGCAGCCTGGCCGCCGCCTGTCTCCTGCCTTCCGCTTCCTTCACCTTCCAGGAAAAAACGGTGCGCGGCATCCGAAACCCCAGCGGGTTGGTCAGATGGTTTACCTTCATGTCATAGATCTGCATATGATACCCCTCCAGTTTTCTACTACATTTTATATAGATCCTGTGCCTGTCTGTTAACGAACTGTTGTCTTTTTTATTGTAACAAACTTTCATCCCAATGAACATCCATAAATTGCGCCAAGGCGTATGCCCTGCTCATGGAACGTTGCAGTTCACGTCCTGACCGGCCGCAGACTGCAGCGCGTCAAAAAATATGATAACATCGAAAAAGAACCTGGTTACCAGCGCAACCTCTTAAAAGCAAAACCGGAATCATTTGGTTCAGAGATCTCTTTCGGCACCATTTTGCAGATTATACATATTCTATAGTAACCCTCAGCCAAAACAGGACTGCTATTATGAAATTCTATCCCAGCGCATATGCAAAGATCACCGGAAATACCGATCATCCTGCCCTGCGTGGAACCGCTTATTTCTATCCGGTTCCGTCAGGCGGTGTCCTGATCGAAACGGAGATCTTTCACCTGCCTTACGAAGATGCCGCACCCTACAGTCAATTCTACGCCATGCACATTCACGAAACGGGCGACTGTTCTCTTCCCTTTGATAAGACCGGCCCGCACTACAACCCCGGCGGACTGCCCCATCCGCAGCATGCCGGCGACCTGCCCCCGCTTCTCGGTAACAGAGGCTACGCCTACGGCGCCTTTTATACCGACCGCTTTGAACTGCCGGAGATCATCGGCCGAGCTTTGATCATCCACAGCGCAGCCGACGACTTCACCACACAGCCTTCCGGAAACGCCGGCGACAAGATCGGCTGCGGCGTCATTACCGAAAACTATGAAACACCAGGCTGGTTTCCTTCTGTATAAAATCTCGTAAAAAAAGCCTTCAGCATACCGCCAAAGGCTTTTTTATCTTGTTATGTATTCCTATTCTGTCCAGTTTCTTCTCAGTTTCACAAATCCGGCGATCGCACCGACGATAACACCGGCGCCCGCCACTGAGATGACAAGCGTCCAGAGGATTCCACTAAGTCCCGATTTCTTCCTGGCGAGATCAGCGTCTGTGATCTCCTGCATACCGGCCGCACCAACCGGCGGTGCCGCCACCTGCTCGCTGTTCTCCGTAGACGTTGTGATCTCTTCCGAGATACCTGCATCCTGTCCGGCCGAAGAGGCGTCAGTTCCCGCGCCTCCACCTGTTCCGGTGCTTCCATTTCCCTGGCCGGAAGATGAAGCAGCGTTATCTGCCGATGCTGTGGGCGCCTGCTCCTGCGGCGCTGCCGCCTGCGTGTTACCCGATCCTGCATTTGTCCCGGAACCGGCCTTACTGCTGTTATTATTGCTGCTGTTACTATTGCTGCCGCTGTTATTATTATTGTTATTACTGTTATTGTTGTTATTGCTGTTGCTGTTATTGCTGCCGGCATTTCCCGACTGTCCGCTGCCGGACGATCCATTGTTCTGCGCCGGATTCGTATTCTGCTGCTGTGTTCCTGTCGTATCCGCACCTGTAGACGGCTTCGTCTGTGATGACGGCGTATTCGTCGTTGACTCCTGCTTCGGGTTATCTTTTGTAAAAGTCACGTCCAGGACATTATTTCTGCTGGGCAGGTCCTCAGCCTTAATGGTAAGATTCATGGATTTGCTGTTTGTTATCCGATAATCTCCCTTGTCTTCCTTTGTCTTCTCATCCTTTTTATCATACATGTATACTCTGCTTATGGAATAACCGTCCTTTGCCTTGATCGAGATCGTCTTAGAGTCACCCGGCTTGCTGAGCTCACAGATCATATCCCCTTTCTCTCCCACGATTTCTACTTCTCCACCTGCAGAATTCAAGACAGACAGTTTCTGGATTTCCGGTGACACCTCTCCCGTATTCTCCAGCGCAACCGTAGCAAACGGACTGAAAGAATCACAAGTGATCATCAAGCCATAAGCCATCACAACGCAACTGATCTCCTCTGCAACCAGTTTGCCATCTGCCCCTTTCTTAAAATGATAAGCCTTATACGTCACCCCTTCATTCTCCGGGCCGAATCCTTCCGGGAAACCTACCAGCAATCTGACGCTGTTTCCTGTACGAATGACATTATGATTACAATGTGTCAGACGCAGTTCATATGTAGCACTGCCTGCTATTGTTGTACCACTTCCCAGATCCTTCTCAATCTGATCCAGCATCTGCTCCGCCTGTCCAGCTGATGATATATTTGAAAACTCCAGCTGCGGTTTCGAAGCCACAAGTTTGATCCGATCCACCACATCAACAAGCTTCTTTCCGTCACTGGTCTGCCAGCCGTTATAAGAAAGGTCGCCCGGCTCCAGCAGTACCGCCTTCGCCCCTAACGTGAGATCGATTCCCTGCGGCCAATAGGAACAGATGGCAATTCTTTTCTTCGCATAATAGGTAAAACTGTCCGGCGCCTTCTCGCTTCCTACGCCAATAACCCCCGTGATCTGGAAGGTATAGCCGGCATAGTTGTCTGCCAGCATCTGACTGGGCGTAAAATCAAATTCTACCGTCCGGTCGCCGACAAATTTAAAATTCTCGATCTTACTATTCTCTGCTCCGCTCCAGCCGTCACTTACCGTAAGCTCATAACCTGCCTCCTGCCCCTCGAGCACTTTCAGCGACTCATTGAATTCCGCCTTCACATGATAGGTTTTGCCGCAGGTGATGTAACCCGTATTGCCGGGCGTGATTTTCTTCGCAAAAGGAGAAGGTACAAAATTCCCTTTAGGATTTTCCAGTTTTCCGGTGGAAACGATGAAATCTTCTTCTGTTCCCTGGAAATTCCAGTTTTTCTCCAAATCTTCCACCGTCAGGTTATCTCCGTACAGCGGGCCTGCCGGCGCCTTTTTTGTAATGGCAAACTCAATATACTTACTGTTTCCGTTGGCGATGACCAACGCGTCCTTAAGCTGCGGCATGGCAAAAGGTTTCGGGTCCGAATACCCCCAGTTCCCGACTACATACTGACCGGTGCCCGGCATATACTGATAAAATCGCGTGAGGATATATACCTGCTCTTTATCGACGGCTTCCTGATATCCCATGCCTTTGTAGCTGACCTTAAAGACACCCGTCTCCGTCTCAAACTCCGTTCCGTCCCGATACTCAACGCGCAGCCCTTTATCTTCGAAAATCTTCTTATACTCTCCGCTGTCCTCAGTGCCATCATCCGTATCTCCTTCATCCGGCGACTCTTCCCCGCCCCCGGAACTGCTGTCCGTAAGCTGCGGATAGGTAAAGGAAAAACCTGCTCCCGACATGACACCGTTCGGATTGTGGTTCTGCCCCATCACTTTTTTGTCCGCAAGAAGATATCTGGTACTGTCCGTACCGCCTTTCATGCCGTCGTTGGCCGTAGCGTCCAGACCGTACCACTTACCGTCTATCTGTACATAATTCCACATATGCAGATTATCACTGCCGTCCGGCGCCCGGTAGCTCCCCTGTACGAGTACACTTTTGATGCCCAGAGTATCCAGAACCGTCTTCACTGCCCTGGCATACCCCTCACAAAGACTCTTTCCCTCCACGAGAGCGCCATAGGATGTACGGACATACTCATTATCACCCGTAGCAGCTGTATACACCGTATTATCTATGATCGCGTTGTTTACATAAATCACCTGTTCTTCGACCGAACTCGACTGGCTCCTCGCGCCCTGCACGATCTCATTGATCCTGCTCTCATGTGCTTTGATCGCATCCTCTACCGCGCTCTGACTGGTAAAGCCCTGTGTAAAATAAGTGTCCGCCCTGCCGGTTCCGAGAGAGGCCCCATACACCATCGCGTCATTGTCAGACACACTTGCATTCGTCACCTGCTTCTCCGTCACACTGATGGACAGACTGGAAAAATCCACATAGAAAATATCCGGATAGTCCGCATAAAAGGCATCCCGCGCCGCACCGAATACACTCAAAATGGTTTTCTCATTGTAGGCCGCCAGCTGCTCGCTGGTAATATGACCGTTTGCCACAAGATCATACTCCTGTTCTCCGGTCTTGAAGATGTCCTTCTCATACATCTTATACATGGCATCGTAGATGCCCTTTGCATCAGCATTCAGCTGATTGTAATAATACCGCTCGTTATTTTTGTTCTCCGCTTTTACGCTGCTTCCGACTCCTGTCAGGCCAAGCGGCAGCGCAAGCAGAACAGCCAGTGCGGCAGCCAGTAATCTCTTTCGTCTCATAGTTTCTACCTCTTCTGTTTTCCGGGCGCCGCTGTCCTTCCTCACCAGTCAGCTGCCCTGTTCTGGTAAAAATTTTAGCGGTTTTAAGAGGGGTTGTCAAGGGTTTACATAACACAATTTTCTGTTCCTTTTCATGACACAGAATTCTCATTTCATGGCTTCCCTCTGTCGCCGCCGTAAAATCATGACGAAAAAGAGCATAACAGCAGTTTGACAACAACCAGCAACAGAAATGGAGGAACAGCTCATGAGCATGACATACGCTGCCGCTATCAACCGCCAGACACCCCGCACTGACGCGTCCACCGAAAAAACCGCCGGCAATTCTGCCAAAACATCCGGCTCCACAGACAGCTTCAAGAATCATGTACTGGAAAGTGTGGTTGACGAATACAAGAGGAAGCATCCCGATCACGCCCATCATGTGGATCAGCAGTTACGGGCCGGCAGAGCCGTGCGGGACAAGAACAGTGCAAATATCTCCACCGAAAATATGACCATGGCAGAATACCAGGCCTGGTTCTATGCCCTGTTAGATACGATCCCCTATGATCCTACAAGAGTCAACGATACGACCACCATATCCATCTCCGATAAAGGCTGGGAACAGATGCGAAAAGATCCCGACTATGAAGCATGGATCCTGGGATATTTTGTGGAAGACAGATCTGTCCGCAATCCCTTCTTCGGCTGGGGCAACAATGAGGGCTGCATCATATTCGAGCGTTTTGGCGCTTCCATAGAAGAACACCGCGGAGACGGCTTCAGCAAAGCGGCGCTGAAAGGCAGCAAACCGGATGATGACGATGACGACGAAGAAGACTGGTGGATCAAACGCCATAAAAGAATGAAGAAGCTGCTGAAAGAGCAGGTAGAACGCGATATGAAAAGAGATGCCGCCAGGCGCTCCGCTTTACAGGAGGAATTCACACGGCAGCATTATATCAGCAGCAGACGCCAGCACAGCTTCCTCACCGCCGGAATTCCCAACGCCCCCGGCGACCCGCTCCCGCAAAATCCTGCCTCCTCCATGACGGCAGCTCTGGCCTATGACAGCATTCTGAATCTGTTTGGCAGTGGTATGGGGGATGTATAAGGTATAAGGTATATGGTATGTGATATGTGATATATGGTATGTGGACAGGAATCAGACCGGAGCTGTCGCTGAAATCCATGTAGAACTGCTGCCCGCGGCCGTTGCAAGCGGTATTTCTCACAGGACTCTCTTTGGCAGTCCTGCCCACGATATTGCTCTGCTTTTTTGAACATTTGACCACTGTCACCATCCGTCTGTCGCTTCCCCTGACAACCAGAATGAACCCGAATGGAACCCCAAATTACCGGCATTACCGCATAAGCGCCGCAAGGTACTGCAGCAGCTGTACGATGGGGAAATGCCGGGACACAGCAGTCTTCCCAATACTTTTGAGTAAATTTACAATCCACTGACCGAAAACGAAACCTATAACCTCATAATCAAGGCACTGTAACGGTATTAAAATGTTGTCTACAACCGTCTACAGAATTGCAGGCACATAAAAAGAACGGAAACGCTGTATTTATCAACGTTTCCGCTTCATTAAGAAGAGCGCGAGACGGGACTCGAAAAATATCGCCAGTCTGAAAGCCGCATAAAATCAAGAATGGAAAAGGTACGTTACCCTGTGTGATTCAACTTTGATTCAACACTTTTGACAGACTAAGCCGCTTTAGAATAATCAATGACAGCGATTTCCTGCATAAGCTGTTTCGCCATATTTACAAGAGATTCAACTTGTTGTGCTACCTCATCTGAATAATACTTTTCACCACATTGCTCACACTCTTCGCAAGGCACATTCTTAATGATGATAATACAATTTTTATAATTTACGACATGCGTTGTCAAGGATGAGATCGTGGTCTTACACTTACAATACATACACATAATCATTACCTCTTTCTTGTTTTCAAATCCTCTTCAAATTTATCAGTGTTCGGAAAATAAGCTGTTACAAAAAATAAATTGCTATTATCTATCCGACAACAATGTGCAATATTTTATCGTCTTCTGTACGTCCGAAAATGAGACAGCTGGGGTGAGGGTAATCGTCTGGATAGTCCTCAATGACCTCTCCTGTTTGCAGGCAGGATTTCACATCCGCGATACTGATGTCTCTTTCCTGCATACGCTCTAACAATGCTTTACCTATTTTATATTGGATGAACTCTTTAATGGTTCTCGAAGCTATTCTATGTCCACAATCATTTTCTTTCTTTTTTAACGTTTACAAATATTATACACTATACCAATACAAAATAAAATACAGTAACTATACGGCTTTCAGCCTTTCTTGCAGCATTGCCCTGAATAATCTGGGCTCAAATGTTTTCTTTGCACAATTTCTTCATAAGCAAAATAAAAGATTCAGGCTCATATATCACTTGCCCATATCCCTTATTCTACACTCTGGCTCCAAATCTTCTTGATATCTCCTCTGACACTTCCAACAGATAGCCCAGCTTCTGCTCGATGTTATCCCAATTCATACGTGTCGTCGGGCCACTGACACTCAGCCCTGCTATAATTTTTCCTGAATAATCTTTAATCGGTACCGCCACACAGCGCATTCCGATCTCACATTCTTCGTCGTCCAGTGCATACCCCTTCTCGCGAATCTCCATCAGCTGTTCTTTTATTTGCTCCACCGTACAAAGAGTACGTTCCGTATATTTTCTGAAACCCTTCTTCCTATATAATGACATAATCTGTTCTTCCGAATAATTCAGCAGAAACAATTTACCCACGCCAGTACAATGAAGAGGTGCACCTTTACCGATTCTCTGCGTGGTACAAAGAGCCTGCCAGGCACATTGTACCACTTCCAGATAAACGACAGCCATATCCTCCTCCACAGAGAAATTCACCGTTTCTCCAAAATATTGAGAAACATCCTTCATATAAGGAAGACAAATATTTCGGATATCTGTATGTACCTTAATATTATCCGCAATTCCACATAGTTTGAACGTCAGAGAATATCGGCCGGTATCTCCGTCCTGCACAACATAGCCTCTCTTTTCCAATGTCATCAAAAACCGTAATACCGTACTGGTATTCATAGACGCCTGCCAGGCAAGTTCCTGCAATCTGACCGGCTCTGGCTGAACAGAAAGAATCTCCAACAGGGTCAACAGTTTATCCGATGACTGGTTTGGCGCCGTCAATTTATGTTCCTGCTTGATATTCGCCAACTGATTCACCTCCAGGACTCTGATTAAGAAAGAATCGGTATGACTTGTAAATCCTCCAAATCTCTTCGGATTCTATCTATATCACCTGACATCAGCACAAGATCTGCACCACGTATATTGCTTTCCAGATGATCAGGTTTTCTGGCACCACAAAGCACATTAATTTTCCCCTGCTCCAACAGCCAGGCAATCGCAAGCTGCTCTAAACCACATCTGTATTTTTCATAAAGATCCTGCCAGCCATCCAACATGGAACGTAATCTTACACGATTCTCCTTCTTTTCCCATATTTTACCTGCAAAGCGCCTTTCATGCAAGTATTCCTTGTTATTCCGAAACTTTTCTGTTAAAAGTCCCTGTTCCAGCGGTGAATACGCCTGCAACACTATTTCTTTCTCCCGGCATATTCCCAATAACTTTTCTTCCGGTCTGCGATCCAGCAGACTATATTTTTCCTGCAATATCTCTACATCTCCATATTGAAGATATTCCTCCAGAAGTTCCGCTGTCATATTGGAAGCACCGATAGCACGTATTTTCCCTTCTTTTTTCATGCGTCCCAGTTCTTCCAACGTCTCTTGTACCGGTACGTTGTAAGGCTCCGGTACGGGCCAGTGTGTGTAATAAATATCGATATAATCTGTATGTAGTCTTCTCAAACTGTTCTCCAGATCCCGTCGGATCGCAACTGCCGAAAGATTCCTTACAATTCGATGTCCATCCCTCTCTACATGAAGAGATCCTTCTGCCCCAACCTCCCAGTTTAGCCCACATTTCGTAGACAGGGTTACCTTATCCCTTATTCCGATTAAAGCCTTGCCAAGAATCTCTTCACTTCTTCCCATCCCATAGGCCGGTGCAGTATCAATCTGCACCATTCCAAGCTCCACAGCACAATGTACCGTCCTGACAGCCTGTTTCTCATCCGTTTCTCCCCAGATCGCATCACCGCCAAAAGACCAGGTTCCCAGAGAAAGGGACGGAATCTGTAACCCGCTGTTACGCAATTTTAACTGCTTCAATTCTGTTTCCTCCCGTCATTTTCCTATTCTTTCACTCCGCTTAACATAACACTTTTCACGATATATTTCTGCAGAAAAACATAGATGATCATCAGCGGAATCGCGCCAAGAACAGATACCGCAAGTCTTGGCCCCAGATATTTTGCCGTTTCTGAGGCGTTAAACATAGCCAGTCCTACAGAAATTACCTGTTTCTGCGGTTTGGACACTACTACCAGCGGCCACAGGAAATTATTCCATTGGTTTACTACCTGAAAGATCACCAGCGTCGCAATGACCGGCCCGCAAAGTGGCAGAATAATAGAGATGAAAATATGCCATTCTCCCGCCCCATCCATTGCCGCAGACTCCCTTAAAGAATCCGGAATGCCATCGATAAACTGTCTGGCCAGAAAGATTCCATACGCCCACGCAAAAGAACCCAGAATTAATGGCCACCATGTATCCAGCATATTCCAGTCGCGGTACTGCAGAAACAGCGGAATCATCCTCACTTCAAAAGGAATCATCATGACCGCCAGAACAAAGAGAAATAAAATTCCCTTTACCGGAAACCTTCCCTTGGAAAATGCATAGCCACAGGTCATTGCTGTAAAAACAGAAATGCCCGTATTGATAATCGTCAACAGAATCGTATTCAGATAATATCTGGCAATCGGTATCGCTTCCAGCGCATATTGATAATTAAATGTAGAAAATTCGGCCGGAATCATACGCGGCGGATTCGGCACCACATCAATAGTCGTTGCATCAAAACTCATCGATATTGCCCACAAGATAGGAATAAGCACGATAAACAACAATGCAGCGAGCACAAGTATTATAAGTATCTGCCCTGTCCTTTTCTTCTTTTTCATATGCCTCTCCTCTAAATCGTCTTTGTCACTTTCAAGTTAATGGAGGTAACCGTAAATACGATCAAGAACAAGATCACGGCACCCGCACATGCCATCCCATAGCTTGGATTCTCAAAACTGTACTGATAGATATACATTAATATTGACTGCAGAGATCCCGCGGGCTTCCCTGAAGAAGAGTTGCCCGACAGGATATACAGATCCGTAAAACGACTGAAACCATTGATGATTCCTGTAATAAATAAAAAGATAAAACTGTTGCGCATCAACGGAATTGTAATATACCTCCATCTGTGAAGACTGCTTGCGCCATCCATCATAGCTGCCTCATACAGTTCCGATGGAATGGCCTGTAAACCGGCCAGACAGATCAACATATTATAACCAAGTGTTGTCCATACCTGAATGATGCTTGCTCCTACTTTTGTCAAAGAAGGATCCGAAAGCCACCCAATTTCTATTTTTCTTCCCAGAAGATTTGACAGCACCAGATTGATCAGTCCATTGTCTACCTGCAAAATGTACTGAAATATCAAGACGATACATACACCGGTAATGATATTTGGCATATAAAAACCCAACCTGAACACAGTCTGTGCCTTCGTATTCTTCACTCCGTTGATCCCGCACGCAAGCACAAATCCAAATGGAACTGCCAATAAAGCCATCAAAGAAAGTACTATGGTATTCCCTATCGATTTCCGAAAACCGCTGCTGCTCAGCAATACCTTATAATTCAAAACCCCTACACTGCGCTGTATTTCCCCAATAACACTTACCTCATGAAAGCTGAAGTTGACTGCCTTCATTGTCGGAATATAAGTCAACACTAAAAGACACAGAAAAGTGGGCAGCAGAAAGGTAAACCACACCAGTTCCTTTTTTCTCTTCCGAAAAGACGTTTTCTTTTGTTGAAATCGGGTCGCTTTCTTCATTTAAAATCCTCCCTTTCTCTCACTCCATCCTCCTACTTATAGGAAGCACTTTGTTCCTCCAAAGCTGCCTGAATACTATCTGCCGCCTCTTCTGGTGTCATATCTCCCGCAAACATCGCCGATAAGCCATTGGCTAAGATCGCATTAGAGCTTCCCAGGAATGCATCGTTATAATCACTTGCAAAAATAGTAAAGTTATCCGGTGTAGCCGCTAATGTATTAAAGAACATGTCCGCAAAAGGAATATCCCCAGACGCCAGCCGCTCAATCGCTTCCTTATTGTTTGGAATCTTTCCGCTTTCCCAGCACCAGTCAGCAATGTCCTGATTCGTCGCCATCCATTTAATAAACTCCCAGCACTCGTCTTTATGCTGTGCATTCTTTGCAATAGCCATATTCCAGTCACCAGTAAAATTAGCCCATCCGTCTGTCGTCTCTAAAACTGGTGAGTAAGCATATCCGTAGCGGTCTGTTAAGCCAAGGCTCTCTGTCTTCTGGAAAGTCTGTACCAGATTTTGTGAATACCACATGGCTATATTATTGTTCTCCGTACCGAAATTTTCTGCGCCACGTCCTTCCAGAAATCCTTTAGGACAGGTTTTTGCCAATTCATTTACAAATTCAAATCCTTTTAATGCTTCTTCTGAAGTATAAGATACTTTGGTCTCCATCTGAACGTCTGCGTACTCCACAACCTTCACATCTTTAGAGAAGAAATAACCCGTCAGAGATCTTCCCATCCAGTCACTGCTGGAACCGTCAATGTAATAACCATAAGTTTCTTCTCCAGTCACCGGATCAGTCCCAGTCATCTTCTGTGCAGCTTCCAGAACATTTTCCCACGTCCAGGTCTCATCCGGATATTCCAGTCCATAATCATCAAATATTTTTTTATCGTACAGAATAGAAGTTGCCGCTGCCGTAATCGGAACACCTGTTGGTACCAACTCCGTATAATTGGATTTATCTGCTCTTCGGTAGGAATACTTCAACAGAAGATCATTTAAAAATTCTCCATCCTTCTCCGCATAGGGTGTCAGGTCTTCCACAACATCCACAATACTTGCTCCATGTACCACGATATCCACAGAATTTGCCGCTGCTGCAGTGGTCAGTTTAGCCTGCCAGCTGTCCCACGGAATACCTGTCAACTCCAGTTCAATATTCGGATGCTCCGCTTCATAAAGCTCTTTGATCACATAATATCCACGGATCGTCTGCTTTGTAACAGGATTTGTGGTATCATTCTCATTTTCCATCGGTCCAACCAGACGCAGCACAATCTTTTCTCCGCTGTCTGCCTGAGTGTTTTCGGCATTTTCTGCACTTTCTTCACTCTCACTGTTTTCTGTCGTCGAAGTCACCTGTTCCTGCTCGTCTCCAGAAGCACTGTCCTGTGCTGTATTGCCGCCATTCCCGCATCCCGCCAAAAGTATCACAGTTGTCAGTGACATTGCCAATATTGATCTCATTTTCCTTCTCATAATGCTCTCCTTTTCTTTTTTTCAATTTGTTATTTTCGTTTCACTTTCATATGTGCACTGCCCATCGGAGGTACTTCCACCTTGATGGTATGTGGAGTTGTATCAAAATGAATATACCCACCTGGTGTATAACGTTGAAATGCATAATCATCAAAAAAACGCAACCTTTTTTCCGTATAAAACACTGGCTTTCCGTAAAACATATTTCCCATATTTCCAAGCCCTGCATGAAGTGTTCCGTCTTCTTTTGTCTGATAAACATATAACTGACCTTCCGATACATGTGCCACATCTCCACAGACCACATTTATCAAATGAGCATTCAGACGATCCAGATCATCCGGCAGCTGCTCGGCAAAACTTTTCATGTTAAATTTAAAGTTCCACCTGGCCAGCGTCTTTGGCCATTCATATACACGGCTGCTGTACATCATCATTCCGGCCTGATCCTCCCATTCCTTTATGGTAGTACCAGCATAAAGGCATCCCTGCGCTTCCAATCCTACCAGCACTGTCGCACCGGCCGGCAAAAACAATGCTTTGTCCTCTTTACGCGCTCCTGTACTATATTGTGGTTTTGCAGAAACTATTTGTTCTACATACTTGCCGTCCTTGACACAGGCCAAAGCATCACAGTCGATTCCCTGCCAGAATGCTCCTATCCGCTGCTGATCGACCCGCAGGCTTTCCGCTTCCACCGGCTCTGTCTTTTTCAAGCCAAGCGCTTTTATCAACCTTTCATTATCCACCTCCCCTATTACAACGATTCCAGCCCCTTGTCTGCGCTTCTCCAAAAGTTCTTCCACTTCTGCATCCGTTATTCCCAATGGGTTGATTAATAGATAGCCATCTGCATTGCTACAGGCCAGATTTCTACTGTTAACCGCACAATGAATTGATGCGCCTGCCATAATCGCCTTCAAACCCGGTGCAGTCATCTCCCATCGAATACCTCTCTCAAGATGATACTGATAAACTGCGTCCGAAAATACAATTACCGGACCGCAGGTTTTTAAAATCGGCTCTCCAAATCCAATATCCCATCTGGTCTTCAAAAATCTCCAGTCATGTTTATCCAAATCCGTTCCAAAGATGAATTGCATACCTTCCACAGCCCTGACATAATCTCCATTCTCGTCAATAAAAGTCGTACTGGGTAAAGATAATGACTGGCGTTCCAAAACGTTTGGCACATCCTTGGATGCTATCCAGTGCTCTGGCGCATTACAGGTTGCTACCGCCCAATACAGATGCAGATCAGGTGCATAGGCTCTGGTTGTTGCAAAACTGACAATTTCACCAGCTTCCCAGACATACAGCCATTCTCCACCTCTGTGTCCCCAGTTTTCTTCCCTTGCCTGGATACAGACTGCACTGACACCGCTTTCCGCCAGGAGCTTATAATCAACACCGTAATCATACAACGCATCTACCGCGCCTCTTGCCCACGGGTCCATGGCAACCAGTTCCTTATCATGCTCCTTAAGCACACACTTCATTTTTTTGTAAAAGCCCGCCCACCGCCAGGCATAAAATTGAATCCACAAAGAACGATTCTCGGGAATATCCCAAAGAAATTCTGCCTTTTTTGAAACCGTACTTCCCGGCACCTGTTTCCCGCTCCATTGTTCAAACTGGCTGATCATATCTGGATGAAAATCGCCATCCTTCAACAACACGCCCAGTCCACACCAGCCGTCTCCAGCCAAAAAACCGTCCATCTGAAAGTCTTCCAGATAGCGTACAAGATCGTCCAGAAATACGTCCTCATAGTAACGCCCATCTGGCAGCCTTCTAAGCGGATTGATGGATCCGGTAGTGTCTTTTAAAGTGCCGCCATCTCTTGTCATGATAAAAATATCATATTCCTCCGCATGTTCCATCAACCACTCTGCTCTCGTATTATATTCATCATGAATATTGGGCTGTGCGAGAGCACCAAAGAAAAATTTCGTTCCTGCCTTATGAAGTTCTTCCACCAGTCCGTAAAGTTGACGTTGGCTCCAGACATTTCCACCCGGCATTGCACGTTCACTGGTCCAAAGATAAGGTACGGCAGAACCATCCACTGTACCCTGCCACGCATGAACCTGTTCAACAGAGCACTCTAACAGTGTGATCGCATCCGGCAAAAAACCCAAAGTATGTAAATAACGTCCGACTCCATAGTCCTTTTCTCGATTATCAAATGCACGCAAATCAATAGAATCCAGAATATGATAATTCTCCGGTTTTTTTATTTTTTTTATGTTTTTTATTTTTCTCTTCTTTCAAATTTTG
>ERZ808037.1032-NODE-1032-length-20709-cov-12.168961_pt1 | contig 20709 bp, 16 predicted proteins | sample MGYA00380190_ERZ808037 | MGnify/ENA primary metagenome ERZ808037 (study PRJEB31490, sample SAMN06133399) | mouse gut metagenome | isolation source: J9 | host: mice | place: China: Chengdu | collected 2015-05 ... | reverse complement strand
AAAGCGAGTGCAAAGTTACGGCAAGAATTCGCGTTCTCCAAATATTTTTTGCCATTTAACACTATTTTAACACCCGAGCCCACCGCTTTTTCATACGATTTATAAGTCTTATAAGATTTATAAGTCTTATAAATACTATGCAAATCAGCGCATTACTGAATATACGCTGTGAGCACCTCAAGCTCGCCGGCCTCGGGACTGATATAGACTCTGCGCACCGATGCCGGAACCAGAATAGTATGGCCCTGCCGGAAGGGCAGGACGGTGCCCTCGTCGTCGGAAACGGTGCCGGAGCCACGGGTGGCCACCAGCACGCGGAAAGAATTGTAGCGCGACACCGGTAGCGTGAAGCTGTTGAGGATGTTTATGACCGTCACCGTGAAATACGGGCACTCCTTTAGGACAATCTCACGGTTCACCACCGGCTCGAAATGGCGCATATAGTCCTCGTGGAGGCGGAAGTCTATGGCATCGAGGGCAAGCTCGGTGTGGAGCTCGCGCGGATTGCCGTTGAGGTCGAGGCGCTTGTAGTCGTAGATGCGGTAAGTGATGTCCGACGGCTGCTGCACCTCGAGCAACAGCGTTCCGGCGCCCGCGCTGTGTATGCGCCCCGCGGGGATGTAGAAAAAGTCGCCGTGGCGGGGATAGAACTTTGCGAGAAGGTCCACCACCGTGCCGTCCGAGATGTGCTGGCGGAGTTTTGCGGGCGTTGTAGTGCTCTGAAGGCCCGAATAGATATATGAGCCCGGGAGGGTGCTGAGGGTATACCACAGCTCGGTTTTTCCGGGCGAGTTGTGCCGGCTGGCTGCGAGCCAGTCGTCGGGATGCACCTGAATCGAAAGGTCCGCGCACGCATCGATAAGCTTCACAAGAAGCGGGAAGCGCGTGCCGTAGATTCTGAAAAGCCTCGGGCCGAGGATTTCCCCGGCGTGCGCGGCCATGATTTCCGAGAGAGTCTTTCCCGCGAGCTCTCCCGCGCCGGCGGCGGCACGGGCCTCACAGCCCGAAAGGTCGGAAATCTCCCAGCTCTCCCCCACGGAGGGTCCACGGGAAGGCTCGCCCTTGAAAGCGGCGATGCGCTCGCCGCCCCATACGACCGTCTTGTAATAGGCTTCGAGTGGTATCAGGGGCAGTGTGCGCATCGGGATAGAAATAAGTCAGAAGAATTTGCGGGATGTCAGGCCAGACACAGGATGAGCACCTGAGCGGCTACAACACGCATGAACATAGTCAGAGGATAAACCGTGGAATAAGCCACGGCGGGGGCGTCGTTGCCCGTGGAGCCGTTGGCGTAGGCGAGGGCCGGGGGATCGGTGTACGAGCCCGAGAAGAGGCCCATGATGGTGAGGAAATTCAGCCTGTCCTTTCCGCGGGCCACGCAGCCCACCACGAGAAGAGGCACCACAGTGATGACAAAGCCCCAGATAACCCACCACATACCCGTGGTGTTGAACACGGCGGCCGCGAAACCTTTGCCGGCGGAGATTCCCACCGAGGCCAGGAACAGACAGATGCCCAGCTCGCGCAGAAGCAGCGAGGCCGACGAAGATGTGTACGTGACGAGCTTAGCCTTGTAGCCGAAGCGGCTGAGGAGAATTGCGACGACGAGCGGACCGCCCGCGAGACCGAGCTTCATGCCGAAGCCGAGGTTGACAGAGCCCAGGATAATGCCGAGGATGATACCCACGAATATCGTGATGAGGTTCGGCTGGTTGAGGCGCTTCATGGAGTTGCCGAGGCGCGAGGCCAGACGCTCGATGTCCTCGAGATTGCCCACCACGGTCAGACGGTCGCCCATCTGGAGACGCAGGTTGGGCGACGCGAGGAGATCGACGCCCGCGCGGTTGACTCGCGTGGCGTTGAGCTGGTAGCCGTTGTGGAGACGCAGCGAGCCGAGGGCCACGCCGTTGTACTTGCTCTGCGTCACGACAATCCGCCGCGAGAACACGGGCGTCGGAGCCGACTCCCAGTCCGTCTCGACCTCCGGGCCGATTACGGCGTTGAAGCGTGCGGCGTCGTGCTGCGAGCACACGATGAGGAGGCGGTCGCCAGTATGGATTTCAGTAGTGGATTTCGGGATGATGATTTTCCCCTCCTTGTCCATCAGGCGGGAAATGACGAAATTGCACTGCACGACATCGTGGAGCACACGGAGGCTCATGCCGTCGACCAGCGCGTTCGTCACCGACACGGACAGAAGGAAAGGCTTCAGGTGCGAGTCTTCCTGCTCGTCCTCGATCTGCTTGATTTCATTCTCGGTCTTGATGCCGAAGACAGCCTTGATCACGAACATCGAGGCGATGATGCCCACCACGCCGAGAGGATAGGCCGCCGCATAGCCCGAGGCCATGACATTCGCCGCCTCCGCTCCGCCGGCCATCTGGCTCACGGCCTGCTGCGCGGCCGCGAGGCCCGGCGTGTTCGTCACGGCGCCGCTCATGATGCCGACAAGCGCCGATATGTCGCTGATATTGCCGAAATAATAGATTCCGAGCACTATCGCCACATTCAGGAGAATGGCCGTCACGGCCAAAGCGTTCAGCCTCATGCCGCCCTTCTTGAACGAAGAGAAGAAACCGGGGCCGACCTGGAGACCGATGGAGAAAATAAAGAGAATCAGGCCGAATTCGCGGACGAACTTCAGGATCGCATCATCGACAACATAGCCGAAATGACCCATAAGAATCCCCACGAACAGGACGAAGGTTACTCCCAGCGACACGCCGAAAATCTTCATCTTTCCGATGAAGATACCCATGGCAATCACAAAGGAGTACAGCACCAGAGTGGAGGCTATCGAAGTCGAGCCCGGTGCCAGTAGTTCCGCAAAAATGTCCATGTCAGAAATGAGCTATTGAATCGTAGTTGAAAATTGCGGTGCAAAGATACGAAATTTTCTCCGTATACTCAGCCTATGAAGTTCAATAATTGATTCGGTATCGAAATTATATGGTCGGCGTACGCCTCCTTCAGCTCCAGAATCGTCCTGAATCCCCACGACACCCCCACGCTTTCGATACACGCCCGCCGGGCCGTCTCGATGTCCACGCCCGAGTCCCCGACGTAAAGACAGTCCGACTTCGGCGTCGGATAGAGGCTCAGCGCCTTGAACACGATCGAAGGGTCAGGCTTCGTCGGAAGCCCCTCGACATGCCCCAGAATTGCCTTCCAGGCCGCGTCCGGGAAGAAATGGGTGATGAGCCGCCGCACGGCCGACTCGTACTTGTTCGACGTCACGGCCAGCCCGAATCCGCGCCCCGTCAGCTCCTCCAGAAGCTCCGGAATCCCCTGATAGGGACGCGTCGCGTCGCAGCAGTGCTCGTCGTAGTAGGCTGTGAACTCCCGGCGCATACGCGCCACGTTGGCCTCGTCGCGGGCATCCTCCGGGAGAGCCCGCTCGAGAAGCTTCGTCACGCCGTTCCCCACCATCGTCGGATACACCCACATCCCGTGCTTGGGATAGCCAAGCGCCTGAAGGGCATGGTTCGTGGCCGTGGCGAGGTCCTCGATGCTGTTCAGCAGCGTGCCGTCGAGGTCGAATATTACATAGCTTTTCATCTTTCGTTTCAACGTTGCGCGGGTCCTCCGGGTTCAGAACGGATAGCCCACAGAGAAATGGAAATTGGCATCCCGGCTCCACTTAGGATGGATCAGAGGCCACGGCTCCTGATTCGCCGCAGGGTTGTGCGCCTTGAATCCGAGGTCGAGTCGGAGGAGGAAGTAAGTGAAGTCCAGGCGCAGGCCCACGCCGTAGGCCAGCGCTATCTGTTTGTAAAACTTGTCGAAGGCGAAAACTCCGCGCGGCTGGGTCTCGTAGCTGCGGATGGTCCAGATATTTCCCGCGTCGATGAACAGCGCGCCCTCGAACACCCAGAAGAGCTTCGCCCGGTACTCGGCGTTCAGGAGCAGCGAGATGTCGCCGCACTGGTTGATGAAGTCCGTCACCGAATTGCGAGCGTCGAAGGCTCCCGGACCGAGGGTGCGCACACCCCAGCCTCGCACTCCGTTGGCGCCGCCGGCGTAGAAGCGCTTCTCGAATGGCACCATCGTGGAGTTCCCGTAGGGATAGGCGATGCCGAAGCCCGCATGGAAAGACAGCGCGTTGCGCGAGTTGAGGTTCAGCGTATAGGTATAGTCCGCCTCGCCCTTCACATACTGCGCGTACTGGATACCCAGAATCTTGTAAACCCCGTCCGACCGGTGCTGACGCACGGCGCTCGAGATGGCGTAGAGAAGGTTGCCGGCGGTCTCCACCGACGCGCGGAAGGTCGACACCGAAGGCTGGATGGCGAAGGCGCTCTGCTGTGCCGTCGGAACACGGCGGTTCGTCCGGTAATACGTATAGCCCATGCGCATGATGAAGTGGTCCTCGTAGCTGTAGCGCAACAGTGGATTGTCCGGCGCGATCTGGTCGATGAAGTCGTAGGTCGAGCGTGGCAGCCGCACATAGTTGATGTCCACAAGGTCGTAGGTGTGGCGCTTCATGAATCCCGGCCGCTGCTGCTGCCACTTCCATTTCCAAGCCCCGCCGGCGATGATGCGCGTATACTCCGGCCGCTCCTGATAGTTGAAGCTCACCGCGAACTCCGTGGAGGCCATGACCCTCTGCTTGAAGCCCTTCGACAGGAAGGGGCACTCGAACTTCGGGAAGGTGATGCCCACCTCCCCGGCGTATTCCGAGTAGCGGTTGTTGATAAGTCCGTCCACATTCCCCGAAAGGCTCTCGTAGGCCGCGCGGAACTTGGCCGTCAGGAGCTGTGAGCCGTGCGCCAGGTTGCGGTGCTGGTACGTGAGCCCGACCCCGAATCCGAGGTCGCCCTCCGAGTTCGTGCCCTCGAGCTCCACCGACACACTCTGCTTCTTGTTCCTCGAGATGAACACGTAGGCGTCCAGAAGCCCCGTCGGCGACTGCGGAAGCGACACGGGCACAAGCTCGATGTTTACGAACTTCACGATGCTCATGCGCCCCAGCGCCTCGTAGGTGCGGTCCACGGCCTTGGCCCGGTAAAGCTCGCCCGGCTCGAGATAGCATTTTTCCTCAAGGATATACGGACGCAGATAGCGGTCCCGGCCATAGATGATGTCAAGGTTCCGCGCCGCCACGGTGTCGAGCGCGCCCGCCGAGCGCAGAGCCTCGACCGAGCTGATGTTGTCGGCCACAACTATATATACGCGCGCGAGATAGTAGGGCTTGTTGCGGAAAACCTCCCCGGCCTCACCCTCCGGCACGGCCACCGGCGCCGCCCCGCGCCCCTGCGGCGCACGGAGGTTCATCGTCAGCGCTGTCTCCTTGCTCCCGGCCACGGTGTCGGCCGTGTACGTTATGCAGTCGCGGTTGAACTCATAGTAGCCCGCGTTGCGCAGGAGCTCCACTATCCGCCCGCGCTCCTCGTCAAGGCGGTTGCGGTCGAAGAGCGCGCCCGGCTCGATTTCGTCGGTCAATGCCGTGTCGCGCAGCACGATATCCCGCACTGCCGAGTCCGGGATGTTGTACGATATACTCTTGATATAATGAGGCTTCCCGGCATATATGCCGTATTCCACACGCATCTTCTTCGGCTTCGTCGAGAGCGTGTCCGCGACAACCCGCGCGTCCATATACCCGCGGTTCACCAGCGCCTGCCGCAGTTGACGCGCCGAGGCCTCCGTCAGTTCCCGGTCGTAGATTACGGGCGCGTGGCCTATGCGCCGGAGCCAGCGGTTGTACCACTTCGTGCTGTCGCGCCCGGAAAGGCTGTATGTGGCAAGCTGAAGCTTCGCGAAGCCCAGAACCTTGTGGTTAGGCTGCTGACGCAGGAAGTTGTAGAGCTCCTCGGTGCGGATTTCCTCGCCGTCCTTCACCCGTATGTCGACCCGGTCGAGAAGATACTCCCCGTCGGGCACATGCTTCGTCGAGCTGCAGCCCGCGAGAACCGCCGCCGCCAACACGAAGAGTATCAGTCGCACTGCCCCGGTCATCAGTCGTCAAGCGGAAGTGTGAAGATAAAACTTGCCCCTCCACGGTAGGACGTGTCGACGCGCACGTCTCCTCCGAGGAGGCGTGCAATCATCCGGGCGATGTACAGCCCGAGTCCCACGCCCTGGCTCGACGGGTCCTGCTTCCTGAACCGCTCGAAAATCACTTCCTCCATACCCTTGCGTATGCCGGGACCGGTGTCGCTGACCCTGAAACGTATCTCACCCGCCTCCCGGTCAGCTTCGACGCTCAGACGCACCGTGCCCCGTTCCGTGAATTTGACGGCATTCTCAAGCAGATTTATGAGCACCTGACTCACGCGCTGACGGTCGGTCACCAACACGATGTGCCGGACATCCTCGCTCAACTCGTACTCCAGCTTCACATCCTGCCGGAAGCTCTCCGCCACACTGTCTGTCACGAATGTGCATATCGACTCCACAGGCTCAGCCATGCGACTTATGCTCAGCTTCTTGCTTTCCAGCGATGCCGTGTCGAGCACATCGTTTATCAGCCGTTGCATCAGCGCTACGTTCAGCTCTATCGTGCGCCCGAACCGATCAAGGAACTTGCGCTTGTCATCCGGTATGCAGTCCACGATGAGATGCGAGCATTCGCTGATGGACTGAAGCGGAGTCTGGATTTCATGGCTCATGTTGTTGATGAACTCCGTCTTGAGCTTGTCCGAGGTTTTGGCCTCGTCGCGGGCCTGCTCGAGCTCCGTCTTCAGCTGCTCGAGCTTGTCGCGCTCCTCCAAGAGAGACGCGTTAATCCGCTCGATTGTCACCGAAGACTTCGCGGCCCTCTTTTTCTGCCGCCAGAGAACTAACGCGGTCGTAGCGAGCAGTATAGCAATCAGAACGGCACAAAAGCTCACTTTTCTTGTCATCACCAGCTCCCGCCTGTTCAGCTGGGCCTCCATTTCCGACGTCTCGTTCTTGAAATCGTTTACCGAATAAGCTATCTCGAGCTCCCGGATACTCTCCGCCTGACGGTTCTTCAGTCGCGCCTTCAGCATGTCGGCATACACCCGGTACGCCTCCAGCAGTACATCCTTGTCACCAGTCTTCTCCGCCGCCGTAATCAGCGCGTTGTAGAGTATCTCTCGGAACGGCAGCGGTCGCGAGTTGTTCGTCAGGCGGTGCAAGATGATAGGAACGGCCTTCGCGTACTGTTCCGTTGCCATCAGATAGTATATTTCCGCTCGCGTGTCCGCCTTCATGTCCGCGGCTATGTCCGTGTTGCGCCCGGCGATTTCCTGAATCGCCTCCCAGATTCTGTCCACTTCCGGCCGGCGAAGTCCAGCCGAGTTCGCGAGCATCCGCCGGTAGATATTGTAGCGCGAGTTGTCGAGGTTGCGGTATATCCGCCCGTCGCGCCTGTAGTGCGACTCCATAAAGTCTATCGTCCGCAGCAGGCGCCGGTCGCTGTCAAGAGCCTGACGGTAAAGACCGAAGTTCGTAAACGACACGGCATTGCGGCTATAGACCACATTCCGCACCTGACCCGTTGTCAGCGGAAGCTCCGACAGCGCATCGTTGAGCTTGACAGTATAGTGTTCCATCATCTGCCCCTCCCCGAGATTGCCCATATAGACGCAGATGGTGAACAAAGCCTTGAAGCACTCCCACTTGTCTGTCGGGGGATTCGATATATACCTCGCAATAAGGCCGTTGAGCCTGTTCTCTATTGGAGCGTCGAGTATCACGCTGTGCCCGATTTCCCTCATGATATTCTCGATTTCCACGAACAGCAGCGTCTCCTTTGCAAGGTCGGTTCCGCTTTTAGCCTTTTCCTTCGCGAGCTGAAGGCACCGCAGAAGCATCTTCTCGTCCTCCGAATAGTAGAACGCCCACTGCCGCAGCATGTCAAGCTCGATTATTTCGTCGCCCGTACGTACTGCGATGTCGTAGATCTTGAAGATGATTTCACGGCTCTCGCTCTTAGGGCCGAGATCGTAGAGATCATAGAGAATCATGACGCTGTCCGATGGCGTCCGCGCATACGACAGCCTTTGATAAAGATACTTTTTCAGCCGTACCTGCTCCTCAGGCGTCGGGGCGTTGGGTATAGCCGGGATGGGGAGCTCCGGACGCGGAGCGCCTGCCGCAGGAAGCGCCGCTCCCAGACAGAACATCCATAAAAGCAAGTATTTGATCAATTTTGTCATAACTTTTTCCTTTTCCACTGGCCGCGCCACGCGGCCTTCCGGCTCGTTTAACCCACAAAAATAGCACTTATCGGCCATTCAAGCAAATTTTTTTCTTCTCTTCGCGGATTTCTCGCTATTTTCATGTAATTTTGCAGAAACTATCTCTCTATGGGACGACTGATGTCTATCGATTTCGGCCGCAAACGTTGTGGCCTCGCCGTTACCGACCCGCTGCGTATCGTCGCTACGGGCCTCGACACCATACCCACCGCAAGCCTCGACACCTTCGTCCCGGACTACGTAGCCCGCGAAGGCGTCGACGCAATAATCGTCGGCGAACCCCGCGACCTCCGCGGCAACCCCTCCGAAAGCCAGCGCTTCCTGCGTCCGGCTATCGAGAGACTCCGCCGGAAACTCCCCCCGGGATTCCCCATCGACTTCTTCGACGAGCGCTTCACCTCCGCCCTCGCACACCGCGCCATGATTGACGGCGGACTCCCTAAAATGGCTCGGCGCGACAAAGCCCTCGTCGACGAAATGTCGGCAACAATAATCCTGAACGACTACCTTCAAAGCAAACAATACTCCCAGCAATGAAACTTCCCGTATACCTCTACGGCCACCCCGTCCTCAGGGCCGTCTCCGAGCCCCTTGACGAATCATATCCCGACCTCCGGAAACTCATCGACGATATGTTCGCCTGCATGTACGAGTCGGAGGGCGTCGGCCTCGCGGCTCCGCAGATCGGACGGAACATCCGCCTCGTCGTTATCGACGCCGACCCCGTCAGCGACGCATTCCCCGAATGCAAGGGCCGCAAACTCACCCTCATAAACCCCGTCATCGAAATCCTCGACGGAAAGACCGAGACCCGCGCCGAAGGATGCCTCAGCCTCCCCGGACTCTCCGAGAACGTCCCCCGCGTTGAGCATATCCGCCTCTCGTGGGTCGACGAGAATTTCCAGCCCCATACCGAGGAAATCTCCGGTTTCCTCGCCCGCATCGTCCAGCACGAGTGCGACCACCTCGAGGGTAAGCTCTACATCGACCACATCTCCCCCATCCGCAAACAGCTCATCCGATCCAAGCTCAACAGCATCATCAGCGGAAAGACACGCGTCGACTACCCCGTGAAGTACGCGCCAAAAAAACGCAAGTAATCCCCTACCCCTCCTTATAAGACATGGCAGACGATAAAAAAGTAATCTTCTCGATGGTGGGCGTATCAAAAATATACCCCCCGCAGAAACAGGTTCTCAAGAACATCTACCTCTCTTTCTTCTACGGTGCCAAAATCGGCATCATAGGCCTCAACGGCTCCGGTAAGTCCTCACTTCTCAAGATTATCGCCGGCGTCGACAAGGACTTTCAGGGCGAAGTCGTTTTCTCCCCCGGCTACTCCGTAGGATACCTCGAGCAGGAACCTAAGCTCGACCCCGACAAGACCGTAATCGAGATTGTACGCGAGGGCGTAAAGCCCGTAATGGACCTCCTCGCCGAGTTCGAGAAAGTCAACGAAGCCTTCGGCGACCCCGACGTCCTCGAGGACCCCGACAAAATGGACGCCCTCATCGCACGCCAGGCCGAACTTCAGGATGCCCTCGACGCCGCCGACGCATGGAACATCGACTCCAAGCTCGAACGCGCCATGGACGCCCTCCAGTGCCCGCCCGACGACCAGCCCGTCTCAACACTCTCCGGAGGTGAGCGCCGTCGCGTGGCCCTCGTCCGCCTGCTCCTTCAGCAGCCCGACGTCCTCCTACTCGACGAGCCCACCAACCACCTCGACGCCGAGTCTATCGACTGGCTCGAACAGCACCTCCGCCAGTATCCCGGCACAGTAATCGCAATCACCCACGACCGCTACTTCCTCGACCACGTCGCCGGATGGATTCTCGAACTCGACCGCGGCGAAGGAATACCCTGGAAGGGCAACTACTCCTCCTGGCTCGAACAGAAGACCAAACGGATGGCTCAGGAAGAAAAACAGGCCTCAAAGCGCCGCAAGACCCTCGAGCGCGAGCTCGAATGGGTGCGCATGGCCCCCAAGGCCCGTCAGGCCAAGGGCAAGGCCCGACTCAACTCCTACGACAAGCTCCTCAACGAAGACCAGAAACAGCGCGAGGAACGCCTCGAGATATTCATCCCCAACGGCCCCCGCCTCGGCAACAAAGTCATCGAAGCCCACGGACTCGCCAAGTCCTTCGGAAAGAAAACCCTCTTCACCGGCCTCGACTTCTCCCTGCCCCCCAACGGCATCGTAGGCGTGATCGGCCCCAACGGCGCCGGAAAGACCACACTCTTCCGCCTCATAATGGACCAGATGAAGCCCGACGCAGGTTCCTTCGAAGTCGGAGAGACCGTAAAAGTCGCATACGTCGACCAGACCCACCACGACCTCCTTCCCGAGAAAACCGTCTACGAGGTAATCTCCCAGGGCGTCGAGACCTTCCGCATGGGCGGACGCGACGTCAACGCCCGCGCATACCTCTCGAAGTTCAACTTCGCCGGAGCTGACCAGGAAAAGAAAATCGCAGTCCTCTCCGGCGGCGAGCGCAACCGCCTCCACCTCGCAATGGCCCTCAAGGAAGAAGGAAACGTCCTCCTCCTCGACGAACCCACCAACGACATCGACGTAAACACCCTCCGCGCCCTCGAGGAAGGCCTCGACGACTTCGCGGGATGCGCCGTCGTCGTAAGCCACGACCGCTGGTTCCTCGACCGCATCTGCACACACATCCTCTCCTTCGAAGGCGAAGGAAAAGTCGTATTCTACGAAGGCTCCTACAGCGACTACGAAGAATACAAACGCCAGCAGAACGGCGGCAAAGAACCTCCCCGCCGCCGCTACCGCAAACTCATGGAATAACCCCCTCCCCACCACGGCGCCCGGCTTCACCCCGGGCGCCTCTTTTTATCCCACGCGCGCCTTCCCTTCTCTCAGAGACTACCGCCTGCCTGGCTTCTACGCAAGTTCGAAAAGCCACATTATTTTCCAATGTCATACCGAATTAATTCGCTGCATCCGGAACGGACCTCTTCGATTATCTCGCGGCATCTTGTTTCCGGCATTTTTATTTTTTTGCCGACTGCAACAAAGTCGGATAATACGGGATGGCCGGTGCCATTGACGGAAGTTGCGTGCTCTCCGTTATACCCTTCTGTGCATAGCGTGAGGTCATAGGCGGGTGCGAGCCGCCATTGCCATGCACCTGTGCAGGAATCTCTTACCACGTGGAAACTGAAATTCTTGCAATGATCATCCTTATTGTCGGTAAGGTAATTGAACACCATGCGGCGATACATCTGTTCCACATCTTCATGGCTTTGCGTAACATAACCCGTGAGTGCGAGAAGATTTGAGTAATCCATGAAGGGCTCTCTGAGCGATATGCACAACAGGCCGCCGGCCGTGGCGGTGTGAAGACGGTTGCCGTCTTCATCGATGTCGAACCGCCTGCTTGCGAAGTAACGTCCGTTGACAAGCTGAAAATCAGGCACAATGATTCCGCACCGCCGGGCAGTTTCATTATATCTGTATTCCAGCTTTCCCATGTCGGCCGGATCGTAAATATGTCTGAACTTGACAATCCAGTGGCCTTCGGAATCTGAAAAAATCGCCTTGGGCCGTGCTCCGCCGCTGTTGCCGCTATTGTACAGCAACAGTCCCGCATCATTGTCTTGTTGTTCTTTTAGTACTTCAAGAGCAATCTGCTGTAGCCTGTCGAAATCCCTTACGGCTTGCTCGTGCTCAAGCTTAATCGCCGGTGAGTAGCTTAGTGCGCCCATGCCCTTGTCTCCCACAATGGCCAGCCGGTCCAATGACCTCAAATCAGAATCGTTTACTCCTATTCGCAGCAACGCTTTGTGAAGAAGGGAACGTCCGTAACCGTCAGGCAGACTGTCTTCGAAAATACCGAAATTGCCATAAAACGGCTGAGGCCTGGCTATAAATACACCGGGCTTCAACGGAAGTTCAAGCGGAGAGATGGAGAACCCCTTGGCGAGCCAGGATTTGTCGTACTCAAAGACATTCAGACGGTTATCCGGCGTAAGCGACAATCTGCCGACCATCCCGCCGCGAAACATCACTTTAAGCTTTTCGGTCTTTCTCATTTCTTCTTACTTTTTTGCCGTAGGCTCTTTTGTCACCGCTTTTGCGGCGAATCATATCAAGCTCCTCCATTGTGTCGAACTTGGATGTGCCGAAAAGACTGCGGACGTCCGGGGAATAACCCAAAGCCATCCCCAGCTTGATAAGCGATTCGAAAGCGATGAGCCCTTTCTGCTCGAAACGTGCCACTGTAGATAAAGGCACTCCCGACAGCGCCGAAATGCGTTCCCGCGTGATATTCTTCTCAACCCGACGCTTACGGAAGCTATCCGCCACATGCCGGGCTATATCCTCCGCATTATCCGGCTCAAAGCCCTCCAATACTGACAGCATATTATTACTATTTGTGTGTTGAACCATAATACTGCTATTATTATAGTACAAATATAGCGAATAATTTTGAGATGGACAAATAAAGATTGCCCTTCCTAAATATGCTTCAGGCAGAAAGCGGCGATTTGCCCGGGAAGCGGCGCGGATGAACACAGGCGCCCGAAAGCTCCGTCCGAAGGGTCAACAGAATAGACCCTCACCATGCCCTCGGTGCCATTCCAGGTCCCCACAGCCATCAGCGGCACGCCTTCGTACACGAATGTCTTTATCGCCGTAATCGTCTCCCCCGCCCCGAGGGCCTCGCCGTCAGGCCATTCCGCAGGTGCAGGAAACCCTCCGCTCTCCGGGCCTCCCGCGTTCAGTCTGTAGATATTCCCGGACGTATACGCGTAGCAGCACGCCCGCGAGGGAAACTGCGGGCAGAAATCATAGCCGAGCACTTCGCCGGCTCCGCTGAAATCCAGAGGATAGACAGCCTCGGCAGTCTGTGCAATATCTGCCGGAATTGTGTTGATATCAGCCAGAAAACGCTCGCCATTGTCCCGCTTCATCACGGCGAGAAGATGCCCCGGCTCGCCGCCTCCCGACATAAACTCAAGCTCGGCTCTCATGCGCGAGGGATTGAAGGCGCCCCCGGGCGTGAAGACCTTAGCCACCGAGCCGGCATGGGCCGCGCCGTTCAGGAACACGGCGACGGGATTCGTAACGCCCACGAAGCCGCGGCTCTTTCTGTCGAAAAGCCATACGCGGTAGTTGCTTTCCCGGGCCGGAAAGACGTAGGGCGCGAGGTCGTAGGTGTTGATATAGGCATTCTCCGAAGTCCCGATTGCGGGCCGCAGCACGAATTCGCTGTTCTGGCGCCCGTAGATTTCGCCCCCGTCGATGATGTAGACATCCTGATAGTCAATCATCGGGTCGTCCGAGGCGTAGACGATATTCTCGGGAATTCCGCGGTTGAAGCCTCCCTTGAAGAGCATGGCGTTCCAGCCGCCGGGGATTGCCTCCATAGTCAGGTAGTTCGCACCGGCATTTCCAAGATCTGTCACCGCAATCACCGAATGATAGTTGCCGAAGGTGACGCTGCCGCCCTGAAGCTGCGTCAGAAAACGCCCGGTGCCGGGAATTTTCTCCCCGCCGTTGGCCCGGGAGTAGAAATCGGCGATTACCGTGCCGTCCCGGTCCGTGAAGTCGCGGATTAGCGCTATATCCGAGAGTCCGTCAGCACCGTAGAGGGCCATAAGCCCCGTCTGTCCCGTGATTTTGAGCCGGAAATGCCGGGAATAGAAGTCGCGGCCGAGAGAGTTCTGCTTAGCACGCACGCGAAGGGTATAAGTCCCCGGTGCGGGAAAGAGCGGCCCGAGCTCGCACTTCAGCTCGAGGCGCCGTCCCTCGGCCACGGGCGTGAAAGCCGCATGGTCGCCGTAGCCCTCTCCATGGCCCACCTCCCAGTAGAACGACAGATCGGTCGCGGGGATTTCCCCGCTGACCTCGGGCTCGATGGTAAGCACATCGCCGATGGCTCCGGTGTAGAGCTCTTTGTCGAGGTTTATGCTGATTTCCTCAAGCTCAGGATAATCCACCGGGCCGTCATCGGAACAGGCGTTCAGAAACAGCGGGAGGAGAAGAAGAATGAATATGTTTCTTTTCATGGATTATCAATTGTTTAAAGGCTCGTCAGTCGGCTGTAGCTCGTGGAATGGCTTGCCGTATTTCTCCATAGAGGCCTTGTTGATGAGCGACAGGGCAATCACGGCATCGGCTCCGGTCCACGCACGGCCGCCGTGGCGCGGGTCATCGAAATTGCCGAAAGTCTCGAACCACAACCTGAGTTTCACATCGTTGCAGGGGCCGACTGGATTGTAATAGTCATCGTACTCGTCGCCCCACCAGTCCGGTTGCACGAAGCGGTCCGTGACCACCACCCGGCAGGTCCTCAGCTCTGGAATTCCGGCCCTGACGGTCGGCGAATCGATGATACGGAGCGTCAGGGCATCGGCCTCCGCGGCAAGGTTCGGTGTGCGGTAAAGCGTCAGATGCACGATGGCCGAAGTTTTGCCCCGGAGCAACGCCACCTCCGTCGGGAAGTCGAATTTCGTGGCCTCGTTGGCCGGTCCTTCGGCAAGTTCCAGCCAAATGGCCCTGTCGCGGGCCGCTGGGTCGAGGTGAAGAGTCAGGGGAATTTCCACCGCCGCCTCCGTGACTTCTGCAGGACTGCCGGCGAAGGAATAGACAAGCTCCGGGCCGGAGCTGAACTCGGCGTATGCCGAGGTTTCGGAGTCCCAGGAGGGCACTTCGTTCACCCCGCAGGCACCGGCGAGCATAGCCAGTGCGGCAAAGGCCATCCGACGGCCGAAGCGGAGCGCTTTTTCGCGATTCATTATATTATTCAACTGATACATTGCCGAAAATCCATTCATCCTCGGGGATGGGGAAGGTGTAGAGCGCTATCCGCCCGCGGAAGTTGTTGTTGCCGGGAATGTCTGTGGCCATCGTGCGCTTGTAGTAGTGCCAGAGCTGGCCTTCGCAGATAAATTCCCGGCGGTATTCCGCGGCTATTTCCTCCGGGATGTTCACGGAGGCATCCTCCGCGAAAGACTCCATCCCTCGGGCCGTCCGTACGCGGTTGAGCCACGCAAGGGCTTCCGCAGGGCTCTCCGCGCCCTCGGAGGCGATATAGGCCATCTCCGAGAGTCTGATCATCGGCATCAGGGGCTTTTCGGCGGAGAGATCGAATTTACTGCAATAGCGGTCATACCCGATAGAGGTAATCCACAGCGAGTTGCGAATGTCGTCCGGCTCGTCGAAGTAATATTCTCCCGCCTGAGTGAGGACCATGATCGTGCTCTTGCGCCCGAGACCGCCGGGGAGCACCCATCCCGCGGCGTACTCTTCCATCCGCGACACGTTCAGGGCGAAAATCAGCTCGGACTCGAGGAGCCGGTAGCCCTCCGGGGCCGCCGGGTCGTGCCAGTCGACATAAGCGGGCCGCTCACTGATTCCGCGCAGGGCGTATTCGCGGGCGAGAGCGGCCTCCCCGCGGAACTGATGCACGCGGGCGAGGGTAGCCAGGGCGGCCGTGCGGTTGAAGCGCAGGCGTCCCGGGTCCGGAGTGCCCTCCCCCGCCTCCAGCGAGCGTGTGAGGTCGGCGAGTATCTTTTCCGTGACCTCCCTGATTGTCAGGAAGTCCCCGGCTGTCTGCGTCAGGCCTGTCATATAAGGAATACCCCTGCCATCCGGATTCAGGGCATAGGGTTCGCTGAAATATCTCAGCAACTCGAAATGGAAGAAGGCGCGGAGCCCGAGAGCCTCGGCTTTCGCGGCGCGGAGACGCGGGTCGCGCTCCTCCGGGTCGGCCGCGGAGGCGTATTCTATTATGGAATTGGCATTGGCCACGAGATTGTAGAGGCGCCTCCATATGCGGTCTATGTCTATGATGGCGAACTCGTTGCACTGTCCATAGTCCGCATTGTAGGGATAGCTCATCCAGTGGGCGATGTCCGTGCCAGTCATACCGTAGTGCCCGGCGAGAATCGAGGGGATATAGTAAGTCAGCGCGCGGCCGTAGAGGTCCTTGTGGCTCATCGTGGCATAGATGCCCGTGAAAGCATCCTCGACACCCTCGGGCGACTCGAGGAGCGTCCCGCGGTCGGGCTCCACCTCCGAGCCGGGCTCCAGCCAGCGGTTGCACGAGACCGCCGGGAGAAGCAGAAGCGCGAAGAGCGTCAGTATAATCTTGTTTTTCATCTCAATAGGTGGCTTGGATTGAGAGGGAATAATTGCGGGCATAAGGATAAGAGGTGCCGCGCTCGCACTTTACCGTCGACACGCGGAAGAGGTCGTTGACATATACCGAAAGTCTCAGGCGCCCGAAGCCTAAGGCGCGCACGCTCCGCAGACGCCCGAATTCATAACCTACGTTTATAGAGTTGCAGACCAACTCGTTGTTCTGCGTCACGAAAGAGGAGTTCGGCAGGGTATAGTCCATCTTGTCGGAGGTGGTGATGTTGAGCTTGCGGTAAGGGGAAATGTCTCCGGAGTTCTGCCAGGAGTCGAGAATGCGCCGGTCGAGGTTGTCGTAGCCCGTCACGTTCTCCACCTTGTTGACAAGGGTGGTGTTGTATATGTCCCCTCCGAAGCTGTAGCTGAAGCTCAGCGCGGCCGTCAGGCCCTTCCACCCGGCGGAAAGTCCGAAGTTGCCGGAGAGTTTCGGCGAGAGGTCGCCGATCACCGTCTGGTCCGCGGCATTCCAGTCGAAGGTGATGTCGCCGTTGCGGTCGATGTACATCCTCCGGCCCGTCAAGGGGTCGACGCCTGCGGAGCGCACGCCCCAGATGGCCGTAGTGGAGCAGCCCTCGGAGTAGAGGGTCGAGGGCGTGGTCTTGACGAGGCGGTCGGCCTCGTAGTCGCGGCGCGTCACCGCGCGGTCGGTAATCTGCAGTGGGAGGGTCTTGGCGCGGTTCTGACTCTTGTTGAAGGTGTCGAGGAGGTTGCTGATGCGCGTCAGTTTGTTGCTGTTGTGCATGGCCGAGAGGCTGACAGTCAACCACCCGTCGTTCCGGTTGTCGCGCCAAGGCGTCACGGCGGCCGAGACCTCGAAGCCCCGGTTTTTCATCTGCCCGAGGTTTTCCTTATACGAATCAAAGCCGCAGGAAGGGGCGAGGGTGATGTCCGTAAGCATATTGTCGGTGGTCTGCCAGAAGAAGTCGAGTTTCAGGCTGAGCACGTCCGCGATGCCGAGGTCGAGTCCGAGGTCCGTGTCGCGGATTTTCTGCCAGCTGAGGGCATCGTTGGGCAGACCGGAGAGCACCGCGCCATAGCGGCCGTCGTAGAGATAGTCGAGATAGAGATACCGGGCCCGCGACTGGTAGGGGTCGAATGCCTGGGTGCCCGTCACGCCCGTGGACGCCCTGAGCTTCAGCTGCCGGAGCCAACGGAGGCCCCTGGCGAAGGCCTCGTTGTGGATATTCCATCCGAGACCCGCCGACCAGAACAAGCCCCAGCGATTGTCGCGCCCGAAGACCGACGAACCGGACTCCCTGACGGAAAGATCCACGAGATAGCGGTTGTCGAAGGAATAACTTCCCGCGCCGATGAAGCCCACCTCGCGCACGGTGCGGTCCGCTCCCTTGTAGAAGCGCTCGGCGAACCACGCCTCGGCCTCGGCGAGTGTAGTGAGCTCGGGCATCGCCGCCGGCGAGTCGATGGTGGTATAGAGATGTCGTCTGAGCGAGGTGCTCTGCAGATTGACGATGGCGTTCACGAACCACATATGCCGTCCGAGCGACTGCGAGTAGTTCAGGCCCGCGTTGCCGGTGAGAGTCGACAGGGTGGATTTTGTCTTGTCATAGCGCCCCTTGAGGTAGTAGCGTCCCTCGTCATCGGGGTCTTCGAGGGCGGAATGGGTGTGCGGCAGGAAGTCGCGGGCAGTGCTTTTCCTGAGCGTATAAGCGAAATTGCCCGTGAGCTTGAAAAGCGGCGAAATGCGCCATTCGAGGCTCAGGGCCTCCCGCAATTCGCTGTATTTCTCGTCGGAAATGGTCGCGAGGGTGGCGTCGTAAAGAGGATTGTACACCGGACGTCCCTTCTCGCCATAGGCGAGGATGCGCTCCGGGGTGCCGTCCGGACCATAGGGTTTCAGATACGGGTTCAGGTAAAGGAATTCCGAAAACTCGCCGAGCGGGGAGTTGCGGGCGTCGGTATGGGTGAATTCAAGGGTGTTGCGCACCCGGAGTATGCCGTTGTCGAAGGCTCCGGTAAGGCTCACGTTGGCCACGTCGCGCCCAGAGCCCTTCATCACACCGTTCAGATACTTGTACATCACTCCGCCCTGAAAGCTCCAGTGGCCGCGTCCGCCCTCGGCGGCGAGGGAGTGTCTGGTGCCGACGCCCGTGCGGGTGGCCAGCCCGAGCCAGTCTGTGTCGACACCCTGCGCGAGGTTGTCGCGGTAGTGCTTGAGGAGGTCGTGACGAGCCTGAAGCTCCTCCAAGGTGCTCGCGCGGTCGTACATCCCGCGGGCCACCTCGAAATCAAGCTTGGTGGCGGCATCCATCAGATTGTAGTCGCCCGTCAGGGGTGTGTCGATGTCGAGGGTGCCCGTATAGTAGACCCGCGTGCGCCCGGCCGTCGGCCTCCGGGTTTCCACCACTATCACGCCGTTGCCGGCCTTCGAGCCGTAGATTGCCTTTGCGGCGGCGTCCTTGAGCACCGTCACGGAGGCCACGCGGTCCATGTCCATGTCGTAGAGTTTCTCCATCGGAGCCTCGAAGCCGTCGAGTATCACAAGCGGCTGGTTCGGATTGCCCTCGTAGTCGCCACGGAGGTTCAGGGAGGTGGCTCCGCGGATCTGCATGGAGGGCAGGACGTTGGGATTGGAGCCCGAAGCGAGGGTGTTGTCGATTTTGAAGGAGGGGTCGACGTTCCGGAGGGTCGAGAGGACGTTGGTGTTTCCGCCCTGCTCGAGTCTGTCGACGGTGTAGGCGCTCGACGAGCCCGTGAAGGAGTCGGAGGGGCGGTGGAAGAGTCCTGTCACCACCACCTCGTCGAGCAGTTCGGATGAAGGCTTCATCACCACGTCGCACACCGCGCGGGAGCCGCCCCGCAAGTCAACCTCGCGGGTGGTGTCCTCCATGCCCACGTAGCTGAACAGCAGCCTCGGGGCCGAGCCGGCGGGGATGGCGATGCTGTACCTGCCGTCAATGTCGGTGACCGTGGCAACCGGTGTATCCGCCACGCGCACAGCCACACCGACGAGGGTTTCTCCCCCCTCGTCGGTGACTGTGCCGCGGACTTCGGCCCGGAGGCCTGCGTCCGCGGCGGCGCTGAGGAAAACGGTGAAAAGTGCCGCGCCGAGCGCCACGGCCAGCCGTACCTTTTCCACGACTTACTTAATCAACACTTTATGAATTTCCTTGCCGGACTTGCGGAGATAGATGCCGCAAGCCGGATTGTCGACCTTCATTCCCTGAAGGTTATAGTACTCCGGAGCCTCTTCCGCGTCACTGCCGGGGAGCACGGAGACGATGCCCGACGACTTCGGAAGCACGACCTTCAGCGAACCCGTGCGGTTGACTGTCTGCATCTGGGTGCGGTCCCAGGAAGCCGCAGGCGAGCACTTGTAGAAAACGAAGGAATTGGCTGGAAACTCGATGACGCCATCGCGGAGCGTGGCATATTTCGCTCCGTTCTCGAGATTCTCGGGTACATCCTGCGAGAATATGTACTGCCAGCCGTTGACAACGAAAATCTTGTCGGTGTCGCACATATAGACCTTGTCGGGGTTCGAGGCGTTGATAATCATGTAGATCTGCGACTCGCCGGCGATGTCGACGCCCGGCCACTCGCCGTCGAAAGGCAGGAAGCGGTACCAGCCCGGGTGCTCCGGGTTGTGCTGCATCTTCACGGTCCAGTGCTCGCCGGCGGTGAGGCCCGTGAACACGTCGCATACGAGGCCGTCGTAGTACTCGCCGTCGCCGAGGTCGGTCCAGCCGCTCGTCGGCCCGCGGTCGATGAAGCCCTGGTCGGCCGATGCGCCGAAGGTACACAATAAGGAGAGAGCAAGTGCGGTAATAGTTTTCTTCATGGGATTGGGTTTAGATAAGAGTCGGACGGCTCTGTGGCTCGCCGACGGTAAGTATGATTTTTCGGATGCAAAATTAAGGTCTCCGCTCGTTATTCCCTCTGGGACGGCACCCGAAATTTGTTCACTTTTCCGATTTTTAAACAAGAACGACAGCAGGAACCGCCACGGAGCTTTTGCTGCTTTTTTCAATCCGAAAAATTGCGTAACTTTGCACATATGAAACGCAGATTCCTGTTCAAGGCATGGCTGCTATTCTTGCCCGCCTTATTTATTCTATACCTGACAAGCGGCTCCTGCCGCGGCGACGCCGGAACCGACGGCAAGCGCACCCGCCTTCGCGAGAAAATCGATTCCGCCGTAAAACTCCAGCACGAGGCCGGAGACAAGGACGCGGCCATGAGACTCTTCTCGGAAGTCGCCGCCACATACCACCCCGGAATGTCGCGCGAGGAAAAGGCTCTCGTTGTCGAAAGTCTGAACCGTATGTGGTATCTATACTAGGGATATTCAGTTAATGGCGGTGCCGGAGGTCAGCTAAAGTCGCTCAGGCAGCAAAAATTGCCTGAGAATACTCC
>ERZ808037.1029-NODE-1029-length-20724-cov-3.632780_pt1 | contig 20724 bp, 14 predicted proteins | sample MGYA00380190_ERZ808037 | MGnify/ENA primary metagenome ERZ808037 (study PRJEB31490, sample SAMN06133399) | mouse gut metagenome | isolation source: J9 | host: mice | place: China: Chengdu | collected 2015-05 ... | reverse complement strand
GCCCGCGCGCTGCGCCTCGACCTCCTCGAGCAGCTTACGCTCGGCCTCGCACGCCGCATCCCACTGCACCTGCAAGGTGCGCAGGTCGTCGACAGCGACCGCCAGGCGAACGTCCGCGAGCTGCACCGAGACCTCTTTGTAGGCCTGAGCGCGCTTCGCCTTGCGCTCGAGAGGCCCGAGCTGGCGCTGCACCTCGGCCGCCACGTCGCGCACGCGCGCCAAGTGGTTGTCCATCTGCTCGAGCTTGCGCGCAGACTTCTCCTTGCGCTGCTTGTGCTTGAGCACGCCGGCCGCTTCTTCGATGAGCGCACGACGGTCCTCCGGGCGCGACTGCAGGATCGAGTCCAGGCTGCCCTGAGAGATGATTGAATGCGTACCAGTGCCAAGGCCCGAGTCGTGCAAGATGTCCAAGATGTCCAAACGGCGCGCGACAACGCCGTTCAGGAGATATTCCGACTCGCCCGAGCGATACATGCGTCGCGTGATGACGACCTCGTCGAACTCGACGGGAATCGTATGGTCGGAGTTATCGAGCACCAGGTCGACCTCGGCGACCGACACGGCCTTGCGCGCCGCCGAGCCCGAGAAGATGATGTCCTCCATCGCCTGTCCACGCAGGTTGCGCGCCGAGCGCTCGCCGAGCACCCAGAGCACCGCGTCCGAGATGTTCGACTTGCCCGATCCGTTCGGCCCCACTACGGCGGTGATGCCGGGCTCGAGCGTCAACGTTACGCGATCGGCAAACGACTTGAACCCCTTCAGGACGAGTGATTTCAGATACACGTTATCCGCCTATGCCTCATCGGGGCCGCCGGCCCACTGCTGTTGTTTCTTCTCGGCGCGCACACGCTCGCGTTCGCGGTTCTCCGCCGCACGCGCGGCCGCCTTGTCGAGCTTGGCCTGCGCGCTCGCCGTCACCTTGTCGACGCGCGCCTGCTGCTGCGCGGCGACCCGCTCGACCTTCTCGTCCTCGCTGAGCCCGAGCCCGAAGAACTCGCCGAGGCGCGCCAGCGTCGACTTCGCCGCCTGGCTCTCGGCCTCCTTCTTCGTGCGACCCGTGCCGCGCGCGAGCGCATGGTCACCCGCGAAGACCTGCGCGACAAACGTGCGGTCATGCGGCGGCCCCTGCGTCTCGACGAGCTTGTAAGTCGGCGTGATGCCGTCTTCCTGCAGCACTTCCTGCAGCTCGCTCTTCGGATTCTCGGGCGCACGTGCCAAGTCGAGCGACATTCGGTCGATGAGCGTGCGCTCCACGAACGCACGAGCCACCTCGATGCCGGCGTCGAGGTAAAGCGCCGCCACGATCGCCTCATAGACGTTCTCGAGCGCCGAGTGCAGCCCGCGCCGCCCCGTGCCCTGCTCGGACGAACCGAACATGATGACATCGGCCAGCCCGAGGCCCTCGGCCACATCTGACAGGCACGACCCCGCCACGAGCGCCACCTTGATGCGCGTGAGCCCGCCCTCGTCGAGGTCGTGGAATCGGTTGAACGCGATCGACGCCACGATTGCGCCGAGCACGCTGTCGCCGAGGAACTCCAACCGCTCATATGAATAACGCACCGACCGGCCCTCGTTGGCCGACGGGTGCGTTATCGCAGATAGCAGGAGCTGTTCGTTTTCGAAGTGATGCCCGATGATGCGCTCGGCATCGTCGAATTTCTTACGTTCTTCTTGGTTCAAGGCCGCGCCCTTCTGCTCGTGACGGTATGAACCGAATCAGCCTGAACGGAGAGCAAGCCGTGCGTGCGCTTCGTTCATGCTATTCGGGAATAAGATTATATCCCAGATGATGGGGGCAAAGGGTCTGCCCCCACGCACCATTAGGCCATTTGCGCGATTTTTTCAGAAACGCCGGAGCGCACGTAACGCGCCGCCGCGAGCACGCCGTTCTTGATGGCCTTCGAACTCGACGAGCCGTGCCCGACGATGCACGCGCCCTTGCAGCCGAGCAGCGGCGCGCCGCCCGCAACGTCCGGGTCGAGGCTCGCCGCGAGGCCCTTCAGCCCGCCCTTGAGCGCAAGCGCCCCGAGCTTGGTCTTGAACGAGGACATCATGACCTTCTTCAGCTCGCCGAACAAGGTCTTGGCCGCCCCCTCGATCGTCTTGAGGCACACGTTGCCCGTGAAGCCGTCGCACACGATGACGTCGAAGGGTCCGTCGAGCACGTCGCGGCCCTCTGCATTACCGATGAAGTTCACGCTCGACTCTTTGAGCAGCTTATGCGCCTCCTGCGCGAACTGCGAGCCCTTCTCCTCTTCCTCGCCGATGTTGAGCAGGCCGACACGCGGGCCGTCGATGCCGAGGATCTCGCTTGCGTAAAGGCTCGCCATCTGAGCGAACTGAACGAGGTATTCAGGCTTGCAATCGGCGTTCGCCCCCACATCGCAGAGCACCACCGGCTTGGCCGGCGAAGGAACCACAGTTGCGAGAGCCGGTCGCGAGATGCCCTTGATGCGCCCCATGACGAGCGTGCCGGCTGCCAGGCACGCACCGGTCGAGCCAGCCGAGAAGAACCCATCTGCCTCGCCCTCTTTCACGAGACGGCAGCCAACCACGATCGAGGAATCCTTCTTCTTGCGCACGGCGTTGGCCGGATGCTCGGCCATCGCAATCTCCTCGGTCGTCGCGCGCGCCACGCAACGGTCATGCGCCGCCGCAAACGGCTCGACCACCTCGGCCGGCCCGCACAAGACCACGGACAGGTCCGCGTCTTCCGCCAGCGCCGCCTCGACGCCCTCAAGCACAACGCCAGGCGCGTTGTCCCCGCCCAGGGCATCCACGGAAATCGTCACTTTGTCAGCCATGCTTGTCACCCACCTATCTCATAATACGACGTAGGGGCGGGCTATTGCCCGCCGGGCGGACAATAGCCCGCCCCTACGAAAAAAGCCTCCCGCACGAAACGGAAGGCTTTCACCCGTTCTTCGACACGATGTTATTCGGTCTCGATGATCTCGCGGTTCTTGTAGTAGCCGCAGTTCGGGCACACGCGATGCGGAAGCTTAGCCTCGCCGCACTGCGGGCACACGCTGCGCGCCGGCGCGTCGATACGATCATGGGTGGACCGACGGGTATGGGTGCGGATACGGCCCATTCGCTGTTTAGGTACTGCCATCTCAACTACTCCTTAGTTAGTAAATACGCAAAACGGTATAGTAGCAAAGCGAAAACATCGTTTCAAGGAAAAGAATCAGTCAAACGAAAAATTCGCAAGAGCTGCAAACGGATTGGCCTCGCGGTCGAACTCCTCGAGCGCCGCGTCGCGTCCGCATCCGCAATCGCCTTCGTTCAAGTTCGCCCCGCACGTCGGGCAAAGCCCCGCGCATTCATCGTCGCAAAGCGGCTGTTGCGGCGCGTCAACCATCAGGGCCGCGCGAATGAGCGGCTCCAAGTCAACGACGTGATCTGCGGGCAGGACATCGAACTCGTCCTCCCCCAGCTCGTCGTCATCACCTTCGAACTCCTCTTCCGCCGCACCCTCTATGAGGAAATATCCCTCGATGGCGCCCTCGAAATCGAACTCCACGTCCTCGAGGCAACGCGCGCACGCGCACGCCCCGACACCCGTCACCGTTCCCGCGACAAGCAAGGCGGCGCCGGTGTTCGTCACATCGACCACCCATGCGACCGGCTCGGAGAAGCGGTAGTCGTCAGGACCAACCGAAAGCGTCGGTAACTCGAGTTCGCCCTCAAAACGAGAGCTCTCCGCCAATACGAAGAGCTCCGCAGGTATCTTGATGGTAGCGCCCGCCATGAACGAGCCTTAGCGCATGGACGTGGCGTTCAAACGATCACGGCAACGACGGACGTTGTTCAGCAGCGTGTCGAGGCTCTGCTCGACATGACCGAACACCTCGTCGGCATAGTCCTCTGCCCCAGCGCGCGTCTGACGCTCGAGCTCGCGGGCATCGGCGAGGACCTGGTCGGCCTGCTGCTGGGAGATGCGCACGATCTCCTGCTCGCTGGCGATGGTCATCGCCTGGGAACGCGCGTCCTCGACCATGCGGGCCGCCTCGGCCTCCGCGTCGTCGAGCAAACCCTGACGTTCGCGGACGATTTGACGCGCCTGCGCGAACTCACTCGGGAACGAGTCACGGATGTCGTCCATAATCTCGAATGCGGCGGAAATGTCGACCTGACGCAAGTTGCTGTTGCGCCCGAAGCCGACCGGTTTCGAATCTTCCAGCAAAATAGAAAGCTCTTCGAGGAGAGCCATTACTCCGGTTTCATCCATCTTATTCCTCCCGCCTCTGCCGCTTATACCTCAATTATTGTGCAATTAAGCGACTCTAAGTGCCTTAATATTACCAGGATTGCATAAACGTTACAAATAATTCCTGATGAAACGGGGTAACGAATTGGCTTATCGGCCGAGCGAGCGATCGTGCTTGTCGCGGGCCTCTTGCGAGTAGCGCTCGCGGTATCTCACGTCGATGAGCTCGGCGACGATGGCGATGGCGAGCTCGGCCGGCGTCTTCGCGCCGAACTTGAGGCCGATCGGGCGCTTGACGCGCACCCACTGCTCGTCGGTCATGCCATTAGCCACGACGAGCTCGTGGACCTTATCGTTCTTGCCTGCACAGCCCATCATGCCGACGTAATGCACGTCGTTGCGCAGCGCCCACAGGCAGCTTTCCGGGTCGAACATGTGCCCGCGCGTCAGCACGCAGACGTAATCGGAACGATCGGCGGCCAGGTCGTCGAGCCCCGCGAAATCACTTCCCTCGAGCAGGATCCGCTCGGCGCCCGGGAAGCGCTCTTCGTTGAGGTAAGCCGGGTCATGGTCGACCGCGACGACCTCGAAACCCACATGCCGCGCCAGCTTCGCGAGCTCGCACGCGACGTCCGACGCGCCGAGCAGCCACACGCGCACCGGCTCGAACAAGGCGACGCTCGCCCAGGTCAAGCCCTCGAACTGCTCGTTATGCATCGAGGGGCCGCGCGTGACGTCTTTCATCTGGAAAATATCGCGCGGCGACGGCTCGCGCGACGAGACTATCTCCTTCGCGTCGTTGCAGAAAAACACGAGCGGCTCGCCGTCAGCAGAGCCCTGGTCTCCGTATTTCTTCGTCACTTCGTTGTCCGTGTTCGCGACCGCCTCGGCCGCATCATAGACCACCTTGAAGCCGAGCCAGGCGAGCTCTCCTTCGTCGATGGCGCGCAACGCGCGCTCGAACGTCGGGATGTCAGCAGGCGACAGACTCGCGACAATGCGATCAAGATCGGCCGGCGACAAATGGTCGTTGCCCGCCGTCGCCTCTTCGCTGAACGCGGGAACGTCATTCGTCGTGATGACCGGCGTCTCTCGCGCGCTCAGCGACGCGATGACCTTCTCGATGGTCTCCCTATTCACGAACATGCACCTTTCCATCTTCCCCGACCGACACGCAACCCGCCGCGATCATCCCGAGAACCTCGGGGTAAAGCGCGTGCTCAACAGCGTGAATGCGCTCCTCGAGGGTCTCCACCGTGTCGTCCTCGCGCACCTCCACGGCACGCTGCGCGACAATCGGGCCCTTGTCGTAATCCTCGTTCGCGAAGTGGACGGTCACGCCCGTCACCTTCACGCCGGCATCGAACGCGTCCTGGATCGCATGCGCGCCCTTGAACGACGGAAGCAACGCCGGATGCAAGTTCAACACACGATTGGGGAATGCGTCGAGTAACACATTCGTCACTTTGCGCATATATCCGGCCATCACAACATATTCCGCCCCGGCAGCGCGCAACGTCTCGACGATGAGGCTATCAGCTGCGAGCGGGTCGGCATATCGCTCGCGGTTCATGACGAGCACGGGAATGCACGCCTTCTCGGCGCGCTCGATCCCGAACGCATCCGGTCGCGACGACACGACTTGCACCACCTCAACCGGCAAGCCCTCGGCCGCCGCGTCGATAATCGCCTGGAAGTTCGTCCCGCTCCCCGAGAGCAGGACGCCAATTTTGAGCTTGGAAGCCACGCCGTCCCCTTTTAACCGTTGTAACGCACGATGCCGGAGCCGGCTTCGATCGAGCCGACCACGAAGGTCTCCTCGCCGAGCGCGGCGCGAACGGCATCGACCTGCGCAGGGTCGACGATGAGCACCATGCCGAGACCCATGTTGAACGTCTTGAATGCCTCGTCCTCGCTCAAGTGCGCCCGCTCGCAGGCGTAGCGCACAATGGGCGGCACGGACCAGCTACCTCGTTCGACGACCGCATCGACCCCGTCGTGCAGCGCGCGGTTCAGGTTCTCGGTGATGCCGCCGCCCGTAATGTGCGCGAGCGCGCGCACCGCACCGGGGCACGCGTCCATGACGGCGCGCACCTGCTTGACGTAAATCCGCGTCGGTTCGAGCAACGCCTCGGCAACGCTCTTGCCGTCGAGCTCGTCAACCGGAGTCGTGACCTCGTCAAGCGAGCGCCCCTCGAGGCACACCTTGCGAGCAAGCGAATAACCATTGGAATGAAGCCCGCTCGACGGCAAGCCGACGAGCACGTCGCCCTCGCGCACAGCGGCCGGATCGAGCATCTTCGGGCGGTCGACGACGCCGACGCAGAAGCCCGACAAATCGTAATCGTCGGGGTCCATCACGCCGGGATGCTCGGCCATCTCGCCGCCGATGAGCGCGCAACCCGCTTGACGGCACCCCTCGCCGATGCCGGCGACGACCTCGGCAACCGCCTCGGCGCGGAGCTTGCCCACCGCGACGTAATCCAAGAAGAACAGCGGCTCGGCGCCCGTCGCGAGGATATCGTTCACGCACATCGCGACCAAGTCGACGCCCACCGTGTCATGCTTGCCGATGAGCTGGGCGACCTTGAGCTTCGTCCCCACGCCATCGGTGCCGGAGACGAGAAGCGGGTCTTCCATGTCCTTCGCCGCCGCAATCGAGAACAGGCCGCCGAACCCGCCGATGTCGCCGACGACCTCCGGCCGATACGTCGAATGCACGGTTCGCTTGATCGCGTCGACGGCACGCGCCCCTTCTTCGATGTCAACGCCCGCCTGCGCGTAAGTTACCTGTTCGTCGGCCATGTGATTCCTCCGCTTACCCTTCTATCTCGTTTTCCTCATATGCATAGAGGACGTAACGTCCGTCTGACACGTTATCACACGTTGCGAAGGCGAAGGACTTGGCGATGCCGTCGGCGGCGGGAATCTCGCCGACGTCCACAACGGAGCGGTCGATCTTGTCCTGGATGTAGGCCGCCATGTCCGCCGCCGACGCGAAGCCCGTCTGCACGATTTGCTCGTCGGCTGCGCAATGGACGAGTGAGAACGTCCGCAACTTGAAGCTCGCCGACGGCGACAGCAGGTAAACCGCGCGCTCGGCGTCGAAGCGCTTCTGGTCGGCCATCTCGGCAATGGCGGAGAACATCGACCCGTCGCTCATGTGGTGCCCGTAAAGGAAATATGCCGCGTCGCTCCACGAGGGGTCGTTGCGGTAGTCCATGAACACGGAACCGTAACGCGCGAGCCACCCCTCCTCGCCCGCGAAGTCGTGCGAGAGGTAATACTCGTTGTCCTTGCCGCGCGCGACCGGGTAATTCACGTTCGTCCCGGGAATGTAAACCCACGCCACGACGTCGGGGTTGACCGCGCGCAGCGCGTCCCAGTCGATGCTGAAACCCGAGACGTCGTCAGCCTGCAGGTCCACATGCTCGGCGAGCCCGCCATATTTCTGCTGCCCTTGCAGATAGCTGAAGCAGATGACGGCAAGCGCGACGAGGGCCGCCACGAACACGACGGTCGCGATCGCCAGCACGGTGCGCCAGCGATTAATCTTCGCATGAGAACCCGTCACGCTACTCCCCATGCAATCGCTTCTCGAGCGCCGCGTTGATGGCGCGCAGCGCCTGGACGCGCGCATAATGCTTGTCGTCGCTTTCCAGCACGATCCACGGCGCGAACGTCGTCGACGTCAGGCGGAACATGTCGTCGACGGCCTGCTTGTATTGTGGGTATTTCTCGCGGTTGCGCCAGTCCTCGTCGGTGATCTTCCACATCTTCGACGGGTCAACCTGGCGCGCCTCGAAACGGCGCAGCTGCTCTTCGGGCGTGATGTCGACCCAAAACTTCAACAGGATCGCGCCCCATTGCACGAGCTCATGCTCGAACGCGTTGATCTCGTCATAGGCCCGCGCCCACTGCTCGGGAGACGCAAACCCCTCGACGCGTTCGACGAGCACGCGGCCATACCAGCTGCGGTCGTAAATCCCGACATGCCCCGCCTTCGGCAGACGAATCCAATAGCGCCACAGGTGCGGGTGCATGAGCTCGGGTTTCGTCGGCGCCGGCGACGGGAAGACGGTGTAAGCCCGCGCGTCGATCGCCTGTGCGACGCGTTTGATGTTGCCGCCCTTGCCGGCCGCGTCCCAGCCTTCATACATCAACATCAGCGGCACGCGCTTCTGATACATCTCGAGTTCGAGCTCGCAAAACCGCTCCTGCTCCGCCTTGAGCAGGCGCTTGTATTCCTCTTGCGTCTCGATGACCGGTTTCGCGACCGAGTGGTCGATTTGCGGATAGCCCGCCATGATGATGAAATCCGAACCGCGCGGCGCCTGCGCGTGCTGCGCCGCCGCCTCGGCCTCGGCCGCCGCGCGCACCGCCACGGCATCGAGCTCGGCCGATCCGTCGGCACCGCCCTCGCCCACGGCCGCCGCCGCGCGTTCCGAGTTCTCGGCCGCCTTCTTCTGCGCCTCCTCGGCCGCCGCATCGGGGCCGTTCACGAGCGCATGCTCGATCGCGTCTATGAGAGCCTGCGCCACCTGCAGGTTCGCCGCGCGCTTGTCCTCGCCGTTCACGAGCGTCCACGGCGCGAACGCGAAGTTGCTCGTCTCGAGGAGCCGGTCGTAGAGTCGGTAAGCCACGTCGTAATGCTTTGCCTGCTCCATCTTCTCGTCGCTCACGCGCCAAGCCGTGTTCGGGTTTTCGCGCAGGCGCTTCAGGCGCTTCTTCTGCGCGCTCTTGCTCACATGCACGAACAGCTTGACGACGACGTAGCCGTCATCCACGAGCATCTGCTCGAAATCATGCGAGATGCGCTGGTAACTCGCCACGATATCGCCGTGGAAGTCGCCGCGCGCCTTCGACGCGCCATCCTCGGCAAGCACCCGGTCCTTGATCTCCTTGGCCGCCTTCTTCGCCTTCTGCTTGTTCTCCGCAAGCTCGAACAGCGCCTGCCAGATGCCCGCGGAATACCACCCGCGATCGTAGAACGTGATGGTGCCGCGCTCCCCGAGCGCCTTCCAGAATTCCTGCATGACCGGGTAATAATCGTTCACACCCCATGGCCGGCCCGGGAAGCCGCCTGCGGCCTTCAGGTCGAAATCGGGCGTCACGTGCACCGACGTCGCGCGCGCATCGAGCTCGCACATCAAGTCGGAGATGCGGCTGCCCTTGCCGGCTCCGCCCCATCCTTCGAACAGCACGACGAGCCCCACGCCCTTCGCCCGCGCCTGCTGCTGCAGCACGACGAGCTTGCTCACGAGCTCCTTGTAGCGCGGCTTATATTCTTCCTTGGAAACCTTCTCAGCGGAAAAATCGACCTGCTCGAGCATAGGGCGCACCTTTCTCTCGGTGGGAAGATGATACCTTATCCGACCAAGTTGACACCATGTTATAGTGTTTGAAGCACTCTCAAATCGAAGCACTGACGATAGGACTCGCCATGATCGGACTTGACGATTTGGAAGCAGAACCCGCGGCTGACGAAACCGCAGTTGACGAGATGCCGGAAGTCGACGACGCCGTCACGCAGCGCCCCGTTTTCATGCAGAACCGCGAGCTGTCATGGCTGCGCTTCAACGAGCGCGTGCTCGACCAGGGCGCCGACGAGTCGGTCCCGCTGCTCGAGCGCTTGAACTTCATCTCGATCTTCTGGTCGAACCTGCAGGAGTTCTTCATGGTGCGCGTCGGCAGCCTCACCGACCTGTCGCTCATCGACCCGCCGATCCACGACAACAAATCCGGCATGACGCCCAAGCAGCAGATCCGCGCGATACACGAACGCTGCAGCGAGCTTTACCCCATTCAAGAAAGCTACTACGAGCACGTGCGCGGCTCGCTCGCCAAGCAAGGCGTGCGCCACCTGCGTCCCGAGGACCTTTCCGACGAGCAGCGCAATTACCTGTTCGGGCTCGTGAGGCACAACATCGAACCGTTCCTCTCGCCGCAGATCATCAACGCGCGCCACCCGTTCCCGCACCTCGAGAACGGCAAGCTCTACATCCTCGTGCGCCTCGACGACGAAACGGACGCGAAAGGCTCCAAGAAGAAAAAGAAGGGCAAGAAGCGCGACAAGGGCGGCGCCGACGGCGTGATCCTCGGCCTCATCCCCCTGCCCCACCAGTGCGAGCGCATGATCAAGCTCCCGGGGCGCGGCTTCCAGTTCATCTTGCTCGAGCACGCCATCGAGATGTTCGCCCCCGAAATCTTCAGCATGTACAAAATCAAGCACACGAACGTGATCTGCGTAACGCGAAATGCCGACATAGACGCCAACCAGGGATTCGACGAGCAGGACGAGGACTATCGCGAGCACATGAAGCGCCTGCTCAAGAAGCGCGCCCGCCTCGCTCCCGTCCGCCTCGAGTGCGAACGCCCGCTCTCCCCGGTCATGGGCAAGCTCCTGTTGAAGAAGCTCGACCTCAAGCGCTATCAGGTCTACGACACCACCGTGCCGCTCGACCTCAGCTTCACGTGGGGCCTCGGCTCCCACTTGTCCGAAAAGAAACAGGCGCTGCTCTCGAACATGCCGTTCACCCCCGCATGGCCGACGAGCTTCGACAAGAACCGCCGCATGCTCGACCAGGTTGCCGAGCGCGAGTCGCTGGTGTTTTACCCTTACGAAAGCATGGACCCGTTCGTCCAGCTGCTGCGCGAGGCGGCCACCGACCCCAGCGTCATCTCCATCAAGATCACGCTTTACCGCCTCGCGAGCCAATCGCACCTCGCCGAGGCGCTCATCGCCGCCGCTGACGCGGGCAAGGAAGTCACCGCGCTCTGCGAGCTGCGCGCCCGCTTCGACGAGAACAACAACATCGAGTGGTCGCAGCGCTTCGAAGAAGCGGGATGCAATGTCATCTATGGCTTCCGCGATTACAAGGTCCATTCGAAGATTTGCTGCATAACGCGCCAAATGCCCGACGGCTCCCTGCAGCACATCACCCAACTCGGCACGGGCAACTACAACGAGAAGACCGCGAAGCTCTACACCGACCTCAGCTTCATCACGACAGACGAGGCGATCGGGCGCGACGGCATCGAATACTTCAAGAACATGCAGCTCGAGAACGTCTCCGATGCCTATGAGGTGCTCCGCGTCGCGCCGCTGCAGATCAAGGCGATGCTGCTCGACAACCTCGACGCCCAAATCGAGCGGGCGCGCGCCGGCAAGCCGGCCTCCGCGTTCCTGAAAGCGAACTCGATTACCGACCGCGACGTCATCGAGAAGATCTCGGAGGCTTCGAATGCAGGCGTGAAAATCACGTTGTTCATCCGCGGAATCTGCTGCATCGTCCCCGGTGTGAAAGGCGCGACCGAGAACGTGCGCGTCTTCTCCATCGTCGGGCGCCTGCTCGAGCACAGCCGCATCTACTGCTTCGGCGCGGGCGACGATTGCGCGATTTACCTGAGCAGCGCCGATCTCATGACGCGCAACCTCAACAAGCGAGTGGAGATCGCCTGGCCACTGCTCGACCCGAGCCTGCGCGAGAAGGTCCTCGCCTACCTCGAGATCTGCATGCGCGACACCGCCAAGCTCCGCGAAATGCGCCCGAACGCGACCTACACCCCGCTCGGCGCCTTCTGCGACATCGACGACGAAGGCAACGCCAAGCCCGCCTTTGACGCGCAAAACGCACTCATCGCGCAAGCGAACGAGGCAATGGAAATCGCAAACGACATGCAAGAACCCGAGTTGGCAGAACCCGAGCCCGCAGAACCTATCAACCCCGCAGACCGCGTCGCCGAACTCATCGACCAGCTCAAGACCGCACCCGAGCCTGAACCCGAGCCCGCGCTCGACCGCCTCACCGAAATGAATATCGACGAGATCCTGCCGAAATCCGCAGAGCCCGCACCCGCGCCCGAGCCAGAACCTGAGCCCGAACCAGAATTGGAGCCCGTCGAAAAGGAAAAAGAAGGTTTCTTCAGCCGCTGGTTCAGCTAAGTCTGCAGAGAAGCGTGGCCAGGCGGAACAACGCGCCAGCTCCGTTTCCGTCATCCTAAGCGAAGCGAAGGATGACGGAAACGTTATTCCCCGAGCTCGCTTCGCACGACATCGGCGATGCGATTCGCCATCGAAACGGCAGCTTCCTCGCTTGAAGCTTCGACCATGACGCGAATCAGCGGCTCGGTGCCGCTCGGGCGGATGAGAACGCGCCCTTCATCGCCCAGCTCGGCCTCAACGGCACTCACGGATGCCGCGATGGCCTCGTTGCCTTCGAGAGCGTGCTTGTCGGCAACCTTCACGTTGATGAGCTCCTGCGGGAAACGCGTCATGACCGCAGCAGCCTCCGCGACGCTCTTGCCGCTGCGCACGACAGCCGCGAGATATTGGCATGCCGTCATGAGCCCGTCACCGGTCGAATTGTGCTCGAGCATGATCATATGCCCGGACTGCTCGCCGCCGATGGAATAGCCGTGCTCGCGCATCTCCCCGAGCACATAGCGGTCGCCGACTTTCGTCTGCACAACCTTGATGCCCGCATCGCGCATCGCGTGCACGAACCCGAGGTTGCACATCACCGTCGACACGACCGTGTCCTCGAAGAGCAAACCGCGCTCATGCAGGTCAATCGCGAGCAAGGCCTCGATGAAATCGCCGTCGATCTCGCTGCCGTCCGGAGTCATCAGCATTACGCGGTCGGCGTCGCCGTCGTGAGCCACACCCACGTCGGCACCGCTCTGGGCCATGAGCTCGCGCAGCGGACCAAGGCACGTCGAGCCGCACTCGACGTTGATGTCGCATCCATCGTAATCGTCGTTGATCACCGTCACGCGCGCGCCGAGGCGCTCGAAGGCCTCCGCACTCGAGAGCGCCGAAGCCCCGTGTCCCGCATCGAGCGCGATATGCAAGCCCGAGAAGTCAACTCCCTGGGCCTCGATGCTGCTCACGGCGTGATTGATGTAAAGCTCGACCGCATCCTCGACCGGCAACATGATGCCGACCTCGTCACCGCGAGGCACCTCGACATCCGCAGCGCCTTCGAGCCCGCCGCCTGCGATGAAGGCCTCGATTTCGTCCTCGACCGCATCGCGGAGCTTGAAGCCTTCGGCATCGAACAACTTGATGCCGTTGTATTCAGGGGGGTTGTGCGATGCTGAAATCACGATGCCGCCATCGGCATGCAGCTCGCGCGTGAGGAACGCCACGCCCGGCGTCGGGATGACGCCGGCGACGAGCGCCGTACCGCCCGCGCTCATGATGCCCGCCGCAACGGCGGACTCCAGCATGTCGCCCGACAGCCGCGTGTCCTTGCCGATGACGATGCTCTCACCAAGGAAAGCCACCGCCGCCTGTCCCAACCGATAAGCGATTTCGCAGGTCAGCTCTTTGTTAGCAACCCCGCGAACACCATCGGTCCCAAAAAGTCGCGCCATTTACTTGCCCCTGTTCACGTTCTCCGGGGAGATGGTCTCAGCGCCACTCGGGCGCTCGTTTTCAGTCATGCGGGTGTTCAGCTCGGCCGCAAGGTCGTCGAGCGAAATGCCATAGCGCTCCAAAACGACAAGCAAGTGGTAAATCACGTCGGCCGATTCATAACGCAAGTGGTTGACCTCGCCGTCTTTCGCGGCAAGGGCAACCTCCCCCGCTTCTTCCATGACCTTCTTCAGGAGGTCATCGTCTTTGCCCGTGAGCAGGCGATGAGTGTAACTCTCATCGCCTGCCTCACGGCGATTCGCGATCGTGGCCGCGAGCGCTTCGAGCGTCTCGCCAATCGCGCTCATTATTCCGCGTCCTCGCCGGACTGCTGAGCAGCGTTCGAGGCAGCCTCTTCCTCGCTGCTCGTCACGCCGAACCCGAGCGAGTCCATCGAGCCGAGAAGCGCATCGAGCTCCTCGAGGTTGCGCTGGTAAGAGCGCGGCGGCAGCGCCTCGCCGAGCATGTCCTCGCCCTCCGTGCTGAAGGTCGGGGGCTCGTCGCCGCCGATGAGGATGTTGTCATCCGGCGAGAAGACCATGTCGAGCAGCTGCGACATGTCGTCGCTCGAAGCCGCCAAGTCGTCCTCGATGACCTTCATCAGGTCGCGCTCCTCGAGGCCGGCCTTGAGCTCCTCGATCGCTTTCGCGCCGATGCCCTCGATGCGCAGCAGGTCATCCTCGGTGTGGCCGAGCAGGTCGGCGACGGTCTCGATGCCCGCCTCGGAGAACTTGTTCGCCCAGCGTTGCGACACGCCCAGGTCGTCATAGATGTAGAGGCGCGCCTCTTCGTCGGACAACATGTTCGCGCGACCGCCCATGCCGAAGCCGCTGTAGTATCCGCCATAGCCGCCCGCCATGTTCAGGTAGCCGTCGCCATCAAGCGACCAGTCCTGCGGCTGGGGCAGCAAGTCCTCGATGTCGCGGAGCGCCTCGGGGGCGTAATCCGGCAACGCATCGCCCTCGGTCATCTCGATCGGCTCGCCCTTGTAGGTCAGCTTCACCTTGCGATAGCGCTTGAGGCCCGTGCCCGCCGGAATCGGCTTGCCGATGATGACGTTCTCCTTCAGGCCGTTCAGGTTGTCGGTCTTGCCCTCGATGGCGGCGTCGGTGAGAACCTTCGTCGTCTCCTGGAACGAAGCCGCAGACATCCACGAGTCGGTCGCGAGCGACGCCTTCGTGATGCCGAGCAGCAACGGCTGGCCCACCGGCGGCTGCTTGCCTTCGGCGATGAGCGCGTTGGCCGCATCCTGGAACTCGTAACGGTTCACCTGCTTGCCCGGCAGATAATCGGAATCGCCCGCCTCGAGCACCGTCAGCTTGCGCAGCATCTGGCGCGCGATGACCTCGATGTGCTTGTCGTTGATATCCACGCCCTGCGAGACGTAAACGCCCTGAACCTGCTGGACGATGTAGCGCAGCGTCGTGTTCGGGTCGGTCAAGCGCAGCAAGTCGTGCGGGTTCACGGAACCCTTGGTCAGCTGCTGGCCGACCTTGACCTCGCAACCGTCCACGATGCCCGGCTGCATCTGCGCGCGTGCCGACACGGCATACTCGCGGATGTTGCCCTCCTGGTCGTGGATGGTCAAGATCTTCTGCTGCTTGTCGCCCGAGATCTGCAGCGTGCCCGCGATCTCGGCGAGAACCGCCAGACCCTTCGGCTTGCGCGCCTCGAAAAGCTCCTGGACACGCGGAAGACCATGCGTGATGTCGTCGCCGGCGACGCCGCCCGTGTGGAATGTGCGCATCGTCAACTGCGTGCCCGGCTCACCAATCGACTGGGCGGCGATGATGCCGACCGCCGTGCCGATGTTGACCGGACGCGACGTCGCAAGGTCCCAACCATAGCACTTCTGGCAGACGCCTTCGTGCGCATGGCAGGTCATGATCGTGCGGACGACGACCTCGGTGAGACCCGCGGCGTCGAGCTTGCGCAGGACGTCCATCGAGTCGATGTATTCCTCCTTGTCGAGCAGCACCTCACCGTTCTCGTCAACCGCCGGCTCGAGCAGGCAGCGCCCGATCAGGTTGTCGTCGAGGTCGCCCTTCTCGTTGCGCAGCGCGTAAGGAACGCCGTCGGTCGTGCCACAGTCGATCTCGCGGATGATGACGTCCTGGGCGACGTCGACGAGACGACGCGTCAGGTAACCCGAGTCAGCGGTACGCAACGCGGTGTCGGCGAGACCCTTGCGGGCGCCGTGCGTCGAGATGAAGTATTCCAGAACCGACAGGCCCTCGCGGAAGTTCGCCTTAATCGGGCGGTCGATGATCTCGCCCTTCGGGTCGGACATCAGGCCGCGCATGCCGGCGAGCTGGCGAATCTGCTTGATGTTACCGCGGGCGCCGGAGAACGCCATCATGTAAATCGGGTTGAACTTGTCGAAGTTCTCGGCCATCGCGTCGCCGACCTCTTCGTTCGCCTCGTTCCAGATGTCGACCACCTGGCGATGACGCTCGTCGGGGCTCATGAGGCCCATCTCGTAGTCCTCGTCGATCGCGGCGACCTTCTCGTCGGCAGCAGCGAGAATCTCGCCCTTGCTCGGCGGAATCGACGCGTCGTAAACCGACACCGTGACGCCAGCGCGCGTCGCGTAATGGAAGCCCGCAGCCTTCAGGCCGTCGAGAATCGGCGGCACCTCCGACATCGCATAGCGGTTCGTCACGTCCTCGACGAGACGCGAGATCTCGGACTTGTTCATGCCGTAGTTCAGGAACGGGTAATCGTCCGGCAGCACGTCGTTGAACGTGATGCGACCAATCGTCGTCTCGAGACGCTGGCCAGCCTTGTATTCCGTCATCTCGTTGAACGCAGTCGCGACCATCGTGTCCTTGGTCAGGCGCACCTCGATCTTAGCCTGCAGGTCCACGTCCGAACGCGCATCATAGGCATTGCGCGCATCGGCGAAGTCGATGAACGCGCGACCCTCGCCCGGGAAGCCCTCGCGCATCGCGGTGAGGTAGTAAAGGCCGATGATCATGTCCTGCGTCGGAATGGTCAGCGGGCGGCCATGAGCCGGCGACTTGATGTTGTTCGTCGACAGCATGAGCACGCGCGCCTCGGCCTGCGCAGCACCCGAAAGCGGCACGTGCACGGCCATCTGGTCGCCGTCGAAGTCGGCGTTGAACGCGGTGCAGACGAGCGGATGCAGCTTGATGGCCTTACCCTCGACCAACACCGGCTCGAACGCCTGGATGCCCAGGCGGTGCAGAGTAGGTGCGCGGTTCAGAAGGACCGGATGCTCGGTGATGACCTCTTCGAGCACGTCCCACACATAGGATGCACCGCGGTCGACAGCACGCTTCGCGGCCTTGATGTTGCCGCAATACTCGAGCTCGACCAGGCGCTTCATGACGAACGGCTTGAAGAGCTCGAGCGCCATGTTGTTCGGCAGGCCGCACTGGTGCATCTGCAGCTCCGGGCCGACGACGATAACCGAACGGCCGGAGTAGTCGACGCGCTTGCCGAGCAGGTTCTGACGGAAGCGGCCCTGCTTGCCCTTCAGCATGTCGGACAGCGACTTCAGGCTGCGGTTGCCCGGACCCGTGACCGGGCGACCACGACGACCGTTGTCGAACAGCGAGTCGACGGCTTCCTGCAGCATGCGCTTCTCGTTGTTCACGATGATCTCGGGCGCACCGAGGTCGAGCAGGCGCTTCAGGCGGTTGTTACGGTTGATGACGCGACGGTAAAGGTCGTTCAGGTCGGACGTCGCGAAACGGCCACCGTCGAGCTGCACCATCGGGCGCAGGTCCGGCGGGATGACCGGGATGACGTCGAGGATCATGTCGGTCGGCTTGTTATCCGACTTCAGGAACGCGTCGACGACCTTCAGGCGCTTGATGGCCTTCGCGCGCTTCTGGCCCTTGCCGTTCTCGATGATATCGGTGAGCTCGACCGCCGTCGCCTCGAGGTCGATGGCGTCCAGCAGATCGCGAACGGCCTCGGCGCCCATGCCGCCGCGGAAGTAATCGCGGTAGTTCAGGCGCATCTCGCGGTAAAGCGCCTCGTCGGGGACGAGCTGCTTCTCCTCGATCTTCTGGAACAGCTCGAACGCGTCGGTGCGCAGCGCCTTGCGCTCGTTGAACTCTTCATAGATGTCGGCGATCTCTTCCTCGACCTCTTCGGGCGTCATGCGCTCGTCGTCGTCGATGTCGTCGACGAACTCGTCGTCCTCCGGCACGTAAGCCGTCGACAGGCGGCGCGTCGACTCGATGATGCGGTCGCGCTCGGCGTCCAGCTCCTCGAGGTCGGCAGCCAGCTCGTCACGCAGCTCGTCGAGGTCCTCCTCGCGAGCCTCGGAGTCGACATAGGTGATGATGGAGCTCGCGAAGTAAAGCACCTTCTCGAGGTCCTTCGGGCTGATGTCGAGCAGGTAGCCCAAGCGCGACGGCGAGCCCTTGAAGTACCAGATATGGCTCACGGGCGCGGCCAGCTCGATGTGGCCCATGCGCTCGCGGCGCACCTTGGCGCGAGTCACCTCGACGCCGCAGCGCTCGCAGACGATGCCCTTGAAACGGACACGCTTGTATTTGCCGCACGCGCACTCCCAGTCGCGCGTCGGGCCGAAGATCTTCTCGCAGAACAAGCCGTCCTTCTCGGGCTTGAGCGTGCGGTAGTTGATCGTCTCGGGCTTCTTCACCTCACCGCGGGACCAGCTGCGGATGTCCTCGGCAGAAGCGAGGGAAATGCGAATTGCATCGAAATTCGTAACGTCAAACTCAGTCGTCATGTTCTACTCCTCCCCCTCACTCGAGCCTATGAGTTCTTCTCCGCCGTCGGAGCCTTCCGTCGCGGGCGCCACGTCGCCGAGGCCGCCCAGCAGGTCGCCGAGCTCGGCAGCGATGCTGTCGAGGACGTCATCCTCCTCGCGCTCGGTCTTGGCCGCCTCGCCGGCGAGCGCCTGCAGAAGAGCCGCTTCCTCGCCCGGTTCCTCGGCGTCGTTGTCCATGTCGATCGGCTTCATGTCGTGGCCCTCGAGCTCGACGTTCAGGCCGAGCGAGCGCATCTCCTTCACGAGGACCTTAAAGGATTCGGGCACCTCGGCAGCCGGGATGTTCTCGCCCTTCACGATGGACTCGTAGGACTTCACGCGGCCCGACGTGTCGTCGGACTTCACGGTCAGAATCTCCTGCAGCACGTTGGAAGCGCCGTAAGCGTAAAGCGCCCACACCTCCATCTCGCCGAAGCGCTGGCCGCCGAACTGGGCCTTGCCGCCGAGCGGCTGCTGCGTGATGAGACTGTAAGGACCAGTCGAACGCGCGTGGATCTTATCGTCGACCATGTGGCCGAGTTTCAACATGTAGGTCTGACCGACCGTGATGGGCTCGCGGAACTTCTCGCCCGTGCGGCCGTCATAGAGCCAGGTCTTGCCCGTGCGGGACAGCTGCGGCACGAACTCGTCGCGCGCCAGGTCGCCGTACTTCGCATGGTTCATGTTGATGAGGTTGCGGTTGGCACGCTCGATGCAGTCGGAAATCTCGTCCTCGTGTGCGCCGTCGAAGACCGGCGTCGCGACGAAGAACGGACCTTCGACGACCTCGTCGGAGTTGTCCTTGTCATCCCAGCCCCACTTCGCAGCCCAGCCGAGGTGATTCTCCAGCAGCTGGCCGACGTTCATACGCGACGGAACGCCGAGCGGGTTCAGGATGACGTCGATCGGGGTGCCGTCAGCGAGATAAGGCATGTCCTCGACCGGCAGCACGCGGGAGATGACGCCCTTGTTGCCGTGACGGCCGGACAGCTTGTCGCCCTGCTGCACCTTGCGCTTCTGCGCGACGTAGATGCGGACGAGCTCGTTGACGCCCGGAGCCAGCTCGTCGCCGGCCTCGCGGCTGAAACGCAGCACGCCGATCACGCGGCCGCCGGCACCGTGAGGCACCTTGAGGCTCGTGTCGCGCACCTCGCGCGCCTTCTCGCCGAAGATGGCGCGCAGCAGGCGCTCCTCGGCGGTCTGCTCCGTCTCGCCCTTCGGCGTGACCTTGCCGACGAGCACGTCGCCGGGGAACACCTCCGCGCCAATGCGGATGATGCCGTCGGCGTCGAGGTCGCTGATCAAGTCCTCGGAGATGTTCGGAATCTCGCGCGTGATCTCCTCAGGACCGAGCTTCGTGTCGCGCGCGTCGACTTCATACTCGGCGATGTGGATCGACGTGAGCAGGTCCTCTGCGACGACGCGCTCGGAGATGACGATAGCGTCCTCGTAGTTGTAGCCTTCCCACGGCATGTAGGCGATCATGAGGTTCTGGCCGAGCGCCAGCTCGCCGTGGTCGCAGCTCGGGCCGTCTGCCAGCACGTCGCCGACCTCGACGCGGTCGTCCTTGCGCACGATCGGGCGGTGGTTGATGCAGCCGCTCTGGTTCGAGCGCTGGAACTTCGGCACGAGGTATTCGTCATATTCGCCGTCGTCGGTCAGGATGATGATCGTCTGGCCGTCGACGTAATCGACCACGCCCGCGTTCTGCGCGACGAGGATCTCGCCGGAGTCGACCGCGATGCGGTGCTCGATGCCCGTGCCGACGAGCGGCGCGGTCGGGCGCAGCAGCGGCACGGCCTGACGCTGCATGTTCGAGCCCATGAGCGCGCGGTTCGCGTCGTCATGCTCGAGGAACGGAATGAGCGAGGTCGCCACCGACGTCATCTGACGCGGGGAAACGTCCATATATTGCACGTTCTCGGGCGCGACCTCGTCGGGCTCGCCGAAGACGCCGGCGGCGTCCTTGGTGCGGCAGAGCACGCGCGCGGACGGAACGAACTTGCCGTCGATGTGATGGCCGAACACGCGGGTCTTGAGGTCGAACTCCTCATTGGCCTGCGCGATCGTGTAGTTCTCTTCCTCGTCGGCCGTCAGGTAATCGATGTCGTCGGTCACCTTGCCGTCGACGACGCGACGGTAAGGCGTCTCGATGAAGCCATAGGGATTCACGCGCGCATAGGTCGCGAGCGAGCCGATGAGGCCGATGTTCGGACCTTCAGGCGTCTCGATCGGGCACATGCGGCCGTAATGCGAGGTGTGAACGTCGCGGACCTCGAAGCCGGCGCGCTCGCGCGACAGGCCGCCCGGGCCGAGGGCCGACAGACGACGCTTGTGCGT
>ERZ808037.1028-NODE-1028-length-20738-cov-3.986980_pt1 | contig 20738 bp, 11 predicted proteins | sample MGYA00380190_ERZ808037 | MGnify/ENA primary metagenome ERZ808037 (study PRJEB31490, sample SAMN06133399) | mouse gut metagenome | isolation source: J9 | host: mice | place: China: Chengdu | collected 2015-05 ... | reverse complement strand
TCGAGGTCAACCACCAGAAGGGAAAAATGGCCATAGCCCATAACGGCAACCTCAGCAATGCGGCGGAACTGCGCAACGCCCTGGAGCTGTCGGGCGCTATTTTCCATACCACAAGCGACACGGAGACGATTGCCTATATCGTCACCCGGGAGCGTCTGAGGACGCCCTCCATCGAAGATGCCTTAAGCGCTGCCATGGACGCGCTGGACGGCGCCTATTCCCTGGTGCTGATGTCCGCCCAGAAGCTGATATGCGCCAGGGATCCATATGGGTTCCGACCGCTGTGCTATGGACAGACCCCGGACGGTGGGTATGCAGTCGCCTCCGAGAGCTGTGCCCTGAAGGCAATAGGAGCCGAGTTCGTGCGGAATCTGGAGCCGGGGGAGATTCTGGTGTTCGGCCCGGGCGGGATGGTCTCCCGCAGGGAGCACTGCGGCAAGAAGCCAAGGAAGCTGTGCATCTTTGAATATATCTATTTCGCAAGACCTGATTCGGTGGTGGACGGGGTGTCGGTTCATGGGGCCAGAGTGCAGGCCGGAAGGATTCTCGCCAGGCGGCATCCGGTGTCCGCGGATATCGTGGTGGGCGTGCCGGACTCCGGGCTGGACGCAGCATTGGGATTCAGCCAGGAGTCAGGGATTCCTTTCGGAATCGGCCTGATCAAAAATAAGTACATCGGACGCACGTTCATCTCTCCCGGCCAGAGCGAAAGGCTGGATCAGGTGAAAATCAAGCTGAGCGCCATCGAAGAGACTGTCCGGGACAAAAAGGTCGTCCTGATTGACGACTCCATTGTGCGGGGAACCACCAGCGGGCGTATCGTCAGGCTGCTCAGGGAAGCCGGGGCAAGGGAAATCCATATGCGCATCTCCTCGCCGCCTTTTCTGCATCCCTGTTATTACGGCACGGATATCGATTCCAGGGAACATTTGATTGCCTGTCATCACAGCGTGCCGGAGACGGCGGCCATCATCGGAGCGGACAGCCTGGGATATCTGCCGGTGGAGGAACTGGGGGCATTGATTGGGAACGGAGGATATTGCAGCGCATGTTTTGACGGGGATTATCCAACGCCGATTCCCACAGATACAAGAAAGAACCGATTCGAACAAAAGCTTTCAGAGAAAAGAAAATGAGGAAAGGCTGCATGGACAGATGGCAGAAAAGCCGCAGAAAAGTCCGTGCAGTTTTTTACGTTCCATAGTTGGCATATGGGAGGGGATATGTTAAAATAACCTTAAGAATTGTCGTAGAATAACTGCCGCGATTTCCTTTTAGTTATAGGGTTCGCGAAGCGCAATTATCTGCAGACACAATTCTTTATTCCCGGCAGATGGCGAAAAGATACGAGCGGTTCACGTTTGAGATGGGTGTCTCTGAAGGAGCAGTGTTGTGCTATGACAATCCGATGCGTCGTAGAGAGAATTACATATCAGAACCCGGAAAACGGCTATTCGGTCCTGAGAGTCCATGTAAAAGGGTATGACGACCTGGTCACGGTGGTGGGGAACCTTCTGGACGCGAATGTGGGATCCGTGCTTTTGGTGGAGGGCAACTGGAAAGTGGACGCCAAGTACGGAAAGCAGTTCATGGCCGAAAAATGGGAGGAGACGCTCCCGGCCACCGTCTACGGCATGGAGAAATATCTGGGCAGTGGACTGATCAAAGGGGTGGGTCCGGTGTACGCCAGGAAAATCGTACAGAAGTTCGGAACAGACACTTTCACGGTCATTGAAGACAACATTGAAGTCCTGATTGAGATACCGGGAATAGGGCAGAAGCGCATCCAAATGATAGCCGAGAGCTGGGAGAGACAGAAAGAGGTGAAGAACATCATGCTCTTTTTACAGGAGCATGGGGTCAGCACCGCCTTTGCCGCCAGGATATATAAGCAGTACGGAAATGAGAGCATTGCCAGGATGAAAGAAAATCCGTTCCGGCTGGCGGACGATATCTGGGGAATCGGTTTCAGGACAGCGGACGGCATCGCACAGAAGCTGGGCTTCGGGAAAGAGGATTATGTCCGTCTGCGCAGCGGCATCATGTACACTTTGAGCGAGCTGGCGGATGAGGGCCATGTCTACGCGAGGAAAGAGCAGCTCATAGAGAAAGCCTGTGCGCTGCTGGAAGCGGAAGATTGCTGCATCGTCATGACCATGGATCAGATGCTGAAGGATAAGGATCTCATCCAGGAGGAAGATGCCGTCTATCTGCCGCCTTTTTACTATGCGGAGACCGGCACGGCGGGGAAGCTGAAGCGCCTTGCCGCGCAGCCGGCGAAGGACAGGCTGTGGACAGGGCTTGCCGAAGCCCGCCGCAGAACCGGGAATGCGAATCTGTCCGTGGATGTCTCCCGGATTGAGAAGTCTGTGGGGATGAAGTACGATGAGGTTCAGGCGGATGCCATCCGGCGGGCCGCCATGGCGAAAGTATTGGTTTTGACAGGAGGCCCCGGCACGGGCAAGACCACCACCACCCAGGGAATCATCGCGGCATACCGTGCCTATGGCCTGAAGATATTGCTGGCGGCACCTACAGGGCGGGCGGCCAAGCGGATGACCGAAGCCACCGGGCTGGAAGCCAGGACGCTCCACAGGCTTCTGGAGTGCAAGCCGCCGCAAGGGTATCAGAAAAATGAGGAAAATCCTCTGGAGGGGGATGTGCTGATTGTGGATGAATGCTCCATGATCGATATCATCCTGATGAATTCCCTCTTGAAAGCGATTCCGGTGAACATGCGCCTTATCCTGATAGGGGACATCGACCAGCTGCCCAGCGTAGGGGCGGGGAACGTGCTCAGGGACATCATTGACTCGGACCGTTTTCCGGTGGTACGGCTGACCAGGATTTTCAGACAGGCCCAGGAGAGCCGCATCGTCATGAATGCCCATAGGATCAATGCCGGACAGATGCCGGACATCTCCAACGGCAGGGACACGGATTTCTTCTTTCTACAGAAAGAGGAGCCGGAGGAAGCGGCGAGAGAAATCGTGAACCTGGTGAAGCACAAGCTGCCGCGGTATTATGGCGTGTCCCCTGCCGCGATACAGGTGCTGACGCCCATGCAGAAAGGCCTGGTGGGAGCCACGAACCTGAATCTGGCGCTGCAGGAGAGCCTGAATCCGGATGGGGAGGGGCTCAGGCGGAGCGGTTTCCTGTACAGAGTCAACGACAAGGTCATGCAGATCAAGAATAACTACGACAAGGAAGTCTTCAACGGGGACATCGGCATGGTGGTATCCGTGGATGTGGCAGACCGGACGCTGGCGGTGGAGTTCGACAACCGGCGGATTGTCTATGATGCCACGGAGCTGGACGAGCTGGTCCATGCCTATGCCACTACGATCCACAAGGCCCAGGGCTCGGAGTACCAGATTGTGGTGATGCCGGTGCTGATGAGCCATTTTGTGATGCTGCAGAGGAATCTGGTCTACACCGGCATCACCAGAGCGAAAAAGGTTCTTGTGATGGTGGGCACAAGGAAAGCACTGGCCTACGCAGTGCGCAATGTCACCGTCACGGAACGGAATACGATGCTGGCCAGGCGGCTGGCTGCGGAGAGTCCGGAGGGACAAAGATGAGCCCTAATTAGATTGCAGACCGTCCCTTTCGGCTGCAAAGTGTTCCACAAGGGAAGCTACCTCCTCCAGGCAGGCTCCGCAGACCGTGCCGGCACCAGTGGCGCTCTGTACTTCAGCCAGGGTAGTGGCACCGGCATCCACGGCTTCTTTGATTTGGCCGCAGGTCACGCCCTGACAGTTACAGATGATTTTATCTAAATCCATATTTCTCTACCGTCCTTTCGGGGATAGGATATGCATTATACCATTATTTATACTGGCGTTCCCTAAAATCTGCCATGCATCCTTTTCTTCATGGCAATCCGGTTCACGAGCGAAGATTTCCAGTGCATCGTGCGAATTTCCTTGCTGGCGCGTATATACCAGATGGTGATGCGGTCGTCCAGATAAGAGATTCATGGTCTTCGCAGATGCGTGGGCCGACGGAAAAAGCGTATCGTGTCGGAGAACCGGAAATACGCGCATTTGGGGTATGCTTCGAAGGTGTGGGAGCAATTGGTAAAGCACGCCGCCTCAAGGGGCTGAAGAAATATGCCCATGGGGGACATGCATGCAAGAAAAGGAAATGAAAAGACGGAAACCTCTGGCATAGGGAAGATTGAAAACAGGAAGAATACAAAATGACAAAAAAACAACGTGCATTGGAGATCATTGAGAGACTGAAGAAAGAATACCCCCAGGCAGACTGCACCCTGGAGTACGACCAGGCGTGGAAGCTGCTGGTGAGCGTACGGCTGGCGGCGCAGTGCACTGACGCCAGGGTGAACGTGGTGGTGGAAAAGCTGTACGAGAAGTTCCCGGATGTGGATGCCCTGGCGGACGCGTCCGTAGAGGACATCGAGAAAATCGTCCGTCCATGCGGCCTGGGCAACAGCAAGGCCAGGGACATCAGCGCCTGCATGAAGACGCTGCGGGATACCTATGGCGGAAAGGTGCCGGACGATTTCGACAAGCTGCTGGCCCTGCCCGGCGTGGGGAGGAAAAGCGCCAACCTGATCATGGGGGACGTATTCGGGAAGCCCGCCATCGTCACGGACACCCACTGCATCCGCCTGGTGAACCGGATGGGGCTGGTGGACGGCATCAAAGAACCGGCAAAGGTGGAAAAAGAGCTGTGGAAACTCATACCGCCGCAGGAGGGGAATGATTTCTGCCATCGGCTGGTGGATCACGGCAGGGCGGTGTGCACGGCCCGGACGAAGCCCTATTGCGATAAATGCTGTCTTCAGGACATCTGTAAGAAAGCAGGGGTTTAGAGGAAAAGACGACATAGCACTATTTTATACATTTACGCGATTTTTTTTCATAGAAAAGAAGCGGCCATGCAGTTATACTACAATGTGACAGAAGGAATCGGCACTGCAGATAAGTGTCGGCAACGGGGACAGACAAGGGTCTGACAAGGGACAGGAAACGGCTCCCCGGAATTCAGGCGGTGAAAAGGGAGTCCCGCAGGCCCTGGAAAGGCTGAGAGATTCCCGTAGCATAGATACGAGCATTTATGCAGAAAGGGGCAAAAAGGAAGAGATGAAGAGACTGATGCAATCAGAATGGAGGGGGAGGCTCTCGCATTGGATCCGTACCCTGAAGGACGATCTCTATGAGCCGTTGGGGGAGATTTCCTGGGAGGCTTTCCCGACGATGGAGTATCTGACCTTTGAGGAAGCCCAGAAAGCGGCGTTCCAGCCTGTGGAACCGGGATTTACCTGGGGACGGCTCTGGGAGTACTGCTGGTTCAGAGGGTCGGTGACGCTCCCGAAGGAAGCCGAGGGCCAGCGCATCGTCATGAACCTGAATCCGGGCGGGGAGTCCACTCTGTTCGTCAACGGAAAGGGCTTCGGCACTTATCGGGCGGACTGGGTAAGCGAACCCCACCATTTCATGGAGGACAACGTGCTCACGACCTGCGGAAAAGCGGGAGAGCGTTTTGACGTGCTGATGGAGACTTATGCGGGGCACTATTATCCGGATGCGGGCGGATGCGCCACAGGGCCCGTGCTGCCCGGCGCTTTCCAGGATTCCGCACAGGAGGGGAAGCGGAGCACCCTGGGCAAATGCACCTACGGCATCTGGAACGAGGATGCCTACCAGCTCTATATGGACGTGGAGACCCTGAACAAGCTTTTACAGACCCTGAACCCCACCTCGCTGAGGGCGGCGAAGATTGCCAAGGCTCTGGAGCAGTTCACGCTGATAGCGGACTTCGAGCAGCCCAGGGAGGGGAGGATTCAGTCCTACCGGGCAGCCAGGGAGGCCCTGCGCCCTGTGATGGAGGCGAAGAATGGCTCCACCATGCCTGTGTTCTACGCGGTGGGCAATGCCCATCTGGATCTGGCCTGGCTGTGGCCCATGGCGGAGACCTACCGGAAGACGGAGCGCACTTTCGCCGCCCAGCTGCGCCTGATCGAGGAGTACCCGGAGTACAAGTTCATCCAAAGTCAGCCTGCGGCCTATGAGATGTGCCGGAAATATTATCCGGAGCTGTTCGCCAGGATCAAGGAAGCCGTCAAGGGCGGCCAGTGGATCGCGGACGGCGCCATGTGGGTGGAGCCGGATACCAACATGGCCAGCGGCGAAGCCCTGATCCGCCAGCTGCTCCACGGAAAGCGGTATTATAAGGAAGAGTTCGATGTGGACAGCGAGGTGCTGTGGCTGCCGGATACCTTTGGATACACTGCGGCGCTGCCCCAGATCCTGAAAGGCTGCGGCGTGAAGTATCTGGTCACCCAGAAGATCTTCTGGTCTTACAATGAGGGGGAGCAGTTCCCTTACCATTACTTTAACTGGGAGGGAATGGACGGCAGTCAGATCGTGTCCTTCCTGCCCACCAGCTACACCTACCGCACGGATCCACTGGAAGCCAACAAGATTTGGGAGAACCGGTCTCAGATTCAGGATCTGGATGCTTTCCTGATGCCTTTCGGCTATGGGGACGGTGGCGGCGGCCCGGCCAGGGACTATGTGGAATACGCCATTCGCCAGGAAGACCTGGAGGGCAATGTCAGGATGAAGATGGCAGGGCCCGCGGAATTCTTCCACGACATGGAGGAACAGGGCGGCCCGGTGAACACCTATGTGGGAGAACTGTACTTCAGCGCCCACAGAGGGACATATACTTCCCAGGCTATGATCAAGCAGAACAACCGCCGCAGCGAGCTGGCCATGCGGGAGATGGAGCTCTGGAGCAGCCTTGCCATGGAAAAGGGCATGGAATACGACCTGTCCAGGGCGGACGCGCTCTGGAAAGAGCTGCTGCTGCACCAGTTCCATGACATCCTACCCGGCTCCTGCATTGCCAAGGTGTACGTGGAGGCGGAGGAAGCGCATCACGCGCTGCAGCTTTCTGCGGAAGAGATGAAAGAAAAAGCCCTGGCGGCTTTGACCGGGCAAACGGACGGACAGGCCGTGACCCTATGGAACTCTTTAAGCTTTGAGCGCCAGGCGCTGGTGGAGCTGCCGGAGCGGTTCCGGGCAGGTGCCAGGACTCTCGCCGGGGAAGAGGTGCCGGTACAGACGGTGGACGGAAAGGTGAAGGCCCTTGTGACGATTCCGTCCTGTGGCGCGGTTTCCCTGGTGCCCACCGAGGGAACCGATAAATCGGGCAACGCTGTGTCGACAGATGCCGGAAAGGATGGCGGCGCAGAAAGAATATACGCTGCAGAAAGAAAATGTGCCGCAGAAAGTGCCGCAGCTGAAGTCCGGGCGAAAGAGACTGCTGAGGGCATCGTGCTGGAGAACAGCCAGGTGAAAGCTGTCATTAACAGGATGGGCGAGGTCACCTCATTTGTGCTGAAGAGCTCCGGCAGGGAGTTCGCGGCGGAACCCATGAACCGTCTGCATCTGTACAAGGACGTCCCCCGTCTCTTCGATGCCTGGGATATCGATTCCAACTATATCGAACAGGAGATAGAAGCTCTGACGGGAGCCACAGCGGAGATTCTGTCCCAGGGCCTGGAGGGCGTGGTAAAGGTAAGCGGCAGGATCAGCGAGTCCACATTCACCCAGTATATCCGCCTGGCTGCCGGGAGCAGAAGGATTGAATTCGAGACAGAGATTGACTGGAAAGAGCTGCACCGACTGCTGAAAGCGTCATTCCCGGTGGAGATATATGCGGAAAACGGCATCAATGAGATGCAGTTCGGCTTCGTGGAGAGGCCTACCCATCGTTCCAGACTGTATGATAAGGATCGGTTCGAGGTCTGCAACCATCACTACAGCGCCCTCTGTGAGGGGAACCACGGCGCGGCGGTGCTCAACGACTGCAAGTACGGCATCAGCATGAACAGGAACGCCCTGGAGCTTACCCTGCTGCGTGCGGCGTCTTCGCCGGAGATGCGTGCGGACAACCGCGTACACCACTTTGCCTATGCCTTTACCGCATGGGAGGGCAGCTTTGCGGACAGCGATGTGACGAAGCAGGGCTATGAGCTGAACGTAAAGCCTCAGGTGAGCGGAGGCGCAAGGGAGAAGTTCAGCGCCCTTTCCGTCGACAGGGACAATATTCTCCTGGATACCATGAAACCTGCGGAGGACGGAAGCGGGGATGTCATCCTGCGCCTCTACGAGTCCAAGAAAGCCGCCACCACGGCCAGGGTGCAGCTCGCTTTCGGCAGCAAGGCATATATCTGCGATATGCTGGAGAATGTCCTCGGCGAGATCCCTGTGGAGGACGGAAAAGTGACGCTGCCTTTCAGAGCCTTTGAAATCAAGACCGTCAGGATAAAGAAATAGTATATCAGAATATGCTGCCTTATAGAGAACCGCTCTGTGGAAAAATTATAGGGCAGCAGGAAAGAAGAGGAAAAGAGAACCATGAAGAATAACAGAGAAAAGAAGACTGCCCTGAACCGTCTTCCGGCGGTGCCGCTGATCACCTGCGATCCGTACTTTAGCCTTTGGTCTAACAGCGACCGCCTGTATGAGAGCGATACCATGCACTGGACGGGCAGAAGAAAGCGCGTCATGGGCATTGCGAACATCGACGGGACAGACTATCGTTTCATGGGAGTCGACAAGACTGAGCCCATGGAACAGACCGGGCTGTATGTCACCGCTACATGCTCCACTTACTGCTTTGAGACGGCGGGAGTCGAGCTGCAGCTGGATTTCTGGACGCCATTGCTGCTGGACGACCTGGATCTGATGTCAAGGCCCTGCTCCTATCTGGACATGGCTGTCCGCTCTCTGGACGGGAAGAGCCATGAGGTGGGGATCCGCTGGGAGTTCTACGGAGAGCTGTGCTGTGACAGGGGACAGACAGAGAAAATCGGAGGCGGCAATTATTGCTCCGGGAAAGAGAACATAGCCTGGATTGGGCTCAGGGAACAGGCTCCGTTAGGGCACAGCGGCGACAGCATCGCCATCGACTGGGGCTATCTGTATCTGGCGGCGGCCTGCGGGGAGCCTGTGAAAGTGTCCTATCATCAGGTGAACAGGAGCCTGTGCGCATCCGCCAAGTTCCATGCCGTAGGGGCAGCGTGGAACCAGGCGGTGCTGGTGGCGGCTTACGACGACATAGCGTCCATCGATTACTTCGGAAAGCTGCTTCCCGGATATTGGGCAAGGGACGGCAAGACCATCAACGAAGCCATTGCCGAAGCGGTGGCCGGACATGACGAGCTGCTCGGGCGCTGCGATGCTTTCGAGGAGCAGATGGAAAAAGAGACCATGAAGTTCGGCGAAGCGTATACAAAAGTGTGCTCTGCCGCATACCGCCAGTCCATAGCGGCCCACAAGCTGGTGGCCGACGAGAAAGGGAATGTGCTGTTCATCTCCAAAGAATGCCATTCCAACGGCTGTGCCGCCACCGTGGACGTGACCTATCCCTCCACGCCGCTGTATTTCTGCTACAATCCGGAGCTGGTGCGGGGGATGATGCGCCCGGTGCTGAAGTTCGCCAAGTCGCCGGTGTGGGACTTTGACTTCGCGCCTCATGACGCGGGGCGCTACCCTTACGTGACAGGACAGGTCTATGGCCTGATGTCTTATCAGGAAGCCGCCCAGGATCTGAGGGACGGCGAGGAAGCGCGCTACATCTATCCCATGCTCTGGCAGATGCCCGCCAGCGCGCAGATGTACAATTTCAGAAATCAGATGCCGGTGGAGGAGAGCGGCAATCTGCTGATCCTTGAGGCTCAGCTGGTGAAGCTGAATCCGGAGAAAGAGAGGGAAGAGCTTCTGGAGAACCTTCCCGTATACGAAAAATGGGTGAAATATCTCCTGAAATACGGCAGCGACCCGGGCGAGCAGCTGTGCACCGACGACTTTGCCGGACATCTGGCCCACAATGTGAACCTGGCAATCAAGGCCATCATGGGCGTGGAGGCCTATTCCATCCTGATGGACGCTGTGGGCAGGGGCGAGGAAGCCGCTGAGTACCACAAAAAGGCACAGGAGATGGCGAAGGACGTGTACGCCAGGGCATTCGACAAAGACCACACGAAGCTGACCTTCGACGGGAGCAGCGAGACCTGGAGCCTGAAATACAATGCGGCCTGGGATCGAATCTTTGGCTCCGGCCTGTGGGAGGACGATTTCTATCAACAGGAGATTCAGCAGTACCGCAAAAAGTGCAATGCCTACGGCGTGCCTTTGGATTCCAGGCAGGGCTACACCAAGAGCGACTGGATGATGTGGGCGGCATCGCTGGATTCCACCGGAAGCGCCGTGGAGGAATTCGCCGGGCGGATCCTGGAATTTCTGGAGAAGAGCGGCAGCAGAGTGCCTTTCTCTGACTGGTACTGGACAGAGGACGGCAGACAGTGCGGGTTCCAGAACCGTACCGTACAGGGCGGAATCTTCATGCCGCTGCTGCGGGCGAAGAGCTGCCAGTGAGCGATGAGATGCTGCCATGTCTGATGTGTGTTCCTGAATGAGATGTGATGTGCTGCATATCCGGGCGTGCTGTCAGGCATAATCTGGAGCTGCCATAGAGGGGCGGTCGGTGGATGGAACCGGGCGTGTCTTCCGGGAGGTTCAGGTTCCCGGATTGTCATATATCTGCATGAGCCCGAATATAGATTACCAAATGTGATTGATTCCCTCAGGAAATGTGCCGGGGACAGGTCATGCGATTGGCCGGAACCGTCACAGGCCGGTGGACGCCGCATAGGTCGGCAAATCGGCTGCCTGTGACAGTGCATGTTTGCCGATGTTTCCGCCATTTGGGCAGAAATGCCGATGAAAACGGAATAAGCGCTTGGGGGAATCCGGAGGAAATGCAGCCGATGGAAATCTATGTGGTAAGGCCGGGAGACAGTGTGGACAGCATTGCCCAGGCGTTGAATGCGAATGTTGAGCAGATCATTTATGACAATCAGTTAGAATATCCATATGAGCTTGCCATAGGGCAAGCTCTTTTGGTCAGCGGCTATACGAAAGAGCCGGACAGGACGGCAGCGGTCAGCGGCTATGCCTATCCTTTCATCAAACCTGAGGTGCTGGAGCTGACGCTGCCCTATCTTACGGAACTCAGGATATTCTCATACGGTTTCACGATGGAGGGGGAGCTGCTGCCACCGCCATACGGGGGAGAAGATGAGTGGATGATAGCCCAGGCCGTCCGTTTCGACGCACAGCCGATACTGACCCTGACCCCCTTAGGGCCGGACGGGAATTTCAACAATCAGCTGATACATTCCGTGGTGAACAACGAAGCCTACACGGCCAATCTGATCCAGAACCTGCTGGACACCATGGGACAGAAAGGGTATAAGGGCATCGACATTGATTTTGAGTACATCCTGGCTCAGGACAGGGACGCTTTCTCGGCTTTTGTGCGCCAGGTGGCGGAAACCATGCGCGCTGCCGGTTACCGCACTTCCGTGGCCCTTGCCCCCAAGACCAGCGCGGATCAGGCCGGGCTGTTGTACGAAGGGAAGGATTACCGGGCCCTTGGGGAAGCAGCGGACAGCGTTCTGCTGATGACGTATGAATGGGGCTATACTTACGGCCCTCCCATGGCGGTGGCACCCATCAACCAGGTGCGCAGGGTGGTGGAATATGCGGTGACGGAGATTCCCTCCGGCAAGATAGACCTGGGCATTCCCAATTATGGCTATGACTGGCCGCTTCCTTATGAAAGAGGCGTCACCAAAGCCTCCACCATAAGCAATATCCAGGCCGTGCGCATCGCGGTGGAGCATGGGGCGGTGATTCGGTTCGACAGCCTGGCGGAGAGCCCCTACTTTACTTATGAGGAGAACGGAGTCGGGCATGAGGTGTGGTTCGAGGACGTGCGCAGCCTCCAGGCCAAGTTCCGGCTGATGGAAGAGTACAACCTGCGGGGCTGTGGCTATTGGCAGATCATGCAGTGGTTCCGGGCCAACTGGCTGCTGCTCCAGAACGACTTCTATATTTTAAAAGAGTGAATTCCGGGCTGACAGGGTGTAGATGCGGAGATGACGGCCAGCCCGGACAGTCAGTCTGATTTGGATGGAAAGTCTGGGTAAAGTTTCCTGTGCAGATGCCGAAATAGATAGTAAACTATCTGTATTATATCCGGATACACTGGCCTGAACATAAGTCCGGGGCGATGAGGCATGTTTTCTGTAGACAGGATTCTGTATTGTTACACGGGAAGAGAATAGGAGAGGCAAAATGGACGAGCGATTGAAAGAAGTATTGGAGGGGAAAGGCGGGAACTATCTGCTTCCTTTCCTGTGGATGCACGAGGGAGGAAGAGAAGAACTGCCGGAACGCATCCAGAAGGTCTGGGACAGCGGATGCAGGGCATTCTGCGTGGAATCCAGGCCCCATGAGGGTTTTGGGAAGCAGAGCTGGTGGGATGACATGACAGTGATCCTGGAAGAGGCCAGGAAGAAGGACATGAAAGTCTGGATTCTGGACGATAAGCATTTTCCCACCGGCTATGCCAACGGAATCCTGAAAGAAAAGTACCCGGAGCGCCGCAGATGGTTCCTGACAGAGCATCACATGGACGTGATTGGTCCTATGCCGGGGACATCCATACTGATGCCGCAGATGAATGAAAAAGAAGAGGAACAGCTGCTGGCAGTGGTGGCCTACAGGCGCGGGGACAGCGGAGAGCTGCTGGAGGGAGAGGGCATCCTTCTGGAGGATATGTCAGAGGGTTTTCTGTTCTGGGACGTGCCTGAGGGGGATTACCGTATCTTCTTTCTTATTCAGACCAGACGTGGCGGCGGTCAGGAGTATATCAGCTGTATTGACGGGGATTCGGTGCATGCGCTGATAGAAGCGGTCTATGAGCCCCATTACGAACATTTTTCACGGTACTTCGGAAATACGCTGGTGGGGTTTTTCTCGGATGAGCCTACGCTGGCCAGCCCGCACCTGGGGCCCTGGGGGGTGGATGCGGGCTTTTATTACCGCACGGTGGGCCAGCCGGGAGTGGGGCTTCCCTGGAGCCATGAGGTCTTGGGAGAAATGGCGGCGTGGGCGGAAGATATGGAAGCTATGGAAGCGGAAGAGGAATCATCCATGTTGAAATATCTGCCGGGCCTGTGGTATCCTATGACAGAAAACCGTTCTGCGCGGACCAGATTGTGCTACATGGACGTAATTACAAAGCTCTGGCAGCGGTATTTCTCCATGCAGCTGGGGGAATGGTGCCGGGAGCACGGGGTGAGCTATATCGGCCATATCATTGAGGACATGAATGCCCATATGAGGCTGGGGTGTTCCGGCGGACATTATTTCCGTTCTCTCAGCGGCCAGGACATGAGCGGGATCGATATCGTGCTCCATCAGGTGATGCCGGGCTTTGCGGATTATGAGGTGTCAGCTTCCATTTCGGGCGGAAAGGCGGGGAACGCTTTCTTCCATTACGTGCTGCCGAAGCTGGGCTCTTCCCTGGCAAGGGTGGAGCCGCGGATGAGGGGCGCCGCCATGTGCGAGGTGTTCGGGGCATACGGGTGGGCGGAGGATACGGCCTGTATGAAATGGCTCATGGATTTTCTGCTGGTTCGGGGAATCAACCGGTTCGTGCCCCATGCTTTCACGGATCTGTATCCAGATCCGGACTGTCCGCCGCATTTTTACGGAAAGGGAAACAATCCGCAGTATGAGGGATTCTCGAAGCTGATGCGGTATGTGAACCAGGTGAGCCATTTGCTGGAGGGCGCAGATCTGCAGACGGACGGGAGCGTCTTCTATATGGCAGAAGCGGAATGGATGAGCACGCCCGGCTTCCGGGACATGGACGGGGCAGCGAAAGCATTGTATGATGCCCATATCGACTTCGACATTCTGCCGCTGGACGCGCTGGAGAGTGCCAAGGTGGAGAATCGGAAGCTGATGGTGAACGGACATGCCCACCGTTTCCTGGTGATTCCCTATGCAGAGCGGTATCCGCAGAAGCTGTATCGTTTGGCGGAGGAGTTTTCCCGGAATGCTTTCCCGGTGTTCTGGCTGACAGAAGACGGAGTGAGACGGTCGGGGAGCAGCGGGACTGTCTGGCTGGCGGAAGAGGGAGCGAGATTGTTGGAGGGCGGCGAGACTATCGGGCTGACAGAAGACAGAGTGAGATTGTCGGAGGGCGGCGAGACTATCGGGTTGACGGAAAACGGAGAGCGGCGTTCGGACAGCGGCGAGAGCATAGGGCTGGTGCAGTTAGCGGCGGCTGTCAGAGAGAGGGGGCTTGCCCATCAGTATACCACGGAAGTGCCCCAGCTGCGCATCGGCCATTTTGTCAGAGGAACGGCTTCCTGGTTCATGCTGTTCTGGGAAAGCGTGCAGGGGGAAGTGGACGAGGTGATTGAGCTGCCCTGTAAGGGAGATTTCCTAAGGCTAAATCTGCTGCATGGGGAAATCAGCAGAGGTTCCACGGCGGACGGACGGGTTCGGGTGCGGCTTATACCATATCAGTCCGAGCTGCTGCTGTTTGATGACTTTCCGGAGACCGTTCTGGAGGGATTCTCACCCCGGACAGAATGGAAGGAACTGGGCGCTCCCGCGCTTTCCTGGGACATCGAGCTGCTGGAGCAGGGGAAGGAAGGGAATTTTCGGAAAGTAAAGGAACAGTCGGAACTGTTCTCCATCACCGGCAGGGAGGGCTGGCCCCGCTTTTCGGGGAGAATGCGGTATCGGACGCGGCTCCGTCTGGAGGGTGACGCCAATGTGGCGCTGGATTTGGGGCGCGTGGGCGTCACGGCGAAACTGGCTGTCAATGGCAAAGACCTTGGCATGCGCATCTGCCCGCCTTACCGATGGGATATTACCGAAGCTGCGATAGTCGGCGATAACCTGATTGAGGTGGAAGTCTGCAATACGCTGGTTCACAGGATTCAGGACGGGTTTTCGAGATATATGCAGATTCCCCCCAGCGGCCTGCTGGGGCCTGTGCGGCTGTATGGGAAAGAGGATGCTCTCGGAGAGTTATCTTGAGGATGTAAATTTGACGCTCCGCCGTAACCGGCGGGGCGTCAAATCAGGATGCGAAAAAGACAGATTCCCGGTTTCCATATGGTAAAAGACTTTGGAAAAGTATTTTCTTTTCTGAAGTGGGGCGACAGAGGCTTGACGTGGTGTGCAGCATCCTGTACAAAACCTGGAATTTTACAGCACAGCACTGTGGATTGCGAGGAACGGAATTTTTTTTATTGCAATTCTCCCAAATCTATGCTATCGTAAAAACAGGTAAAGAATTCAAAATTCATAATCATTCCAAAAGACTGCGACAGTCTTTTCTGTAGTTTCGAACTTCTTGCCGGGCGGGAGCCTATTATCCCAGGAAATACGATTTACAGGCCGCAGCAGGAGGGGAGAAGCCTTTCCTGTTGGGGAATGTAGCATGGTGCGCTTGTGCCATGGAGCAGAATGTGCCATATGGCGCATGAGAACCAGGAAAGGAAAGGTGAATGGATGGATGACATGAAAAAAGTGGACGGGACAAGGGACTTGGAAGAAGTCAATGTGAGCATGCCCCATGACAAAGGGTATAAAAAGAGCCTGTCCAACCCAAAAGAGTTTCTGCACTTTCTGCGGAAGTACGTAGGGGCAGACTGGATGATGAAACTGAAAGAATCCGACCTAAGTCTCTGCGACAAAGAGATGCTGGAACGGGATTATGAGGGGAAAGAGGCAGATTTGATCTACAGGGTGCATTTTCCTGACGGAAAGGAAGTCTTTATCTTCATTCTTCAGGAATTACAGTCCTCTGTGGACTATACCATGATATTCCGCGTCCTGGTGTATGTAGTGAATACCTTGGTGAAGCATTTCCTGGACACGGACAAGGGGAAAAGGGAGCGGGCAGATTTCAGGATTCCGGCGATGGTGCCTATCCTGTTCTACAATGGGACAGACAAATGGAATGCCGCCGTGAGCCTGAAAGAGTATCAGAACGGCGGGGAGATATTCGGGGATTATATTCTGAATCTGAAATACTATCTTGTGGAGCTGGCGAAGATCGAAGAAGACTATATCCTGTCCACGAATACAGTGCTGGACAACATCATGTACTGTGACAAGTTCCGGAAGAAGCTGGAATTGGTGGGAGCCGTCCGCACCGCATATGGCAGGGTTGGCCGCCTTAGCCTGCAGGAACAGGAGGACTTCCGAAATTGGGTGAAGTACATATTGCTGTCAGTATGTGGGAACAAAGAAGCTGTGGTGAAGGAAATCCTGAATTGGGCCGGGAACGGGGAGGATGACATGGCGTTCAAATATAACATCATCAAGGCATTTGAGGAGGAGAGGGAAGAGGGAAAAGCAGAAGGGAAAGCGGAGGGAAAAGCAGAGGATATCCTGGATTTGCTGGAAGAGCTTGGCCCTGTTCCGGAAGTGCTGAGAGAGCGGATTTTCGCGCAGAAGGATTTGGATGTCCTGAAGAAATGGCATAAACTGGCGGCCCGTGCGAAGACGCTGGAAGAGTTCGAGGGGCAGATTGTTGCAGATGTGCCTGCGGAGCACAGGCTCCCGGAACTTCAGGAAGCAAAATAGTATGGAGAGACGATAAAGCGGAACAGGAGGGCAAGAGAATATGAGGATGTACGATATCATCATGAAAAAGCGCAACGGCGGCGAGCTCACCAAGGAGGAGATTACATATTTCATAGAGGGATATACCAAAGGGGAGATCCCCGATTACCAGGTATCCGCCCTGATGATGGCAATCTATTTCCAGAAGATGACCCAGCAGGAGACGCTGGCGCTGACCATGGCCATGGCGGACAGCGGCGACAGGCTGGACTTATCCGGAATCCACGGCGTGAAGGTAGACAAGCACAGCACCGGCGGCGTAGGTGACAAGACCTCGCTGGCGCTGACGCCCATGGTGGCGGCCTGCGGCATTCCCGTGGCGAAGATGAGCGGGCGGGGGCTGGGACATACCGGCGGAACCATCGACAAGCTGGAGAGCTTCCCCGGCTTCACCACCTCGCTGACCACAGACCGGTTCATTGAAAACGTGAACCGCATCGGCATAGCCATCATGGGCCAGACCGCCGACCTGGCCCCGGCGGACAAGAAGCTCTACGCCCTCCGGGACGTGACGGCGACGGTGGACAATCTGTCCCTGATTGCCAGCTCCATCATGAGCAAGAAGCTGGCGGCGGGGGCGGACGCCATCGTGCTGGACGTGAAGACGGGCAGCGGCGCTTTCATGAAGACAGAGCGAGACGCCAGGGCCCTGGCGGAAGAGATGGTGAAGATCGGCACGAACGCCGGGCGGAAGACGGTGGCGGTGATCTCCGACATGGATCAGCCCCTGGGCTATGCGGTGGGGAATGCGCTGGAGGTGAGAGAGGCCATCGATACCCTGAACGGGAAAGGCCCGGAGGATTTTGTGGAGCTGTGCCTGACGCTGGGAAGCCAGATGCTGATGGCGGGAGGGAAAGCGGAAGCCAGCGAAGCGGCAGAAGCCATGCTGAAAGCCGTGATTGCGGACGGCAGCGCCTTAAGGAAGCTGGCGGAATTCGTGGAAGCCCAGGGGGGAGACAGCCGTGCGGTATATCATCCGGAAATGCTGCCGAAAGCAGACATCATCCAGCCGGTTCCCGCCCCTGAGAGCGGTTATGTAAGCCATATCGTCTGTGACGAGGTGGGTATCTGTTCCCTGCTCTTAGGAGGCGGCAGAGAGACCAAGGAAAGCGAAATCGACCTGTCTGTGGGCCTGGTTCTGTGCAAGAAAGTAGGGGACTATGTAAAGGAGGGCGAACCGCTGGCCATGATCCACGCCAATGACCTGGAACGGGCAGCCGAAGCGGGACGGCGCTACCAAAAAGCCTGCACCATCTCACCGGAAAAGCCTGATGCGGCACCAATCATCAAGGGAATCGTCCGAGTTGTCCAGTGACCGTATTCAAGTGTGGGACAGGATGGCTGCATCAGTTGTCTCATGGCTGCATCCAGATGTGGCACGGGATAACTACAGAACCGTCTCCACAGCATGGGCTGACTGCAATATGTCTCCCAGGGCATATGCTGGCCAGTATGTCCGATGGAAAATACAAAGTCATATCCAGGTCTGTCTTGGCGATACCGGGAAACAGGAGGCTTAGATGAGCCAGGTAAACTCGGGGCATAGTTTCCATTCCAACCTAATATAATGGAAACATGAAGAGAAACGATGACCATAACCAGAAAAATGAGACAAGGAAAGAATCCCTGATTGACTCCCTCCGGCTTCCCAAGGACATCTGCATGGGAGCCATGAAGCTGACGCTGACAGGCAATCGTGAAGCCTGGGTGGAGAATTACCGGGGGATTCTGGAATATACGGAGAACCATATATTGCTTCAGGGCAAAACCTGCCAGGTCTGCTTTGAGGGAAACAGGCTTTCCATTGATTATTACACAAATGAGGACATGAAAATCAGCGGATGTATCAGCTGCATAAGGTACATTTGATATGGCAGAGGGAGCAGGAAAGGAAGAACAAGGTTCCATGCCCCCGGACGAAGACATGCCCATCATGAGAATGACAGGGCAGAAGGAATGGAAAGGGTGAATGCCATGATCAGATTTCTGAAGTACATGAAAGGGTACCTGCGCATCCGCGTCTGGGGCTTTTCGCCGGAGAGATTCATGAACCTTTGCAGCAATAAAGGCATATTGCTGTGGGACATTGTCCGCGAGGGCGATGTCTACTGCATGGACATCACCTTGAAGGGCTTCTGGGAGCTTCGGCCCATAGCCAAGAAGACAGGGACAAGGGTAGCCGTATTGGAACGATATGGACTGCCCTTTTTTCTTCCGAAGCTGTTGAAGCGGAAAATGTTCGTGGCGGGACTGTTTCTGGCAATTGCTTTCTGGATCGGTTCCTCTTTCTTTATCTGGGACATCCAGCTGACCGGGAACTACCAGATTACAGAGGACGTTTTCCAGAGCTTTTTAAAAGAGAACCAGGTGGGCATAGGTATGCGCAAGGACGACCTGGACATAGAGGAGCTGGAGAAGCAGATCCGCAGGGCTTTCCCGCAGATTACATGGGCCTCCGCAAGGCTGAGCGGCACGAAGCTGCTGATAGATGTGAAAGAGAATGACGCTCCCATCACCATAGAAAAACCGGATACCCAGCCGGGCATGGATCTGGTGGCGGAATATGACGGCACGGTGGTGGCCATGATTGTCCGGAGCGGCGTTCCCAAGGTGGCTATCGGTGACACGGTAGAGAAGGGAACCGTCCTGGTGGAGGGAAAGGTGCCTGTCTATAATGAGGATGCCGCCATAAGGGAATACATCTATGTGGACGCGGACGCGGACATTCTGCTGGAGCACACCATGGAGTATTCCGACAGCCTGCCCTTTGACCATATCGAAAAGGAATACACCGGCAGGGAGAAGAAGAGCCATTACATAAAACTGGGGAGCAAGACCTGGAACCTGCCGGGAGAGTCGCCTTTCCTGGTATATGACAGCCTGATCCAGGAGAGTCAGCCGGTGATGCTTGAAAAGCTGTCGGTGCCTTTCTTCTGGGGCACGGTGACTTATCGGGAATACGTAAACGTGGAATACAAGTACGCCCCGGAAGAGGTGAAAGCGCTTCTTAATCAAAAATTAATGGTTTTTCTTGCAGAATTAGAGGAAAAAGGGGTACAAATTATTGAAAAAAATGTTAGAATAGAAAAGGACAGCACTTCCTGGGTGGCCGCCGGTGAATTCCTGGTACGGGAGGTGGTGGGGAAGAGTGCGCAGACAGAAAAATCTGATAGCGGGGAAACAAATACGGATGAATGATTTTACAGTAAAACTGGATATGCCCGCCGAGCATATGCAAAAGATTTTCGGGATGCACGACGCATATGTGAAGAAGATGGAGCGGGACTTCGGCGTGGCAATCGTAGACCGCAATGGACAACTGACAATTACCGGTACGGAAGAGATGGTGAGAAGGGCTGAGGGAGTCCTCAGGCAGCTGATAATCATCTCCGGCAGAGGAAACGAAATCGAGGAGCAGAACGTGGATTACGCAATCACATTAGGAATGGAGAAAAAGGAAGAGGCGCTGACGGAGATAGACGCCGACTGCATCTGCCATACGGTGAACGGAAAGCCGGTGAAGCCGAAGACCCTGGGGCAAAAAGCATATGTGGACGCCATCAGGAAGAACATGCTTGTCTTCGGGGTAGGCCCGGCGGGAACCGGCAAGACCTACCTGGCCATGGCCATGGCCATCACTGCCTTTAAAAATGACGAAGTGGGCCGGATTATCCTGACCAGACCGGCTATCGAAGCCGGGGAGAAGCTGGGCTTTCTGCCGGGAGACCTGCAAAGCAAGGTAGACCCTTATCTGCGGCCCCTATATGATGCGTTGTACCAGATTATGGGTGCGGAGAGCTTTGCCAAGAACATGGAGAAAGGCCTGATAGAGGTGGCCCCCCTTGCCTATATGAGAGGGCGTACCCTGGACAATGCCTATATCATTCTGGACGAGGCACAGAATACCACACCGGCCCAGATGAAGATGTTCCTGACCCGAATCGGATTCGGCTCCAAGGTGGTGGTTACGGGAGATGATTCCCAGAAGGATCTGCCCGCAGGGACAAAGTCGGGACTGGATATCGCAGCGAAGGTGCTTCGGGGGATTGACGATATAGCTTTCTGTACCTTTACCAGCAAGGATGTGGTGCGCCATCCGCTGGTGCAGAAAATCGTCAAGGCGTATGAAGATTATGAGAGTAAGCTGAGCGGGCACCATGCCGGAACTGTCCGCAAGGGCAGTGCTTTTTCGGGCAA
>ERZ808037.1027-NODE-1027-length-20764-cov-28.376758_pt1 | contig 20764 bp, 17 predicted proteins | sample MGYA00380190_ERZ808037 | MGnify/ENA primary metagenome ERZ808037 (study PRJEB31490, sample SAMN06133399) | mouse gut metagenome | isolation source: J9 | host: mice | place: China: Chengdu | collected 2015-05 ... | reverse complement strand
TACAAAAAGCAAGCCCAACTTCTGCCGTTCAGGAAGTTGGACTCGCCTTTTTATGGTTTAGCGGACAGTAATAATTACGTATAAAATCTATGTAACCGATTCATAATGCAATATTACAGCATTAAAGGCGATTGGTGAAATAAGTTCAACCAATCGCCCTTTTCCTTCAACGAACTGTTTTGGAATGGTCTGCTACCTGCGTCCTTTACCGATAGAATGAGTGGCAAGATACTGCTGGAACGCAACTCTGTAACTGTCTCCGACAGGAATGTAGTTGTCTTTATCCATGACAACGCGGTTGCGCTCAATCATCTCCACCTGATTCATATTCACAATATATGATCTATGGACTTGCAAAAAATCGTCTGTCAGAAGACCTTTTATTGAGGTGAAAGAACTAAGTGTCACCAATGGAGATGGCTTCCCGGTCAAAAAAATTTGCAAATATTCACCATAACCTTTGATAAAACGTATGTCACTCAAATCAACACGTATGTACCTGTAATCAACTTTTATGAATATTGAATCACTCGCTTCTCCGGATACGGTACTACCCGATTTTGCCGATTTTACCGATGCAGCTTCCACAGCCTTACTTATTGCCTGGCTGAATTCTGCAAATCCATACGGTTTCAACAGGTAATCCACTGCAGATACTTTATAACTGTCTACTGCATATTGAGAATATGCAGTAGTAAAAATGACCATTGGCGGTCTGGACAATGACCTAATGAAATCCAAGCCGTTAAGATCCGGCATATTTATATCGGTAATAATAAGATCGACATCCTCTCGAGAGATAACAGCCACTGCCTCAAATGCGCTGCCGCAAGCAGCCGTAAGCTCAAGTTCCGGAATCTTACTTACATAGCTTTTCAGCTTTTCAAGAGCTATAGGCTCATCATCGATTATGATTGTTTTCAAGGGCATTGGCTGGTATAGTTAAAGTTACAGTATATGTAGATTCAGTCTCATTTTGGTAAAGAGTAGCATTGTCTCCATATATAAGCGAGAGTCGCTGACGTATGTTTCTAAGACCTATGCCTTTGACATCTCTATTCTCCGATATCCCGGCATGATTGCTGTTCATGCAATTGAATATAACCGAACCGTCTGATATCTCGATTCTCACAGCAACGAATGAAGCCTCCTGATAACTAACGCCATGCTTGAATGCATTCTCAATAAATACAAGAAATAACAGCGGAGGCAATGAGACACCAAGAATATCGCTGTCAGACGGGAATTCCGATGTCACACTCACCTTGTTCTCCGGAAAACGCTGTTTCATAAGCCCCATGTAGTTGCGCAGAAACCTTATTTCATCTGACAGCGGAATTTCCTGTCGCGAACTCTCATACAGCATATATCGCATGAGCTGAGACATATCTATGACCATGAGCTGAGCTCTCTCCGGATCAATCTCTATCATGCCGTGGATATTGTTGAGCATGTTCATGTAGAAGTGAGGATTGATCTGATTCTTAAGATATGCAAGCTGACTCTCCGCATTGGCCTTCATAAGGCTCTCCTTCTCAAGCCTGTCGTCAAAACGCTGAAACATAAGAGCAATAGCAAGATTGCACCCAACAACAAGAAGCGAGTATGTAAAATCCAGAAACAGAGGCAGCGGCAGCAAAGGGCGCATGTGCGGATGCGGCACAGGGCGTGCCCCACGCGGCATAGTCTCAATGACATGCATAAAATCGATATATTGATATACCCACATAGCCGATACTGCAAGGACGACACCAAAAAGGTAAGGTAACAGTTTGTTCCTAAACAGGAAACGTGGTATCAATACATTGTTATTCAACAAGAAAAGGAGAAAGAAAGGCAGCATGGTACGCGCCAAAGCCACAAGTGCCGGCACATCCACAAGCGGGGCCGACATCTGTGACCTATTGCGTATCACATCAAGCATATACAGACCTATCGAGATGAACCACAGTACAGTATAGACGATATTTTCTGTTGATCTGCTACGGCTCTTTAACATAGAATAAATCAGCTTTTTTGTTTAGTGGCAAATATACTAAACAAAAGGATAGGTCTGAAATTCGTTCAACGAACAGACTATTTTTTCAAACGAACCGATGCTTATAAGCACAAGTTACGAGATGCCACTCAGGTAGGACCGGAACGCAGAGAAATCTTTTGACATAGGCACCGATTGCTTTGTGCCGTGCATGAACGCGGAAAGGCGGTCCGGGATATCTACGGATGTGCCGATTATAGGCTCCACGACATCCTTGAACTTGGCAGGATGTGCTGTCTCCAGAAATACGCCTACTTCCCCTGGGAGCAACAGTTGTTTTAAAGCGCGATATCCTACCGCTCCGTGGGGATCGAGAAGATATCCTGTGCGGCCGTAACAATCTGCTATAGTCGCAGAAATAAGTCCGTCGGAATATGTGGCTCCTGATATCAACGACTTTATCATTCCATGATCATGGCCGTAGAGATCAAGAATACGCGCAAAGTTGCTCGGATCACCTACATCCATAGCGTTGGCTATAGTAGCGACACTCGGTTTCGGCTCATATACACCGTTCTGCAAATAATTGAAGAAAACATCATTCGCATTATTAGCTGCGATGAAACGTCTTACAGGCAGTCCCATCCTATGAGCGATCAGACCTGCTGTAATATTTCCGAAATTACCGCTCGGCACACATATTACCACATTCTCACCCTTACCGGCTTTCTTCAGTTGTGCATATGCGTTAAAATAATAAAATGCCTGAGGCAAAAAACGGGCAACATTTATAGAATTGGCTGATGTGAGGAGCAATCGGTCATTCAACTCTTTGTCGAGAAAAGCACTCTTGACAAGACGCTGGCAGTCATCGAAAACACCATCGACCTCTATCGCAGTTATGTTCCTGCCGAGAGTGGTGAACTGACATTCCTGCACCGGGCTTACCTTTCCTTTCGGATAAAGGACATGGACATTTATGCCTTCTATATCGAGGAATCCGTTGGCAACGGCCGATCCGGTATCACCGCTTGTCGCCACCAGCACATTTACTTTACGGCGGTCATTGCCACGGCTTATAAAGTATTGCAACATACGGGCCATGAATCTTGCGCCGACATCCTTGAATGCAAGAGTCGGTCCATGGAACAGTTCAAGGCTATATATATCAGGCTCAACTTCCACCACAGGGGTCGGGAATGACAATGTGTCACACACTATACGTCGCAGATCATCAGCCGGGATATCTTCTCCAAAGAATGTCTGCGCGACACGACATGATATATCATGGAAGGACATGTCAGCTATGTCATCAAAAAATTCTTTTGGCAACCGGTCGATATGCTCAGGCATATAAAGTCCACGATCAGGAGCAAGCCCTTTGACAACGGCCTCAGCCAATGTGACATCCGGTGAATTATGGTTGGTGCTGTAATATTTCATGTTACCGTATTTTCATAAATTCATGCATAAATTCCATCAGATTGAGCGTGCCATACGATCCTTTGGCACAATCAGCTTCGGAATAGCACTTTACATCATCAGGTTCAATACCTTTATACCATATAGTAAATGGCACAGGCTCGGCGCAGTGAACACGCTCCTCCACCGGAGTAGCATGGTCTGGCATAAGAGCTATAGCCACCGGCTCATCCCAATCGGAAACCGCATCTAAGATCGGAGCGACTACCCGGCTGTCAAGATATTCTATAGCCTTGAGTTTTAGATCCAGATCGCCATCATGTCCTGCCTCGTCAGCAGCCTCGATGTGCAGGAATACAAAATCATCATTACGCAAAGCTTCGAGAGCGGCACGACACTTACCCTCATAATTGGTGTTGGCAAGACCTGTGGCACCTTCAACAGATATTGGGCGCAATCCGGCATAACAGCCTATCCCCCTGATCAGATCTACCGCTGTAATGACAGCCCCTGACCTGATATCAGGATACATCTGCTGAAGTGTCATCATAGAGGGGCGATAACCAGGGCTCCAAGGCCATATCGAATTGGCTGAAGGTCGGCCTTGCTCCGCATGAATACGGTTCAACGGATGTCCGGCAAGCAACTCCTGCGAACGTATTATAAGAGAGTTTATCAATTCAGCAGTCTCGGCAGGCGACATTCTGCCGGCTTCTGCCGGAGCATTTTCATCAACAGGACTGACCAAAAGAGGTCGCCACTCCTTTCCGGGATTGTCATGAGGAGGTGCAGTGACAATGTGCTTGTCACCCCCCCTTTATAAACAACAGATGGCGATACTGTACTCCGGAGATGAATTTCACACGATCATTCCCCAATTTCTTATCAAGAAATTCTATCAGTTCACGGCCTTCTTCCGTTGTCAGATGGCCACCATGATGATTCTCAATAAGTCCATCAGCTGATAGAGTAAGGATATTGCACCGCATGGCCATGTCTTCTGGCTCCATATCGTACCCGATACTTGCAGCCTCAAGAGTGCCACGCCCTTCGTAAGTTTCGTTCAGATTATAACCGAGTATCGAAGCATTCGCCACCTCGCTTCCCGGATGGAATCCGTCGGGTATAGTTTTCAACACACCCGATCGTCCTTCTGAAGCCAAACGGTCAAATGCCGGGGTATGGGCATACTCGAGAAGAGTCTTTCCGCCCAAACGGGCGACCCTGTGGTCACTCATCCCGTCACCCAGTATTATAAGATGTTTCATTCGTTCAGCTAACTGTTAGACGTAGAAATTATATTGGCAAACACACCGGCTGCCGTAACAGCAGCTCCGGCTCCATATCCCTGTATGAGCATCGGATACTCGCGATAACGTTCAGTAGTGAGAAGCACAATATTGTTGGATCCTTCGAGACCATAGAATGGATGGTGGCTGTCCACAGCCTCAAGCCCGACGCTCATTTTCCCCATCTCCATACGGGCCACGAAACGCCAACGCTTTCCTTCTGACTCAAGCACCTTGCGGCGTGCCTCGAAATCCGAGTCCAACTCAGGCAAACGTCTCCAGAAATCATCTATCGAGCCATTCATTATATCTTCAGGAACAAACAGGTGTTTCTCAACATCTTCCTGCTCGGCATGATATCCACCCTCACGTGTAAGGATCACAAGTTTGCGCACCACATCCATTCCGCTCAGGTCAATGCGCGGATCAGGCTCGCTGTAGCCAAGTTCCTTTGCGAGACGCACTGTCTCGGAGAAAGGTGTATCGGCTGATATAGCGTTGAATATGAAATTAAGTGTGCCGCTCAACACAGCCTCTATCTTAAGTATCCGGTCGCCTGATGTACGTAGATCGTTTATAGTGCCGATAATAGGAAGCCCCGCACCGACATTGGTCTCATAGAGGAATTTCACTCCCCTTTTTAAAGCAGTCTCCTTGATACGCTCATAACTTTCGTAGGAGTTGGATGCCGCAACCTTATTGGCAGCTACCACCGATATGTTATGGTCAAGGAATGTCTGATACAATTCAGCGATCTCCTTTGATGCGGTGCAATCGACAAATACACTGTTGAAGATATTCATTTTCAGGATCTCGTCACGCAGGACAGCCTGATTGCACTCCATGCCATTGTCAAGTATCCGGCGATAATCGGCAAGATTGATTCCGGCGCGGTCAAGCACAACACGTTTGCTCGAAGCAATACCCACCACATTGAGCTTAAGGCGATGGGTACGCATGAGTTCCTCCTGCTGAGAGCGTATCTGCTCTATGAGCATGCCACCCACAGTACCGACTCCGCACAAGAATATATTCACCTCCTTATATTCACTCAGGAAAAAGGAGTCATGAATCACATTGAGCGATTTGCGGAGCGACTTACCATTTACGACAAAAGAAATATTAGTCTCGCTCGCACCCTGGGCACAGGCTATGACACTTATGCCGCTACGGCCAAGAGCACCAAACAGCTTGCCGGCAATGCCCGGTGTATGCTTCATGTTCTCTCCCACAATAGCCACTGTGGCAAGCCCGCTTTCGGCATGCATCGGGTACATAGCACCCGTACCTATTTCCTTTGAAAACTCCTGATTAAGTACTCTCACAGCCTCGGCAGCGTCCTCATCACGCACACCTACCGATGTAGAGTTCTCCGAAGATGCCTGGCTGACCATGAATACCGAAATACCGTTATCGGCCAAAGCTGTGAAGATGCGACGGTTCACGCCTATGACACCGACCATTGACAGGCCTGTGACTGTGATAAGTGAAGTTCCGCTTATGCTTGAAATACCCTTGATAGGCTTTCGGTCATCATCAATAATGCTGCGTATCACCGACCCGGGTGCATCAGGGTTGAAGGTATTCTTGACAAGAATAGGAATATTCTTGACACACACCGGGTAAATTGTAGGGGGATACACGACCTTTGCACCAAAATTACAAAGCTCCATAGCCTCTACATAGCTAAGTGAATTAATGGTGTAGGCGGTGGGTATCACACGCGGATCGGCAGTCATGAAACCGTCCACATCGGTCCATATCTCCAGGACCTCCGCATCCATAGCAGCTGCAATGATTGAAGCGGTGTAGTCACTGCCACCTCGTCCGAGGTTGGTGACCTCACCGGTTTCAGCATCGCTTGATATAAAACCTGGGACAATGTGTATGTATCCCTTGGATTCCTGTCCCGAGAACTCTTTCTTTACAAGCTCATTCGTGATATCCGTGGCAAGCATGCTGCGATGATGCTTACGCTCCGTCTTGATAAAAAGGCGTGAATCATGGAGGACAGAACCGGGAACAAGCCTATTGACTATAATGGAGCTCAATCGCTCGCCATAGCTGACAATCAAAGCCTGTGTCTTCGGACTAAGATCCCTTATCAGGAACAGACCATGATATATTGAGGCAAGCTCATCAAGCAAATGGTCCACCTGAACCTTCAACTCTTCAGGACGATCGGTTATCACCTTGTCTATTATATCGTGATGACGCATGGTGAGCTTCGCCATGCCCTCACGGAAAGCCTCGTCGCCACGGGCAGCAGTGACTGCAGTGGAGATGAGCATATCTGTGACCCCTCCAAGGGCACTCACCACTACCACTACAGGCTTATCGCACCCCTGAGCTATTTTACTGAGATTCTGAATCCCTGAGACACTACCAACTGAAGTGCCTCCAAATTTCAAGACTTTCATTAACTTTTTGTAAAAATTTGGGTGCAAAAATAATAATTCCAATCCGATTTACCTTACAATATACTAAATAAATTATGCGTTTTTATAATTATTCTTAGCTGTAATCACTTTTTAATGTCTGTTCATGCGGACATAGCATTTACCTGAATTACTTTGACACATTGCGGTAAATCCTATCGGTCCGCACAACAGACAACTTCTGAACTTATCTGAGTCGGTTGTATGAATTCAGCAACTTTATGTCATTGTTGATTCCCTTGACTCCAAGAATCTCAAGCAAAGCTGCTATAGGCAAAAGTATGTCCCAGACAGTGAAATGGGCATCGATCCCTTCAGCACGAGCCTCCTTGAAAAGAGTGAAACATACTGTCGCTATTACCGCAAGTGTCAGCATGAGACTTATCACAAGCACAGTGCGCTGGAGCGGAAGATTGCGATACAGGAACAAATCGATGAGCAAAAGTATGATGATAGCACACACCGGAACAAGGATTCCGTATTCCGTCATAGTGTACAGAGACATAGCGTCGGCCTGCTGCATGACAGATACGATTTCACCATAAGGCACAAACATGAATACGGCCATTGCAATGATTGACAGGAAAATATAGACTGTCTGAATTCTCTGGATCTGCATAAGAACTTTAGGATTTTAGAGGTTAGACTTAAATTTTAATCAAAAGTACTAAAATTTTAACAATCCTCAAGCAATTTAGTTAGAGATTAATTGAAAAAACCTGTTCTATAAGACCGTTATCACGCAAAACGGACGCATCATAAATCTCCAGTCCACAAGCATCGAGCAATGCAACCTTGTCACACATCTTCAAGGCGATATCAAGCTCATGGGTAGAGAATAATATGCATTTTCCCTCATCATGAGCAAGATGTCCTAGAAGCGAACACAGCTTATACCGGCCAGGCATGTCGAGAAAAGATGTAGGCTCATCCAGAAGTATCACCGATGTGTCCTGAGCCAAAGCCCTTGCGATCATTATTCGCTGGCATTCTCCGTCGCTCATCGTGTCCATGGTACGTCCGGCATATGCCTCCATACCTACTAATGATAAAGCCTTTGCTACAATCTCTCTGTCATGGTCCTGAATATTCCCTATCCAATCAGTGTAAGGGGCCCTCCCTATTGCCACAACATCCTCGCATTTCAGATTTGGGATGCGAGTGCGGTCAGTATTCACAAAAGCAAGCATTTTTGCGAGACGAGAGGGGCTCATGTGCCTCAAAGCTTTTCCCTCCAAAAGTATGTCGCCTGAATAATTCCGGTTAAGACCGGCTATCGAACGTAAAAGAGTCGATTTGCCGGTGCCGTTTCTTCCCACAAGGGCTGTGAGACATCCGTCAGGCACGGAAACAGATACATCCGTGAGCAAACGGCGCGAGCCATAGCCAATAGAAAAATTCTTCAGTTCAATCATACTCTATTTCTTAACACTATCCATACGACCACCGGCACACCGAGAAGTGCCGTTATCGCATTCACCGGCAGTGTGAACATCTTGGAAATAATATCACAGACGATCATTACAGACGCTCCAGAGAGCATAGTCGCCGGGACCAATACCCGATGGTCACTGTTGTCAAAAATCATCCTTGTGACATGAGGCATGGCAAGCCCTATAAATCCTATGGGGCCACAGAAGGCTGTAACCGTGCCGGCGAGCAATGTGGCAGACAGGAATATGACACTGCGGGATTGCTTTATATTCAGCCCCATCGTAACAGCATACTCCTCACCAAAGAGCAGCATATTCAGAGGTTTTATGGATAGAACAGCAAGTGCCAGTCCGACAAGAACAGAAGGGACCATAATGTAAAGCTGCATGACTGTCACTTCTCCAAGCGACCCCATAGTCCATATGACAAATGTCTTCAGTGCATCATCCTTGCTCATGTATTGCAATATCTGCACTATGGCACTGACTCCTGACGAGAACATCATTCCAAGAATCAATATCACCATAATGTCCTTGATACGACGCGCGGCCACACCTATAAGCACCAGCACTACCGCCGAACCGATCCAAGCAGCTCCTGCGAGCCCCAATGAAGAGCCAAGCCCGGCAAGCACCACCAATGCCACGCCAAGACTGGCTCCTGAACTTATACCGAGCACATACGGTCCGGCAAGAGGATTGCGGAACAATGTCTGCATCTGCAACCCGCTAACCGATAATGCCACACCAGCAAGAAGAGCTACCAAAGCTTTGACAAATCTTATGTTCCGGACAATCTTGACTGTGGACTCCGGGCAGTCACCTCCGGTCAAAGCTCTCCATACATCCGTCAGCGGTATATTGACAGCACCTACCGCCATATCCACCGAGAACAGTGTTACGACAGCAACTGAAAGGGCCATGAACAATATGACGTTGCGTGAATGCATTGTGTCAATCCAAATGTTTGTGATACACAAATTCCTCTCTGACAAGTTCCGGATGGAATATCTTGACAAGATCACGTAGTACCACATCAGGGTTCACTACTCCGGATTCATAATAGTCATTTCCACCTCCGCGTGTGGAACGAAGCGTGTTGTTGAAAACATGGCCGGATCTAAAACAAGCTGTGTCCACAAACTTAGGGCAAGCTGTCGCAAGTTCATCAAGACTGCCGGCAGTACCCGGATTGAGCCATATGTCAGCGGCGGAGCAAAGAAGATAAGCCTCTTCCATATCAATGGGCACCGAACTGCCGCTCTTATTTTTCCCATATATATACTCTCCTCCGGCATCCCGTATAAGCTGGACCGAGTAATTGTCATATGCCGGCATAAACCATGAGTCTCCATATGGCGCATTGATCATAACCAACGGCCTGTTATCTATGAAACGTGACACACTGTCTTTAAGTGCTAAATAATTTCCGGTTATCTCACTGAAACGTTTTTCACCGGCTTCACGTCTGCCGACAATCTCAGCCAAAGCCACCATCCATTCAGCCTTGCCAAGAGGAGACGGCTCAAGGTAGTCCCCTATATAAATAAACGGAATTTCAAGTTCACGCAGCTTGCTTTCCACAGGACTTGCACCATTCACGCCATAGAGCAACACAAGGTCAGGGTCAAGTGACATGATCAATTCATAATTGAAATTACTGTCATACCCCACATCTCCTATACTGTCACGACGAGCTATAATACCAGAGCTGGTTATGAAACCGAGGCCCGAAACTCCCACAACCCTGCGGGTCTCCCCTATCGCATCAAGCATGGCTATCTGTGTCGACGACATGGCTATTATACGTGAGGCGTCACCATCGATCACCTGTCCGTTAAAACCGTCAGGAACCTGCTCCCCGTCACGGGCTATAAAAAGCCTCAAGGTGACACTGTCAGCACCCTGCCACGGATCCGTCACCGTAAGCATAGTGCTGCTGTGACCGTCCGCTCCACTGATACTAAACCCATTGGCATATGCAGGTGTATATACTTCTTCAACATATATATCCCCGACATCCTTCTTACGGTCACATGATGCTATGAGAATAATTAAAAATATAATTACAAAACTTGTTCTCATTTCTTTCTGCCGAATTTAGGTGTGATACCAATAAAAAACTCAAAGTTGATTCCGGGCATCGGACGGGACAGCACCGACATATAATCCTCGTTGAACAGGTTGTTGACAGCAAGCTTCAGCTGAATGTCGACAGGTTTGAACGACAATCCTTTCTCAAGGGATATATTGCTCATGTAATAGTCCGGAAGATGACCGGTAAGGGTATAGTCATTACTTGACATGGTGAATCGTTCCGAATAGTATGCCCACTTATACAGGAACCCCCATGTGTTCCACGACAATCGTCCGGTGACAGAGGCTGAATGCTTGGGGACATACGGCAGCTGCTTGCCCACAGACATATCGGCAGGCGACATTTTATCCCCCTCATTTATAGATGGTGTCCAGGAATATGATCCATTGAGACCGATAATCCAGCCATCGGCCGGACGCATCACCACATTGCTTTTCACTTCGATACCATAGGCATGAACTTTCTTGACATTTCTCGGGGAGAAAAATCCCTTGGTCGTTGGAAGCCAAATTATCCAGTCATCGATATGCGAATCAAACCAGGTGACACTACCACCTACCGCTACAGCCCTGGCATTACCATCATGATCATCACACCCGGCATCAAATGACACTCCTGCATCATAGCTCCAGCCTTCTTCATTTTTGAGATCAGGATTGCCTCCAGGAAGAAAATACATATCATTGAGGGTCGGGAATTTATGATTGCGCGACACTGAAACCCTAAGCATGACATTGCCTCTCCGAGCCACAAGTCCGTCAATAAAGAACGCCGGGATCACCGGAGCCCATCTGTCGCCAAACATCTCCTCTCGCATAACGACAGACATGCCTATGCGGTCAGTGGCCTGCCATTTTGCAGACAGTGCGCCGGAAAGTTCTATGCGGCCTTTATCATACCCGACTATGCCGTTGCCTCCTTCCTGAAGGATTATATTTTTATCAACACTCCTGACAAAATGTTGGTGAGCTGAAAGATTGGCGGTAAAGAACCATCTCTTTGCCGGATTGTATTCGCCGTCGATCTGACCATATATCGTATTGACTTTGCTCCGGGAACGCGTCATTACGGCCCAGTTGTCAGGAGCGACTTCCCGTTTATAGTCATATCCCATCCATGTATGGATATATCCACCCTTGACTGATGTCTTCCAGGTGCTTCGATTGTGGTCCCACGATACTATACCCCGGAATGTGTGTTCACGTTGCCGGTTCTCAAAGTCAGCAGCATCGCCATAATCAGTAGTAAGCATTGGGAGCTCCCGATTGGAGTTTATAAACCACGCATTCACTCCGAAACGGTCGCCCCGCAGAGTGTTATAGTAAACTTCCTGCAATATGTGAAAATCCTTGAAAGACCCTGAGCGGTTGCGCTCCTTAGGATGATACTGCCCTATTATATTATGATTATCGTCATAGATATTCACTTTCTTGTCATGATTGGTGTACTTGTAGTCATTGGGTGACGACGAATACACCACACGTGTAGAACTACCCCAGTGTTCATTGCCATAGGTGATACGGGCGAATTCATCGAAAGTACTGAAGGAACCTATACCTTGAACATACTGGGCATTAAAACCCTCGGATACATCCGGAAGCGTCCCGAGACGTACCAGTCCTCCAAGTCCGCCTCCGGTCTCATTGACTGACGATGTGCCATGGAGAAGGGAAGCCTGATCTATGAAATAGGCCGGGATCGTAGAAAAATCAGTCATACCAAGCATCGGGTTGTTGATACGCATCCCGTTCCAGGTCACCTGAGTATGGCTTGGAGAAGTGCCACGGAAAGCTACTGTGGAGAGCGTTGCCCGACCGTAACTTTTCACAAAAACCGACGAATTGAATTTAAGTATATCTGCCATGGAAAGAGCCACATTCTCCTTGAGCATGGCGGAATCAAACGGTGTCTTCTGAACGCCGATCTCTTTCATGGGCCTACGAGCCGTCACTGTGACTTGTCCAAGCCTGATCTTTCCGTCATTCTGTGAATATGCGGCACTCGCAACAGCCGACAACAATATAAGAAAAACAAACCTTTTCATTTCCAACAGAACGCACCGGGATTTATACCAACATAAAATTCATCAACAAGTTCACCGTCAGGCGTGTAACGATATATTACACCCTGCTGCTGGTAGTCAATGGCATCGGCTACATACACATCTCCTGTCGACGGGCTCACTGTAAGGCCATAATACTTTGTGTCACGACGTTCAAGGAACGGCCGCACCGGCAGACGGACAGCATCGACATCCATACACCATATGTCATCATCCACCCAATAGAGCAGACTTCCATCGCCATTGACCTGAAGTTCACAGGGTGAATTACCGAGCCTGAACTTAAATTCCTTTTCAACAACAAAATCTTCCGGATCTATTCTGAATAGCGATGGTGCTTCATAACCATAAGGGCTCCCCTCATAACCTCCGTCAGTAATGGTCCATAATCTGCTGTTCCTGTCTACAGCCAGAGATGTAGGCTGGACACCGACGGTAAGAGATCCCACTACCTGATCATTATCCGTGTCAATCTTGATTATACGGTTCTGATAAGACCAACAGTTGCAATACACATATTTGCCGATCTGAACCATCTGTTCCGTAGACCCGTTGCCCATAGCCATATCCGGGACTTCTATGTGTCCTGTCACCTCATACTTGCGGGGATTGACAATGAATATGCGGTTGTCCCACAACTGACTCACGTAAGCTTTGTCATCACTCACGAAATGTATGTAACGCGGAGATGTAAGATTCTCTATACGGCCAACCTCCTTGAACGTATCAAGATCGATAGCGAATACAACATGGCTGTTGTTGACGACTACCCATCCTTTATCATCGTGCACGGTCATTGACTGAGCCACATCGCCGAGCTTCATGCCGTTGGCACGTATGAACACTTCATTTTCCACCTTTTCTGTCTCAGGATCATAATACGAGAGTGTGGCATTGCCATACTGGAAGTTCCCTTCATTCAGTATGAACAGCCCTGCTCCTGAAGCGTCAAAATCCTCCGGATTATCAGAATAATCCCACTTCATGCATCCTGTCAGACAGACTGACAGACATAATATAATAATTATTTTACTTGTTGTTCTCATCACAGAAACTGAACACTTCGGTGGAATTCTCACCAAGCTGACCGGCATATGCATTTACACCTGTCTGGACCTTTATGAAATCAATGAACTTAAGACCGGCAGACTCCCCTTTGAGATTGACGGCATCAGAGATCCTGAAACGATTGGAAATTGCAGAAGCGTCGGGGTTGTTCTTGTCCTGGACATCGTCACCGAGATTATCGACATATCCCCATGCAAAAGGATTGTTGCACCAAAGTCCTGTAAGCGACGATATCTCCGTTCTGGCCTTAAGCCGGACGCCATAAAGTGTATAGGAGTCACTTTCAATCCACAACGGATAATAGAATGCCTGAGGATGCTGGGAGCTTATACGCCTTACGGTGCCGGATTCACCCATATTATCAGTCCATTGTGTATCCATATTGGCTCCCGGACGATAATAGGTGACGGCATATTGCTGGATTGTCTCTTCTTTGCCATATTCCGATCCCTTCAACTCATACCACTCATCATCCGGAAGGCCGTTGCCGTTTACATCCTGCATCACCCACACAATACCGGGCTCATTGGAGGTATCTATGGCATTACCTTTTATAGAAAAATCATAACCGCCTTTATTTTCTATACTGTGGTCAAACCCCACTATTATGTATCCACCCCATGCTCCAAGCGAAACACTATGCTCCTTATTAAGTCGGCCGAGAGCATACCGGCATGCCGATTCATGAGTTGAAACCCCGTCATATCCTGAGGCTTTCTCATTTATAAATTGACCCGGGGCAGGAATATACTCATATACTTTGTCAGCATATCGGCTGCCTGACACTGTGTATGGTCGCAAATTCGAACCCTTACAGCATACAACTGTGATCTCTATGGAAGCTTCATCGCTACCTGTGGATGAAATGTTTCGTGAGACATACTGTTTTGATAGAGGTGAGGAATATTTTGCCGTGAACTCAAGAGTGTATTCCCCTATTCCATCAGGCTTGAATTCATACAAGACAGATGTGGCTCCAGGTATCTCCACTCCATCAAGGCTCCACTGATATGAGACATTTTCTGACACTGACACGTAAGGGCGCAGGCATATCGACCCACCCTCACGGACATATTTTTTATTATGATCTGAGAAAAACGTTGATGAAGGCAACACTATGTCGACAGGCATTCTGTCGACTACATTTATTACTACAGTTTTTTCAGCCTTACCATCACTGTTGGTCACAGTCAACAAAAGATCGTATTTGCCTATGGAAGATTCCTTGAACTTATAAGTCATCTCCTCGCCGACAATTTTGCCGGCGATAGACCATTGGAAGGTTGCTCCTTGAGAATTTTGCACATCGGGCTTAAATTCATATTCGCGTCCGGCGACCACATTCAAGCCATCATAAGGCACTGCGATGGATATGACCGGAGGAGCCATTTCGGTGACATCAACCCTGAGGTCAGCCTTTGCTTTACCGGCAGGAGTACTGACGGTAAGAGTTATATAATACGTACCCGGATCTATGAAGACATGTCGTAGCTGCGGTTTGTCAGATATAATGCTACCCTCACATTCCCATGTGAAGGCAGCATCGTCTACATTTTTATAGACAGGGGTCACCGATAATGTTGCCCCTGTCTTAACAATGTAATATCCGTCCTCGCTATCAAGCTCTATCACAGGAGGCTGTGAGGCATCCTGAAGGATATCCTCATCTTTGTTACAGGAGAGGAATATTGCCAAAAAGGGCAAAAATAGCAAGAACTTTTTCATACTGAGAATTATTCGTTAACTGTTATTTCAAGATCATCAAGGGCGACATACGCAGGAGTATTGAGCCCCCAATCGCCAACATCACTGCCTTTAAAATCAATCGCAACCGTACATACGTTATCTCCGAGACCGCTCAAGTCAACCTTGTTCCAGCCTGTGCGGATCTCTTTGTCAAGACCTGATTCATTGACTTTGGAAGCATCAAAGTTGGCAAGATAGTAATCGACAGTCTTTCCGGTGGGCTTACCGTTCTTATCTATGGCGACGAACACAACCTTAAACCATCCGTTATTGTCCTTAAGCGCATGTGACATGCCATTGCCATCTTTCATTGCCAGATATGAGTAGGTAGTATTGCATACCCACACACTATTGAATTTACCATAATGTGCCACACCGCTGACAGGCTGGTTGGGATCGGATGCTACCACCTGATATCCGGTTTTGTCTGTAAGGTACATCTTAGCACACTTCTCATAAGAGACTGAGGACTCTTTCTCTACCGAGAATCTATTCGCAACAATAAAGTTCGCATCATTATGGCCTCCAGACTGATTGTACACACTGCACTGATTTGTATAATCAGCTCCTGTCATATTGGTGAAGCGAGATACCACAAATCCGCCGTTGTAGAATTCATACATCCATGGATTGCCCGGGACCCATTCCTGCCACAGATAGTTGACAGGAAACTGCACATAAGTGTCGGTCTCACCTATTTGTGCCATATAGCCGGATTTCACCTGTTCGCCTTCCGTATATGAAGAATAATAGTTTGAGCCATACTCATCTACGGCAACAAGAGATCCCGGCACCTTGTCAAATGATACTACTGTGGTAGTAGAGTCAGGAAGGATCTGTTCATCATCATCAGAACATGCCGTAAACATTGCAGCTGTCAGTAACGCCGCGCCATAGATAATAAAACCGAAATTACGTTTCATCTGGTCTTAGAACTGTTTTTTAGGTTGATAATATTATTTGTTTTTACCAACGGGACCATGAAACATAGCTTATGTAAGGATTAGTCCTTGAAAGATAAGCCGCCTGTAATCCCGCAGGGTTGAATTTATCTGAGACATTTGAAGCAGGTTTTCTGACTTGTCCTAAACGTCACACCTTCTCACCTTATATCAAGGCAATGGCTTTTTCGTGACAGTTCCGGCCATTCATGACCGGAAGGATTTACAGCAGCGGGTACTGTCCCGGATTCACACCGGATTCCCTTGGCTTCAAAACCGGATGCAAAATTAGTGAATTTTTTGGATTATCATAAGAATTCGACAAGAAAAAATCCCACAGAGAATTTTTCTCCGCGGGATAATATGTTAATACCTGATTCGGATCTATTTTACATTTTTGTTGGTGCCGGTATATACGACCGGAGGTTCAGAGATAAAATTGCAATCAATGAACGATGCGTCGGTAACATTATTGACAGTCATAGCCGGGCCCTCGTCAGGACGTATGGTCACATTCCTTAACTCAATGCCTTTTGATTCGGATAGCAGACCTCCCTCACGTGCTGTAAATACCGAATTGGTCACATGGATATTCTCGATAGGCATTTCAGGTATACCGTTGAACTTCAAAGCCTTTCCCGAACGGAACGATGTGACATCATTGATATAGATATCACGGAACTGCGGAGTGGTCTCATCGACAGGAGGGATGGTTGAAGGCGCGTTCTTCACCCAATAATAAAGATCGAAAGTGATTGCATCGCCTGATATGTCAAGCATATTCACATTATCAATATATATGTTTCTCACAACGCCTCCTCGTCCGCGGGTGCTTTTAAAGCGCAGCCCCACATCGGTGCCTATAAACTGGCAGTCTGAAATCGAAACATTGGTCACACCGCCCGACATTTCGCTGCCTACCACAAAGCCACCGTGGCCATGGTACACGCGGCAATCACGCACAATCACATTTTCAGTCGGCATACCTCTCCTGCGGCCAGCCTCATCCTTGCCGGACTTCAGACAGATTGCATCATCACCGACATCGAGGGTGGATCGGCAGATGATCACATTGCGGCACGATTCCACATCAAGTCCATCGCCGTTCTGAGCAAAGAAAGGATTCTTTATGAACACACCGTCAACAATGAGATTCTCACACATCAAAGGATGCACATTCCACGCAGGAGAATTCTGGAATGTCACCCCCTGCAAAAACACATTTTTGCATTTTACAAGCTGTATCATCACCGGGCGCAGATAACGCTTTATTTTTGCAGCCTCTTCTTTTGTGAGTGACGCACGGTCACGATCGCTCTTCTCGCTATACTCCATTCCGTCTATATAGCTTTGAGAGGGATACCATATCTTGTCGTCCACAACAATTCCACCCTTGGAGGTCAGATTCTTCCACTCAGCACCCGACATCTTGTCACGTTTTACCGGACGCCACATTCCGCCGTTTCCGTCTATGACACCATCTCCGGTGATAGCCACGTTCTCAAGATTCTCGCCTGTTATGGGAGACTGAGTACGCCATGCCTCAAAGCCTTCATATGTCACATATTTGGTCTCATAAAGACTTTCATCAGCCGAAAAAGTTATCAAGGCTCCACCGTCAAGATGCAGATTGACATTTGATTTAAGCACTATCGGGCCTGTCAGCCACACACCTGCCGGCACATTGAGGGTACCGCCCCCTTGAGAGGACAGATGATCTATGGCATCAGAAAAAGCCTTGGTGTTCAGTGATATTCCGTCGGCCACAGCTCCGAAGTCAGTTAGCGACACAGTCCTTGACGGAAAAACAGGACGGTCAATCTTAGGCATTTCAAACTGCAGTCCCTCATACAGGGAATCATAATTTCCGGCAAAGGATGTCACACTTCCAAGCATTACAGCCACTGCAAAAGCCGGGATAAAATATGGTATTTTCATGGCATATTGGTTATTTTAGCCACAAAGGTAATTAAAATAGGTGAAATTTTTGGAATTTATTTACGTAAATACATCCGAGTTGATTATCTTTGCATCAAGCTTGACACTCTCTACAAGCCAACCGATATAATCATCAATAACATAATATTCCAAAAAATAACCCGAAAAAATTCTTTTATATATCATGTCAAACTCAAAAAAACACACACCTGCCGAAGCACAGGCTTGGGTAGATAGCCGTGAATGGGCCAACGGCTGGGATGTCAATGCCGATAAGACTGTCAACGCAGTTGAATTTGCCAATCAATATGCCGCCAACAAAGAACTTTGGGATAAACTATTCTCATTCCTTGCAGAAGCAGACCTCAAAAGCCTTCCTGTCGGCAAACATGTTCTCGTAGAGGGAAAATGCTGGGTGAATATCATGGAGTACACCCCCAAAGCAGCTCAGGACACCCGTATAGAGACCCACAATGACTTTATCGATCTTCAGTACACATTTGACGGTGATGAAATATACGGAGTGGCACGCACGCTTATCCCTGTAACCGAATATGACCCTGTGAAGGACAGAACCTTCTTCAGGACCGAAGATGAAATCGACTATGTGCCTTCCGCACCCGATCGGTTCTTCTTATATTTCCCCGGGGAGAATCACCAACCGTCCGTAGCAACTACAGAAAATCCCGGCACAAGCCGGAAAGTAGTAGGCAAGATCGAGTATGCCAAATAATGTAAAATCTTAGCATCGACTGACATGACACAATCAGCCAAACAATTCGAGATGAGCCGAAATCCGCTCGTACGTACACTCGGAGATCCTGCCGACTGGAAACGTAGCGATATCATCGGGTATATACGCGACAACGGCATCGAGATGGTCAACTTCATGTATCCTGCCGCCGACGGACGCCTTAAAACACTTAACTTCGTCGTTAACTCACTTGAATATCTTGAAACAATACTCTCGACCGGTGAAAGGGTCGATGGTTCAAGCCTGTTTCCGTTCATCGAGGCATCGAGGAGCGACCTGTATGTGATCCCACGCTATTCAACGGCGTTCATTGACCCGTTCGCACCGATACCTACCCTCACCATGCTGTGCAGCTTCTTCGACAAGGACGGCAATCCCATGGACAGCGATTCACGCGGAGTGCTTGCACGTGCCTGCAAGGAATTCACAACAGTCACAGGGATGGAATTCGAGTGCATGGGCGAACTGGAATATTACGTAATATCGGCCGATCCGGGATCATTTCCCGCTACAGACCAAAAAGGATATCATGAGTCCGCACCATTCGCCAAATTCAATGACTTTCGTGTCGAGGCCATGCATACCATAGCATCCATCGGAGGACAGATCAAGTACGGGCATTCTGAAGTAGGCAACTTCACACTTGGAGGAATGATATACGAGCAGAACGAGATAGAATTCCTGCCCGGGCCGGCACTTCGTGCCGCCGACCAGCTCATGCTTGCCAAATGGGTGATACGCAACCTTGCGGCAAAAAGTGAACTCGAAGTGACATTTGCCCCCAAGATATCAGTTGGAAAAGCAGGATCGGGATTTCATATCCACATGCGTCTGATGAAGGACGGCAAGAATGTTACCCAGACGGCAGAACGCACTCTGAGCAAAGATGCTAAGCGAGCTATTGCCGGACTGATGAAAATGGCTCCAGCCATAACCGCTTTCGGGAACTGCAATCCCACTTCATATCTGCGTCTTGTGCCTCATCAGGAAGCACCCACAGCCGTATGCTGGGGTGACAGAAACCGTTCTGTGCTTGTACGTGTCCCCCTTGGATGGACATCCGGAAAAGACATGTGCGTACAGACCAATCCCGGTGATCCCTGCGAAATAGAGACCTATGGCAAACAGACATTCGAGATGCGGTCGCCCGACTGCTCGGCAGATGTGTATACACTCATAGCCTCCCTTTGTGTCGCCGCTCGCATCGGTTTCGAAATGGAGGATGCTCTCGAGGTGGCTGAAAACACATATGTCGATGTCAACATACATGCTGCCGAGAATGCCAAGAAACTCAGCAAACTCACCACACTCCCCACATGCTGTGTGGAATCAGCTGACAGGCTAAGTGACATGCGCGAGCATTTCGAAGCTCGCGGCGTGTTTGCCCCGGCTATGATAGACGTTACGATTAAAAAGCTCAAATCTTTTAACGACAAAGATCTTGCAAAATTTCTCAAGGAGAATCCCGATGAAGTAAAGTCACTTGTGAAAGAATACTTCCACTGCGGATAACCGATACGTTTAAGTACATGACAAAAATTTGAACACATCGAATTTCGGCTTGTAGAGCGGTCTTAGAAGAACGTTTGCGATTTCT
>ERZ808037.1026-NODE-1026-length-20775-cov-15.293265_pt1 | contig 20775 bp, 21 predicted proteins | sample MGYA00380190_ERZ808037 | MGnify/ENA primary metagenome ERZ808037 (study PRJEB31490, sample SAMN06133399) | mouse gut metagenome | isolation source: J9 | host: mice | place: China: Chengdu | collected 2015-05 ... | reverse complement strand
ATTGGGGTGTAGCCAAGTGGTAAGGCACGGGACTTTGACTCCCGCATTCGCTGGTTCGAGTCCAGCCATCCCAGCCAGCTCAGAAATTCCCCTTACCGCTCCGCTTCCCGCCTGAAGGGCGGCGGAAAGCTGCGCCGGACGGGAAATTTCTTCGCTTCCCCACAAAGCCTGAGGGGCGGCTTTGCGGGGGCCCGGTCGAGATCGGATCGGCGGCCTGCGCCTGCGGCTGGGCCGCCTCGATTTCCTTCCACCGTGTTCCTTTGCACAAGTTAATATGACCCAGTAGCTCAGTTGGTAGAGCAACGCCCTTTTAAGGCGAAGGTCCGGGGTTCGAGTCCCCGCTGGGTCACCATGACGCGCAGATACGAACACTCTTTGCGGTGAAAAATGTATTTGTGCTTGAAACCGAAGATAGAGCCAAGGCTATAAAGCCTTGGCTCTATCCGATAATATAGAGGGAGGTTTTCTTGATGACTCGAAGAGAAAGAATTGATTTATTAAAGCAGATTGATTTTGGCGATATTGATGGATATGGAGATCCGAATCTTGATCAATATTTTTTGGATAATGATTATTGGAATCGTGTTATAAATAATAAAGCTTACTTTGTGATTGGCCGTAAAGGTACCGGAAAATCTGCAATTTATCGTATGATAAAGGAGCAGAGTTTGGACAAAGGGATTTTAGTTGAAAACAAAGATTTTGGAGACTTCCCCTTTGAAAAGCTCTTGCAGTTGGATGACCAAAATTTTGCTAAACCTAATCAGTACCAAAGCGTATGGGAAAATTTGATTTTAAATATTTTTGCAAAACTAATTGCAGATACCCCTGGGTGCACTGAAGCGGGGAATATGTACTACGAGCACATTGAGAAGTATGCTAAGAGCTGCCTTGGCGATATCGTAGTGATGCATAAAGAATTGATTACACGAACGAGTAGAAGCGGAGTTGGCCTAAATTTTGACTTTTTGGATGGTACTCATGAGGCTGAAGAGTCTCTTTCGATTGGAAATGGTCAAAACAATATTTCAATGATTAATTCAGCTCTGGAAAAGCTGATTTTGGACTATTTTATGACTTGTGAAAACTCGAAAAAAATAATTATTCAATTTGATCGATTGGACGACAATTATAATCAATACCAGGACATAGAGCAATATTACCAAGCAATTATAAGCCTTTTCAAGGTTGTTTATCACTTAAATCAAGAATTTAGATTGAGAAAAATAGATAATGCGAAAGTTGTTTTATACCTTCGTTCTGACATATTAAAAGAACTGGGGAAACGCGATGCTGAAAGTGCGCGATGGGATGATTATTGCTTAGAAATAAATTGGGCTATCATGAACAAAGACGAGTGGAAGCACTCAAAACTAATGCAAATGATTGAAAAGAGAATTTTCGCCTCTTTGCATAAAGATAATATCGGGTTTGAGGCGATATTCGAGCGGAACGACATGGATCTTCGCTCTCGTAGTGGAAGGGTGCAGGATATATTTCAATATATGGTTGAACGAACAATGCATCGCCCCAGAGATTTGATACAATTTTGCAAATATGTGAAAAAAGAAGTTGAAGAATCAAATAATTTGTATTTTAGAACGATCAAAAATGCAGAAAAACATTATGGCCATTGGCTTGTTAATAGTGAAATTGCAAATGAAATTAATCCTGTACTGAAAAATACAGAACCGTTATATGAGCTATTGAAGCTTTTGGGGCGAAGACCATTTACCATGTCTGATTTTAATGATAGATATAAAGCTATTGAAGGGCTTGAGCTAACAAGCGAGAAACTGGTGTACTATTTATATGATGTTGGAATGATTCAAAATATTGATACCTCAACACCGCAAAGAAATTATCGCTCGTCGTTTAGAAACAAAGGCCGATTAGATCGAAATATGAAAATGATTATCCATCCAGGTGTGTGGATCGGGATCAATGCATAACTGATGACGAGCGCCATGGGATTACCATGGCACCCGTCATTTATCGCGTTATGTGTCTTTCCCGGTATTGGCTCGGGTCAGAATGAACGGCCAGCAATGAGCGGCTGCCCAAGTCGTCTGTCCAAGGCTGTATGCGGATAGGAATATTTTTATGGTGAGAGCGGGTGCCCTGCGCCTCTGGCCCCCGACCCGTAAGGGGCGTCACACAGTCTTCAGCCCCGGTTGATCTACGCCTGCGGGAGGATAACGAAAATCACAGTGCCCTTGCCCGGCTCGCTCTGCAAGTCGATGGTTCCGCGGTGGTACTGCACAATGTGCTTCACGATGGACAGACCCAGCCCTGTGCCGCCGGACGCCTTGGAGCGGCTTTTGTCCACGCGGAAGAAGCGCTCAAACACCCGGTTCTGGTGCTCCGGCGGGATGCCGATGCCGGTATCCCGGACGGTGAGGGCCGCCCCCTGTCCCGCGGGGGAGACGGAGAGCTCCACTGAGCCGTGCTCCACGTTGTATTTCACGGCGTTGTCGCACAGGTTGTAGACCATCTCGTACAGGAAGGTGCGAACGCCGCTGACGGAAACCGGTTCCCCGGTGACGGAGATCCGGATGCCCCGTTTCCCGGCGCCGCCGCGCAGGGCCTCCGCCGCGTCCTCCGCCAGTTCCAGAAGGTTCACCGGCTCCCGGGCCGGCGCGGAGCCCTCGTCCAGCTGGGAGAGATGGATGATGTCGTCCACCAGGGTCACCAGCCGGGCGGCCTCCGTATGGATCAGGCCGGAAAAGCGGGGGATGTCCTCCTGCTTGACCAGTCCGTTTTTCAGCAGCTCCGCGCTGCCCAATATGGATTGCAATGGCGTTTTCAGCTCGTGGGATACGTTGGCGGTGAACTCCCGGCGGCTGCGTTCCGCGTCCGCCTGCTCCGTTACGTCGAAGGCCAGCAGGACAACGCCCACCGCGGCCCCCGCCCACTGGATCCGGCTCAGGTCAAACTGATATTCCCGGCCCTGATACTGGGCGCGCATGGAGCCGTGGCCCTCGTCCAGGGTGGCCTGGAAGGCCTGGCTCAGCTCAGGGACGCCGTTCCCCGACAGAAAGCTCTGCCCGGCGCAGGAGCGCTCCGCGCCGAAAATGGCCTGCGCCGCCGGGTTGACGCTCAGCACACGGCCCTCCCGATCCAGCGCCACCAGCCCCTCGCTCATGTGGCCGGTGATCTGCTCGAATTCGTCGGTTTTGGCCCGCAGCTCCCGGAGCTGGGCGCTGATCTGTCCCCGCTGCTGGTGGATGCGGCGCAGAAGGGGGGCCAGCTCCTCATAGGCGTCCTGCTCCAGGGGATGCTCCAGATCCAGACTGTTGAGAGGGCGGACGATCCGCTTGGCCATCCGGTTGGCCAGAACGGCGGAGAGGGCCACGGCCAGGATGCCGATGACCAGGATGGGCTGGAGCATCCCCAGCACCAGGGCCAGCTCGGTGGCCTGACCGGCGCAGACGCGCAGCACCGTTCCGTCCTCCAGGGCGCAGGCATAGTACAGCGTCCGCTGGGTCAGGGTATCCGAGTAGCGGACGCTGCCGCTCTCCCCGTTGAGGAGCGCTTCCCGTATCTCAATGCGATCCGCGTGGTTCTCCAGCTCCGCCACGGGGACGTGGGTATCGAAGAGCACCGTCCCGTCGGCGGCCACCCAGGTCAGCCGGTAGTCGGGGGATCTGCCGGAGGGGAAGCTCCGGGAGGTCAGCCGCTCCAGGTAATCCAGCCCGCCCTCCTCCACCCCGCAGGCCGCCAGCCGCAGCTCGTCCTTCAACTGCTTTTCCTGCACGATCCCAAAGTAGTCGTACAGGCAGCCCAGCATGATCACCAGGCTGGCGGCCAGCACCGCCGCGGCCACCATCAGGGTGGATCGGAAGATTTTCTTCGTCATGGCGTCGCCTCCAGCCGGTAGCCCACGTTGCGGACGGTCTCGATCATGCTTCCATAGCGGCCCAGCTTCTGCCGCAGGGTGCGTATGTGCATATCCACCGTCCGGGTCTCGCCGGTGTACTCCATCCCCCAGACGATGGAGAGCAGCTTCTCCCGGGTAAAGGCGACGCCGGGGGAGGACAGGAACAGCCGCAGCAGTTCAAACTCCTTGTAGGTGAGGGCGATCCGCTCATCCCCGGCCATGACGGTGTGCTCCACCAGATCCACCACCAGGCCGCCCGCCGCCAAAATCTCCCGGCTCTGCCTGGGGCCGCACCGGCGCAGCACCGCCTTGACCCGGGACACCATCTCCATCATGCCGAAGGGCTTGACCAGATAGTCGTCCGCGCCCAAGTCCAGGCTCTGGATCTTGTCATACTCGGCCCCCTTGGCCGTGGCCATGATGACGGGGATATCGCCGGTTTCCTCGGACGCCCTCAGGCGGCGGAGCAGCTCCACGCCGCTCTCCCCCGGCAGCATCACGTCAAGGATGACCAGATCCGGCCGCTGGGTTCGCAGCGCTTGGAAAAACCCCTGGCCGTCCGGAAAGCCTCTGGCCTCAAAGCCGGCGGAGCGCAGGGCGTAAAGCTCCAGACTCTGGATGCTCTCATCGTCTTCCACGCAAAAGATCATGGGCCGTGCCTCCTTCCCATTGACGATATCGTATCACAAGTTGGGCCTGCCGGCAATGGCCGAAACCGCCGCCGCCCCGCCTCTCAGCCCAGGGCATATTTCTGCCGGTATTCCTGAAACCGCTGCCGGAACTCCTCGCTGTCGTTCCGGGTGTCCCGCAGGGACTGGTGCAGGTTCAGGCTGTCGTGGGCCACATCGATGACGCACCCGGCGATGTTGGAGCAGTGATCCGCCGTGCGCTCCAGGTTGGTGAGGAGATCCAGCCAGGCGAAGCCCGTGCCGATGGTGCACGCCCCCTTTTGCAGGCGCAGGATGTGGCGGGTGCGGAGCTGCTCCTTCAGCTGATCGATGACCTGCTCCAGCGGCTCCACCCGGGCGGCGGCGTCCAGGTCGTTTTCCAGGAAGGCGGCCAGGGACAGGTTCAGAATGTCCCGGATGGCGGCGGAGATCACCGCCAGTTCCGCCGCGGCGGCGTCGGTGAGGGCCAGGCCCTTGTCCCGCAGCTCCTCGGCAGATCCCAGCAGATTGACCGCGTGATCCGCGATGCGCTCAAAGTCGCCGATGATTTTCAGCAGCTTGGCCGCCTCCCGGCTGTCCGCCTCGCTGACCCGGTGGGTGCTCAGGTTCACCAGGTAGGTGCCCAGAATGTCCTCATAGTAGTCGGTTTTCTCCTCCCGCGCCCGGATGGAGGCGGCCCGATCCGGGGAATACTGCCTCAGGGCGTCCAGCGCCTCGTCCAGGGCGGCCACAGAGGTCTGGGCCATCTGGCTGGCCACGCTCTGGCACCGCTCCAGGGCGATGGAGGGGGTGGCGAACAGGCGCTCGTCCAGCTCGGAGAAGGTCTCGGGCTGTCTGGCGTCGGGGACGAGGAAGGTGACCAGCCGCTCCAGGAAGCCGGACAGGGGCAGCATCAGGATGGTGCACAGCACGTTGAACACGGAGTGGGCCACGGCGATGCCCAGCCGGGAGGCCCCCTCGTCCAGCAAAGCGGGGTGCAGGAGGGCCCGAAGCAGGCAGAACACCGTCAGCCACACCGCCGTTCCGATGAGGTTGAAGGAGAGATGCACCAGGGCGGTTCGCTTGGCGTTCTTGTTGGCCCCCACGGAGGAGAGCATGGCGGTGACGCAGGTGCCGATGTTCTGTCCCATGATGATGGGGATGGCCGCGCCGTAGGACACCTGCCCGGTGGCGGACAGCGCCTGCAAAATGCCCACGGAGGCGGAGCTGGACTGGATGATCGCCGTGAGCACCGCGCCGGCCAGCACCCCCAGCACCGGGTTCTTGAACAGGAGGAACAGCTGCTGGAAGGCGGGCACGTCCCGCAGGCCGGACACCGCGCCGGACATGGTCTCCATCCCGAACATCAGGGTGGCGAAGCCCAGCAGGATGAGGCCCGTGTCCTTCTTCCTGGCGTCCTTGAGGAACATATAGTAGAGGATCCCCACAAAGGCCAGCACCGGCGTGAAGGAGGAGGGCTTGAGCAGCTGCACAAACAGGCTGCCGCCGTCGATGCCCGCCAGGCTCAGCACCCAGGCCGTGACGGTGGTGCCGATGTTGGCCCCCATGATGATGTTGATGGCCTGCCGCAGGGTCATCAGGCCGGAGTTGACAAAGCCAACCACCATGACGGTGGTGGCGGAGGAGCTCTGAATGACCGCCGTGACGCCTATACCCGTCAGCAGTCCGGCCAGCCTGCCGGTAGTCAGCTTTTCCAGCAGGGCGCGCAGCTGTCCTCCCGCCCTGCGCTCCAGGGCCTGCCCCATGACATTCATGCCGAACAGGAACAGGCTCAGCCCCCCAATCAGGGTGAGCACATTGAAAATATCCATGACGTCAGTCCTCCCACAGCGTTCTCACAAGGATGATTTTAGCAGGCCGATGTAAAATCCGATATCAAGGTTCTGTAAAATCTATGTAAAGTCCGCCGGTCAGTGTAGTCATGCGCCGGCCCACCGGCTTTCATGCGGAGGAGGGGGCAATTCTGATTGGAAATTTTGCCCCGGCCGTCAAGGCCATGCCGGCGGGAAAAGGGTGACATTGTCACGGAAGGGCCCGGGGACTTTGGCTATCATAAGGCCAGCCAAACAAAACAAACGAGAAGGAGAAACCAGTATGGGATTCTTTGATTTTCTGAGAGGGCCGGATATCAACCAGGGCGTGGCCGAGTGTGGGGCCACCCCCGGCGGGGTGCTGCTGGACGTGCGAACCCCCCAGGAGTACCGGGAAGGCCACATCCCCAACAGCGTCAATCTGCCCCTGGAGACCCTGGGCGGGAGCTCCTCCGTCCCCGCGGGGAAGGACGCGCCCCTGTTCGTTTACTGCTACAGCGGCGCCCGGAGCCGCCAGGCGGTGGGGCTGCTGGGACGGATGGGCTATGCCAACGCGAAAAATATCGGCGGCATCGCCGCCTACAAGGGAAAGGTGGAACGTTGACATGAAGGTTGTGATCATCGGCGGCGTGGCGGGGGGCGCCACGGCGGCGGCCCGGCTGCGCCGGCTGGACGAAGACGCGGAGATCGTGGTGTTCGAGCGGTCGGGCTACATCTCCTACGCCAACTGCGGCCTGCCCTACTATATCGGCGGGGCCATTGAGGATCCCGAGGAGCTGACCCTCCAGACCCCGGAGAGTTTCTACGCCCGCTTCCGGGTGGAGATGAAGGTGCGCCACGAGGTGACGGCCATCCATCCGGATCGCAAGACGGTATCCGTCAAAAACCTGGAGACCGGGGCGGAATTCGAGGAGGGCTACGACAAGCTGATCCTCTCCCCCGGGGCCAAGCCCACCCGGCCCCCCATCCCCGGCATCGATCTGGAGCGGATCTTCACCCTGCGGACGGTGGAGGACACCTTCCGCCTCAAGGAGTATCTCAACGCCAGCCGGCCCAAATCCGCGGTGCTGGTGGGCGGCGGCTTCATCGGCCTGGAGCTGGCGGAGAACCTGCGGGAGCTGGGGCTGGAGGTCACCATTGTGGAGCAGCTCAACCAGCTGATGAGCCCCTTCGACCCGGACATGGCGGCCTTCCTCCACAACGAGGCCCGGGGGCACGGGATCAAGCTGGCCCTGGGCCAAACCGTGGCGGGCTTTGAGGCGCGGGAGGGCGGCGTGGACGTGCTGCTGAAGGAGGGCTCCCCCCTCCACGCCGACCTGGTGGCGCTGGCCATCGGCGTCACCCCGGACACCGCCCTGGCCAGGGAGGCGGGGCTGGAGCTGGGCCTGCGGGGCAGCATCGTAGTCAACGACCGGATGGAGACCTCCCTGCCGGACATCTACGCCGTGGGGGACGCGGTGCAGGTGAAGCACGCGGTCACCGGACAGGACGCGCTCATCGCCCTGGCGGGCCCCGCCAACAAGCAGGGCCGCATCGCTGCGGACAACATCTGCGGCGGGGACAGCCGGTATTCCGGCAGCCAGGGCAGCTCGGTGATCAAGGTGTTCGACATGACCGGGGCGGCCACCGGCCTCAACGAGACCGCCGCCAGGCGGGCGGGGCTGGACGTGGACGCGGTGGTGCTCTCCCCCATGAGCCACGCGGGCTACTACCCCGGCGGCCAGGTGATGACCATGAAGGTCGTCTTTGAGCAGGGCACCTACCGCCTGCTGGGGGCCCAGATCGTGGGCTATGAGGGGGTGGACAAGCGGATCGACGTGCTGGCCACCGCCCTGCGGGCCGGGCTGACGGCCATCCAGCTCAAGGATCTGGATCTGGCCTACGCGCCGCCCTACTCCTCCGCCAAGGATCCGGTGAACATGGCGGGGTTCCTGGTGGAGAACCTGGCCCGGGGGGTTGTCAAGCAGTTCCACCTGGAGGAGCTGGCCGCCCTGCCCCGGGACGGCAGCGTGACCCTGCTGGACGTGCGAACCCCCGAGGAGTGCGCCCAGGGCCGGGTGGAGGGCTTCCGGGAGATCCCGGTGGACGAGCTGCGGGAGCGGCTGGGCGAGCTGGAAGCCGGCAAGCCGGTGTATGTGCTCTGCCAGAGCGGCCTGCGGAGCTATATCGCCTGCCGCATTCTGGCGGCCCACGGCTTTGAATGCTACAACTTCTCCGGTGGCTTCCGGTTCTATGCCGCGGTGACAAACGACCGCCGCCTCATCCGGTCGGCCACGGCCTGCGGAATGGATCAATAAAAACAAAACCCCGCCCCGCTTTCTATGGAAAGCGGGGCGGGGTTTTGGTTACGCACGGCCCAGGGCCTTCAGTTTTTTGGGATCCAGCAGCTCCACCGTCCCCCGGGACAGCTTGACCATCCCCTCGCCCTGGAGGTAGCGCAGCATCCGGGTCACCACCTCCCGGTGGGTGCCCAGGTGGTTGGCGATGGCCTCGTGGGTGATGGCCAGCCGGGGGCTGCCCTCAATGGCGGACTCCTCCAGCAGAAAGGCGGCCACCCGCCGATCCATGCTTTTCCACATGACCTGCTCCAGCAGCCACATGACCTCGGAGAACCGGGCGGCCATGATCTCGTTGGTGTAGTTGGACAAAGGGGCGGACTCCGCCATGATCTGCTGATAGACCTCCGTGGGGATGACCCGCAGCTCCGTGTCCTGCTCCGCCTGTATGGTGATGTCAAATTGGACGCTGCGGAGCATACAGGAGGCGGAGAACAGACAGATATCCCGGTCAAACAGCCGGTAGATGGTGATCTCCCGGCCCCCGTCCGACAGGATATAGGCCCGGAGCCGGCCGGACTCCACCAGCAGCAGCCCCGCGCAGTCCGCGCTGCCGTTGTGGATCACCGTGCCCGCCCGGATCCGGCGGGGGATCAGGCTGTCCAGGATGCGGCCCTGCTGGGCCTGTGTCAGCTGATCCCAGATGGGGAACCAGTCCCGCACGTTCCTATTCACCGGCCGCCGCCTCCTTTTTTGCCTGAGTCCCATGGCCTCGTTTGCTTGTTCCGCTCGGTAACAGCATACCCTCTTGCGGGCAAAAAGTCAAGCCGCGGAGGCAATCCGCCCCGGGGCCCTCCCTTGACAGCGTTTGTGAGTGATGCTATACTTTGCCATAGATATCGCCCTCATTTTTTGAGAAAGCTCCAATCCGCTCAAAAGGTGGGCGGCTATTTTCCGCCTGTGCCCGCCTCCTGTCCGGCGGGCATGGATCGGGAGGACATTTGAGAAAGGTGTGTATCATATGAAGAAAGCTCTGTCCCTTGTGTTGTCCCTGGCGCTGTTCTGCGCGCTGGCCGTCCCCACAGCCTCCGCCGCGGAGCCCCCCGTGATCGGGCTGAAGGAAAAGTACACCCTGGTGGGCGGTGAACAGGAGCTCAAAGCCCACTCCGGCATGGAGTACGTGGAGGAGGCCTACTACGCCGCCCCCGTGGTGGTGGATCTGGACGGCGACGGCAAGCTGGAGGTGGTTACCGCGGCCTACTCCCTGACCGTGGCGGACGCCGCCACCGGCAAGGTGAAGTGGCAGGTCAACGCCGGCAAGGATCGCTCCACCGCCTACGTCCGCTATGACAAGGGCGGGAACGCGGCCAACGGCCGGGTATACACCACCCCCATCGTCAAGGATCTGAACGGGGACGGCAAGCTGGAGATCGCTGTGGCCTATGCCAACGGCACCGTGTCCGTGCTTGACAGTCAGGGCTATTTCCTGCCCGGCTGGCCCAAGGTCACCGAGAACGGGCGATCCGTCTGGGCCCTGGCCGCGGATGATGTGGACGGGGACGGCAAGCAGGAGATCATCGCCGGCCTGGGCGTGGAACACAACGTCAGCCTGTACGTCTTCGGCTGCGACGGCAATTTGAAGCCCGGCTGGCCCCAGGCTCCCCAGGGCGGCCCCCTGCCCGCCTCCTACATGGACGGCATCTACACCAACGGCATCGCCACCGGCGACCTGGACAACGACGGCCTGCCGGAGATCATCATGCCCACCGACAACTACTTTGTCAACGCCTTCAACGGCGACGGCACCCCCGTGATGGCGGGCAGCAGGTTCCAGAGCAGCCCTCAGGATCGGTTCAGCTTCGGCGGCAGGATCCCCTGGGGCGCCGTGGGCCTCTATGAGGACTACAACCGGGAGCTGAAGCGGGACAACGGCGGCTGGGGCCTGGCTCTGGACTATGAATCCCTGGCCGAGAAGGGCCGCTCCGGCACTTACGGCCCGTCCATGACCGCCTCCATCGCCCGCTACGTGGACGTGGACGGGGACGGCAAGTCCGAGGTGGTGGTGGCCGCCCTGATCGCGGATCGCACCAACGCCCTCCAGAACCCCAGCAACCGGGACTGGGCCTCCGTGCGGGACACCAAGTACGCCACCGTGTACGTCTTGAACCAGGACCACACCCGGTTCAACAAGGGGAGCTATAACTGGGAGAACATCCCCACCAACCAGATCTGCTCCACCCTGGGAGCCCCCCTGAACCAGAGCGCCAACAGCGTCAGCGCCGGCGTGAAGCTGGCGCCCCTGGTGGCCGACGTCAACGGCGACGGGGTGAACGAGATCCTCTATAACTCCTTCGATGGCAAGGTTCACTGCTTTGCCCTGAACGACACCAGCAAGGAGCTGGAGGGCTGGCCCTACACCCTGCCCAACAGCAAAAATGGGGTCTATGAGATGCCCAACGAGCCCGTGGCCGCCGACCTGAACGGGGACGGCAAGCTGGAGGTGCTGTTCACCTCCTGGATCTCCAACGCCGCCGGCACCAGAACCGGGGTGGACGGCTCCCTCTACGTGCTGGACGGCAGCGGCAAGCTGGTCACCAGGCACAAGCTCCACTCGTCCATCTATGAGTATGACTCCGCCAAGACCGACAACGGCTCCTACGCCGCCCCCGTGGTGCGGGACATCGACGGCGACGGGCAGCAGGAGGTTCTGGTGAACACCCTGCACTACGGCGTGTGCGCCTACGACGTCACCCCCGGCGCCGCCACCCAGGAGCCCCAGCGGGTCAACCCCAACGTGCAGCGGGTGGTGGTGAATGGGAACGAGTCCAAGGCTTTTACCCTTTACACCTATATGCTGAATAATGAGAACTATGTGGCGGTGCGGGATCTGGCCTGGTATATGACCGACGTGCTGTGGAGTCAGAAGGGGATTTTCGACGTGTCCTGGAACGGCTCCATCAACCTGGTCACCGGCAGGCGGTACGCCCCCTATCCCAACCACAACAACGCCGTGGAGTGCCAGCTGCGCTTTGTGGGCCCCCAGCCCTATCGCATGGGCACCGCCCCGGTGCTGGTGAACGGGGTGCAGAAGAACATCCGCTACTTCACGATCACCGATGCCAACGGCGGCGACACCAGCTACTACAGGCTGCGGGATCTGGCCGGTGCCATGGGCACCTTTACGGTGGGCTGGATCGGGGAGACCCGGACGGCCACCATCAGCACGAAGTAACGCCCGCTTTCCCTCAGAACAGACCCCGGGCGGAGCTGCGGCTCCGCCCGGGGTGATTTTGCCCCGCGCCCTTCATGAGTTCCGGGCCGCCGTCTTGGGCATACTACGGGGGAAAAGGAGCGTGATACTATGATTGAGCCGGACACCATAAAGCTGCTGCGGGAGTGCGACGCGGGGATCAAGATGGGGGTGGCCTCCATTGACGACGTGCTGGAATACGCCCGCTCGGACAAGCTGCGGCGCCGTCTGGCGGACTGCAGATCGGAGCACGAAAAGCTCCAGCGGGAGACGGAGCGGCTGCTGGGGGAGTACCATGACGACGGGAAGAACCCCAATCCTATGGCGAAGGGAATGTCGTGGATCAAAACCAACGCCAAGCTGGCCATGGACAATTCTGACGCCACCATCGCCGAGCTGATGACGGACGGCTGCAACATGGGGGTGAAATCCCTGAACCGGTATCTGAACCAGTACCAGGCCGCCGACGAGGTGTCCAAGGACATCACGAAGCGGCTGATCCATCTGGAGGAGGATCTGACGGAGGACATCCGCTCGTTCCTGTAACCGCCGCCGGCCCCATAGACAGGACAAGCCCCTTCCCGCCAATTCAGCCCGAATTGGCAGGAAGGGGCTTTGCCGCGCCGGAGAGGCCCGCCAGGCCGTCAGCCGCCCGCAGTCTCCTTGTACCGCTCCCCCCAGCTCTGCATGGCGTCCAGCACGGGCTTCAGGCTGAGCCCCAGCTCGGTCAGGGCGTACTCCACCCTGGGGGGCACCTCCGGGTACACCGTCCGGGTCAGCAGGCCGCTGTCCTCCATCTGCCGGAGCTGGGCGGTGAGCACCTTCTGGCTCACGCCGCCGATGGACTTTTTCAGCTCCCCGAACCGCTTGGTGCCCGTCAGCAGATCCCGGAGTATGAGCACCTTCCACTTGTCGCTGATGAGGGTGAGCGTCGTCTCCACCGGGCAGGCGGGCAGGGCCTTTGTCTCCATGGCGGCAGCCTCCTTTTTTCTACATTGTACCCCATCTTTTCGTTCAGGTCAAGGCGGGCGGGGCCGACGGTTACCGCCCGGTGCCTATGCCACAACCTTGTGCGTACTTTACAGGGCCCCGCAGCCCTGCTATGATAGGAGCTGTGAAAGGGGAGTGGCCTTGATGGAGCGCATCGAACAGATCCGGCGGCTCAACGCCATGCTGCTGGCGGAGCTGCCCCAGTACCGGGCCCAGGCCCGGGAGTTCCCGCCGGACGAGACCAGCCAGCGCCGCCTGCTGCGGAGCCTGATGAACATCCGGCCCCCCATGCCGCTGAGCGGGGAGTTTCTCGCCGCCCAGGACGAGCTGCTGTCCGCCGAGCGGGAGGAGCGGGAGGTGGTGGACGGGGCGGCCCTGCCTGCCGCCGGCCCCCATCCCCGGATCTCCCTCTGGAGGGGGGACATCACCCGGCTGAGGGTGGACGCCATCGTCAACGCCGCCAACTCCGCCCTGCTGGGCTGCTTCCACCCCTGCCACGGGTGCATCGACAACGCCATCCACTCGGCGGCGGGCCTCCAGCTCCGGGAGGCGTGCCGCCGGCTCATGGAGGCCCAGGGCCGCCCGGAGCCCGCCGGCGGGGCCAGGCTGACCCCGGGGTACAACCTCCCCGCCCGGTACGTGCTCCACACGGTAGGCCCCATCGTCCGCGGCCCGGTCACCCCCCGGGATCGGGAGGAGCTGGCCTCCTGCTACCGCGCCTGCCTGGAGCTGGCGGGGTCGCGGGGGTTGGAGAGCGTGGCCTTCTGCTGCATCTCCACCGGGGAGTTCCACTTCCCCAACCGGGAGGCCGCCGAGATCGCCGTGGACACGGTGACGCGGTTCCTCCGGCGGAAAACATCCATCAGGAAGGTGATCTTCAATGTGTACAAGGAGCTTGACGAGGGGATCTACCGCCGCCTGCTGGCCCCGGACGGAGGAGTTGCGGGAGGCGCTTGAGGAGGCCGACGCCGTGCTGATCGGGGCGGGGGCGGGCCTGTCCGCCTCGGCGGGGCTCACCTACGACGGGGCGCGGTTTGAGCGGCAGTTTGGCGACTTTCAGAAGAAATACGGCATCCGGGATATGTACTCCGGGGGCTTTTACCCCTTTGAGACGCTGGAGGAGTACTGGGCCTGGTGGAGCCGCCACATCCTGGTAAACCGCTATGAGCGGGCCCCCAGGCCGGTGTACGACGATCTGCTGGAGCTGGTGGCGGACAGGGACTATTTCGTGCTCACCACCAACGTGGATCACCAGTTCCAGCTGGCGGGCTTTGACAAGGAGCGGCTGTTCTACACCCAGGGGGACTACGGCCTGTGGCAGTGCTCCCAGCCCTGCCATCAGAGCACCTACGACAACGAGGAGACGGTGCGCCGCATGGCGGCGGAGCAGTGGGACATGAGGATCCCGTCGGAGCTGATCCCCCGCTGTCCCGTGTGCGGCAGGCCCATGACCATGAACCTGCGCTCGGACAACACCTTTGTGGAGGACGAGGGCTGGCATCAGGCCCAAAAGCGGTATCAGGATTTCCTCCGGCGGCTGGAGGGGCGGCGGGTGGTGCTGCTGGAGCTGGGGGTGGGCTACAACACCCCGGGCATCATCAAATACCCTTTCTGGAGGCTGACGGCCCGGAACCCCAGGGCGGTGTACGCCTGCGTCAACCGGGGGCAGACCGCCGTCCCCCGGGAGCTGCGGGAGCGCTCCCTGTGCATTGAGGGGGACATCGGGTCAGTGCTGGCCGCACTGAAATGACAGCAGCGCCCGGGGCAAGGCCATGGCCTTGCCCCGGGCGTCTGTCCGTTGGAACGGGAGAAGGGGTTACTCCAGCCAGCCCTCCCGGGGGCGGACGCCAAACTTGTCCGCCAGCAGGCGCAGCTGCCCGTCGGTGATGGTGTTCAGCCGGGGCAGGTGGGCGATCTTCAGGTAGATCTCCGCCGCCTTCTCCGCCGTCTCGATGAGGCCGAAGGCCTCGTCCAGATCCCGGCCCGCGCCGTAGATGCCGTGCTGGGCCCACACCACCAGCCGGGCGGTTTTCATCTGCTCCGCCGTGGCCGCCCCAATCTCGTTGGTGCCGCACAGCATCCAGGGCAGCACATTCACCCCCTCCGGGAACACGGCCACGCACTCGCTGCACATACGCCACAGGGTGCGGGTAAAGGCGCGGCTGTCCAGGTCGTGGACGTAGGTCATGGCCAGCAGATGGTTGGGGTGGCAGTGCATCACCACCCGGTGGGCGGGATCCTCGCCCAGCCGGGCGGCGTGGCTCATCATGTGGGCGGGGAACTCGCTGGTGACGCTGCCGCCATTGGAAAATCCCCAGAGGAGCCGGGCGGTTCTGCCCCCGTCCAGCAGCTGTACCAGCCCCAGGCTGTCCGCCGGGTCGTATGCTACCTTCCGGAAATACTTGCCCGTGCCGGTGACCAGGAGGCAGGCCCCGTCCAGCGCCGGGGCCTCAAAGCCGGTGGGGATGTCCCGGATGGGCCTGTGGGGATCCACATAGTCCGCCACCTGCGCCTCGTCCAGCAGGACGCTGACGTTGCCGCCGTTGCGCTCGTCCCAGCCGTGGGCGTACATGGCGGAGATGGTGCGGATGAGCTCCGTCAGGAAGGGGGCGCTGAGGATATCTTTCATGGTTCTCGTCCTTTCGCCGGCCGGTGCCGTCAGCTCCGCTTCTCCCGATCCCGGGCGATGAGCAGCTTGACTGCCTCAATCCCCACCCGGATGGCGGAGTCGGTGTCCTCGTCCCGGGTCTGATCCAGGCCGGCGACGTTGCGCTCCTGGTTCCAGATCACGTGGAAGGCGGAGCCGCACCGCACACCCCGGTGGGCGGCCACGGTGAACAGCGCCGCGCTCTCCATCTCAGAGGCCAGCACCCCCAGGCGTTTCCACGCCTCCCACTTGTTTTGCAGCTCGTAGGACACCGGCATCACCTGGGGGGAGTGCTGGCCGTAGAAGGAGTCCTTGCACTGCACCACCCCGGCGTGCCAGCGGCGGCCGGAGGCCTTCGCCGCTTCCACCAGGGCGGTGAGCACCTCGTAGTCCGGCACCGCGGGGAACTCAATGGGGGCATACTCCCGGCTGGCGCCCTCCATGCGGACGGCTCCGGTGGCGACGACAATATCGCCGCTGGTGACCTCCAGCTTGATGCCGCCGCAGGTGCCCACCCGGAGAAAGGTGTCCGCGCCGATGTTGGCCAGCTCCTCCATGGCGATGGCGGCGGAGGGCCCGCCGATGCCGGTGGAGGTGACGCTCACCCGTTCCCCCAGGAGGGTGCCGGTATAGGTGACGTACTCCCGGTTGGTGGTGACGTGGGCGGGGTTGTCGAAGTATTGGGCGATCTTCTCGCACCGCCCCGGATCCCCGGGCAGCAGGCAGTACCGCCCCACGTCCCCGGCCTTGCAGTTGATGTGAAATTGACGCTCCGACGCGATCATGGCCGCACCTCTTTTCCTTAAACTGCCTCCATGATAGCATAGTTTTCCCGGAAAGGCAAGGCGAACGCGTCCGGGCTCAGCCCGCCTCGTCCGGATCCGGCAGATGATCGCTGGTGAGGAGGGTCAGGCCCTTCGCCCCGTCCCGGGCGGTGACATACCACCGCTCCCCCTCAGCCGGGGCCTTCGGGATGGTGAGCTGGGCCAGTGCCCCCGGCACCACCTCGTCGGCCACCTTGTCGTACACATACATCGTCACCGGGTACTCCCCCGCCTCGAAGCCGAAGGATTCCCCCCGCTTCAGCGGGGAGCTGTCGGCGTTCCGGGTTCCACCGCTCTGATCCTGGAATTCCACCACCACCTCCACGATGGTGGCGTCCGACTGGTTGACGAACACCAGGTCGTAGTCGATCACCGCTCCGTCCTGGCCGCAGCCGGCCAGGACGGTCAGCCACAGGGCCGCCAGCCCCGCCGCAAACACTTTTTTCATCGCAAATTCCTCCTATGTGTCAAATCTGTAGAAATAGAGCCGCCCGCGCCCGCTGTCGTACACCGCCGCGGTGAAATTCCAGGAGCCCCGCTGGTGCAGCCGGGCGTCGTCATAGGGATCCGTGCTGTCGCTGTGGCGGTCATAGAGGTAGCAGTAGCCCTCCTCCGGCAGCGCCTCCAGCCCGCACAGCCGGAGGGCCCGGGCGGTGTTCTCCGACGGGGGCAGGGGCCGCCAGCCCGGGGCGGCAGACAGGGCCTCCTCCAGCCCGCCGATGTCCACCTCTGCGGCGGTGAGACCGTCGCCGAGGAAGCCGCCGTGGCTGTCCTCAAACCGCGTCACCGTCCCGCCGGACAGATCCAGGTCCAGCGCCCGGCCGATCCGCTCCAGCTGGCCGGAGGGCCTGCCCGCGGCGCAGCCCGCCGCCAGAAGCAGGAGCAGGCACAGCGTCAAAAAACGTCTCATTTTTCAGTCTCCTTTTCCAAATTGGGCTGCAAAAAGACCGCCCCATGGCCGGGGCGGTCATGCGGTCTTTTTATGCTGTTGTCAGCCGTCCCGCTTCCAAAAGCGGAGCAGCAGGGCGACGGCGTTCAGCGCCAGCGTCCCCGCCAGCAGGATCCCGGCGGCCCCCCGGAAGGCGTCGGCCGTGTCCAGGAAGGCGGAGAAATCCTCGATGTCCGCAAAGTGGGCAAGCGCAGCCAGCGCCCGGTACACGGACACGGCACAGCAGGCCCAGCTTCCCAGCCCGCACAGGCCGGCCGCCACCGGCCACCGCCTCAGAGGCAGCGCCGCCAGCCCCAGCACCCACGCGGCCAAACCAAAAAACAGCAAATCCATGTCAATTTTCCTCCGTTTCATCGTTTGAATCGGGCACAAACTCCAAAATGTCCCCCGGCTGGCAGTCCAGGGCCTTGCAGATGGCGGCCAGGGTGGAAAAGCGCACCGCCTTGGCCTTGTTGTTCTTCAAAATGGACAGGTTGGCCATGGTGACGTCCACCCGCTGGGACAGCTCCCCCAGGGACATCTTCCGGCGTGCCATCATCACGTCCAGGTTGACGATTATTGCCATACGCCCCGCCCTCCTTCCTGTCCCCGCCCCCGCAGGGGGCGGGGATGGCTTGCCGTTTCCATACGCCCCGCCCCCTAAATCGTCAGGTCGTTTTCCGCCTTCAGCTCGGCGGCCTGCCGGAACAGGGCGGACATCACCAGAAACAGCAGCCCGCCCATGAGGAAGATGGGGACGAACAGGGCGTTGTAGGTGAACAGCGGGAGGATGCTTCGATAAGCGGCGATGCTCCAGATTAGCCGCGCCAGCGCCGCCCCGGAGATCCCAAAGCAGCAGATCGCCGCCCGCTTCAGGTTTGAGGCGTTGTCCATGACAAAGGGGTCGCCCTTCAGGATGGTGTCCAGCACCCGCTTGCCCTGCCAGAGAATGACGGCGGTGCAGGTGCCGCAGAACAGCAGAAACAGGGCCAGCACCACGCAGTCCGCGCCGCTTCGCCAGATGCGCCACAAAAACTGAGCGCACACTGCCAAAAACAGGGCCGCCAACCGAAGCGGTGCACGCTCCACATCGGGATCGCTCTCCAGGAAGGCGGCGACGCCCCCCTCCGCCCAGATGCCCACCAGCCCGGGCACCAGAAGTAACGCGATGAGATTGCACGCAAACGTGATGATGACCAGCACCCGCAGCACCCGGGCCAGCTTCTGGACGGAAGTTCGTTCCATCTCAACCACCTCTTGCCCCAGAGCATACCATGGGTAATATCGTTTGTCAAGCATTTTTTATTGTTTTTCGATAAATTTATGGCAGCAGAACGCCCCGCTCCGAAGGGAGCGGGGCGCGGTTTACTCGTCCCAGGGGTCGTAGTCATAGGTTCCCGGCTGGGTGGGGAGATCCCAGTCCGGGGCGGGCAGGGCCGCCTGCCTGGGCCTGCGCCGGAACAGGGCCGCCACGCCCTTCCGGTTCAGGATGGGGGCCATCATGGCGATCACCAGCAGGATCTCCATGGCCAGGGTCTGTTCTGTCCCCGACTCCGTCTCCGGCACAAAGGACAGGATCTGGCTGATGGCGTTAAAGGCCACGTGGCCCAGGATGGAGGGCAGGATGGACTGGGCCCGCAGATCCAGGAAGGCGAAGAAGGCCCCCAGCACAAAGGCGTAGGCAAACCAGACCGGGTGCCCGTGGCACGCCCCGAAGGCGGCGGAGGACAGCACCGCCGCCAGCCACCCGGGCATCACCCGGCTCAGGCGGTTCAGCATCAGCCCCCGGAAGATGAGCTCCTCCACCACCGGGGCCACCACCGCCACCGCCAGCACCCCGGTGAGGGTGCCGCTGTCAATGCCGGCGGAGGCCTCGTTGTAGCTCTCCAGCCACGCCTCCGGCAGCAGGGACAGCGCCCCGCTCACGATGAGGTACAGCGCCGGGGCCAGGGCCGCCCCCGTCAGCAGGGTGGGGCCGTCCACCCCCCGGAGCCACAGCGCCTCCGCCATGGGCTTGCGGCGCAGGCGGTAAACGGCGATGACAATGGCGATGGTCAGCAGGCCGGAGATCATGGTGTAGGTCATGGTGTTGGCCAGGAGCTGGTCAACCAGCTCGTCCACGTCGCCCCCCAGAGCGGCCATCACACCGATGTACACCGACTCCGGCAGCATGATGGCCACCTGCATCCCGAGGAACAGGGCCAGGTAGCACACGGACTTGCCCAGGGCGGCCAGCACCGGCATGGCCCGGGCCATTCGCTGATCCCTCACAGCTCGATCCCCCCCAGCACCCTTCCGATGGAGTCGTGGATCACCAGATCCGCCTGCCCGTCATAGGGGGTGGGATCCCGGTTGATGAGCACCAGCTTGTTCCCCCGGTAGTAGTTGATCAGACCCGCCGCCGGGTACACCACCAGGGAGGTGCCCCCCACGATGAGCACGTCCGCCCGACTGATGGCCAGCACGGCGCCCTCCACCGTCTCCTGATCCAGCCCCTCCTCGTAGAGCACCACGTCGGGCTTCACCAGCCCGCCGCACACGGGGCACCGGGGCACGCCCTGGCTATTGGCGATGAAGTCCACGCCGTAGAAGGCCCGGCACTTGGTGCAGTAGTTCCGGTGGACGGAGCCGTGGAGTTCGTACACCGTCCGGCTGCCCGCCGCCTGGTGGAGGCCGTCGATGTTCTGGGTTACCACCGCCTTCAGCTTGCCCGCCCGCTCCAGCTCCGCCAGCTTCTTGTGGGCGGCGTTGGGCTGGGCGTCCAGGCACAGCATCTTGTCCCGGTAGAAGCGGTAGAAGTCCTCCGTCCGGGCCTCAAAATAGGTGTGGCTGAGGATGGTCTCCGGCGGCTGGTCGTACTTCTGGTTGTACAGGCCGTCCACGCTGCGGAAGTCCGGGATGCCGCTCTCGGTGGACACACCCGCCCCGCCGAAAAAGACGATGCTGCCGCTGTCCGCGATCCACTGCTGTAATTGTTCCTGATCCGTCACAGGCCGCCCCTCCTTTTGAGGGGATTATAGCACAGCTCACGGGAAAAGAAAAGCCCCCATCCGGTTGGATGGGGGCCAAAAAGCGGGAAAATCAGCCGAACACGGCCAGCAGGAAGCCCGCCGCGATGGCGGAGCCGATGACGCCGGCCACGTTGGGGCCCATGGCGTGCATCAGCAGGAAGTTGTTGGGGTTGGCCTCCCGGCCCACGTCCTGGGATACCCGGGCCGCCATGGGCACCGCGGACACGCCGGCGGAGCCGATGAGGGGGTTGATCTTGCCGCCGGACACCTTGTACATCAGCTTGCCCATCAGCAGGCCGCCGATGGTGGAGAACATGAAGGCGATGACGCCCAGCACCACGATCATCAGGGTCTGGAGAGACAGGAACCGGGCGGCCACGGTGGTGGCGCCCACGCTGATGCCCAGGAACAGAGTGACGATGTTCATCAGGGCGTTCTGGGCGGTGTCGGACAGGCGCTCGGTGACGCCGGTCTCCTTCAGCAGGTTGCC
>ERZ808037.1025-NODE-1025-length-20776-cov-5.259481_pt1 | contig 20776 bp, 20 predicted proteins | sample MGYA00380190_ERZ808037 | MGnify/ENA primary metagenome ERZ808037 (study PRJEB31490, sample SAMN06133399) | mouse gut metagenome | isolation source: J9 | host: mice | place: China: Chengdu | collected 2015-05 ... | reverse complement strand
TCCGTTTTAATATTACCCACATTGTTTTCAGAGGAATATCCCTATATACAAAAAAGGTAATGATAAAACTATAGATACAGGCAATAGCGGCAGATTCGGTTGCGGTAAAGAAGCCTGTAGTAACACCAATCATAATAATTGCAATCGTCATCATACCCAAAATACCATCTTTAATAATGATAAGCGCTTCTTTCATTGAATAGCGGTCGCCTTTTGGATAGTTTCGCTTTTTTGCAATGAAATAGGTTACCATCATTAAACTTAGTGCAAGGAGAAGTCCGGGAACAACACCAGCTAAAAACATTTTTCCGGTTGAAAGCCCACCTGCAGCTAATGCAAAGATGATCATATTATGACTGGGAGGAATGATCATAGATTGGCAGGCGGAAGTTACGGTTACATTTACAGAAAAATCCCGATCATAACCCTGCTCCTCCATCATAGGAATTAAAATTCCTCCTACGGAAGCCACGTCTGCGGTAGCAGAGCCGGAAATTGCTCCAAAAAACGTCGATGCGAGAATATTAACTTGTGCGAATCCACCGACAAAGCGTCCAACAATCAGATCCGCAACCTTTACTAATCTTGTTGAAATACTGCCGGTTGCCATAATTTCACCTGCTAAAATGAAAAATGGAATTGCCAGGAAAGAGAAGGAATAGACACCCTGGCCCATTCTCTGGAAAATTGCCACGATTGGTACCTGCAGGTAAAAACCAGCGGTAAGGGTAGATGCTACAAGGCTGAATGTTACTGGAAGCCGGAGAATAATTAGGCCAAAAAAAGTTACAAATAGGATTATGGCTGCAATAGCTGTGCTGGACATTATTCTTTGCCTCCTTTCAGGCTTTCCTCTTCATAAGTGCCATTAATAAAATTTTGTGTCCCACGTGTTTCATATAATCCCATTAATTTTCCAACTATTGCCAGACAGCTAAGAGCGGCCGACACAGGAATCATATAAAATACAGCCGAGGAGGGAAGTTTGGTAACGGGAAGTTTACTGATATTTGTAAAATTAATTAAGGAAATCCCGTAGTAAATCATTGTTGCATTTACAGCCAGCAGTACTAAATTATTAATCATGACAATGACTTTTCGGATATTTTTCGGAAATCTTGCCATAAAAAATTCAATGCGGATATGTACTTCTTCTTTTAATCCTATGGACATAGCGGCAAACGTCATCCAGACCATAACTAATAAAACTATTTCTTCTCCCCATGGAATATTTGTCTTAAAAAACGAACGTAAAATGACTTGGAGAAAAACGATAATGGTCATAAACAGAATGACTAATCTACAGAATATGTCCATAATCCAGAATGCGGTGTCTGTTATTTTTCCTAAATATCTGAGCATTTTCATCCTCCTAACGGGAATTTATTTCCCTGTTGAACCATTGATTTCTTGCCTGATTGTTAATTTACCTCCCTTACTCTTTTTACAAATTCCTCATAGGGTTTGCCAAGTTCTGCGTTTTCATACATTGCTTGGCAGCTGTTACGAAATGCTTCCATCTCATCTTCTGTTGGTTCATAGAAAGTTACACCGGAAGCTTTCAGGAGTTCTTCTGACTTCTGTTCAGCCTCTTTCCAAATTTGGCGCTGATAGTCCATGCCGACTTTGATTGCATCCCGGATGATCTGCTGATCCTCGGAGGATAATTTGTCCCATGTCATTTTAGAAGCAATGATAATTTCAGGCTGGATATTATGGCGGTCATGGATAAAGTATGGTGCCTGTTCATACAGAGAGTCGTTATAGTATGTGTTGATATTATTTTCTGCTCCGTCCACAACACCAGTCTGGATGGCGCTGTATAATTCAGTAGAAGGAATCGCCTGAGTAAATCCACCCAGAGATTCTACCAGCCCCAGCATCATGGGAGAGGATTGAACACGTAATTTCATATTTGCTAGATCAGCGGCATGAGTGACTTCTTTTTTGGTAAAGAAGCAACGTGAACCATTATCCGTGTATCCTAGACCGATGATATTAGCTGATTCAAAACTCTGAAAAATTTCCTGACCCAGTTCTCCGTCCAACACACGAAACATATGTTCAGTAGAATCGAAAAGATAAGGAAGACTGAGGGCGTTCAGCTTATCACAGAATTGTGCCAGCGGCGCTACAGAAGATTTTGCAAAATCAATTGCACCAAACTGTAGCTGCTGTAAGTAGGCATTTTCATCGCCAAGCTGTGCACTGGGATAAATTTCAATTTTAATTCTTCCCCCTGATTTTTCCAGAACTTCATCTGCAAATTTCTGGAGTCCTATAGTTGTTGGATAGTCAGCGGCAGCATCTGTTGCAAGCTTAAATGTATAAGAAGTTCCTGATGAAGCTTCCGGAAGATTTTCCTGACCATCTAAAGTTCCCTGTCCACTGGTGCCTGTTGTTGTGTTTTTGCATCCGGTCAACCCAAATGCAATTAATGATGCCAGTAATAAAGACGCTACCCTTGTTGTTCTTTTCATGAATACCATTTTCTCCTTTTCTTATTCATCATTTTACAACCTATGTTTGCTCTGCCGCATGTATGTTGTGATTCGTTTTGCCCACACCACATTTATAACATAGGTTGTGTGTAAGTGCAAGGGATTTTAATGAATTTTGTGGTGTTTTTTGGTGCTTTATTGTTTGCGTTTTACATCTATATCTTATTTTTTTGTGAGCAAAATGAAAAAATATCTAAAATTTCCATATGAATGTAAAAAAATATGTGCTAAACAGGTGCAAAAATAATTTGCTCAGTTGATTTTTAAATTTATTCTTGACTTTTTTCTTTTTTTATATTATGATAAAACCAAATTTTAACACAATAGGTTGTTTTTTGTTTGCTCTGCTGCACAACATGATTTATCCTGTAGGATATAAGTGCCCACAAAATATCATTAAATCAGGAAAAGGAGATTTTATCATGTTTGAAATAGTAAACAACAGACAAATTATTTTTGGGGAAAATAAGACAAAGGAAATTTGTGGTATCTTAAAATGGTATCATAAGAAAAAAGTATTTTTTTCTACATTTTCAAAAAATGCTGAAGCAAGCAAAGATATTGAGCGTATGTTAAATGAAGCTCAGATAGAATATGTGTTGTATGATCAAATTGTTGGTGAACCAGATTTACCAATGATTAATGGCGGACGGGATCTTTTCTTGGCAGAGCATTGTGATTGTACATTGGCGCTTGGCGGAGGTAGCGTAATTGACGTGACAAAAGCGATTGGCATGCTGGCCGTTAACGGTGGAAATGTGGAAGAATATCAGATGGAAGGGCGCCAGGTTACACAGGTTCCGCCGCTTTTCATTGCGATTCCAACCACATCTGGCACTGGTGCGGAAGCGACCAAGGTCAGTGTAGTGCTGAATAATAATAATGGCCTGAAAAAAAGCCTGTATCATACAACGATGATTGCCGATATTGTTATCTTAGATCCAACGCTGACAGTTAGCCTTCCGGAGAAAATCACGGTTTCAACTGGTATGGATGCGTTGAGCCATGCGATTGAATCTTATGTTTCTTTAAATGCCAGTCCACTTTCGGAGATGTACAGCTTAAAGTCCATGGAACTGATTAATGAAAATCTTGAAAAAGCGGTTAAACATCCCGATAGTTTGGAAGCCCGCGGAAACATGATGTTAGGCAGTTATTTGGGCGGATGTGCAATTACTGCTGGTATTGGTATTGCACATATCATGGCACAGCCTCTGGGAGCTATGTTTCATATCCCTCATGGCGATGCCTGCTCGATTTTTCTTCCGGCTGCGATGGAACTGAATCTTCCATATGCGGCGGAAAAATATGCCCGTATTGCACAAAACTTTGGCGTTTCTGATTCTTCTAAAACTGCTATTGAAAATGGAAAAGAAGCCATTGAGCATGTTAAAAAATTACGGGAGGCTGTCCATGCTCCATCGCACATTGCCCCTTATATTCAAAAAATGCCGACGGAACAGATATTGCTGGATACAATAAAACGGACAACAGGGCATATTACCTGTAATCCGAAACCGTTAGATGATCAGCTGATTCTGGATATTTTCCAGATGGTTCAATAAAAGGGATGGATTAGGGAGGATTGTTTATGTTTTTGTATCAGAAAGTTTATTCGGATCTGAAAAACCAGATTATCAATGGAGAAAAGCCGAATGGGACAATCCTTCCTTCTGAACGCGAAATTGGTGAAATTTATCATGTGGATCGAACCACAGTTCGAAAAGCATTTCAGCTCCTGGCAGAAGAGAAGCTGGTAAGCAAACATGTTGGGAAAGGTACGATAGTCATTTATCAAAATCATGAACAGTTAGCTTCTGGGACTCCGTTTCATTTATCTGCTGCATCCAGTTCTTTACCAGCAGCCCAAAGAAATGGTACAATTGCTTTTCTACTTCCTAAAAGCAACCGTAACAGTGACCGGATTACCGTTCCGTTTTATTCACAGTTGTTTTATGGTATAGAAAAAAATTGTAAGCGTTTAGGTTTTACACTTATGTATTCCACATTGGATGATATGGATGATCTGGATGCAATATTGGTTCAGAACAATACCAATATTGCTGGAATTATGTTTATATCTAATATTGTAGAAAAGCATATTGATCGGGCAATCCAGATGGGCATTCCGTCGATATTGATTAATGGCGATTCTGAGAAAATTACATCTGTAGCGGCTGATAACTTCAATGGTACCTATAGGGTATGTGAACATCTGATACATTTAGGTCATCGTGATATTTGCGTTCTGAATGGTATTGAACAATATCATAGTGCACATGAACGCTTGCAGGGAGTTCTTTATGCGATGAAGAACCACGATCTTTCCATTCCAGAGGAGTTTATTATTTCTGAAGATTCATGGGAATTTGAAGGCGGCTTTGAAGCTGTGACCAATATGTTGCGTGATGCAAAAAAACTGCCTACGGCAATTATCGCATTTAATGACCGATTGGCAAGCGGAGCGCTGCAGGCCATTCAGCAATCAGGGTTGCGAGTTCCAGAGGATATCAGCATTGTCGGTTTTGATAATTCTGAACTTGCTATGTATTCTATGCCAAAATTGTCTTCTGTTGAGATTAATATTTCTATTATGGCCAAAGTTTCTGTAGCTAATTTATTTGCCCAGATGAAAATGGGAGAAAATATCCCGGTCAAAATTCTGGTTCCTGTTTCTTATATAGAAAGAAATAGTGTGAAAGCTTTTGCGAAAATGAATGAATAAATCTGCCTGACAGCAAAAAGATTTTCAGCATGAATGTAATTTGCAGTTTAAAAAGAGGGTGCTAATTATCAAAGAATTAGTATCCTCTTTGTGTTAGTTTTTCTTGACTGGATAAAAAAAATAGAATAAAATAATGTTAGAAAAATTCTTGAATATAAGGAGGGATTAGATGATTTTTCACACAATTCAGCTAAAAAACCATAGCATCCGTACACAATTGATGATAGGGTTTCTGGTGGTGTTAATCCCTCTGGTGCTCGTTTTAGAAATTACTTTTTATTTTTATTCAGCAGATATTATGTTGCAGAAAATTCTGGAACAGGCATCAGAAACAATAGAGCAATTTTCCAATTCTCTAGATCATTTTATGGAACAGAATATTAATAAGGTGGAGATGATTGCCTATACTCCTACGATACAGAAGGTATTAAATGACAAAAGGGGAAAAATTGAACCCACACAGGAAGGTGAGGATGTCTTTTTTTCTACAGAACGCCAGATCCAGCGGATTATGCTGAAAGAATTTAGCAGTGTGACTATGAATGATATAGAATTGTATGGTTTAAATGGAATTAACTATTATTTTTCTGTTTGGTCTGAAAAACGTGAGATTCCAGGTGAAGAGGAACTTTTCAGGAAAGCCGATGAAGCAAAAGGAAAGTGGAGTCTTATTCTGCAGGAACAGACAGATGATACACTTCAGCTGATAAAACAAGTTAGGGATTTACAAACCTATAAGCCTATTGGTTATATTCGCATTGGCTTAAAAAGAAGTTATTTAGATAAATTAGCAGCCGCAGTAAATTTTGACAGCCAGGGGAAAGTTATTATTCTTCGGTCACAGGAGGTAATTGTAGGAGAAAATATTCGGGAAGAACTTATAATGTGTATGCTACGAGAAACGTCCCCATATGGACATCTCCGATATGAAGAAGAAGGTAAAGCTTATCGAGTGGTTTATGTATATTCAGGAACGATGAATTGGAAAAATATTGGTTTGATATCTGAATCTTATATTAATAAAGAATTGACAGATTTAAAATATACTACGCTGTTTTTAATTATATTATCTGTAGTTATCGGGATTCTTATCGTTTCACGCATTGCACAAAACCTTGTATCTCCTATTAAGGAAACTGCGGATGCATTAGAACTTTTTTCTCAGGGTGATTTTGAAGTGCGTCTTCCGGAAGGAAGACAAGATGAGATCGGCAAGATGAATGAGGTTTTTAATAAGGCAATAGAAGATATAAAGAGATTAATGCAGCGGGTTACCCAGGCAGAAATACTTCAGAAAGAAATGGAATTTAAGACTCTGCAGTCGCAGATGAACCCGCACTTTATCTATAACACACTAGATGCAGTAAATTGGATGGCATTTAAAAAAGGAGAAACCGAAATATGTGGGTTGATCACAGCAATTAGTAATCTGTTGCGTGCAAGTATCAGCAATAAACAGAGCATTGTTTCGATAAAACAGGAATTGAGTTATGTTGGAGATTACTTGCATATTCAGCAAATAAAGTATCATGATCAGTTTCAGGTATTTTATGATGTAGATGAAACGATATTAGATCAGCCAATCCCTAAATTGGTGATACAACCAATGGTAGAGAATGCCGTAGTTCATGGTATTGAAGGTGGGCAAAGCGGGACATCCGTCCTTCTTCGTATACAAAAAATAGATGATAATATCCATATTATGGTGAAGGATGATGGTGTGGGTATGCCAGATAGCAAGGTTAAAAGCCTGTTTTATGAGCAATATACAGAACCTGACAGCCAAAACACATCTCATACACATCTGGGGATTTATGCTGTACATAAACGGCTGCAATTCCTTTATGGTGAGAAATATGGGGTTCAGGTGCTTTCATCAGAAGGAGAAGGAACTACCATTAGTCTGCATATACCTTATATGAAGGAACCGAAGAAGCTATATAAAACATATAATATGTTGGTAGGAGGGAAGGATGAGTATTAAAATAATGATCATTGATGATGAGTATGTGATTTTAGACGGATTGTCTTCTTTTCCCTGGGAGGCGTATGGTTGTGAGCTGGCAGCAACAGCAAGGAATGGCCTGGAAGGTTTGGAACTGCTGGAAGAAACGAAACCGGATATTATATTTACAGATATTCGGATGCCTAAAATGGATGGGTTGACCTTTGCGGCAAGAGCGAGAGAATGTATTGAAAATCTTAGAATCGTATTTTTAACAGGCTATGATAGTTTTGCATATGTTCAGGAAGCAATACGGGTTGGTGGTTCAGATTATTTACTAAAGCCAATGGATTTTGGTATGCTGGACAAACTGGTACGAAAATTATGTATGGAAGTTAACCAGGAACGAAAAACCAGTATTTATTACAGAGATTTACAAAAGACTTTTGAAAAGGCGTTGCCTTATGTTCGAAGCAAGCTGATTAGTGATTTACTCCATGGAAGGGTTGGAGAAACTGGCGAGTTGCGGCATCAAATGGATGCGGTAGGAATATATATTGAAAACTATATCTGCATTGCTATTACAAGAGAAAATGCTCACTCAGGAAAAGATGAAAATAATTGGCCGGAACAGTTTGCATTCTTAAATATAGGAGAGGAAATTTTCAGTGAGTGTTGTAAGGAAGTGCTTTGTGAGTATGATGATATGAACCTGCAGTTCGGATTTATTTTGGTGTTTTCTAAAGAAATCGCAAATAAAGAATGTATGGAATATAGCATAGCATCTGCAGAAAAATTAAAAAAAGTGGCACAGGAGTTGCTCCGCTATAAAATCTGTATTGGTATTAGTGATGTAGAAACGAATGTTAGTGTGGTGAGTAAACGTTATAAAGATGCCTGCGCTGCCTGCAGCCAAAGTATTTATTTAGGTGAAAATACGATTGTATGTTACCGTGATTTGGACAACACTGTCCATCAAAGCCAGGAGATTACAGAGGGAAAGAAGCAGCGTTTATTTATGAAGGTTTATTCAGGACAAATTAATGAATTGAACAATGAATTGCATATGCTTTTTGGTGAAAAAAACATGGATTTGATGACCTGTAAATATATGGCTATGGATCTTTTGATAGCCTGTCTGAAATATCCTTTTTTATGTCGGATTAAGTGTGAAATTCAGGATAGAGCATATGACTTCTCTTTCCTTCAGGACGGGATACGGGTGATCAGCAATGCAGCAGATGCAGAAGAGATTGTTCAATATCTGGCGAAGGGATTTAGCCTTTTAGCGGCGCAGAATCATAAGGATATGGAAGACCGATATCATCATATTGTGGAAGAAATTATTCATTATGTAAAAAAACATTATATGGAAAATTTAACTTTGGATTCGATAGCAGATCAATTTCACATGAGTAAAACTTACGTCAGCAGATTATTAAAACGTTATGCTAACCAGAGTTTTTTAAAAATTCTGGTGGACACACGAATGGAAGAAGCGTGTAAAATGATCCTGGAGGATAAATATAAATTGTATGAAATAGCAGAAAAAGTAGGATATAATGATTTTAGTTATTTTATACAGTCGTTTAAGAAGAAATATGGTGTAACACCAAATGGATATCGGCAGACGGGTTATCCGATTAAATAATATGAAAATCATGCAAAAGTATAAATATTATGCATATATAACAAAAAATAAAGGAAAAATGGCAAAAATGTGTTGGATTTTTATATTTTTTGCCGTTTTTTTTATTGAAAAAGCAGAAAGATTGCTTCATAATATGATGCATAGTAACGAAAAATAATTTTTATAAGGGAGGAAGAAAATGAAGAAAAAACTTATTTCGGCAGTTCTTTCAGCAGTGCTTATTGCATCATCGGTATTGGCTGGATGTGGTCAAGGAAACACAGCAGGCAATGATAGTAATAATACGGTTAAAACGGAAGAAAACAGTGGGACAAGCAAAACAGGTGCGGGAGAACGGACTAAAATTACTGCTTTGCTGAAAGGAACGGAATCCACAGAGCAGTTTTTAGTATTTGATTATCTGTTGAAAAACTTCTGTGCAGATAAGGGACTGGATTACGAGATTGAACTAGTAAATGATATGCAGGATTATTTTACAAAACTACAGATGTATATTAACAGCAATACTTTACCTGACATCTATGGCTGCCCTAACGGAACACTTTCGCAAGCGTGTCTGGATATTGATGCTTTGGTGGATGTGGGAGCAGAGTTGGAACGGAATGGCTATGCGGAAAAACTGAACGGGGCGATAAGAGATTTTTTAACTAATGTAAATGATGGAAGACTGTATCTTTTTCCTCAGGGGCTTTACTGTGAATATTTTATGTACCGGAAAGATATTTTTGAAAAAGCAGGTGTTTCCACAGTGCCGACTACCTGGACAGAATTTGAAGAAGTCTGCCAGAAAGTTTTGGATGCTGGAGAAATCCCGGTTATCGTAGGAGGAGCGGATGCGTGGCAGTTGATGCGCTATCTATCTTTCTCTCCCTGGAGAGTAACCGGAAGCGATTTCATTGAGGGTTATCAGGCCGGAACGGATAGTTTCCAAGAAAATGAATCTGCTCAGTATGCGGTAGAGTTATTAGCTAATCTTGGAACTAAGGGTTATTTTGAACCAGGTTTTGCTAGTGTAGATTATACTTCTGCTTGTAATTTGTTTTATGGCGGAACCGGGGCGATTTTCTATTCAGGCTCAGGAAATATCGACCTTGCAGAGCAGATGTACGACGAAGGTCTGTTGGGATTCTTTCCTGTCCCAGATACAGATGGGATGAACAATATGGAAACAAATGTTCCAATTCATGCAGGCTTTGCGGAAGGTTTTAACAAAACAACTTATGATGAAACCATGCAGGAATTTTTTGATTATATGTGTGAAAATTTTTCTGAAGCATGCTATACACAGGCTAAGATATTTTCGCCATTTGTAGAAGAATTGCCAGAAGGTCTTCCGCAGTTGAATTATGACGTACAACCAATGTTTGCAACGGCAGACACTGCATGGACATCCTGGGATGATAAGCTTGATTCAGATGTGCTTACTAAAATTGTGGATGCACAACAGAATTTGGCTCAGGGGAATATGACTCCTGAGGAGTTTATGGCAAATTGTGATTCATTTATAGCAAAATAGCAGGATTGAGTTTTTGTGGATTGCTAGAGAATGGGAGAAGAAGATGCAGGATAATGGGCCAGAGTGTTATGCTTTGACCTGTTTAAAAGGAAGGAGGAGAACATTGCAAAAGGCATTTGGGAAAAAATCTGTTATATTTTTATTTGTTTTTCCGGCATTCTTAATTTACACAGCATTTGTTATTGTGTCTATTTTATGGGCGGGTTATTATAGTTTTTTTGAATGGGGCGGTGTAGGCGATAAGATTTTTATCGGATTGAGAAATTATACGGAACTTCTTACAAAAGATGATATTTTCAAGACGACTGTATGGCATACGGTTATTTATACTATCATTAATGTGGCAATCCAAGTATTTGGCGGTTTATTATTTGCTGTATTGCTTAGCCGGATTAGAAAAGGAAGGGTAGCACTGCAAACATTTTATTACATTCCGGTAGTTATTTCTTCTGTTGCGATTTGTCAGATTTTTTCAAAATTATTTTCTGTTACGCCAATAGGCATTGTAAACCAGATTCTTTCTATGATTAATCCTTCTCTAAAAACAATGGAATGGATTTCTAATCCAAGGATTTCGTTGTATGTAGCTGCTTTTGTAGAAGCGTATAAATATTTGGGCTTATATATGGTGATATTCTATGCTGGCTTGATCGGTGTGCCAAGCGAATTGGGGGAAGCTGCAGTAATTGATGGAGCGAATGTATTTCAGGAGTATTGGTATGTAAAGATACCCTATATTAAGCCGGTAATTATTGCAAACTGTCTGTTAGTATTAAATGGTTCGTTGCGTTCTTTTGAGTTTTCCTATTTACTGACTCATGGGGGACCAGGAAATTCGTCCGAACTTATGACTACATATATGTATAAGCAGGCATTTACCAGTATGAAGTACGGATATGGAAGCTCTGTGGCGATCATGATCGTTATTATTTGCCTGGTAGTTGGGGTATTGTTCCGAAAAATAACAGGGGAGGGAAAAGAAGAATGAAAAATAGAAATATAGCATTTGGTTCAGTTGTCAAATGGATTTTAGCTATCCTTCTTTTGCTGCTTCAGATCTATCCGTTTTTTTATGTAATTACTTCTAGTTTTAAATCACTGGATGATTTCAGAAAATTACCAGCATATGCAATGCCATCTTCACTGTATTTGGGCAATTACATTACTGTTTTTACAAAAAGCCATATGCTGACTTATTTTAAAAACAGTATTATTGTATTAATTGGAGTATTGATACCATTGTTATTAATTGCATTAATGGCAGGGTTTGCGTTATGCAAAGTGCAGTTTAAAGGAAAACAGTTTTTGCTGAATTACTTTTTATTAGGGCTTATGCTCCCTATGCAGGTGGCATTAATTCCATTGTTTACTATTTTTAATCGAATGCATCTAATTAACACATATGCAGCAATTATTTTGCCGCAGATTGCATTTTCTTTGTCGTTTTCTATTCAATTATTTTATTCATTCAGCAAGTTTTTTCCTGAAGAAATGCTGGAGGCAGCTACAATTGATGGATGTTCACCTATTGGATGTTTTTTTAAGATTATTATTCCAATGTCCCGCAATCCAATTATTACCGTAGCAACTATGCAGGCAGTATTTTGTTGGAATGAGTACATTAATGCATACACGTTTACCAGATCTACAGATATGAAAACAGTAACTCTAGGATTGAATGATTATGTGGGAAGTATGGGCCTTACAGATTGGGGGGCTACCTTTGCGGCAATTACGGTGACGGTTATTCCTGTATTTATTTTTTACTTTATCTGCAGTAGGAGAATGCTTGAAGGAATGTCTGCTGGAGCAGTTAAAGGATGATAAAGAAGAGATTTTGTTATATAAGAAAATAATTACATGATTTTAATATGGAGGAAAAGATGATTATGGAGCGATTATACTATCAGTTTCCAAATACATGGTTTGGTGATTGTATGCCTTTTGGAAAGGATGATAAGTTTTATCTGTTTCACCAAAGAGATACCCGAAAGCCATGTCCTTTTGGGGAACCGTTTGGATGGGATTTAGCAGTTACATCTGATTTTGTAAATTATACAGATATGGGAACAGCAATCCCAAGAGGAACAGATCAGGAACAGGATCAATTTATTTTTGCAGGAAGTGTTTTCGAGGCAGAAGGACAATATCATGCATTTTATACTGGATATAATCGAGATTTTCCAAGCCAGGGAAAAGCATCACAAGTATTGATGCATGCGGTGAGTGATGACCTGGTTCATTGGACCAAAACGCAGGATAGACTTACGTTTACTCCGCAGGAAGGGTATGATCCAGATGATTGGCGAGATCCTTTTGTACTTTGGGACGAAGAGGATGAGCAATATCTTCTTATTCTGGGAACTAGACTTAAAGGACCAAAAACGATCCAGTCAGGAAGAACCGTAAAATTTACTTCAAAGAATTTAAAAGACTGGAAGTTTGAAGGTGACTTTTGGGCACCTGGTTTATTTGTTATGCATGAAATGGTTGATCTCTTTAAGATAGGTGATTGGTGGTATCATGTAGTTACAGAATATAGTGACCGCAGTAAAATGATATATCGTATGAGCAAAAGCATTAATGGACCATGGATTGCACCAAAAGATGATGCATTTGACGGACGGGCGTATTACGCTGGAAGAACTTTTTGTTTGAATGGGCATCGGATTTTATTTGGATGGGTAGCAACAAAAGAAGATTGTGATGATAAGAATAATTACGAGTGGGCGGGAACTTTTGTTCCCCATGAGGTTTATCAGCGAGAGGATGGAACATTAGGGGTGAAAATTCCTGAAACCGTGTGGAATGCCTTTACAGACCGCAGGAAGACTGCCTCTTTTTGCTTACAGAGTAAGGATTCCAGGATGGAGAAGATTGTTTTTGAAAACTGTGGAAATCTTTATAGTTTTGAAGCAGATATTAGCTTTTCTGAAAATACAAGAGCATTTGGTATTCGTGTATATGATGATATAGAAACGCAGCAATCTTATCAGTTTATTTTCCAGTGCAATGAAAACCGTTATCTATGTGAAAAAAATCCTAATTGGCCATGGTTTACATATTTAAGTCAGGGAACTGAGCGGCCGATCAGCTTGGAGGCTGGGAAAAAATATAATATCCGTATTATTGTAGATGATACAATTGCTACAATCTATGTGGATGGTGTAGCACTTAATGCTAGGGTTTATACAAAACCAGGCAATGATATTGGAATCTTTGTTTCAGAAGGAGATGTTTGTGTGGAAAATTGTAGTATTTCCAGTAAATTAAACTCAATTTTGTCAGTTTAAATGCTATTTTAAAGAGGATGATATGAATTGAAGTATACATAGTATGGAGATAGAGATGATTAAAAAAAGAAAGATTGATCATATTGGTTTGGCAACGACAGATGTGGAAAGCTGTTCTGCTTGGTATCAGGATGTGATGGGATTTTCTGTAATAGGGAAATTTGTTGCTCCTGATAAAAACAGTAATGTGTATTTCTTAACTAATGGAGATATGGTGTATGAGATATATCAGGATATACAGTTGAAAACAGCGGCTATTGGCAAAATTGATCATGTTGCATTTTTCTCAGAAGATATTGAATCAGATTATGAATATTGTGTAGAACGGGGGTATCAAATCGGTACAGATGGAATTGAAGGAATTCCCCATTTCTGGGAACATGGTATTCGATATTTTAAAATAATGAGTGCAACGGGAGAAATGATAGAGTTTTGCCAGAAAGTGTAAGATCCTTATTAAAAATTAGTTTGAAAATGGAACTTTACAAAGGAATATAAAATGTGTTATGGGGTAGCTGTGTTAATTTAACAGCTATCCCTTTTTTTATTTTCTAAAAGTTAAAAAGAAAAAATGATTCTATTCAGTTAAAGATTAAAATTTTTCAAATTTGAGTATTGTCTTATAGATAAAAAAATTAAAATCTTTTATCAAAATGCTATAATTAGAAAACAAATTATGGTATGTCACTTTTTGTATATAATTTCAAAAGTAGTGTTAAAATCTTAACTGTAAATAATTTTTTCAAATCCGTATCTGGCATAAAACAGATGCGGATTTTTTATCATCAATTATTGACAAAATATGTAAAACCAATACACTGTCGTTCGCCGCCTCCAAAATTTTGAAGCTAAAAATATTCAAAATTTTGGAGGAAAAAATAATGAAGGAAAAGGAATTTTATTTATCTATTGGCGGAAAATCAATAAAAGTCAGTGAGGAAGTTTATCGGGAATATATGCATTTTGAGCGTAAAGAACGATATTTTACAAAAGATTTAAAAGAGGAAAGAATAATGTTTGATAAAAAAACGAAAGAAATGAAGGTAATTCCCAGCCGGGAAGATTCTTTTGAGCGACTGTTAGATAAAAGCCAACAATTTGCAGCATCAGATAAATCGCCGGAAGAGCAGTTTCTTCATGCACTTTTATTAAAACAGTTAGAAGAAGCGCTACATAACTTGTCAACGGATGAACTTGCATTGATTTATGCATTGTTTTATCAGGAACTGACAGAAAAACAGCTTGGAGAGGCTTTAAACATTTCCAAAACCGCAGTTAATAAGAGAAAATCTAAGATATTGCAGAAATTAAGAAAATTTTTAAAAAATTTTTCCTAAAAATGGTTATCAGAAGTGGTTTTCAACGGCAAAGTATATGAGGAGGTCTAAAAATCGGTTGAACCTTGATAAATAATGGGATTTTGAACCATTTATATAAAAATCCAAGTTTCATTCGTTGTGCAAAGCCGTAAAACGGAAAGCGCCCCAGGCACAGACGCGATGACTGTCTGCGAACAGATAGGAAAAATAAAAATTTCCTGGTTTGGTTCGTCAATAAGATAACATCAAAGGCACGAGCGGTAATCTGAAGGGCCTGTAACCGGCACTGGCAATGCCGCATCCGCCATGATCTGCCAGCGAAAGGAGAACCGTAAATTCCCGTACCGCAGGGTTAAAGGGGGATACTGGGGATGTGGTCTGGGCAGGATTGCCGTCTGCCGCCGCCCATCCTTGGTATCGCGGGCCTGTGAGCCGCAGGCGGCTTGGATATAAAGGATAAGGATGCCAGTTTGTCATTTGTAAAGATAAAAAAGGTACATTTGGACAAACTGGTATTTCATAAGATAGAAATAAACATGACGGGAGGTATAGTCATGGAAAGAATAGAAAACTTAAAGAATCTGGACTTTGAGCAGATGAAATCCGTGGATGTGCGGACGGTTGGACGAGAGAATCTTACGGATATAAGTAAGATACAAATCAATAAGAACCTGCCTAAAAAGGAACAGTTTGCAGAGTTTTTGGGCCAGGTAAAGAACCCTTATTGCTATCGCTGCGGAAAAATTGTGGTAAAGGTTAGTTTTGCGGATACGGAAATTACATTGGAAGAACGTTTGGAACATTATTTAGGAAGTCTTTCTGGCTGAGGCATTTTATCCTGAATGGTTGCTTTGATTTTTATGATTTAACCGGAGGAATCTTCCTGAGAGGCTAAATAAACCAATGCCAAAGATAATGAATGTTCACCGTAAAGGGTTGACTTTTACACTTTAAAGTGTTATATTATTTAGAAATAAGCAGACCAGTGAAACCCCATGGTGAAAAGTTTGGATAAGGAAATTTTTTGCATTGGAGGTTTCACCATGAATCAATTAAGTAAAGACCGGGTATATCACGCGGCAGTTTACGTCCGTTTATCAAAAGAGGATGGGGATAAGGAAGAGAGTGACAGCATTGTCAACCAGAAGGAGTTAATCCGTGCATTTCTGGCGGATAAGCCGGAGATTCGCATATGCGGCGAGTTTGTGGACGATGGGTACAGCGGGGCGGATTTTAACCGTCCCAGTTTCAAGCGCATGGTTTCGCAGATAGAAGCAGGGCAGATTGACTGTGTGGTGGTTAAGGATCTGTCCAGGTTTGGGAGGAACTTTGTGGAGGCCGGGAGGTATATTGACCAGATATTCCCCGCTATGGATATCCGTTTCATTGCTGTCAATGACCACTATGACAGTGTGAATGGCAGGACTTCTTCCGACCGGATTTTAATTCCCTTCAAAAACTTGATAAACGATGCATTTTGCCGGGATATTTCCATTAAAGTCAGGAGCCAGTTGGAAATCAAGCGCAAAAAAGGGGATTTCATTGGCTCTTTTGCTGTGTATGGTTACCAGAAATCGCCGGAGGACCGGCATAAGCTGGCTGTGGATGATTATGCTGCCGGAATTGTGAAGGATATTTTTCGCTGGAAGCTGGAAGGGGCAAGCCAGCAGCGGATTGCCGACCGCCTGAATGAGCACGGAGTACTCTCCCCGATGGAGTATAAGCGGTTCTGCGGCCTTTCCTACCAGTCGGGTTTCCAGGTGAATCCTAAGTCGAGGTGGACAGCAGTTACCGTGGGACGAATCCTGCGGAATGAATTTTATATCGGAACACTGGTGCAGGGAAAACGGACGACACCAAACCATAAGGTGAAAAAAACCATAGTAAAACCCAGCAGGGAATGGGTAAGGGTGGAAAATAGCCATCCACCGATTATTGACCGGGAGGATTTTTTTGCGGTAGCAAAGCTGCTGCAGCAGGATACCCGTGTAGCGCCTAATGAACAGGAGGTCTACCTTCTGTCCGGACTGGTTTTCTGCGGGGACTGTGGGCAGAATATGGTGCGGAACAGTGTGTGCCGGAACGGGAAAACCTATGTTTATTATATGTGCGGGAATAACCGTACCAACCGGGCTTGTTCCAGCCATCGGATCAGTGACAAATTGCTGGAAGAATCGGTATTTCTTTCGCTAAAACAGCACATTGACAATATTGCAGATATGGGACGTATTCTTGCTTACCTGGAAACGCTGCCTTACCATCAGGCTGAAGTGGAAAAGGCAGATATTCAGCGGATAAAACGGCAGGAGGAAGCCGAACGATACCGTCGGTTAAAGTCATCCCTGTATGAATCCCTTGCCGATTGATAAAGCAGAGTATCTGGAGATGAAAGCGATTTATGATGCAAAGCTTCAGGATGTTCTGGCAGCGGAAGCGAAGATGAAGGAAGAGATGGAAGGTCTGTTAAAGAACCATTCTGCTAATACATTCTGGATTGAACGGTTTAAACAACATCAGAACCTGGAGAAACTGACACGCCATATTGCCGTTACCCTGATTGAGCGGATAGAGGTCCATGAAGACTGCCGGATAATGATCCGGTTTAAATATCAGGACAGTTATGAGCAGGCGCTTGCGTTAGTGAGAGGGATGGAAAAAGCGGCTCAGCCGGATTTTACGGAACTTCAGCAACAGCCAAATATCCCTGTCTTTCCTGATGGTCAAAAACAGCTTAATGGCCAAAAGAAAAGGAGGCAGTATAGATGGCGAGGATAAGCAGGAAAACCATCGTTTTGGAACAAAAGGAAGCTGCGGCTGTCCAGGAGAAAGTTTACCATACGGCAGCCTATGTGCGCCTGTCTGTGGAGGATAACCGGCGTTCAGGGGACAAGGAATCCATTACTATGCAGCAGTATATGCTGGAAAAATACATAACCGCACAGCCGGATATGCAGCTGGAACGGGTATTTTGCGATAACGGAGAAACTGGGACGAATTTTTCACGGCCAGGCTTTGAGGATATGATGGATGAAGTGAGGAAACGGAAAATTGACTGTATTGTGGTAAAAGATGATTGTGTTATTTTAGAACTAAACTCAGAAAGCCCTGAAAACACGGGACTTTGTGATGTTAGTTCTGTTTTTTGACCCAAAACAGAGGATAACAAAAGCGCAGGGCGGCGCAAGGAGGGTAGGACGCCCACTGGTACAATAAAACAAGGCTTCATAGAGCGGGTATCGCTGTCGGAGAAATCCGGCGGTCGGTATCCGCTCTTTTTTTGTGTCCACAGACTGGTACATAGGCGTGTATCCTGCCCCATCGAGGGGGCTGGGTACACGCCTTTTTTCTTTTTCCCATAAACCCACATTGAGAAAGCGAGGTGAACACAAATGCCAAGAGCAAAGAAAAAAGAGGCGGAGGCACCGACCGGAGCCGTGGCGGAGGCACCGACCGGAGCCGTGGCGGAGACCGTCCAGCGGATGCCCCTCTCCCAACTGCACCCCTTTGAAGGGCATCACTTCAAGGTGCTGGATGACGATGCTATGACGGAGACCGTGGATAGCATCCGGCAGATGGGCGTTGCCAATCCCCTTATCGTGCGCCCGGACCCGGACGGCGGGTATGAGATCATCTCCGGCCACCGCCGCCACCATGCCGCAGAACTGGCGGGACTGGATGCCATCCCCGTCATTGTCCGGGAACTGGACGATGACGCCGCCGTCATCATGATGGTGGACTCCAACCTCCAGCGGGAGAACATCCTGCCCAGCGAGAGGGCAAAAGCCTACAAGATGAAACTGGAGGCTTTGAAGCATCAGGGGAGCCGGAGCGACCTAACTTGTGAGCAAGACGCGCACAAGTTGGACGGGAAAAAATCCAGGGACATCATCGCGGAACAAGCCGGTACGAGCAAGGACTCGGTGCGCCGCTTTATCCGCCTGACAGAGCTGATCCCCGAAATCCTGGATATGGTGGACGAGAAAAAAATCTCCATGACGCCCGCGGTGGAGCTGTCCTACCTGAAGCCGGAGGAACAGCGGAACTTCCTGGAGGCGATGAACTACGCCCAGGCCGCACCCTCTGTGTCGCAGGCCCAGCGCATGAAGAAAAAGAGCCAGGAGAGCGGCTGCACCCTGGAGGATATGTGCGGCATCATGGACGAGATGAAGAAGGACGACATGGGACAGATCGCTTTCAAGACCAGCGACTTGCAGAAGTTCTTCCCCAAGTCCTACACGCCCAGGCAGATGAGCGACACCATCCTCCGCCTGCTGGAACAGTGGCAGAGGCGGCGGCAGCGGGACCAGCAACGGTGACACGCCCCCTTTTGCGGGGCGCATTTTTATGAAACGGAAAAGGAGCATCTACGCTTATGAACAGTATCCATTTTCACTTCAACGGTGATGTGAACATCAACCTGTCCCTGCCCGACAGCGCGGACAGGCCCGGCTACAAAAAGCTGGTGGACTCCCTGGAGGAGTACCTGCACGACGCGGCGGAGGAGGCCGCCGTCACGGAGGCTGAGGCGGACTCCATCGTGATGGTGATGCGCCCGGACAAGACCCCGGAGGTCATGCAGGAGACCCAGTGCTGGGACGAGATCGAGAGCAAGGGCGGCTACGACTGCCTGGAGGTGGTGTCGGACGACGCCCTGGATGTGGAGGGCCTCACCATCGTCTTTAACGGGCGGCACGTCCTGAACCTGGGCAGGGAACGGTATCTGCTGGGGCCCGTTATCGTCTACAAGTGCGATGAGGACGGGGACGGCGTTTCCCTCTCGGCGGAGGACGTGATCGCCGCCGTGGTCTACTTCGCCGACCATACCGTGACCCTCTACGCCGATGGGAAGGACTTCCCGGCGTTCCACATCTGAGGCCCCGGCGTCATGCCTCCGGCGCCGTTTCCGCAGAAAGGGGGAATGAGATTTGCAGGAGGAAGTAGAGAACAGGACAGTGAACCTGATGATAAGCACCAGCAAGCTGACCGGGCGGACGCTGGTGGCGGCGTTCCGCAAGTACGCCCAGCACCGGGCGCGGGTGAAGGCCGGCAGGGTGGCGGAGGGCGACCACGGAAAGATGACCGTGGAGAAGCTGATCCGCAAGGACCAGGGGGCGCAGCAGATCGACATCGCCAAGAGCGGCATCCGGGACTTTGAGCGGGTGCTGAACAAGTACGGCGTGGACTACGCCATCCGCAAGGACGTGTCCCAGGAGCCGCCCCGCTTCATGGTGTTCTTCAAGGCGAAGGACGCCGATGTGCTGACCGCCGCCTTCAAGGAGTATTCCGTGAAGCTGGCCTGCAAGGAGAAGCGGCCCAGCGTCCTGAAAGCCCTGGCGCACCTGAAACAGCTTGCCAGGTCCATCCCCTCCAAGGTGCGGGAGAAGAACCAGGAGCGTGAGCGATGAACCAGAAAACCAAGAAACTCATCATCCTGAACATCCCCTATGTGGTGATCGGGCTTTTCTGCACCAACATCGGGGAGGCGTGGCGCATGGCGGCGGGTACGGATATCTCCACAAAGCTCCTCGGCTTTTTCACCTCGATGGGTACGGCGTGGGGGAACCCCATGCCCAGCTTCCACCCCTTCGACCTGTGCATCGGGCTTGCCATCGGCGCGGCGTTCCGGCTGGTGGTGTATGTGCGGAGCAAGAACGCCAGGAAATACCGCCACGGGGAGGAATACGGAAGCGCCAGATGGAGTGCATAATCTTAACTGTAAGCAACACATATATTGACGCAGGAGGATATGCACATGAATGATTACAGCAAAATCACAGCCCTTTACTCCCGCCTATCCGTGGGGGACGAGGACAGGGACGGCGGCGA
>ERZ808037.1023-NODE-1023-length-20791-cov-4.009028_pt1 | contig 20791 bp, 10 predicted proteins | sample MGYA00380190_ERZ808037 | MGnify/ENA primary metagenome ERZ808037 (study PRJEB31490, sample SAMN06133399) | mouse gut metagenome | isolation source: J9 | host: mice | place: China: Chengdu | collected 2015-05 ... | reverse complement strand
TTGTGTGCATCATCGTTGCAATTCACACTGGATAATCGTAAATTAATGCGAAATCTGGCGTAGGTGTGAATTGTAACGAATTGTGACGAAACCGGTTGCGCAATCAGCCCGAATCTGGTAATCTAAAATCGAGTAATCAGCGGGAAAGGGGCATATTCCTATGGAAGAAAGAAATCTTACAATCGCGGATATTGCGCAGGAATTGGGCGTTTCGAAAACGACCGTATCCAGAGCCATGTCCGGCAAAGGCAGGATTGGGGAAGAGACGCGCAAAAGGGTGCAGGCATATATCGAAGCGCATCATTACAGCCCAAATGTGGTGGCGAAGGGGCTTGCGCAGAACAAGACGTTTAATCTGGGACTGGTGCTGCCCGGGGATTATCAGATCGTGGAGCTGCCCTTTTTCCAGAAATGTATGATGGGCGTCAGCCGGACAGCTTCCGCCGCAGGATATGATGTGCTGCTTTCCATGGTGACCGCGGATAAAATCACACAGCTTGAGCGGGCGGTGACAAACCGCAAAATCGACGGGGTGATTCTCACACGGACACTGGCGGACGACGCGCCCATGCGCTATCTGCAGGAAAACGGCGTGCCGTTCGTGGCGATTGGCAGTACCGACGCTGCAGGGGCGGTTCAGATTGACAATGACCACAGGGATGCCTGCCGGGAGCTGACGGGAAGACTGTTAGACAAGGGCCTACGCAGCCTGGCGCTGATTGGCGGCAGAGAAGAATATGTGGTGACGAAAAACCGTTTTCTTGGATTTGAGGACGCCTTTGGGGAGCGGCAGGACTGGAACGGCAGCAGACGGACTTTTCTCAACATAGACGACGAGCGGGAAGTGGAAAAAATTGTGGAGGAGCTTCTGACGGATCAGGTCGAGTGTATGGTATGCATGGATGATTTTCTGTGCGGCTGTGTGCTGAATGCCCTGCAGCTTCGGCAGATTGCGGTGCCGGAACAGGTGCAGGTGGTGTCCTTCTATGACAGCACTGTGCTGGAAAACCGCATTCCGGCAATCACGTCTATTCGTTTCGATGTGGAGGAGCTTGGGAAAAAGGCATGTACGCTGTTACTGCGGATGCTGGACGGGGAAGTGGTGGAAGAGCGCACCCTTCTGGGATATGAGGTGCGGATGCGAAAGTCCACGAGGTGAAAGAGTAAGGCGCACAAAAACAAATCTAAAATAGTTTACAAGAATGTTTGATGACAAATGAACGAAAGGAGTATATACTTAAATCTAAACAAAGCAATTTGGCTAGATGTGGCAAATGTGTGGGAATCAAAGGAATTAGGTTATGAAGCACAGAAGAGTTTTTCTGAGAGCGGTTGCAGTAATAGCGGCTTTCTCGGTGGCGTTGTCCGGCGAGGGGGCTTCTTTTAGCGCGGTTTCCGCGGCTTCTCTCCCGGGTGCTGACAGAGCGGTGCATAGCTCTGCAAAGATACCGGGGGGGGGGTATAACGGGCTCTGAAAACGGTTTAAGCTGTGGATATCTCACACCTTTTTATTCTTATTCTTATGGCGGGATGGATGATGTGTCTGCCCGCGCCGAACGTTTCAAGACCGGTCTGATTCATTCCGGCATAGCGGGGGCGGTATCTGCCCGCGCAGATTCCAATGACGACAATTTATCGACAGCAAGCGGCTCCGGGTGGGCTGAAAGTCTCGGTATTTCCATAAATGCGGAGAATCCGGACGAACCGAAGAAGGAGCCTGAGAATCCGGAAAATGCGGACAACCCGGAAGAGCCCAAGAAAGAGCCGGATAACCCGGATAAGCCAACAAAAGAGCCGGAGAACCCGGGCAGCGTTTCCGACAATACCCTGCCGGAGCCTGACAGCGTCTCCGAAAATTCGATATCTGAAAATTCGCTCGAGGAGTACGGGATAGCCCTGCTTATGGACAATGGCGAATACGGGACACTGACGGACTCCGGCGTGCATGGGGCAAACGGCGATAATCTGCTGTGGAAGTACTACGACGATACGAAGACACTGGTAATCTGCCCGAATCCGGACAGTGCGAGTCCGGGCGGGGACATGAAAGCGGTATATAGTTCGAAGGGTCAGCATGAATGGAAGTCGTACTATACGCGTGTCGAGAAAGTAGTGGTGGAGGAGGGCGTCACCGCTCTTTCTCAGCGGGCATTTATGTATCTCACCGCTTTGGAGGAGGTCTGGCTGCCGGAGAGCCTGAAGGTTATCGGGCAGAGCGCTTTTGATACGGATGGTGCGGGGTCGCCGCTTAAAAAAATCAATCCTGTGGAGGGCGGCGCGCCGGTGAACATTCCCTCCGGCGTGGAGGAAATACGCACATGGGCTTTCGCTGGCTGTACTTCCCTCGGCAAGGCGGGCGAAGGGGACAATTATGGTGTTGTCAGACTGCCGGACAGCCTGTCGAAGATGGGCTATGGTGTATTTTTCAACGATGCGGAGATTACGTCGATTCAGTCTGACGACGGGATAACCGGTCTGCAGCTGGATAATACAAATGACAATTACGGCATATTTCAGGGCTGTACGAATCTGCGGGAGTTTCATCTGCCTGCCGGACTCACTTCCCTGACGATCAACGGTGGAACCGGTGCGTGGAATAAGTTTTTCGCAGGCTGTACTTCCCTGACGGAGCTGACCATTCCCGGCGGCATTGGGACGGTGCCGAAGGGACTCAGGCTGGATACCCTTCCCAGTCTGGAAGTCCTGACGCTTGGACAGGGCATCAACGTCGTGGAAGGGAATGCGTATTCCAGCAATAAGTCGCCGTTCCCGACGTCTCTGGTGGAGCTGAACCTGCCCCGGAGTTTGGAGACGATACCAAATAAAATGTGCATGGATCTTGGGAATCTGCAGCGGATCAATCCGATTGCCGGCGGTTCCCAGGTGAATTTTCCGGAGGGGCTTACTGACATCGGGAATCAGGCGTTTGCAGGCTGTAATCTGCTGGGCACGGCGGGGGAGGGAGAAGAGCAGGGACGGGTTTGCTTCCCTGCCAGTCTTTCCACGATTGGTCAGTATGCCTTTTATCGGAATCCGGCGATCAGCTCGCTCGTGATGAGCGACGCTGCGACTGTGCAGGAGAGCCTGAAGATTGGTCAGTATGCTTTTTGCCAGAATACGAGTCTGGAGTCGGTGCATTTCGGCGACGGGAAGAAAGCGCTCGATATGGCAACAGGTTCTTTGACGGGAACCTCGGGAATGGCTTTTGCAGACTGTACGAAGCTTGTGAACCTGCACTTTCCCAAAAATCTGGAATCCCTCGTTATGGCAAATAATGCGTGGAAAGGCTGCAGCGCACTGGAGGAGCTGTACCTTCCCGGAACGCTTAAGACGGTGACGCGGGAGATGAACCTTTCGCAGTTTACAGGGGTCAGGAAGCTGACCTTCGGGCAAGGCATGGAAGAGGTAGAGAGAGCGAGCATATATGATTATAAATCCATTCTGCCGACATCCGTGGAGGAGCTGTATTTGCCGGAGGGGTTTCGGATTATTCCCGTTGCGATGTGCAACGGATTTGCCAACCTGAAAAAGATCAACCCGGGGGAGGACGGCTCTCAGATTAATTTCCCGAAAGGGCTTGAGGAGATCGGGGAACGCGCTTTTTCAAGCTGCAAGAACCTTGGCGTGGAAAGCGTGGGCGGACAGACTGCCGCCAGCTTCCCGAAAAGTCTGACATGGATTGGGCAATATGCCTTTTCCGGAAACGACCAGTTGACAAAACTGGAGTTTGACAGTCCCATGAGCGGGGAGCTGAAGATAGACGCAAATGTTTTTGACGGCTGCAGCGGTCTTTCGGGAGAACTACGCCTGCCGGACGGACTGGTCAGCTTAGGTCAAAATACGCTGTATGGGACAGAATACCGCACGGAGCTGTGGACGACCACGGAGCCTTTTCTGACAAAGATACAGTACCGGGGCAGCCGTAACGAAATAACCTTTGAAAGCATACGGTTCCGTGGCGTGGACGACAGAGATGAAATAGAGGTGGACGGGGCGGCTGTGAGCTGGTCCTCCTTTTATGATGTGTTTATTAAGGAACAGAATTATAACAGGAATGCGCCCAAAAAGCTCCATATCGAGGACACCGTGAAGCGTCTTGCAGACGACACGTTCTGGAAGGATTTCAAGGAAGTGACCTTCCATGGGGAGAATGTGGTCACGCTGGACCACAAGGGTATATTTAACGCCGCGCCCGCTTCGCTGAAAAATCTGGAGGGCACCTACTATGTGTCGCCGGAGGGCGCGCTTTATCTGCTGGACGAGAACACGAAACAGGCGGCGCTTGCCTACTGTCCGCCCGGGGTCACGGCGCTTACCATTCCGGCGTCCATTCATGTCACCGACAATCTGACCGGGGTATACGACAAGAAATATAACGGAACCTACAGTGTGACATCCGTGCTGCCCCACGCTATCATTGAAGCGAAGAATCTGACCACGATCACGGCGGCGCAGCCGGAACGGATTACACTGGGAATGCGCGCCTTTGCTGACTGCCCGACGCTTACGCAGGTGAACGGCGTGACCACCCAGAAGGAAGCGAATGCCCTGTTCGGATCCGAGGGCACTTCGGCGAGAAAGTATGCCTTTGTGAACACGGGTCTTTTACCGGATGAGAATCCGGAGATGAAAGGGCAGCCGCGAAGTGTCCTCAAGTATGTGGACGGGGCGGGCAGTATGCTTGAGATTAAGGCATATTTTGTAGACGGGGAAAAATTTCCGGCTCCCTACGAGGATGATGCTTACCGTCTGATGACCGGTGAGAAGGTGCGCTTTGACATCAATGTGAACACCAATGCAGACACAAAATTCAAGATTTATTTCCAGCCCTCCGATTCGGACTTTGAGGGCTTTATCAAGGGAGATGCGACAGGAAACGCGGAAAATAAGGTAACCGGGAAGAACACACCCATCACGCTGACGACCGGCTATGATGCTGTGGCGGGCAGTTATTACTGCGAGTTCCGCATTCCCGCGGGCGCAACCATGTATAAGGAAGGAATTGCCGGGAGCGAGGGGATGCCCGCGCTTTATCCGGCGAAGGTGGATGCCAGAGGAGACGCGCTGAATCTGTCGAAGGGCGGGGAGCTGTGCGTGTGGGCAGAGATGGTGCAGGATACGCCTACGCCCTCGGAAACGCCGGGAACGGGCGAAAACGACTATATGATGTTCCACTGGGGCACGAAGCGGACGGATTATCAGGTGAATGTGAGAGCGGGAAAGGATGTGCCGGCAAGACTTGATACGAGCACCAAAAAGCCGACTTTTAAGCCTCTGAACGGCGACGCCTTTCAGCTGGGTTCGGGATTTCAGTTAAAGACGGATTTGAACAGTTATAATGATTACTTTTACACAGATGGCGCACAGGATCCGGACAGCAAGCGGTGGCGCGGCAGAGACCCTGTGGAGCAGGTCTGCTGGCAGTATCGGGTCGTGCTGCCGGAGGGCATGGAGTGGAAGAGCGCGGAGGAAATCACGGCGCGCTGGGGCAGAGTTTATAACCGTATCGTTCTGGAAGCGGAGGTCAGCGAGGACAAGAGAACGCTGGTCTGCTGGTACACGGAGGAAAGCAGTGATACGGGGAATCCCCTGGGCAGGGATTTCAGCATTACGCCGTCTCAATGGACGGCTTCCTTTGACGGAGACATGGTAATACGGGAGGACTACGATTTCTTTACGGACAGTCAGATTACCTACGACTGCAGCGCGGTGGTTTATTACAGGTTTTCAGAGCCGAAGGAGCTGGTATGGAAGTCGGTGACGGACACATTAAAGGGTCTGGAGCCGGGTGAGGTTACCTTTGCCAGAAGCATCGGGCTGGACGAGGAGCACCGGATTGGCGCGGATATGAGAGGAAAGAGGGGATGCGCCGTATTAAATACCCTCTGGGCATACAATGCCAGCGCCGCGCCTGCGCCTACGGGACTGATAGAGGTCACCGATACGCTCATCGACGGGGACAACGGTTATCTCTATCTCACGGCGGAGCAGATGGCGGCGATTCTTTTGGATGGAGCCGACGGGGGCGGTTCAGAGGAAGGCTCCGGCATCCGGGTAAAGGAAATCAGGATTGCGGATGCGCTGCTCTATGGGGAGGATGTGCCTTTTTCCTCCGGCGTTACCCATATAGGCATAGACGGGCAGACACAGATAACGGAAAATCTGCTCAATCATTATACCGCGCCGAAACAGGCGGGGGCGGTTCTGAGCATATCGGCGGAGCGGGACGAGAATCTGCGTCTGCAGAGCGTCGCACTCACGATAAACGAAAATACGTCCGTATCTATACCTCTGCCTGCGGATTTGACGGATAAAGAGACGCTCGCCGGTTCGATTGCCGCAGCGATGGAGGGAGTGGGATACCGGTTCGCCGTGGCGAGCGGCAGGTATCAGATTACCTGGCAGGCGACCCCGGAGGCGAAGGCGCACACGGTGGATGTGCTGGACAGATGGGAAATCGGAAGCTACGAGGCGACCGTCAAGCTGGACTGCCAGCAGGCGCACCATTATATCGGAGAGGATTCTCCGGGCAGTTATCACTTTTACGGATTTCCAAGCTACAGCTGGGGCTATAGTCGTTGGCTGGCGGAAGCGGTGTTTACTTACGAGGGGAGAAATGAAGAGGGGGATAGCGTACAGAAAACACAGAAAAGTCATTCCCCGCGTAACCGGTATCAGGATGATGTGCCGGAGTTTGTCGGCAATGAAAATGTAAGTGCGCCCGACAATTCCGTACTGGCTGCGACCACATCTACATGCCGGGCAGGGCAGACAAGCTGGGCGAATAACGGCAACAAATATATAGGCGGCGTGGATTACCGGGGCAACGCGATTCCCCTTCACGGCGGTGATTTCATACGCTGGTGCGACAGCTATACCAATAAAAATAATGTGACCCGGACAGAGCTGGTTTATGAGCAGAGCTTGATTGGGCAGGCGCTTCTTGTGCCCTGCGACAAGAACCCGGGGCTTTCGTCCGCGGGGTACGAGATTGTGGAAGACCCGGTGGGCGACCGCTACTTTGCAATCGTGGCGGACGGGACCCAGAAGACGATAGCCGGGGTTTGGCTGGGATATCGGGAGAGTGCGTCGGGGAGCTGGTACGCTTTTTATGCGGAAACGGTGGAGCTTGGCGCAGGCGGCGATGACGCAAGTCCTTTTTTGAAGATAAGGTGGTACGACAGGGCGGTGGATGAGCGCGCCGCGAAGGAGTACCGGTTTCTGGCGCAGGTGCGCAATCCCGTTATGGCGGGCGGCGTGCCGGAAATTAAGAGTGTTCTCTATGAGAACGGGTATCTTGCCGAAGAGGGAGATGATATGTATTCCGCCCGGCTCGTGGTCGAGAAGGAGGGCGTTTACCGTGCGGATGAGATCAAAAAGGATATCCTGAAGAATCCGGAGACGCTGGACGACGCACCGCAGAATCAGGAGCTGGACACGCGGCGCACCAACGTGTATATCAGCGCGGGAGGAAGTGTTACCTACCGGCTTTCCTTTGACGAGTACTGGGCTGCGTCCTATACGCTGCCGGAGGGTGCGGTCTGCGACCGGCTGCCGGACACGGCAGAATGCTTTGACTGGGAGGTCGGCAAAAATGTCCATGTGCGTTATCTGCTGCATAACCGGGACGGGACAGCGGATGACGGCTATCGGGAATATGTGCCGGATACGGCGGATTTTTGTAAGGTAACGAATGGAAACGGCAAAGGGCAGTATCTCTACTGGGGGGATTTTACGATTCCCGTGAATCATACCCTCTATATTTATGTAACACTGGATTTCCCCGATAACACGGCGGGAAACGGCAATCTGTGGGATAGGTATGTGAAGGCGGTGGACGGGCTGCCGGAGGTAAACGGCGTGCTCACCAATGCGTTCAGGCAGCGCGGAGGAAAGACGAATCTGCAGTTTTGGGAGGACAAGAGCGAGGAGATTACGGAGAGCATTATCACGCACAAGCTGGCGAAGCCGCCCCGGGCTTATTTAAAGACCGGAAAGCTGGTGTATCAGTCGGATTTGGATAAGACACAGGCGATTTTCACAAACAGCGACCAGAAAGAGCGGACATTCAGCTATTATGTGGTGCTCTACAACGACGGGGAGAGCAACCTATACTTAAATCCGGTGCATCTCATTGTGCCCAAGGGTTTTACGCTGGACATACCAAATTCCAATTATGCTTCCTATTATAACTGTATGTCCGGCGACGAGGCGATGGCGGTGAGGGACGGACAGCTGCCGCCGGGTGTGGCGCGGACCAATCAGGTTTATGTGGACTACAGGGCATTGGAGGGCGAAACGGGGGACAACGGTGAGGATAGGGAGGTCGTGCTGGAATTTAATCCGAGGGGGTTTGGTTCCGGACTTTATGGCGGCGGATTTGATGCGGATATCGGGAAATCTTATCTGGAGCCGGGCAGGTTTTATGCGGCGAAGCTTACCTTTACGGTGGGCGCTTTTCAGGAGACGGACGAGGAGGTTATGCTGCCGGCGGCTATGCCGGTGGACAATTCTCTAAACGGCGGCACCATTGAGAAGGTGGACGACACGGTGGTATCCGCTTCCCTCAGCAAATATCCCGATGCGCCTGCGGGCACGCCGCTCTTCTTTGAGACAGATGAAGAAGTCATGGAAAAATGGGGATTTGAAGCGCCCGAGGATACCACGGGCAAGTGGGTGGCTTCTGAATTTACGGCGATAAGGGCGGAAGCGGGGCCGGGACTGATTAAGGGAATGCCGGTTCTGCAGAAGGAGGGAGAAGGCGAATATCCCTATAAACCGCAGGAAGGCACTGCCATGGAGCATCCGGTCAAGTGGGAGACCGAGTTGGTCAATAACGGGGCAAATGCCCTCAATGACTTCCACATCAAGGACTCGATCCAATGGCCTTATGTGTTTGACGGCGAGGTGGCGCTCAGCGATAACTGGCAGAAGGAGTCCGATAAAAAGTCAACTAATTTCAAGTGGCAGTCCTTTACCATTACACGCTATACGGAGGAGGTTACGCTGACGCAGGATGACCAGACCGTGCGGAAGGTGGAGAAGATTGACCGGGACAGACTGATGGTGAACAATGTGCCGGTGGAGATTGCGCCGGACAGAAATACCGCGATGGCAGACCCGGAGCGCTATTCGGTGCGGATTTATTCCTATAATAATTTCTATGCCCGCGTCTGGTTCTATAAAGAGAATGCCTTCGGCACGGGAAATGAGAGTGACGGGGAACGTGCCGCGGAGACGATGGAGCTTGATTTTGGCCAGCGGTATTACGGTACATCACCGGGTGTTGTAGACAGAAATGTGGTTACGGAAACCAAAAGGACCTTAAGCTACTGGACCAGATTTGACCTGTCAAAGATGATGGAGAATGTGGGCAATACCTTTATCAACCGTGCGCTGCTTTTGCCGGGTGATTCCCATAGCTACCACAGGGAAGACGTCTGTGAGGGAATCCCCCTAAACGAAGGCGGAAACGCGATAGAAGGCGATGAGGAGAAGGTGGCGGCGATTCTTGCTTCCAGTCATGTCACCATCAGCGTGGGACAGAGCACGCAGGGATGGATTATGGCGGAGGAGAATTTGCAGGAGGGCTCGGGCGGTCTGACCGTACCGGAGGATGTGGCGGAGCTGCTCTCGAAAAATCAGACGGTTCTGCTCAGCGATATGGAGAACACGGTGACCTATACCATGGGTGTGCTGAATCAGGCTGTGGTGGTTGAGGGGGCGCCCCAGAGCGCGGAGGAGAGAAAGTATTCCCTGCAAGATATGGTGCTGATTAATTCCCTGCCCCATGTGGGGGACAAGACCTTTTTCCAGAGTGATGGTGTGCGCGGCTCCGAATACCAGATGAGGTTTGCGTCGGACGAGCCGGATTTTGATGTGAAAGCTTATTATTATGATGACGGGAAGAAAACCTTGCAGGAGGTGGACACCGCATACTACCGGGTGCTCTACAGCGATAAGGACAGCACGGGAATTGACCAGAAGGATGGCGAGGACTGGAAGCTGCAGGTGGATGAAACAGGGAAGGATGTGCCTTACACGCCGCCCGGCTGGTATACAAAGGCGGATTTCGCGGCACAGTTTGGCGGGCTGGAAAAGGCGCGCAGCGTTCGTATTGAGTTTGTGGATTCCAACGATACCTTTACGGAGGGCAGTGATAATACTCATTACCGTGAGCTGATGAAGCCGGGAAGGACCATTGTGGTGAAGTATCAGGCAAAGGTGGAAGGAGCAGTCCAGCCGGGTGAATATGCGTGGAATGCCTTTGGCTACCGCTTTAAGCGATTTGTGGATACCCGCGGAGAAGCTTTTTCTTCCAGAACGGGCGTGCGGATTCCTACCGTGCCGACCTTTACGGAAATGCTGGTGGATGAGGAGCGAAATCCTTATCCGAATCCCGGTCCGGAGGGGTTGGAGTTTACCTTTACGATACGAAAGAAAGCGGGAAAAGACGAAAATCATATGCCCTATCAGGAGCAGACGATTTCCTTTACCCTGACGCTGGAAATGGATGAGAGTAAGAAGGAGAGGACGATAACACGGGAGGAAATCACCCAGACGGTGAGCGGCATTGTCTATACGAGACAGGATGACGACACGGACAGTAAGGGTAAGCTGCGGGAGTTTTGGCAGGACGGAGCGCTCTATGAAGTAGTCCAGACAAAGAGAGCCAAGTATTATCCGCTTGACAGCATTTCCATAAACGGTGTGCCCTATGAGGAGGGAACCGGGGAGTTCCGCTATTACTCCGGCGCGGCGCCGGAAATCGTCTACACGAACATACACAGGCAATGGAATCTGACGGTCAAGAAGGTGGCGGAGGCGGACAACGAGCCGCTGAAAGATGCGCTGTTCGGGCTATATACAGAGGATGCGCAGGAGCGGATGGACGAGACGGCGCTTGCGGGCAATCCTTATTATCAGACGTACAAGCATGTGGCTGTCAGTGAGATTATGCTGGATGAAAATACGACGCTTTACCTGAAGGACCTGCAGATGACGGACAAGGACGGATTGATTCTGTGGGAGGAGCTGGAAGGAGAGCAGTATTATGTGAGGGAGCTGGTACCTCCCCGCGGATGTAAATTAAATACCACTTGTTATTGCGTACAGCTAACCACGGAAATGCCGTTTGTTATTATAAATGAACCCGCACCCAGGCTGGCTGATACGGGCGGAATAGGAACCATTCCTTTTTACATATTGGGTGTTATTTTAACTGTCGTCAATACAATTATTATGGGAAGGAGGGGAGAGCGACGGAGACGGAAGAAAGACGGGAACAAAAGCGCGGGTCTGGCAAAGACGGCGGGCGTGGTGCTGACGGCGGCGCTTGCGGTGAAGGTTCTCGTGCGGGTGGTGCAGATTCGCAGAGAAAGAAGAAAGCGCCGCGGGTAACGGCGGTACTGTTTATGGCTGCGGGACTTGTGTCCGCAGGAATCCTGGCGGCGGCTCTCCTCCTGCCGGTATTTCAGATATACGGAAACGCTATGGCACCTTCCTTGATTAAGGGGGATGTGGTGGCGGCAGTCAGGGGACAGAATTGGGAGCAGGGGGATATCATTGCTTTTCACTGTCACAATAAGATTCTGGTAAAAAGGCTGATCGCCGGACCGGGCAGCGAGGTGAATATCGTTTCGGACGGCTCGGTCTATGTGGACGGGAATCTTCTGCCGGAGTTTTATCTGCCGGAGAAGAGCGCGGGGACGTGCACCACGGAGTTCCCCTGCACGGTGCCGGAGGGGGCGTATTTCGTGCTGGGGGATGAAAGGAGTATCTCTGCGGACAGCAGAAGTGTACAGATTGGCTGTGTGCCGAAGGAACAGGTAATAGGGAAAATCGCATTCCGGCTGTGGGGGAGCGGCATCGGCGTGGTGCGGTGAACGGGTCAATCGGGGAGTTGGAAATAGAGAAACAAGGACAGATAAACTGTCGTAAAAAGAAGGGTAGAAAAAGGGACAGAAAAAACAGACACAGAAAAGGAGCGTGAGGAATTTGAAAAGGGAAATGAGGAGACGTAGAAAAATGGGACCCGCAAGGCGGCTTTTGTCAACGGTTCTGGCGGCGATGCTGGCGGTGGTGATGTCGATGACGGTTCTGGCGGCAGACGTGACGCCGGGCACATCGAATGCGGACACGAAGGGAAGCATTACCATCATCAATCCGCAAAAAGGCGTGACTTACAGCGCATATAAGATTTTTGACGTGACTTATGCAGCTGCCGGCGATAAGACTTCCTACAGTTATACCATTGCGGGGGATTCCGCATGGTATCCCACGGTTAAGCAGTTCGCGGACGTGACAGAGAACAAGTTGACGCTGGTTAAGGCGGCAGGCAGTGATATCTACGTAGTGAACGCGGCGGAGGGTTTCAGCTCGGCAAACTTTGCCAAAGTCTTGCAGGGCGCTGTCACTGGCAAGACGGCGGATGTTACGGGCAAACTTGCGGATGATGCGGCGGAAGATGCCACCTTGTCATTGGGCACCGATTTATCTTTAGGGTACTATTTGGTAATGGGAACCAACGCCGGGCTGTGCAGTCTGGACACCACGGACCCGGATGCGGAAGTGAAGGATAAAAATGATATGCCCTTTGACAAAGAGCTGACGGGGATAGGTGATGGTACAGATACTACGCCGCTGCCTGCGCCTGTGGATGAATACGGCGTAACAGTGGGTTCGACGCTTACTTACACCATTACGGGCGAGGTGCCGGATACCGAGGGCTTTGAGCAGTATGTTTACATAGCGGAAGATACCATGGATGCGGGTCTTACCATGAACCATGATGTAAAGTTAAAGATAGACGGTACAGAGATTGCGGGACTGACTTCAGATACTTCCGGGACGATTCCGACACCCGAAAAAAATTTGGCAAAGGGTACGGTCTATTACAAAGGGGCTACGGCAGCCTCGGGTGGCGGATTTGTCTTGCGGCTGGATATGAAGGACTATGCCGACAAAGCAGGGAAAAAACTGGAAATCACCTATACGGCTAAGGTTAATGAGAATGCTGTGGGTGTGGTTTCCAAGAACGAGGCGAAGCTAAAGTACGGTAATGACCCTGATGATCTGACGAATGGGACACCTTCGGAAGTCCGGGTTTTCACGTCAAATATTGAAGTGTTAAAGTATGCGAAAAATGCGGTGGATGCCGCCGATACGAGCAAAGTGCTGGAGGGGGCGGAGTTTGTTCTGCAAAACAGCGTGACTGCGGATGATGGCACGATATCTCCCGGCGGAAAGTATTATAAGGCTACTATCACCGGTGATGCACCGAATCAAAAAGTAACCAAAGTAGAATGGGTAGACAGTATCGATGACGCAACGCGTCTGACAACCGGGAGCGACGGAAAAGCTGTATTCCAGGGTCTGGAGAACGGTACCTACTATCTGGTGGAGACTAAGGCGCCTGCCGGTTACAATCTGCTGGGAGCAAACGATAAGACAGATGATGGCAAGATAACGGAAAAGGGAGAAGTTAAGGTCGTGATAGCCACTACCATCGAGAAAAATGCCGATGGCAGCTTGACGGCGGACCCGGCTGATTTCACGGTTCATGAGAAAGTAGCCAACAGCGAAGGTTCTCTCCTGCCGAGCACCGGCGGTATCGGTACGACCATCTTTTACATCGTGGGCGGCGTGCTGCTCGCGGCGGCTGTGCTCTGGTTCGTGGTGAGCAGGAGACGGGCGGGAACGCAGAAGTAAGACGCACGGTCATGCGGAAATGACGGATGAGTAAGGCGCGGGAGAGCGGAGCGGTATGAAAAGGCGCATAACAAATGTTATCTTTATATTGGTGTTTCTGACAGGGCTCGGCTTCCTGCTCTACCCGACCGTCAGCGACCGCTGGAACAGGATGCACCAGACCCGCGCCATCACCGCTTACGCGGAGGCTGCGGCATCCATGGATGATGCGGATTATGAGAAGGTCATGGCGGCGGCACGTGCCTATAACGGGGAGCTGGCGGCGCGGGGCGGCAGCGTTACCCTGACGGAGGAGGAGAAGGCGGCGTATGAAGCGCAGCTCAATATCACCGGGCAGGGGATCATGGGTTATATAGACATCCCAAAGATTAACTGCTATCTGCCGGTCTACCACGGTACCACGGAGGGCGTGCTGCAGACGTCCGTGGGGCATCTGGAGGGCAGCTCCCTGCCCGTAGGCGGGGAGAGTACCCACTGCGTGCTGTCGGGGCACCGGGGGCTTCCCAGCGCAAGGCTGTTTACGGACTTAGACCAGATAATAACAGGTGATATGTTCATGGTGTGCGTGCTGGACGAGGTGCTGACCTATGAGGTGGACCAGATCCTCGTGGTGCTGCCAGAAGAGACGGAAGCCCTTGCCATAGAGACGGGGAAGGATTACTGCACGCTGGTGACCTGCACGCCCTACGGGGTGAACTCCCACCGGCTGCTGGTGAGGGGCAGGCGGACGGACACCCTGTCCGGGGAGGTGACGCAGCGTATCACGGCGGACGCGGTGCAGATTGAAACGCCGCTCGTGGTGTCGGTGGCGGCGGTGCCGATGGTCGTGGTGCTGCTCGCAGCGCTGGTGTATGGTGTGCGGCGGAGACGGCGCGGGATGTGAGCAGCGCAGAGGATGGCGGGCAATAAAATATAAAAACATATGTTATTGAATGCGTATCAGGAAATGCCGAAGCACACGAATGGTACGCAGATAAGGGGTATGTGGTATTGAAATAGGAAACGGATGTTAAGATATACAGCGGAGTGACAGCAGGAAAAGGGATAGAGTTTATGGGATATACAGACAGGAAAAGGGGAAAAGGACATACGGAGAATGCGGTGCGTCCGGCGTCGAAGATTTCGGCGGCAGCGCTCTCCCTGTGCCTTATCCTGACCTTTTTCGTCAAACCGCTCCCGGTGCGTGCGTCTGCAGCAGAGCCACCGGATATCACGGACGGGAAGAAATATTCCATCAGGATCATGATGGTGTATGAGGATAAAACGGTGGAGGGCGGCTCCTTTGAGGCGTACCGTGTCGGTGAGATCGTCAAGGTAAGGACGCCTTCAAAGGCGCAGAGCGCGGCGCCTTCTCAGGATGCGGGAACGGCGGGGGAGGCATACCGTTTCTGGCCGACAGAGTCCCTTGTGAAGTCGATGGGCTTTGGACAGGAAGAGATAGACAGGATAAACGGGATCGACAGGGACGAGCCAGACGCGGAGAGCAGGCTGAACGCTATCCTGAACGATAAACTGGGCGGCAGTGAGCTGAACGGGATAGAGACGGCGGCGCAGAAGGAGAAGCTGGCGAAAGCGCTGGCGACCTATGTGAAGGCTCCCGCAGGGCAGGGGAGCGGCTCGGACACAGGTGGCAGTGGCGAAAGTACGGAGAGCGGCGGCACAGGCGTGGATGACGACGACACAGGTGACGGCGGCGATGACAGCGGTGGAGATGGCGGCGGACAGGAGATGCCGGATATCTGGGGAGACGACCACACGGTACGGGGAAATGAAGGCGGCGTGGCGGCATTTGAGAACCTGCGCACGGGGCTGTATCTGTTTACCCAGAGCACGGAGCAGGCGTCGCCGGGGTATTACCCCGTGGAGCCGTTCCTCGTATCGGTGCCGGTGTATGACAGCGAATACAATTATAACGTGCAGGCTTTCCCGAATGACTATGAGGTGAAGATCTATGTGAAGTTCCGGCTGATGGCGATACCACCGGATCCGCCCGATCCACCGGATCCGCCGGAGCCACCCGACCCTCCTGTTCCACCGGACCCGCCGGGACCGAGACCGAAGCCGGAGCCAAAACCGGATCCGTCTCCTGCGCCGGACCCCGCGCCGGATCCGCCCATCGAGCAGTGGGCGAGGGCGTATCTGGCGGAGCCGTCTGCAGCCCGGGAACCGGAAACGGCGCCCAGACTGCCCCAGACCGGACAGATAAACTGGCCGATCCCGGTGCTGGCGGTGAGCGGGGCGGCGCTGCTGCTGACAGGGCTTCTGCTGCGACTTGCCGGCAGGAAGAACGCTGCGGGAGAAGAAGATACTGATCGCGGAAGAGAGTGAAGAACAGTGGAAGAGATGAGCAGCGAAAGAGAGCACAGGGGAGAGACGGGCAGCGGAAATACGGAGAAAGTACAGGCAATGCAGAAGGACAGAAGGAACATCATTGGGATTACAGGCGCAGTCTTTGTCAGCATGGGTATAGCGCTCATGCTGGCGGGACTGTGTCTTTTTTTGTGGAACAGGCGGGAGGATGAGCTGGCGGGGAGACGGGCGCAGGAGACGCTGGCGGAAGTGAAGGCGGCGATGGAAGCAGGGGCAGCGTTATCGGAACAATGGGGAGACAGCGCGGCTTCTTTGGCAGAGGGAGATCCTGCCATCGGGAGTGGCAGGGATGCGGAAGGCGGTACCGGGGAGCAGGGGACAGACATTCCTACAGTGACGGTCGGTGCTTATGAATACGCTGGGTATCTGTGTATTCCCGCGCTCGGACTGGAGCTGCCCGTGATGGCACAGTGGAGTTATCCCCGGTTAAAGGCGGCGCCATGCCGTTATTATGGTACGGTCAGGGAGGGGAATCTGGTGATCGCCGCCCATAATTATCCCAGACATTTTGGCAGGCTGTCAAAACTGTCTCAGGGAGCGGAGATTACTTACACCGACGCGGAAGGGACGGTATGGCGTTATGAAGTGGAGACGACGGACGTGCTCGCGCCGGAAGCGGTGGAGGAGATGACGGAGGCGGGGTATGCGCTGACGCTTTTTACCTGTACTTACGGCGGGGCAAGCCGGGTGACGGTGCGGTGCAGGGTACAGGAGTAAAATCTTTCAAAACGCTGTGCTCCTATTGACAACGCCTATCCTTCTTTATATGATAAAAGTATCAATTTATTTATGGAGGTGAGCATCTGTGCGGATGAAAAGATTATTTGCGTATGGGGCGGCAGGTTTACTGATGGCTGGAATGGTAGTCATGCCTGTATCGGCTCATGGACATCATAGTCAGACAGGTGCCGCAAAGAAAGCGGTTTGTTCTGTGTGTACGGTGGAGGGGTGTACGAGAACCGGACTGCACACACATGACGGTACAACTTATTGTGGATATGACCACGCGGGCGGGTATTGCGACGGTTCCTGCGGGGCTGTCAGCGTATGCGCGGTGGAGGGATGTACGGAGACGGGGTATCATCTTCACGACAGCCGGACTTACTGCGCCTACGATCATGCATGCGGGTATTGTGACGGCTCCTGCGGCGTAGTGACAGTCTGCGCGGAGGCAGGATGCACCCAAACGGGTTATCACACGCACAACAGTCAGACTTATTGCGGTTATGAGCATGAGCATGGGTATTGCGACGGTTCCTGTGGCGTAGTCGGGGTATGTCATGTGGAAGGATGCACGGCAACAGGGCAGCATACCCACGGAAGCCAGTCGTATTGTGGGTATCAGCATGCGAACGACTACTGCGATAATTCCTGTATGAATCATAACACAGGAAACGGCGGAAGCCAGTCGGGGAATTATAATGGCGGTCATCATGGCGGCCACCATGGAAGGCACCACTCATAAGACAGTCAGGGCACGGTATCATTAGCGGGCAGCACTATGGTAATTCATAGGGCTGTCCGTTTTGCGCGTATAAGCAGAGAAGGAAGACTTGCGAAGCAGGCATCATGCTTGCATGAATGACTGATTCGGAAGGCTTACGGCGAGCAACGCGAACGAGAGATGCGAAGCATCTCGAGTCTGCTTATTCGCGCGTATAAGCAGAGAAGGAAGACTTGCGAAGCAGAAACTTTTTCATTTTTTTAAATTTGGTAAAATATGCATTGACAAGTTCTGTGCAGTTTGTTATCATTTGAATATGAACAACCGATTGCGCAAAGACAAAACTACCAAACAAATGGCGGCAAAAGAGCGCAATGTGCGGGAAAATGGCACCAAAATAGTGACATATTAAGAAACGGAGGGCAGGGCACATGGATAAGTTTATTGTAAACATCATCCATCGTCCGGAGATGGTACCTGAGTATGCGGAGAAGGTGACCGGACACGGCAAAGAGGAGGATATCGGACGGAAGGAGCTTCTGACGGAGTCCCTCGATATCTTTAAGACGCAGCAGGCGATTGCGCATAAGAACGGATTGAAGACAACGATTCAGATGACTTACGCTTCTTTATTTAACGATGAGGCGGTAGCGCTGGCGAAGGCGGATCACGAGCAGTACGGCGACGAGATTGCGCTGTCCCTGCTTGGGCTTCCCTGCGAGGAGTTCCGCGAGAAATACAAGACGAAGGATTTCTGTATCTGGATGTTCTCCATGGAGGACAAGAAGTCGATTGTGGACGATGTGTTTGGCAAATTTAAGGACAGGTTCGGCTTTTATCCGGAGTCTACGGGTTCCTACTATATGGATGCGGATTTGACCAATTATATCAAAGAGAAATATCCCATGGTGAAATGTGCTGTGGCGACATGCTGGGAGGAAGGCCCGAAGGCATACCACACCTGCAACAATTCATGGTATACGTTTATGGACGGCGGTCCGTGGGCGCCGTGGATTCCGAGTAAGCAGAATACCCACGCGCCGGCGGCAAACGAGGAGGAGGATTCCGGCATTGTGGCGATTCCTCATCTGTCCCGCGACCTGATCGCGTGCTACGACGGCAACGGCTCCAATTTCGGGACGCATCCGCAGAATGTATTGCGCAGCATGTGTTATGATTCCAAGACGTGGGAGTATCCTTACCTGTACAATCTGATTGACCAGTTCCGGTCGCTTGCGAAATACAACAACGGCTACGCCTACAACATGATGTTTGTGGGTCCAGGCTGGATGAACAAGATGGGCCGCTGGGAAGCGCCTTATGAGCTTCTGCTGAAATCCTATGAGGACGGCATGGCATATTACGGGAAGCTGAAAAAAGAGGGCAAGTTAGAGGATATGACCATGGCGGAGTTCGCGGACTTTTACCGTGCGAACAGAAGGCTGACCGAGCCGGAGTGCGCGCTGTGGCGTGATATTTTATACGGATCGGACAAACAGCTTTTCTGGTACTGCGACCCTTACATGAGAGTGTGCGCGAACATGGACCAGGGCGGCGCAATCGTGGATTTACGCCCCTATGCGGCGAAGCTGGAGTGGCCGGTCGGTATCGGCACGAAGCATGTGACGGACGCGTCCTATCCTTTCTTAATACAGGAGAAGTACCGGGCGGGCTACTTTACCCACTATGCGGGTGAGGGCACGGTGAGAAGCGCGAAGCTGACCCACAACGGCGAGGAGGTGGATTTGTGTCTGTGCCGGACGAAGGCGCATTTCTCGCAGGAAGGCAATACGAGAATCCTGACCCTTGACCCGGTGGATATTGAGTTTTACGACCTGACGGTGAAACTGCAGACGAAGATGTACTTTGAGGAGGGCAGCTCCAACATCAAGATCGAGAGGACGATTCTTGAAATGAGCGATCCGAACGCCGAGGTGGAGATCAACGAGTATATGGTGGCATGTTACGGCACCACGGAGTATTCCGAGGATATGAGCAACGTGAAGCTGTCTGTGACAGACGGTTCCCGGACGGAGAGCATTGACTACGCTTACAAGTGCCGCGAGGCGCAGATGCAGGGTGCGAAAGAGGCGGCGGCGGTGGTGCCCGAGATCGGGACGAGAGTGTCCATCAGCTGTGAGAAGAAAGAGGCGGTTGGCTATATCAAGGAAGGGTACGCGTTCTCCCCGATGTTCACGTTAGGCTACACCACCCAGTTAAAAGATAAGGAGGTATTTGCGACATGGCTCAATCTGGCAAAGGCAAATTAAATTACAGGTGTCCCTCCTGCTTTATGAGAGATTTGGACATTGATATGTTTTACGATAAGGATAAGAAAGAGTATCACTGCATCCGCTGTCAGTATGTGGGGACGGAGGAGGATGTGCTCGAAAAGAACGAGCTGGTGCGGTTCCGGTATAAGGATGCGATGAAGCGGTTTACGAAATTTGATTTCGATTAAGGACGGGCGGATTATATGAAGTTTTACAAAGGTATGGATCTATCCACCATAAAAGAGGTAGAAAGTCTTGGCGGGAAGTTTTATGACCATGGCGTGGAGAAGGATGTCTTTGAGATCCTGAAAAGTTATGGGACGAATGCGGTCAGGCTGCGGCTGTGGAACGACCCTTATGCGGAGGACGGCACACCTTACGGGGCGGGTACGAACGACTTACCCACCACCATAGAACTGACGAAGCGGGCGAAGGCGCACGGGATGGAAGCGCTGCTGGATTTGCAGTACAGCGATTTCTGGGCTGACCCGGGGAAGCAGCGGGTGCCGAAAGCATGGCGCGGGATGGATGCGGAGCAGTTGACCGAGGCAGTCTATACTTTTACGCGGGATACGCTGTTGACTTTGCGGGATGAGGGCGCTTATCCGAACCTGATTCAGATCGGCAACGAGCTGACCCACGGGATGCTCTGGCCGCATGGGAAGCTGCTGGAATGCGGTAACTACGACAATCTGGCGAAGTTTGTCAGCGCGGGCATCCGGGCGGTGCGCTCTCTGGACGCCGATATGCCGGTAATGATTCATCTGGACAACGGCGGCAATGCGCCGATGTACGTTGACTGGTTTGACCATTATATCGAGCGGGGCGAGGATTTCCAGATCATCGGGCTTTCCTACTATCCGTTCTGGCACGGGAGTCTTTCGGATTTACAGAAGAATATGAACGATCTGGCGGTGCGCTACGGCAAGGAGCTGGTGGTCGCGGAGGTTTCCATGGGCTATACGATGGAGGACTACGCTTCCTACGAGAAACT